>VOFB01000946.1_pt1 | contig 324001 bp, 286 predicted proteins | sample 5384141 | NCBI WGS metagenome assembly VOFB01 (sample SAMN12384721, study PRJNA508395) | human gut metagenome | isolation source: healthy gut A | host: Homo sapiens
GTGAATAGTCTTCCCTGTCGTTATGGTAAGTGTAGAAATCACGCATGGAAACCTTGCCGTTTTCTTCGTAATGGAACTTACGTTCGGCTTGGTATTGTTCGGCTTCTTCCTTGAAGACGGCGTACCAGCGGTCAATCTGGTCGAGTGTCTTGTAAAGCAGGTTTTGCTGCGTCTGGCAATAGACACGGTCCTGTTCCGTAATCTTGTCCTCGTTTCTCACTTGTACGCTCAGAATGCCTTGAAGCAGGTCGGGAGCGTTGCCGGCCTTGGGTGCTGTTGTCGTTTGCATATCTGTTAGGGTTAAATGTTAAAAATTATCCGGTTTAATCCGGTAGAAATAAGTGATGTGCTTTTCCATGTCCTTGACTATCTTGACCTGCTCGGGATGGAAGTTGAGCCTCCTCGTTTCGATCGGGGCATTAAACGTTTCCCATTCGGCGGAAGGTAAGAACACATATTCCCGACGGAAACACCATAACACGATTTGATTATCCCAATTTCCCTTGAACACCGTTCCTTCGTAGTCCTTCAGGAACTGCCGGAACTCGGCTTCGTCCCGAAAAGCGATGTCAAAGCCTTGATAGAGATTGCCGTTTTCCGATTCCTCCCTTTTGTGTAGGTAGAACTTCCGGTAGGTCTCGGTCGTGAAATCTCCATACCTGGGATTGGGTTCGGCATAAAACCATAACGGTACCTTAGCCAGAAATGACACCGAACCGTTGCCGCAAGCACCGCAATGCCCCCAGTCCTTGAACACCCCTTCCGTCCATTTCAGGAATTTCAGTTCCTCCGGATTCACGGAATGGAATGCGCCTCCGCTGACACTCAGACGGATATTGCCGTCCTCGTCCCACACGAAAGGCACATACGGCTGTTCGCATACGGAAAGATATCCTTCTTTTGCACTCCTGCTGTCAATAAGGGCGTTTCCGTAATAATCCCCGTGCTCGGTTACATATACCAGCCTGTCGCCGATTTGAGGTGTAATTTCGGAGCGTGTCCGCTCAATGAGTTCAACATAATTGTTGGCCATATCCACATCTTTCTGTGTCAGCCAATGCTGGTGGTCGTATGAAACATTCCGCTCTCTGAGTGTTTCGATGACCGTGATATTTTATGCCCGAAAATTACCGGCAATCACGAAAAAAATGCTACCTTTGCATCAAGAAAAAAGAGTTATTTGAAAGCATGAGGAATATAGTGATTCTAAACAGCTTGGAATTTTCTTATCCGTTGCCCGTTCTCATGCGAGTTTTCTACAAAGCGTTGATAATCAAATAAGATACTTCAGATTACAACAAATATAGTGATTTTCATCATATAAACCTATTTTGTTCCGGTATGCCTATCGTATGCGTGTACAGGGTGACAAGGCGGTGATATTGGATTTGCACAATGCCGATTACTATTATCATGTATTTACTTATCCCGATTTTCAATATCAGTCTTCTTTTGGAAAGCGTGGGGAAGGTCCGGGTGAGTCCATTTATGCGGCGAATATCCGTTTTGCAGGGCAGGACACGGTGTGGGTGCTTGATGACGGCAAGGGCAGGATGTATCAATATAGCGGTATAGCCGGGGGGAAAACTCCCAAACAGGAAAAGGATATTTTGTTGGATAAGCGCTTGTTCCGTTCCCTTGATTTTGATTTGAAGGATGCCTCTACTGTTGTTATCCCCGATTATTCCGGTGAGAACCGTTTCAGTTGGGCTTCACTCTCTTCCGGCGAATTGCTTCGTAAATCCGAGCAGATACCTGTGTCCGATCCGGAACTGTTGAGAGAAAGTGCGCCTGCTGTGGCTCAAGGCTGGAACAGTTTTGTATCATTCAGTCCTGATAAGAAGATATTGGTTTCTGTCACTCAGTTTGGAGATAGGCTCGATATTTATAGCATGGCTTCACAAAAGCATATAGGAGAATTGGGTGGGGATGGTGAACCCCAATTTAAAGTGAGTCCTGAAGGGTATGGACTTCCGGCGGGGAGAATCTGTTATTATGATGTGCAGGTGACTGACCAATACATTTATACCATTTATGACGGTCGTAAATTTAAGGATATTATGAAGTTGGCCGATGCCTATCAGCAGGGTGGTAAAATATTACGTATATCCACCCACGAGGGCGATGTGGTGAAAACCTATGTATTGGATCGTCCTATTGCCGGTATTTATGTAGATGAGGCTGCCGGTATGTTATTCGGTTTGGATGTCAATGCTGACGAGCAGATAGTGAAATTTCCCCTTGAATTGGAATAGAGGAAGTTTTGAAAAGAAATCACCGTGTTATCCTATAATGGCGGATAATTTATTGTAGTGTATGGTTGGAAAAACATAAGTTCGTTTTCCGAAAAGAACCGGATCTTTTTTGAAAAGAACAGGGCCTTTTTTAAAAAGGTTCTAGTGTTTTATGAGCTGGACTGTCTGCTTATACCAATTTAGAATTCATGCGTTTTTTCTTTCAAATCCTTCATCCTTATGTAAGATGTTAGTTCTTAGCTGATTATAATGACGGATTTGTACCCGGAAAGCTTCAGCCAAAAAAAATCCTTCAGGGTGAAGGAATATGGATGATTTTCAAGTTTGCTTTCATAGAGTTTAAAAGTGAGAATTATCTGTCACACTGTCACAGTACTAATTATTTTGCTGAAAAACAGGTTGTTAAGATGTGACAGATAGCGTGACGGAGAGTGTGACAGATAAAAGTCTGTCACAGTGTTATTGTCCTGCACTGCATTGTCCTGTGGCCTATAATGAATCAGAATATAGTAACGAGAATCTCTTTGTTTCCCGTGTATTACAGTGTGTTCCACTGTTTGGTACAATTAATTTTATATGGTGGAATATTTAGTTTTACCTTGATGAAATAAATTATTCCACCTTAATGAAACAACTCGTTCCGCTGTGAGAAATGCTTTGTTCCTGCTGCGGTGGGTTGGTGATTTTAAGTAAGATTGTATACCTTATGTATGCTTATTATTGGAAATAGGAGCTATTCATTCGTTTGAGGAGATAACCAGTCGGTATCCTCCTTTTTCTGTCACTATCTGATATTCGGGAAAGTCCTTGAGTGAGGATTTAAGGGTGGAGATATGACTATATATTTTATTTTCGGGATTGTTATCTTTCGGCCAGAAAGCATTTTTAATATCTTCTTTAGTCAAAAGATGCTTGGGCGTTTTGATAAACAGTTCCAGCAGATTGAAATCTGCCGGTGCTATGTGGCAAAGCCGGTCGCCAATATATAGTTTCTTGCTTTCCAACTTTAAAGTCATTTTCCCCAATTGTATGTAGTCCGGATTGTCAGGAATTTCTTCACATGGTATGCAGTCCGGATTGGCGGGAGTTTCTTTTTCCTGTGGTTTTTTCAGAAATGACAGAGACACCCATATCAAGACAATGAAATAAGCAATGATACTCCATAACACTTTTGGAGTGGTATGTTTTACTATTTCTGTCCAATGAATCATAGCCCATGCCTGTACGCCGGCGGTTCTTTTAGCGTCTATTGCTTGTACAGGGGTGACAAGAGCTTTCTGGAAAGAGATTGAATCATTGTCACTGAATACCTTTTTCTTGTTGTAGCGGTAAATGATTCCCGTCTTAGCGGCGGAAACTCCATTCTTTTCCCATTCTTCTTGGAAGATCTTATTGAAATTGTCAGGATTGACGGGGATAATCCTTGTCATCACATACTGGTTGGCCAGTTGGGTAGCCAGTGACTCATGGGTGCTGTCTTCAAAATAAATGATTTCTAGACTATCACCGTATTCTATTTGGACACCTTTTACCTTTCTGCCTAAAGGGCGATAATGAATAAGAATCTTGTTTAAGCGTTCTTGATAATCAATATTGATTGCTTCACGTAGGCTGTCCTTCATTGTTATCAGAACATTTGTTTTTTCATCTTTAAAAGCAACATAACATAGCAGGATGAATACAATCCATCCCAATGCAATAAAGCTAAACTTGAATAAGTTTGTCGGTATTTTCATGTTTCTTGTTCATGTTAGAGATTGCAAAGATACGCATATTTATAAAAAAGGAACTTATAAGTTAAAAAAAGAATATGATTTAATTGGATGAACCTTATGATTTGGAGATCAGGGCATTAAAATAATCCTTCCGATGAAATGGGGATTTTTTGAATCTTAAGAAAACTTTAAGGTCACCTTAAGATCAATTTAAGGGAAAAAATTTGCGTGCCCGATAGATGTTCTCTACCTTCACACAAAAAATGATAAACCAATGAAAAAAGTATTTGTGTTATTTACCGTTGTTATGCTAATGGCGGTAATGGCTTGGGAAAAGCAATCCGGAAAGCCGGTAGAGAGTGAGTTTCTTTTAGATAATGTGGAAGCATTGGCTGCAGGAGAATCCGGGTATGATACATGTCTGGGTAGTGGGAATGTGACTTGCAGTACCGGAGACAAAGTAGAATATGTGCTTATACCTTTTGGCCTGGATTAATCAATGAGATACCTTTGTCTATTACTATGTGTTTTTGCTCTTTTTTCCTCCTGCAAGGAATTCCTACCCATTCCATCTTTACTATTCAAGGGAAGGATACAGTGGACTTTTCTTTAGCGGATGCGGATTATAAGGTAGTGACTTATATCGATTCTGTAGGCTGTACTAGTTGTAAGTTACAATTGCCTCGCTGGAAGCTGTTTATGCAGGAAGTTGATTCAACGTTGAACCGTCCGGTTCCCTTTGTCTTCTATTTCCACCCGAAAGATATGAAAGAACTACGTTATATCACCCGTCGTGATGCATTTATCTATCCTGTTTGTTTCGATGAAAAGGACGATTTTAACCGATTGAATCACTTTCCGGATGAAATGACTTTCCAGACATTTCTATTGGATAAAGACAACAGGGTGGCGGCTATAGGCAATCCTGTTCACAATCCAAAGGTGAAGGAACTTTATTTGAAAGTATTGACAGGTGGTGAAGTTGTAAAAGCGGAAACACCGATAACGAAAGTCAGTCTGGACGTAACAAGCATAGACTTCGGTTCATTTCCTCAGTCGGAGAAGCAGGAACGCAAGTTCACACTGACCAATACGGGACAGCATGTACTGGTGATATACGATGTCATCACTTCCTGTGGATGTACCAAGGTAAACTATAATAAGGAGGGTGTTCGTCCGGGAGAAAAAGCGGAACTGACCGTGATTTATGAAGCCGAAAAGGCTGAGCATTTCAGTAAGACGGTTACCATTTATTGCAATGCAGATAATTCTCCACTTCGTTTGAAGGTAACGGGGAATGCTGAATAAAGGATGAAGTATGAATCAATGGGAGTAAAAAGCGGATGGAAAGAAATTCATTTTCTTTGCCGAAAGTCGATTCTTTCCACCCTGTGGCTCTCTCCTAAAAGAAAAGGAGGTTAAGTCCGATGTAAAAGTAGTGTAAATAATCAGAATAAGCAAGCGGTATTTTTGTTTTTTCTGTGGTGGAGTTCTTTCCGAGAATAAGATGAAAATATGAATAATAATAATTTTTTTTACTAGAAATAAGATGAAGAAGAATATTTTGAAGGCAACTTTGGTTGTTGCGTTTGCTTTGATAGCAGGAATGAATGTGTATAATGCTCAGCAATCGGATGTAATGTCTGATTTGGCTTTGGCTAATGTGGAAGCGTTGGCTAGTGGTGAATCTTCGACAACAAATAGATACCAAACTATGGGGTATTGTGCACCATTAAACATGAATTATATGTGTACTTCAAGACGAACTGCAGAAAGTTGTCGAAGGCCGTGCAGATAAAATGAGAGTATTATGATATAAATTTGAAACAGCTCCAATTCATATACTCCATTGGATTGGAGCTTATTTTAACTTTAAATTCTATATAATGAAAAAGTTGATATTAATATTTTTCCCATTTCTTTTTGTTTCATGTAGTGTAAAACATAAAAAAACATTTGATTATATTTTTAATAAAACTGAAGCAATCACACTTGAGCAAAGCAAATTGACTTTGAGTAAGGATATAACCGTTCTCAGTTTTTCAGATTCTAGTATGGTCGATCGTAATTCATCTATAATTAAAGTTGACAGTGGTTGGATTGTATATTCAAAAAATTCAGAATCATCTATACTTAGCTTTACTAGTGATGGACAGTTTTCCGGTTATATCGGACACAGGGGAAATGGCCCTGGTGAATATACTAGCGTCTATGATGTCGTTGTTAATCAGAAAAGTAAAGTTTTAGAGGTCCTATCAGATGGAGGAATTTTTTGTTATACTTTTGGGGGAGATTTCTTAGACAAGAAGGAGGTTACTTATCCTGCGTTTTCTTTTGCCATAGATGATAGGCAGAATTATTGGTTTTATGTAGGTAACAACACCACGTATGGCGATGCTAAAATGATTTGTACAGATGAAAATATCGCCAATGTGGCATATTATCTTCATCAAAAGTCTAATATGCTTCCGATGGTAGAGAATAATTTTGGAAGAAATGGAGAATGGTTGACGTTTCATGAGTCGCTAAATCATGATTTGTATACGATAGAAAATGGGAAATTGGACTTATCATATGCTATGGACTTTCCTAATTATAAGCTGCCTAAGAAATTACATGAATTATCGGGCATGGAAGTTATAGAAGAATTGCAGCGTTCTAACTATGCATCTATTATAAATTATTTGGAAAATCATGATTATATATTTTTAAATGTTTTATTGAACAATGAAGGTGAACGAATCCCAGAGGTTTATTATTGGATTATTAGTAAGAATTTGCAAGAGGAAGTTATCATCAAAATTGATGGTGGAATTTCTGCAGAATCCTATTTGTTTAATACTCAGTATTTGTCTAATGATAATAAATTATATTGTTTGGGGTATATATGGGAAAATAAGGATGTGGAATCCTTTGAGGAAAATTTAAATCCTTCTGTAGTAGCACTTGAATTTAATGAACTATTTAGTAAAGTACGATGACAAATATAGTATCTTTATTTTATTGTAAGTGTGAATCCTTATTCTCTCCTTTTCTGAAAATAAGATGAAGTAACTAATTATTGAAACTAAAAATATCAATTGAGTCTGATTTTTCAGACTGGTTGAAATGTAGTTTTACTCAGGTACATAATTTAATTCCTGTGTTTTAGATTGTATCAGATAGCGGGAAGAATAAGGTGTGTTTTGAGTTTAGTTTTAATTTATGTTTTCGCAGGGGTAAATTATACTATTCCACCAAATTAACAAATGAATAATATTATGTTCTTAGCAAGACTCCTTGTCCTTTTTTCATTAGTATGTATCTCTTGTGCCCACTCTTCTTTTGAGCAGAAACAATTGAAACATGCTTTAGATTTTGCTACTTCTAATCGTTTGGAATTGGAGATACTGCTTCAGCATTATACCTATGATTCTTTAAAATTGGAAGCGGCTAAATTTTTGATACGGAATATGCCTCATTGCTATTCCTACCAACAGGGAGGTGAAATGGATAGTGTGAAGCGTGTACGTACTTATTATAGTCCTTTCGGACAAATAGACCAGACTTATGCCAGACGTTGGGGGCATTATACCTATCGTAATCTTCTTAAAATATATGATGCCCATATTATCACAGCCGAATACTTGATAGACAATATAGACCGTGCTTTTGATAATTGGCAGAAACGTCCATGGAACCGTTCTCTTTCATTTGAAGATTTTTGTGAATACTTGTTGCCTTATCGTATAGGGGATGAACCGCTGGAAGAATGGCGTGAACTTTATGAAAAGAAATATGGATATTTATTAGATTCCATATATAAAGGCGGCGATGTGGTGGAGGCCGCGAATTTGGTAAGCAGGCATCTACAAGAACCTGTCTTTATTTATTGTGAAGACTTTGAACTGCCTCATATCGGTCCCAGATATTTATTCAGCCATCGATATGGTAGTTGCGTGGATGCGGCGGATATAGTGACTTATGCATTTCGGGCTGTCGGCATTCCTTGTATGGAAGATACGGATGCCAGAGGGGGACATGTGTGGAATGTTGTTCGTGACACGACAGGGCGCGATGTACCTATTTGGTATATAGCTTCGGAGGCTGTAAGGGGGAGTAGGGATACGGGAGGGTATAAACGTGGCAAGGTTTACAGGCCCATGTATGGTTTTCAAGAAGAAAAGGCAGCACATCTGGGAGATGATTGGAAATCAATGCCGCTTTTATTCTATCACCCTTATATGAAAGATGTCAGTTATGCATATTATCCGGATACGTTACGCATACTTACCGGTATTCCTGATGATGAGGTTTGTTATCTGGCCCATTTCCACGAAGCGCATTGGTGGAGTTGTGCCTGTGCACGCTCGGCAAGCGGCAAGATGGAAATACCTAATCTAGAATCGGAACTGGTATATCTTCCCATGAAATATACCAAAGGCAATTATTATCCTTCCGGCTTCCCCTTTTGGTTTGCAGGTGGAGAAATAAATACGTTTCTTCCGGATTGGGAGAAAACAGTAAAGGTTCGTTTGTATAGAAAATATCCGGTATATGGTTGGTTGCGCAGCTTTATGGGCCATGTGGTGGGAGGTACTTTTGAGGGAAGTATGACGAAAAATTTTGAAGATGGAAAGACATTATATGAGATAGCGGATACTCCCGTGATAGCAAGGAATAGAATCTTTCTGAATAAGTCGGTTAAGTGCCGTTACATAAGATATAAGGCTGACAATGATAAATGTGCGGAACTGGCGGAAATGACATTTTATGCCAATGGAAAGGCTGTTTCTCCGATAGCGGTTTGGGGGAGTCCTACGGAAAAAGGAAATATGCATGTGCTGGCAAAGCACGTGGCGGATGGTGATCCTCTTTCTTATTATCTGTCTTTAGACAAAGGAGGGGAGGTTGTTGTTGATTTGGGCCGTGTCGCAGTTATAGATTGCCTGGAGTATATGCCCCGGAATGATGACAATTTTATTTCTCCGGGTGATATTTATGAGTTGTTCTGTCATGCCGGTACTGAAGGATGGAAGAGTTTGGGAAAACAGCGGGCTGATACTACCTGTTTGGACTGGATTGTGCCTGACAATGCATTGTTCTGGTTACGCGATCTGACCCGTGGGCGTGAAGAACATATTTTCTTTATGCAGAACAGGCGGCAGAAATTTCCAACCTTTTAAGATTTAAAATGAGGTATATAAAGAAATACATAGGCGTTTTATATAACTTGCTGGTTTGTGTGACCGGAGGGAGTTTGTTAATGATGATTATTTGGTTGTTATTACAGATATTTGTTTTTGCCTCATTTGCCATACCTTCTGACTCCATGGAGCCGGTTCTGATACCGGGTGACTATGTGCTTGTCAATAAAATGTTGAAAGGACCACGTATATTCAGCCTTGGTGATGCCCGGCAACATAAGCCGCTACACATCGATCGTTTGAAGGGATTCAGTGAATTTCAGCGCAATGAGGTATTGGTCTTTAATTTCCCTTATCCGGAACGATGGGACAGTATAGGGTTTAACCTGATGCTTTATTATGTAAAGAGGTGTATCGCATTGCCGGGTGATACTGTTGAAATAAGGGACGCCCGATATAGGGTCAGAGGTTATGATAAGGAATTAGGAAATATAGTTTCACAAAACAGTTTGGCGCATTTTTTGGAGAAACCGAGGAATGTGGAGAAAATGATACAGGAAAATTGTTTTTTTGCTTATCCCGGTGATACCATCTTAAAATGGAGTATTAAAGATTTTGGTCCTTTTTATCTTCCTTCCCGTGGGGATACTATTGTGATGGATGATAAACATTATTTGCTTTATCGCAATCTTATAGAATGGGAGCAACAAGATAAATTAATAGCAAGTAACGGGCATTTTTATTTAAATGGGCGGGAAGTGGAGCATTATGTTTTTATGCACAATTATTATTTCATGGGTGGTGATAATTGTTATAATTCTCAGGACTCGCGCTATTGGGGGCCTTTGCCGGAGGAATATATTGTAGGAAAGGCGACATTGATATGGAAGTCTAAGAATGGAGTGACGGATGAAATACGTATGGACAGGATATTTAAAAAGATAAAGTAGTATGAGAGTTTGTGGTGTATATTTTGTTTTTGTAATTCTTCTTTCTGCTTGTACGAATGGAGTAAGTCATTTGGATATTGCTTTGCAGCAGGCTAAACATAATAAAGCGGAGTTGGAAAAAGTGTTGAAGCATTTTAAACATGATAGCTTGAAATACCGTGCTGCCTGTTTTTTGATTGAAAATATGCCTGGTAAATATTCAATACTCCCTTATGATTCGTTGGATAGATATAAGAACTTTTTGAAGATTATCCCACAAAATGATCCTATAAGTTGGGATGTGCGATATTCTAAGATTTGGCATGGATTTGATTCTATTTCTAAACGACAGTTGGCAGGTTTTAGTAAGATTGAAGATATAAAAGTTATAACGGGAGATTATTTAATAAAAAATATTGAATATGCTTTTAAAATATGGGAGAATGGAAAAATAAAAGATTACTGTTCATTTGATGAATTCTGTCATTATATTTTGCCTTACCGTATAGACCATGAGCCATTATCGAATTGGCGCGAGGAAGGTTTTCAAAAGTTTGGTCATTTATTGGATTCTTTAATGTCTCCACGAGAATTGGCCCTTCGTATCATAAAATTAGGTGGAATGCGTTATAATATAGGAATGACTAAATATCCTTATAAACAGTCTTATGTTGAAATGCTACAGACCCGTTGGGGTACTTGTGATGATATGGCGGCATTTTTAGCTTTGTCTTTACGTGCCATTGGAATCCCTGCTTCTATTGATTATGTTCCGGCATGGGCTAATAGGAGTTCTTCGCATTGTTGGAATGTGGTGAAAGATGCTACTGGTGATTTTATAGAAGTGGGATATGGCCCTGAAGGAAAAAATGAAGTTGTATACAAGATTTCTAAGATTTATAGGAAAAAATATGATATTCCACTATGTGATGTTACATCCGAATATGCTATGCCTCTTTCTGATTTAACCTTTAGAGTGCCTTCACAGAAAGATAAACAATTAATCAGTCTTTGTACTTTTAATAATCATGACTGGGTTCCTGTTGCTTTATCAAAGGTGATGAATGGAAGTGTTTTGTTTGAATCAGTCGGGAGAGGAATTTTATGGGGAGATAATCAAATAAGAACTTATTTAAACGAAGGAAAGGGGATTGTTTTCTTAGCATTTATCAGCCAAAATGGGCGGTTGAATAATAAACCTATAGGGTTTCCTATAATTCTTTTAGAAGATGGAACCATAAAAGAGCTGTGTGCTAGTACAGAAAAAGAAAGTATTATACTTTACCGTAAATACCCATATTATGGAAGTAATAATGCAATAATACATGATAGTAATGAAATATGTGTCGATAATGAATATGAATTGTTCTATTGGAATATGAAATGGATTAGTTTAGGGCGAAAATTAGCAGTCGACAATAAACTTCATTATGATGATGTGCCTAAAGGCGCTTTATTGTGGTTAAAAAATCATACTCAAGGAAAAGAAGAGCGGATTTTTACATACGAAGACGGGAAACAAGTTTGGTGGTAGAAATGGAAAATAAATGGCTGAAATATGGAATAGCATTGGTGGCAGGCATACCGGTTGCGTTGTGTCTCAGCGTGGTGTGTTGTAGTACGTCTTCACTGTCATCCGATATTTTGGCGGATGACTGGCGGTGGATGTATGCCTGTGGAGTTCTTTCATCGGCAGCTTTTGCCCTGTTGATATTTCTTTTTCCGGCACGGATTAAGGAATGTCTTTCGGCTGTCGTTTCATGGGTGTTTATTCTATACGGAGGAATGGAAGCCGTGTGGGGCATCCGTCAGGTGGTATATGGCTTTACCTATTCCAACCATTCCCTCTATGCTTTGACCGGCTCGTTCTATAATCCCGGTCCTTATTCAGGCTACCTTGCCATGATATTCCCTATCTGCCTGTATGAATGGTTAAAGCGGAAAGAGGATAAGAAAACCGTACCTTATTATGTTGCTTTAGCTGTCATGCTATTGATTCTTTGTGTGTTGCCTGCCGGAATGAGCCGCTCGGCATGGATAGCTGCGGCGGTCTCTTCCATTTATGTTTGTGGTATGCACTATAAGATGGAAATTCAGCATTATATCAGGCATCATCGTAAGCAGGCAGTGTCTTTTGCCATAGTAACCTTTATTTTGGGCGGTATAGCATTGGGTGGCATTTATCAAATGAAAAAGGATTCGGCAGACGGCCGTCTGTTTATGTGGAAAATTGCTGCCCAAGCTGTCAGTGAGCACCCATGGACAGGATGCGGATGGAACAGTGTTCCGGCTGCTTACGGACAAGCGCAGGAGAATTATTTTGCAGCCGGAAATTATACGGCAACGGAGGAACTTGTGGCAGGTGCTCCCGAATATGTTTTCAATGAATATCTGCAAGTAGCCATTGCCTGGGGAATACCTGTGCTTTGCATCGGGTTGTTGATACTAGGTGGGAGCATGTACATAGGTCATAAACAAGGCATCTATGGACTATGCGGCGCATTGCTATCTTTAGCGGTATTTGCGTTTTCTTCTTATCCATTACAATTTCCAGCGTTTGTTTCGGCTTTGATTATATTAGTATTAGCTTGCGGTATCCGTGTTCTTCCTTTAGAGAAAGTTTGGCCTCGCATTTTATTTACTGTTTTATTGTTAATCGGAAGCTATGGCTGTTTCTGTAAATATCAGCAGAAATCCAAGACTGTAGAAGCTTGTAAGCAATGGACCAAAAGCCGTATGTTTTACCACTCGGGAGCTTACCGGCAAGCGGTGGAAAGCTATGCTGAAATTCAGAAAGAAATGAAAGGGAATGCCCGCTTTATGTTTGAGTATGGCCATGCCTTGCATAAACTGCATGAACCCGAACTGTCTAACAAGGTACTGAAAGAGGCCTTGAAAGTGAGTGGCGATCCCATGATACTAAATATTATCGGGAAAAATGAACAGGACATGAAGCACTATGATAGTGCGGAATATTGGTTTATGCGTGCTGTCCATCGGTTGCCCGGAAGGATTTATCCTTATTATCTTTTGGCCAATCTATATGCGGATCCGTTTTTTTATCGGTGTGACAAATTGGAGCGGATGGTACAGACGGTATTGGAGAAAGAACCGAAAGTTCAGTCTACCGCTATCAAGCAGATGAGACGGAAAGCACGGGAATTATTAAAAAAAGTACCCGAAAATTAGTTTTTTCAAAATAAAAAGTTTTTATTTGTTATAGATATCACAAAATATGACCATGAAATTACACATATTTGCATCAGGCTTATTATTAGCCGTTTCTTTCACTGCCTGCTCGGGAGAAAAAAAGGAAACAACGGAAAAAGAAGGGGTGGAAACAGTTCTTCCTTCTTTACCCAATGAGGTGACGGTGATGCCGCTGAAAAAGCAGGTTTTCAATCATGAATTGATCAGTAACGGGAAAGTGACGGCACAGGATTATGCCGACCTGTATTTTCGTACCTCGGAAGTGGTGGCGAATATCTGGGTAAAGAACGGGGATATAGTGCGGAAAGGTCAAAAAATAGCCCAATTGGATTTGTTTAAGTTGAACAATACGTTGGTACAGAATAAAAATAGTTTGGCACAGGCTACCCTGGAGATGCAGGATGTGTTGATAGGACAAGGATATGCTCCCGATAATCTGAAGGTGATACCTGCTGATGTGCTGGAACTGGCAAAAGTAAAAAGCGGGTATGAGCAGAGCAAAGCTCAATATGAATCTGCTCAATATGATATGGAACAAGCTACGTTGACTGCTCCTTTCGATGGAGTGATTGCCAACCTCTTTGAAAAGAGATATAATATGCCCAAAACTTCCGAGCCTTTCTGCCGGGTAATCAATGCCGGAAATATGGAGGTGGATTTCACCGTACTTGAAAATGAGCTGCCATTGCTGAAAGTGGGGGATAAGGTGGAGATTACTCCTTATGCATCGGCAGCAGGGGTGCGCCAGGGAAGTATCAGTGAGATTAATCCGCTGGTGGACGAGAATGGAATGGTACGGATAAAGGCGCGAGTGAACGGGAGTAATAAATTGTTCGACGGCATGAATGTAAGGGTAAGCGTGAAGCGTTCTGTGGGCGAACAACTGGTTATCCCCAAAACGGCGGTTGTACTACGTTCCGGCAAACAGGTGGTATTTACACTGAAAGAGGGTAAAGCTATGTGGAACTATGTGCATACGGGATTGGAGAATATGGAGGAATATACTGTCACAGACGGACTGGAAGAAGGTATGGAGGTGATAACTACCGGAAATGTGAATCTGGCTCATGAAGCACCGGTGAGGGTAATTAAAAATTAAAGGTATGGTTAAGTTCTTATTGCAACGGCCCATTGCGGTGCTGATGGCTTTTACCGCCTGTTTTATTGTCGGGTTGGTGACCTACTTTTCGCTACCTGTATCTTTGCTGCCCGATATTGCCATACCGCAGATTACCATACAGGTAACGGGCGAGAATTCATCGGCACGCGAACTGGAGAATACGGTGGTTACCCCTGTGCGCAGACAGTTGCTGCAAGTGGCCGGACTGAGAGAAATAAAAAGTGAAACCCGTGACGGGGCGGGTGTGATCCGTCTGGAATTTGATTTTGGTGTGAATACCGATCTGGCATTTATAGAGGTGAATGAGAAGATAGATGCCGCTATGAACAGTCTTCCCAAGGAAGTGACACGTCCCAAGGCTATCAAAGCAAGTGCAACGGATATTCCTGTACTTTATGTCAATATGACTTTGAAAAACGACGGTGCTTATCAGGAAACCGACGAGCAACAATTTCTGGAGTTGTGCGAATTGGCGGAGAATGTGGTGAAACGCCGCATCGAACAGTTACCCGAAGTGGCTATGGCGGATATAACCGGAGTGCCCGGAAGGCTTTTGCAAATTGTTCCTGATAAAGATAAACTGGCCATGACAGGTATCAGTGTGGAGGATATAGAGAATACACTTTCCGCCAATAATGTAGAGCCGGGAAGTATGCTGGTGAGGGATGGTTATTATGAATATAATATTCGCATAGCTACCCTGCTTCGTACCCCGGAGGATGTGAAGAATATCTATATCCGCAAGGGGGAACGTATTATGCAGTTGAAAGAGCTCTGCAAAGTAGATATTGTTTCGCAAAAAGAGATGGGACGTTCCGTAGCCGGAGGAAAAAGGGCGGTGACGCTGGCCATTATCAAGCAGAGCGATGAAAATATGGATGTCATGAAAGAGAAGCTGAAAGAAACAACCGATTATTTTGCTTCTCTATATCCGGATATTGAATTCAGCGTGAGCCGTAATCAGACGGAATTGCTGGACTATACCATTTCGAATTTGCAGCAGAACCTATCTTTGGGTTTCTTGTTTATCTTTATTGTAGCCGTGCTGTTTTTGGGGGGATGTCCGTTCACCGTTGATTATCGGCATCAGCATGGTTACTTCTATTGTAATCACATTCTTTTTCTTTTATTTCTGTCATGTGTCGCTGAATGTGATATCACTTTCGGGCTTGATTCTGGCAGTAGGTATGATGATAGACAGCGCCATTATTGTAACGGAAAATATTTCGCAGTATCGTGAACGGGGGTATTCTCTGAAACGTTCGTGTGCCGTGGGCACGACGGAAATGATCACACCGATGCTCAGTTCGTCCCTTACAACCATTGCGGTATTTGTGCCTTTGATATTTATGAGTGGCATAGCCGGAGCTATTTTTATGGATCAGGCTTTTTCTATCACGGTGGGATTGATGATATCTTATATTACGGGTATTATGTTGCTGCCCGTATTGTATCTGTTGTTTTATAAGGTCGGTATCCGCAGTAAGGGATTTCTTTCCAGACGTTTTGACAATCTGCTGAAAAATGAGTGGCTGGAAAGCTTTTATGATAAAGGGATTGACTGGGTGTTCTCACATAAAAAGCTTTGTGTGACCGGCACGCTGGCAACCCTTCCACTGTGTGTGTTTCTTTTTTATGTAATGGAAAAAGAGCGTATGCCGCAGATTGACCAGAATGAACTGGTGGCAAGGATAGAGTGGAATGAGAATATCCATGTGGACGAGAACAACCGCCGGGTGGATGATTTAATGAAACAGGTGGACGACCGGGTAACGGAGCATGCTGCTTATGTGGGTATGCAGGATTATATATTGAACGGGGGCAGTGAACTTTCGTCTACCGAAGCGGAACTTTATTTCAAGACGGAAAAGCCATCCGGAATCTATTCATTGCAGGAATTATTAGAGAAGGAGATAAGAGAGAAATATCCGTTGGCTGTGGTTACTTTCTCACCTCCCGAAACAATCTTTGAAAAATTGTTTGTGACAGGAGAAGCGGATGTGGTAGCGGAACTCCATACGGCGAATAAGTCGCAGGCACCGGATGCGGAGCATTTGCAGCGGTTGGAAAAGGAAATTACGCGGGTGGCGGGTAATGTTCCGACGGGCATCGCTTTCCGGAATCAGATGAATCTGATAATCAATAAAGAAAAACTGTTGTTGTATAACGTATCATATGATGAATTGACGCGGGTGCTCCGCACGGCTTTCAAAGAAAACAAGGTTTCCGTTTTACGCTCTTATCAGCAATATCTGCCTATCAGTATTGCCGGAGAGGAAAAGAGTGTAAATAGTGTATTAAGTGAAACTTTGGTGCGGACGATGGCGGATGGTAACGGAGAGGTGAATCATATTCCTTTGAATAATCTGGTGACGGTAGTGCCCGCCGAAGATTTGAAGAGTATTACGGCGGGAAAGAACGGAGAATATATTCCTTTAAGTTTTTATGATGTGAAGGATGCACCGGAACTGATGCGGAATGTAAAAGAGGTGGTTAGTGAGGAAAAGGAATGGGAAGTGGATTTCTCGGGTAGTTTCTTTTCGAATGAAAAAATGATGGGGGAATTGACAGTGATTCTTTTTGTTTCTTTGTTGCTGATGTATTTTATCCTTTGCGCGCAATTCGAGAGTTTCCTGCAACCGCTGATTGTCTTGATGGAAATTCCTATTGATACGGCTTTTGCTTTGCTGGCATTATGGGTTTTCGGTCACACGTTGAATTTGATGTCTGCCATAGGCATTATCGTGACTTGTGGTATTGTGGTGAATGACTCTATTTTAAAAATGGATGCCATCAATGAATTACGGAAAGCGGGGATGCCTTTGGTGGAAGCCATTCATACAGCGGGCAGGCGCAGGTTGAGAGCGATTATCATGACTTCGCTGACAACTGTCTTTGCAATGGTTCCGTTGCTGTTTACCTCGGATATGGGGTCGGAGATGCAGAAACCTTTGTCTATTGCCATGATTGGCTCTATGGTGGTGGGAACTTTGGTCAGCTTGTTTATCATTCCTTTAATATATTGGTTTATTTATAGAAAACATGACAAAAATGAAGTACATTAGCATATGGATGGTGGGGTGTATGCTGTTGTCTCTCGGAGCAAAGGCGCAGCAGGTGGTGAAGCTGGATTTGCAACGCACGATAGAGATTGCGAATGATAGTTCCTTGTCCGCTTTCAGATATCAGAATCTTTATTTGTCGGGATATTGGGAATATCGTACTTACAAGGCGAACCGTTTGCCGAGTCTTACGCTGGATCTGACTCCGGCTAAATATTATCGCTATATCACCCAGCGTTATGATTCGAATGAGGATATGGATGTGTATCGTGAACAACAGATGTTCAGCGCATCGGGTGGATTGAGTATCAAACAGAATCTGGACTGGACGGGCGGTACTTTCTATATTGATTCGGAACTGGACTTTATGCGTAATTTCGGTGACTCAAAGTCTACACAGTATTCCAGTATCCCTGTGCGTGTGGGATATCAACAGAGCCTGTTGGGATATAATGCTTTTCGTTGGGACCGGAAAATAGAGCCGTTGAAGTATGAAAAGGTGAAGAAGCAATTCATTTATAACACGGAAATGGTTTCAGAAGAAGCGGTGACTTATTTCTTTGCGTTGGCTATGGCACAGGCGGATTACCGCTTGGCGGAGGAGAATGTGGCGTCCAGTGATACCCTTTATAGCATCGGACTCCAGCGTCATAAGATAGCAGCCATATCACGTGCCGATTTGCTGACATTGCAGCTGGACAAAGTGAATGCGCATAATACGTTGCAGAATGCGCAGATTGCTTTGAAACGCGCTATGTTTTCATTGGCTTCCTTTCTGAACCTGGATAAGAATACTGTGATTGAATTGGATATACCGGGACGTCCCACAGGAAAGATGATTCCCGTAGATGATGCGTTGATGCGGGCCAAAGAGAATAATCCTACTTTCCTGGAACAACGGCAGAATGTGCTGGAAGCGGAACAGAATGTGGACAAGACAAAGAAAGAATCCCGTTTCAATGCCAGCTTTAATGCCAGTGTGGGCTTTAACCAAGTGGCGGATAAACTGGGAGATGCTTACAGGCATCCTTTGCAACAGGACTTGGTTTCTGTCAGTGTTTCTATTCCTTTGATTGACTGGGGGGTGAGAAAGGGTAAATATAATATGGCGAGAAATAATCTGAATGTGGTGAGGATTGCCGCCCGTCAGGAAGAACTGAGTGTGGAGGAAGAGGTGATTATGACGGTGAATGATTTTAATATTCAGCAGAGTTTGATTGCGAGTGCGGAGGAGGCTTTGGATCTTGCCGTAATGGCATACGAGCAGACACGCCAACGTTTTATCATCGGAAAGGCGGATGTGAATAGTCTTACTCTTTCGTTGAACCGCCAGCAGGAGGCGCAGAAAAATTATATTTCGGCTTTGCAGAATTATTGGTTGAATTATTATAAGATACGTAAACTGACGCTGCACGATTTTGAGTCCGGTTTTTCCCTTGCGGACAAGTTTGATTTTAATACAGGAATTTATCGATGAGTAATCCGCGTAACCTCTCCTCGTTTACCTTGATAGTGACATTTGTCTGCCTGTCACTGATAGGGGTGGTATTAGTACCGCTGTTGCCGGTTAAGCTGGCGCCGTCGCGTACCTTGCCCGGTCTGACTGTTTCTTTCAGTATGCCCGGCAATTCGTCACGGGTTATTGAGGCGGAGGTTACCAGTAAACTGGAGGCGATGATGGCCAGAGTAAAGGGAATCAGGAAGGTGAACTCTACTTCGGATAACGGCAGCGGCTCAATTTCTTTGGAACTGGACAAGCATGCGGATATTGACGTTACCCGCTTTGAAGTGTCTACCATCATCAGACAGACCTGGCCTCAGCTGCCCGAGGGGGTGAGTTATCCTCAAATCAGTACGCGACGTTCGGATGATAAGGCATCCAGACCTTTTATTACTTATACACTGAATGCGCCTGCCAATCCTATTTTGATTCAGCAGTATGCGGAAGAGAATATCAAGCCGGTATTGGGACAGTTGAAGGGGATTTATAAAGTGGAACTGAATGGAGCTACACCTATGGAGTGGCTGTTGGAGTATGACAGTGACCAGCTTTCGCGTTTGGGAATCACACTGCAGGCTGTGCAACGGGCCATTAACCGCCATTATGAAAAAGAGTTTCTGGGGATCTGTTCTATTGAAAAAGGTGCGGAGGGCAGAGAGTGGATCAGACTGGTACGTACATCTACTGAAAAAGAAATGGAATTTGAACCGGGAGCCATTCAACTGCAAGCCGAAGATGGAACGATGGTTACGCTGGATAAACTGATAAAGGTAAAGCATGTGGAAGAACGACCGCAAAGTTATTACCGGATAAACGGGCTGAATTCTGTCTACCTGTATATCACGGCCGAGGAAACTGCCAATCAATTAAATTTAAGTGGGGAAGTGAAGCACCTTATGGGTGAGTTGCAACAGAAGATGCCTCCGGGCTATGAGGTACATATCAGTTATGACGCTACGGAATATATTCAGAAAGAATTGGATAAGATTTATTTCCGTACCGGACTGACCGTATTGATTTTATTGCTGTTTGTAGCGTTGATAACACGAAATCTGCGTTATCTGTTCCTGATTGTGACCAGTCTGGCGGTTAATATATCTGTTGCCGTCATTCTTTATTATACATTTGGTTTGGAAATGCAGCTTTATTCATTGGCGGGCATTACCATCTCATTGAATTTGGTGATCGATAATACGATAGTGATGACAGACCATATTCTGCATCGCCGCAATCTGAAGGCGTTTGTTTCTGTACTGGCGGCCACGCTGACTACTATCGGGGCATTGGTTATTATTTTCTTTTTGGATGAGAAGATACGTCTGAACTTGCAGGATTTTGCAGCGGTAGTCATTATCAATCTGGCAGTATCTTTGTTTGTTGCATTATTCTTTGTTCCGTCCATGATTGATAAAATAGGTTTGGAGAAGAAAAAGAGAAGAAAAAGAAGACGTTTTTTGCTCAGACCTACTTTTATGAAACGGTTGACTGTCTATTTTACCCGTTTCTATCAAGGGGTGATTTATTATTTATGCCGTTTCAGGGTGATAGCTTGCCTATTATTGCTGCTGGGGTTCGGTCTGCCTGTATTTATGCTGCCCGAGAAGATGGAAGGAGAAGGTAAATGGGTGGAATATTATAATAAGGTATTTGATAATCCTACCTTCAAGGATAAGGTAAAGCCGGTAATCAACAAGGCTTTAGGTGGCAGCCTCCGTCTTTTTGCAGAAAAAGTATACGAGGGAAGTTATTTCAATCGCGATGAAGGTGAAGTGGTGCTTTCCGTTTATGCTACGTTGCCTAATGGCAGTACATTAGAGCAGATGAATGTGCTGATTAAGAGGATGGAAACTTATCTGAGCGATTTCAAGGAAATCAGGCAGTTTCAGACGTATATCTATAATGCGCGTCAGGCTAATATCCAGATTTATTTTACAAAAGAAAATCAGCGGAGCGGATTCCCGTATACTTTGAAAGCTAATATAATCAGTAAGGCACTGACTTTGGGAGGTGGTAGCTGGAGTGTATATGGTTTGCAGGATCAGGGCTTCAGTAACGATGTGCGTGAGAGTGCGGGAAGTTTCCGTGTGAAACTGTATGGATATAATTATGACGAACTTTCTTATTGGACAGAACAGCTGAAAGAGAAGTTGTTATTACACCGTCGTATTAAAGAGGTTACGGTAAATTCGGAGTTCTCTTGGTGGAAAGATGATTATAGCGAGTTCTATCTGGATTTGGACAGGTTGAGGATGGCGAAAGAGCATATTACAGCCACGCAGCTGTTCGCCGCTTTGCGCCCTGTTTTCGGAAGGGATATTTATTGTGGTAACGTGTTGTTTGATAATCAGACGGAACAACTGAAGCTTTCATCGCTCCAGGGCAGCAATATGATGTATGGGGCTTGGTTAATATACCGTTTTTCATCAATGGCCGTTCTTATAAACTGGCCGATTTCGCTACTGTTCAGAAGGGACAGTCACCTCAGAAAGTTGCTAAAGAAAACCAACAATATCGTCTTTGCCTGCAATATGAATATATCGGTTCATCCGAACAAGGAAAAAAACTGTTGAAGAAGGACTTGGAGGAATTTAATAAGGTATTACCTATGGGATATACAGCCGAAAATGATCAGGATTATTGGTCATGGGGTAAGAAAGATAACAAGCAATACCTGTTGTTGCTGGTTGTGATTGCCATTATCTTCTTTACAACGAGTATTCTGTTTAATTCTCTGAAACAGCCTTTGGCTATCAATCTTTGTTATTCCGGTATCTTATATCGGCGTATTCCTTACGTTTTATCTTTTCGGACTGAATTTTGATCAGGGGGGATTTGCTTCTTTTGTATTACTTTGCGGTATTACAGTAAATGCCAGTATTTATATTCTAAATGAATATAATGCGATAAGAAAAAGGTATCCTCTGTTATTACCGGTACGTGCCTTCACCAAGGCATGGAATTCGAAAATTCTGCCTATCTTTCTGACGGTCGTTTCTACTATTCTGGGATTTATTCCTTTTATGGTGGGAGATGGAAAAGAGGCTTTCTGGTTCCCTTTGGCAGCAGGTACTATAGGCGGGTTAGTTATGTCTATACTTGGAATATTTTTGTTTCTGCCTATATTCTCATTGAAGAAACAAAAAAGATAATAAAGGTTTTACTTTTCTTTCTCGATAGAAGTGTTTACTTTTGTTGTTACAAAAAAGCATTAAATAAATATTATCTAATACTCGCTAATCATGTTGACTCAAATTATTAACGGCAAGATTTTTACTCCGCAAGGTTGGCTGGACGAAGGCTCTGTACTGATACGGGATAATAAAATATTGGAAGTGACTAACTGTGACTTGGCACTGATCGGTGCAAAATTGATTGATGCTAAAGGGATGTATATTGTACCCGGATATGTGTGTATGCATGCTCATGGCGGTGGTGGTCACGATTTTAATGAATGTACGGAAGAGGCGTTCCGCGCAGCTGTAAAAGCGCATCAGAAGCATGGGGCGACCAGTATTTTCCCAACTTTGTCTTCTTCTCCTTTTTCAGAAATCCGTAAGGCGGTAGCTGTATGCGAAACCTTGATGAACGAGAAGGACAGTCCTGTGTTGGGGTTGCATGTAGAAGGCCCTTATCTGAATCCGAAAAGAGCAGGTGAGCAGTTTGCCGGGAAATTGAAGAATCCTGATAAAGAGGAATATACTTCTTTATTGGAAAGTACTGACTGCATCAAGCGTTGGGACGCTTCACCTGAACTTCCGGGCGCGTTGGAATTTGCCCGCTATTTGAAATCAAAAGGTATATTAGTGGCTGTGTCACATACAGAATCGGAATACGAGGGGATAAAAGCTGCGTTTGAAGCTGGGTTTACTCATACTGCCCATTTCTATAACGGCATGCCGGGATTCCATAAATGTCGTGAATATAAATACGAAGGGACAGTGGAAAGTGTTTATCTGACAGACGGAATGACTATCGAATTGATTGCTGACGGTATCCATTTACCTGCTACTATTCTTCGGTTGGCTTATAAGTTGAAGGGAGTGGAAAAAACTTGTTTGGTTACGGATGCTTTGGCATATGCCGCCGCTGATGGAATGGAAATAACAGATCCTAATGTGATTATAGAAGATGGTGTATGCAAAATGGCTGATCATTCTTCATTGGCAGGTAGCATAGCAACCATGGATGTATTGGTACGGACAATGGTAAAAGCTGGTATTCCGCTGGCCGATGCCGTGCGGATGGCTTCTGAAACTCCGGCACGGATTATGGGAGTGGATGACCGGAAGGGGGCATTGCAGAAAGATATGGATGCCGATGTGTTGATTTTGGATAGAGAACTGAATATCCGGGCGGCTTGGGCTATGGGCAGGCTGGTGGAGGATACGAATACTTTGTTTTAAAATAGAAGATAAAGGGAGAATTAGTATCCTTATTGTGTGGACAAGATGCCTTGACTGTTTCGGAAAACAATCAAGGTATCTTTTTTTCGGGTTTAACTCGTCATTATCAAGAGGATTTGCTACATTTGCAACTTGTTAAAATGAGAACCAAATAATAAAAAACGATATGAACGGAGATTTTAGAGAGGATTTGAAGAGAGCCTGTGAAGTGATGCAGAAGGGAGGAGTGATTCTTTATCCTACTGATACTATTTGGGGAATAGGTTGTGATGCAACTAATCCGGAGGCGGTGAAACGAGTTTATGATATAAAGAAGCGTGCTGACAGTAAGGCGATGCTTGTATTGGTGGACAGTACGGTAAAAGTAAATTTTTATGTTAGTGATGTACCTGCGGTAGCTTGGGATTTGATTGAGTTTACCACAAAACCATTGACTATTATTTATGATGGGGCACGTAATCTGGCTGAGAATTTGCTGGCTGAGGACGGCAGTGTAGGTATTCGTGTTACGGCTGAGGAATTCTCCAAACAACTTTGTTTCCGGTTTCGTAAAGCTATTGTGTCGACTTCTGCCAATATCAGCGGTCAGCCTTCACCTGCCAACTTCAGTGAAATCAGTGAAGAAGTAAAACAAGCTGTAGACTATATTGTGGAGTATAGACAAGATGAAGTGGGGCATTCCAAACCATCCAGCATTATCAAACTGGGTAAAGGGGGAGAAGTGAAGATTATTAGAGAGTAAAAAAAAGGAATGGACGCAATTATAGACGAAAATAAGAAAAGTTGGTTACAGCGCTTTATCTTATGGCGCGAAAAGAAGATAAAAGAGAAACACTTTATTCTTATATTAAGTTTTCTTGCTGGTATTTTTACGGCATTGGCCGCATGGTTTCTGAAGTTTCTAGTAGAATGGATCAAGGAATTTCTGACTGAAAATTTTGATTCTACAGGAGTCAACTGGTTGTATTTGGTGTATCCGGTTTTTGGTATTTTTCTTACCGGATTGTTCATTCGTTATATTGTGAAAGATGACATCAGTCATGGGGTGACGAAAATATTATATGCCATATCCCGTCGCCAAAGCCGCATCAAGCGGCATAATACATGGTCGTCTGTGATAGCCAGTGCCATTACTATCGGTTTTGGTGGTTCCGTAGGTGCAGAGGCTCCGATTGTGTTGACCGGATCGGCTATCGGTTCTAATTTGGGAAGTGTATTCAAGATGGAGCATAAAACTCTGATGCTGTTGGTGGGGTGTGGTGCGGCAGGTGCTGTGGCCGGTATTTTTAAGGCTCCTATTGCAGGCTTGGTTTTTACTTTGGAAGTCTTGATGATTGATCTGACGATGGCATCATTGTTGCCTCTTCTTGTTTCCTGTGTCACGGCAGCTACTGTTTCTTATATTCTTACCGGTCCCGATGCCATGTTCAAGTTCCATATGGATGAACCGTTTCTGATGGAGCGCATTCCTTCGGCAATTCTGTTAGGCATTGCGTGCGGATTGGTTTCTTTGTATTTTACGCGGGCTATGAATTCTGTGGAGAATATATTTCGTCGATATAGTAATCCGTATATCAAGCTGGCTATAGGCGGTGCAATGCTGAGCATATTGATTTTCTTGTTTCCTCCATTGTATGGTGAAGGGTATGATACTATTAATTTATTGCTGAATGGCGTAACCAATCATGACTGGAATACAGTAATGAATAACTCTATCTTTTATGGGTTCGATAATTTGTTACTCGTTTATTTGGCCATGATTGTACTTTTCAAAGTCTTTGCTTCCAGTGCAACGAATGGCGGTGGTGGTTGCGGGGGAATTTTTGCTCCCAGTTTGTTCTTGGGGTGTATCACCGGGTTTATCTTCGCTCATTTCTGTAATGAACTGCATGTAGGTCCTTATATCCCGGAGAAAAATTTTGCCTTGTTGGGAATGGCGGGATTGATGTCGGGAGTAATGCATGCTCCGCTGACTGGTATTTTTCTGATTGCAGAACTGACTGGCGGGTATGATTTGTTCCTTCCGCTGATGATGGTATCTGTCAGCTCTTATCTTACCATTATGATATTCGAGCCGCATAGTATTTATTCTATGCGTTTGGCTAAGAAAGGTGAATTGATAACGCATCATAAAGACAAGGCCGTATTGACTCTGATGAATATTGACAGTGTGGTTGAAACTGATTTTGAGAAAGTGCGTCCTGATATGGATTTAGGTGAAATGGTTAAAGTCATTTCGCAGGCTAAACGCAATTTGTTTCCGGTAGTGGATGTCAATGGAGAACTTTTGGGCATTGTGGTATTGGATGATATCCGTAATATTATGTTCCGTCAGGAATTATACCATCGTTTCAAGGTGGAAAAATTTATGATTTCTCCTCCGGCACGGATCAATGTTACTGATTCAATGGAAGAAGTGATGAAGAAGTTTGATGATACAAAGGCCTGGAACCTGCCTGTGATTAATGAAGAGGGAAAATACAAAGGGTTTGTTTCCAAGTCCAAAATATTTAATTCGTACCGGCAGGTGTTGGTTGATTTCTCTGAAGATTAAATAATGTAAGTATATGGAAAAGAAAGATTTGCGGATCGTATATATGGGTACTCCCGATTTTGCGGTGGAGAGCCTGAAAAGATTGGTTGAAGGAGGCTATAATGTAGTAGGTGTGATAACTATGCCCGACAAACCGATGGGACGACATGGCAGTGTGCTGCAACCTAGTCCGGTGAAAGAATATGCTGTTTCTCAAGGTCTGAGGATACTTCAGCCGGAGAAATTGAAGGATGAGGCTTTTATAGAGGAACTCCGGTCTTTACAAGCCGATTTACAAATTGTAGTTGCTTTCCGTATGCTTCCCGAAATAGTATGGAATATGCCGCGTTTGGGCACATTTAACTTGCATGCATCTTTATTACCTCAATATAGAGGAGCTGCTCCTATAAATTGGGCGGTGATAAACGGAGATACGGAAACTGGTATTACGACTTTTTTCTTGAAACATGAGATAGATACCGGTGAGATTATCCAACAGGTGCGCGTTCCTATTGCTGATACGGATAATGTGGAAATAGTACATGATAAGCTGATGTATTTGGGGGGAGATTTGGTTTTGGAAACCGTGGATGCTATTTTGGATGGAAGTGTGAAACCTGTTCCTCAGGAAAATTTGATCCGGCAGGAAACGGAGTTGCGTCCGGCACCGAAAATATTTAAAGAGACTTGCCGTATAGACTGGAATAAAGGTGTGAAGCAGATTTATGACTTTATTCGCGGGCTGTCTCCTTATCCGGCTGCATGGACCGAACTGTGTGTGGCTGATGGAACACGTCAGGTTTTAAAAATATATGAAACGGAGAAAGTTTTTGCTTCACATGAGATGAATATAGGCGATATCCGTACGGATATGAAGACCTATTTTCAGGTGGCTGTAAAAGATGGTTTTATTAATGTGCTTACTTTGCAGCTGGCAGGAAAGAAACGTATGAATGTGGCTGATTTTTTGAGAGGCTACAGAACTTCGGATAATAATAAGGTGGAATAAATGATAAAGGCTGTATCGAAAGATTTTCGGATACAGCCTTTTCGTTACAATAAGACAAGGAGTTGTTAAGAATCATTTAGTTTTTGTGTTGGATATACCTTTCTGTATGAACGGAAAGTTTGTAGATTTACTTTTATTATAACTTACTGTAACGGTTTCTTCGCCATTGTTAATGGTATTCATTTTTATTTTAAATCCTTGTAGCTTACCCTCTTTATATCCGGGAACATCCAATAAAGGGAAGGATACATAACCGGAACTCGGATATTCCTGTCTGTCACCTTCGGCATTGTGGCGTAATTCTACGGCCATATATCCGTTTGCGTCAGGAACGGTTCCTTCTGTGGCTACAAGGCTGATCCGATGTTTGATATTAGAGTTGAAACCTAATATTTGGAACATAAGGGTCAGGTGTGTCTTACCCATAATGGGAGTGATGAGGTTGATTCCATCATGTCCGTAAATATCTTCATCGTTTTCTTTTAGTGTATCCATTGGTTTGGTTAAGATCTTCTGCAAGTAATCTATAGAAATAAAAGGTCCTTTCTTACTTGCATCTCCGGTCGGATTGGCTGCATTTATATAGGTATAAAAAATACGTTGTCCCGGATTATTTGTTTCAAAACGTGTTAATTTATCGGGATTCACTACGTATGCGATTCCATCATTATCGCTTTCTATCACTGCTTCACCGGGTACTTCACTGGGAGTTACTACGGTTGCTAAAGCGGCGTTAAAAGGCATTTCTGCTTGTATGTCGTAGATGTCATCATCATAGTCATTCAGGCAAGACTGAGTAAATGGAATCAGCATTACCATAATTATTACAAGAACTGTCGCTTTATATTTTCTCATATTTTCTGTTTCTAGAATTGTTTCTATGGCTTAAATGCGAAGATAGTAAGTTTACTGCTTGTAAAAATGTTAAATCTGCTTAAGCAAAAATTTTATTCTTCCGGATGCAGTATTTTTGCAGTCTTATCATTTATCCAATAAAGAAGTGTCACAAACAATGAATGAAACAGAATTGGTGGAACGTTGCGGCAAGGGTGATAACCTTGCACGCAAGCAATTGTATGAGCGTTATGCCGGGCAATTGATGGCCGTTTGTGTTCGTTATACAGGTGATAGGGAAGTGGCACAGGATGTCTTACATGATGGATTTTTGAATATATTTCGTTCATTCAGTCAGTTTACTTATAAAGGAGAGGGGTCATTGAAAGCATGGCTGACACGTATTATGGTAAATGAAGCACTGGGCTATCTTCGCAAGAAAGCTTCTACAAATCAGGAAGTGATAGTCGAAGAGTTGCCCGATGTGATAGATGGAGATGAGGATGATTTTGAGCAAATACCCCAATCTGTTTTAATGCAATTCATTAAAGAGCTTCCGGATGGATATAGAACGGTCTTTAATTTATATGTATTAGAAGAAAAGGGACATAAGGAGATTGCTGAAATGCTAGGAATTACAGAACATACTTCATCGTCTCAATTATATAGAGCCAAAACCTTATTAATGAAAAAAATAAATGATTATAGAAAGAGGATATAGGAATGAAAGAAAAAGATAAATGGATAAAAAATTTCCGCACCCGGATGGAGGGCTATTCGGAACCGGCTCCTGCTGATCTTTGGGAACAGTTGGAAAAGGAACTGGATACGGTTCCGAAAGTAATTCCGATGTGGCGCCGCTGGCAGGCTGTAGCAGCTGTTGCCTTGTTAGTGGTTGTGTCTTCATTGACCGTATGGTTTTGGCAGTCACCTTCTGCAAACTATTTGGAGAAACAGTCGGCAGAGTTGAATGTAATGCACGAACCCGATGAGTTGGCGCCGGGATCAATCACTCCTGAGCAACCTATGGCCTTGGTAGTTCCTGCTGCCCGCTCTGGGAAAAAACAACATGTAAAAGTTGGTGGGGTTGCTAAGGCAGAGGCATTGGCTGCCGAACAGGAGGTTTTGCTAAATAAAGAGGTGGAAGAGATACAAATAGAGGAAAATTATATTGAAGAGCAGAAAGAGGAATCTGTTATAGTGGAACAAAAACAGCAGAAACAGGCCGGCAGATCTTCCTATTCGGCTGCCAAAACGAATTACGCTTACGTGGCTCCTCATAGAAAGAAGGACAGAAACTGGTCGGTAGGACTTTCTACCGGTAATGGAACCTTTTCATCCTCGACTAGTATGGATGGATATTTGCCTTTGCCTAATGGCACAAGGAATGCAACAATGAATAGCGCTTATGGAGTGGAAACAAGGGCTGAAATTGATAAGCTGGTTCAGTTCAATAACTTGTCGGAAGGAAAGGATGCGCAGTCTGATATAAAATATCGTATGCCTGTTACTTTTGGAGCTTCCCTTCGTTTTGATTTAAGTGATGATTGGGCTGTAGAAACCGGGGTGACTTATACCCAGCTTTCATCCGAAACACGTTCGGGAACCGAAAAAAACAATTATGGTTGGGAAGAGAAACTGCATTATGTGGGTATTCCTCTGAAAGTGAACCGGAATATATGGAGTAACAAGCGGTTTGAAGTGTATGCCTCGGCAGGTGGAGCGGTAGAAAAATGTGTGTCTGGAAAGCGGAGCATTATCGGCAGTGTTTCTACATCAAATGCAGGAAAAGATGAACAGTTTTCGGGAGGGGAGGAAAATGTCAAAGTGAAACCTTTGCAATGGTCTTTGTCCGCAGCGGCAGGTGCGCAGTTTAAGATTACGGAGAAATTGGGTATTTATGCGGAGCCGGGAGTTGTTTATTACTTTGATGACGGCAGTAATGTAAATACGATTCGCAAGGAACATCCTTTTAATTTTAATATACAGTTGGGTGTGCGGTTTACTTTGCCGAAATAAAATGAACTTTTTCACTGTTCTTATATAAAATATGGTTATCTTTGTTCTGTATAAAAAGAATAAGAACAGTGAACCATGAATAGACCTCTGATATCCCCTTCTTTGTTGTCTGCCAATTTTGCTAATCTACAGGCAGATATAGAACAAATAAATCGTAGTGATGCCGACTGGCTGCATATTGATATAATGGATGGTGTGTTTGTACCGAATATTTCTTTTGGTTTTCCTGTATTGAAATATGTAGCCGAGTTGTCTGAAAAACCTTTGGATGTACATTTGATGATTGTTAATCCTGAGAAATTCATTAAAGAAGTGAAAGATTTGGGAACAATGATGATGAATGTGCATTATGAAGCCTGTGTACACTTGCATAGAGTGGTGCAACAGATAAAGGATGCCGGAATGAAAGCGGCTGTCACATTGAATCCTTCTACTCCTGTAGCTATGTTGGCCGATATTATCCGTGACGTGGATATGGTGTTGCTGATGAGTGTGAATCCCGGTTTTGGTGGTCAGAAATTTATTGTACATACCCTGGATAAGGTGAGGGAATTACGTGAATTGATAACGAATACAGGTTCGCAGGCATTGATAGAGGTTGACGGGGGAGTGAACCTGGAAACCGGCAGACAGCTTGTAGAGGCTGGAGCGGACGTGCTGGTGGCAGGAAATGCTGTGTTCAAAGCTCCTGATATGTCAGACATGATACATCGGTTGAAATCTCTTTGAGCTTAAAACCAAAGTGCGAAATATAGCGGCTGTAAAGCCTTGTTCCATGTTCCGGTTGACTATACCTCTAGTCGCCGGAATTTTTGTATCCGATCATTTTTTTCAAGGCGCCTTGCCTGTGCTTGTTTCTGGCACGGGAATATTGGGGTGCTTGATTGGCTTGATTGTATTGATGAAATGGCAAGGCTACCTTTCCCGATGGTTATTTGGAGGCATGGTTTTTATGTTTCTATTTTGTGTAGGGGCATTGTTGCTACAGCAAAAATGGCAACGGGTGGACTATGAATGGTCATCAGGGAAGAATATGTATCAAGGGGTGATAGTGGATGTTCCGCAAGAAAAGGCCAAAACATATCTCTGTAAATTGCGGATAGATAAAGAAATGTCTGAGAGGGGGATGGTTCCTGTTAATCGTATGATACTAGTCTATATTATGAAAGATAGTCTTTCTGTAAATTTACGATGTGGAGACCATTTGAACTTTTATACACGTATCTCTACTCCTGAAAGAGAGGTGATTCCGGGAGAATTTGATTATGCGGCTTATCTTTTCAGACAGCAAATTAGCGGAACGGCCGTAATCTTTCCGGGGTATTGGCAATGGACAGGCAAGAAATCGGCATTGACATGGAAACAGCGGGCAGGTGTATGGAGAGAGAAAATACTGGACAGTTATCGGAAGTGGGGATTCTCGGGAGATGAATTTGCCGTATTGTCGGCTTTGACTGTTGGCTATAAAGAGGAACTGAGTGAGGATTTACGTGAAACTTATCAAGTGGCGGGAGTGAGCCATATCTTGGCTTTGTCAGGAATGCATATAGCTGTTTTGTGGGGATTATTGTGTTGGATATTGCGTCCGCTGGATAGAAGTTGCCTGCTGCGATGGGTAAAGTGTGGCATTATTGTGTTGTTGTTATGGACATTTGCTTTTTTAGTGGGCTTGCCTCCCTCGGTTATACGGGCGGTGGTGATGTGTATGTTAATGACAGCGGCGCGTGCGGCAGGAGAACGGACTTTGTCATTGAATACCTTGTCTGTAGCGGCATTCTTTATGCTGCTTTACAATCCTTTTTATCTTTTTGATACCGGGTTCCAGTTGTCATTTCTGGCTGTACTTTCAATTTTGTTTATTTATCCTGTCATTTCCCGGTGTTGGCGGGTGCGTCACCCTGTACCTCGTTATATTTGGGGGATAGTGGCGGTTTCGCTGGCGGCACAGTTAGGGACAGCTCCTGTGGTTATTTATAAATTCGCTTATTTTCCTGTTTGATTTTTTACCGGCCAATCTGATAGTGGCACCTTTAGTGCTTGTTATAATTTATGGATCGGTAGCAAGTTTTGTCTTGTCTCCTTTTACGGTATTGCATATATGGGTGGTAAAAGGATTGAACGGGGTGTTGCGGTTGCTGAATGACAGTATGCAATGGGTGGGGGATTTGCCTATATCACATTCCGGCGATATACATTTGTCTTTGCTTCAGGTTGGTATTCTTTATGTATTATTGTTTGTGGTATTATCTTATCTGTTATCTCCTTCACGGAAATCGTTGATTACTGTTTTGTGTGGAATCAATCTTTTTATAGGATTTTCAGGTTGTCTATATTATATGAAAGAGGAGTCTTTTCAGTTAACCCTGGCTCATTCGCAAGTAAAAGTTTCTCCTCAAAAAGATGTTTGGCAACAGGATAGCATTTATCATTATAAAGGTATGAATATATGTGTTTTGGTTGATAACCGCTGGCGGAGCAGATCGGTTGATTGTTTGTTGGATATTGATTATATGTACTTGTGTAAAGGTTTTAAAGGAAAAATTGCCCCATTACAAAAAATATTTAAAATAAGGAAGGTCATACTGGATGCTTCGCTCGGTGGGTATAGATTGAATTTGTTAAAGGACGAGTGTAGAGGTTTGGGATTGGATTATATTGATATGTCTCCGAAAGGTTCTTACCGTATTCTTCTGTGAATAAAGAATTAATTTGTAAATTTGCCATTTCAAAAGAAAAAGATTGAATATGTTATCAAAAGTAATTGCACAGGCTAATATAGACCATGCCGAAAAATGGTTTGAAAGAGCTGATAAAATAGTTATTGTTACCCATGTGTCACCGGATGGTGATGCCATTGGCTCCTCGTTAGGATTATGGCATTTTCTTAGAATCACAGGAAAAAACGGTGAATGTCATTGTTCCCAATGCTTTTCCGGATTTTCTGAGATGGATGCCGGGAGCCAAGGATATAATCCGGTACGATAAATATACTGAATTTGCCAATAAGCTGCTGAATGAGGCGGATGTGATCTGCTGTCTGGATTTCAATGCATTGTCTCGTATTGATGCGATGGCGGATGCTGTGGCTCAGTCGCCGGCACGCAAAATGATGATTGACCATCACCTTAATCCGGAAGCCTTTTGTAGAATCATTATTTCTCATCCTGAAATATCTTCTACATCGGAATTGGTTTTCCGGTTGATATGCCGTCTGGGGTATTTTGAGGATATCACCAAGGAAGGTGCTGAATGTATTTATACGGGGATGATGACCGATACAGGTGGCTTTACTTATAATTCTAATGACCGTGAGATTTATTTCATTATCAGCGAACTGCTTTCGAAAGGCATTGATAAGGATGAGATTTATCGTAAAGTTTATAATACGTATTCTGAAGGGCGTTTACGCCTGATGGGATATGTGCTGTACGACAAGATGCAAGTATTTCCTCAGTTCAATTCGGCATTGGTTTGGCTGACAAAAGAGGAGCAAAGTAAATTCCAGTATGTAAAAGGAGATACGGAAGGGTTTGTGAATATTCCACTTTCCATAAAGAATATTATTTTCTCCGTATTCTTGCGTGAGGATACGGAAAAGAATATGATAAAGGTATCTCTGCGTTCTGTAGGTGCTTTCCCTTGTAATAAAGTGGCTGCCGATTTTTTAATGGAGGTGGTCATCTGAATGCATCCGGTGGGGAGTTTTATGGAACAATGGATGAAGCCATCGATCTGTTTAAACAGGCTTTGGTGAAGTACGAGGAACTGCTTCTGGCAAAAAAATAGTTATTTTAGTATAATTGCATACAAACAATATAAAAGTTAGGGGCTTATTTATTAATTTTGCCCGAAAATAACAGAACTTAGAATGAAGAAATTAGGTATATTGTTCGCATCTGTGTTTCTTTTAGGGCTGGTCTTCCAGTCTTGCAATAATGGAAAGACCTATGCTGAAATGAAAGAAGAAGAGAGAGAAGCTATCAAGCGATTTATTGAACGGGAAGATATCAATGTGATCAGCTTTGAACAGTTCCAGGAACAGGATTCTACGACCAATGTGGATGAAAACCAGTTTGTCCTTTTCTCGGAAACAGGTGTTTATATGCAGATTGTGGAAGAGGGAAACGGAGAGCGTTTGAAAGACGGTCGTTATGAGATTCTGGTCCGGTATGTGGAGGAACAGATTACTTCGGATGGAATAGATTCTTTGTCTTGGAATACAGACTATGGGAATTCTCAAATGGTTTATCCGGATGCTATGATGCTGACAAAAAGTGGAAAATCTTTTTCAGCTACATTCACCTCCGGTATAATGTATACAGTTTGGGGTACACCTTATGTACCTTCAGGATGGTTGATTCCATTCAATTACATAAAGGTCGGCAGGGAGATTTCCGGTCGTTCTAAGATCAGACTGATTGTACCTCACAGTGAAGGACAGTCTGACGCTTCTGCTTCTGTCTATCCTTGTTACTATGAAATAACTTATCAATTAGCACGATGACATTAATTAAATCAATATCCGGAATTCGTGGAACCATTGGTGGGCACGTGGGGGAAGGTTTGAACCCGCTGGATATAGTGAAATTTACATCAGCTTATGCAACGCTGATACGTAAAACAACCACAGTAAAGAGTAATAAAATTGTAGTAGGACGTGACGCACGTATCTCCGGTGAAATGGTGAAGAACGTGGTATGCGGTACTTTAATGGGAATGGGGTTTGATGTGGTGAATATCGGACTGGCATCTACACCGACTACAGAACTGGCTGTAACCATGGAAGGAGCGTGCGGTGGCATTATTTTGACTGCCAGCCACAATCCCAGACAATGGAACGCTTTGAAGTTGCTGAATGAGCATGGAGAATTCCTGAATAAGGAAGAAGGAAATGAAGTGCTGCGTATAGCAGAAGCGGAAGCGTTTGAGTTTGCCGATATAGACCACATCGGAAGTTATCGCGAAGACAATACCTACAATCAGAAACATATAGATAGTGTTTTGGCTTTGAAATTGGTAGACGTGGATGCTATCCGTAAGGCCAATTTCCGTGTAGCTATAGATTGCGTTAATTCAGTTGGCGGTATTATTCTTCCTGAATTGTTGGAACGGTTGGGAGTGAAGCATGTAGAAAAGCTTTATTGTGAAGCGACCGGTGATTTTCAGCATAACCCGGAACCTTTGGAAAAGAACCTGGGGGACATTATGGGATTGATGGCCAAAGGCGGTTGTGACGTGGCTTTCGTTGTAGACCCGGATGTTGACCGTCTGGCTATGATCTGTGAGGATGGAAAAATGTATGGCGAAGAATATACATTGGTGACCGTGGCAGACTATGTATTGAAACATACTCCCGGAAATACCGTTTCTAACTTGAGTTCTACCCGTGCTTTGCGCGATGTGACCCGTAAATATGGCTGTGAATACAATGCTTCGGCTGTAGGGGAAGTGAATGTGGTTACCAAGATGAAAGCGACTCATGCTGTGATTGGAGGTGAAGGAAATGGTGGAGTAATCTATCCTGAAAGTCATTACGGACGTGATGCATTGGTGGGAATTGCTTTATTCCTGAGCCATTTGGCACACGAAGGGAAGAAAGTCAGTGAACTGCGTGCTACTTATCCTCCTTATTTCATTGCCAAGAATCGCATTGATCTGACTCCGGAAACGGATGTGGACGCTATTCTGGCCAAGGTGAAGGAACTGTATAAGGATGAAGAGATAAACGACATAGACGGTGTGAAAATAGATTTCCCGGACAAGTGGGTACATTTGCGTAAGAGTAATACCGAACCTATTATCCGTGTGTATTCTGAGGCTGCAACCATGGAGGCGGCAGATGAAATAGGCCAGAAGATAATGGATGTGGTTTATAGCTTGGCGAAATAAATACATTATTAATAGATAAATTAGCCGTATTGAATGAGATTATATTTCGTTTGATACGGCATTGTTTTTTTATCAGATAGAAATAAATACTATGAGAAAAAGCCTTTTATTTGTTTGGGCCTGCATGGGGCTGGTTTGTTTGATGAGTGCTTGTAAGACATCGGTTAAAAGTAAAGAATGGAAGCTGGTATGGGTAGAGGACTTTGATCAAAAAAACAGTTTTGACGAATCGGTATGGACTAAGATACCTCGCGGAACATCCGATTGGAACAACTATATGTCTTATTATGATTCATGTTATGCTATGCAGGATGGGAATCTGATACTTCGTGGAATAGCCAATCATACTCAGAAGAATGATACGGCTCCTTATCTGACCGGTGGTGTATATACCAAAGGAAAGAAACTGTTTACGGGCGGAAGAGTAGAAGTATGTGCCAGGTTGCAAGCCGCTAAGGGGGCATGGCCGGCTATATGGATGCTTCCCGAAAAAGCGGAGTGGCCCAAAGGAGGAGAGATTGATATTATGGAACGGTTGAACCATGATCATATTGCTTATCAGACTACTCATTCATATTATACGCATATATTAGGTATAAAGGATAATCCGCCTCACGGAGGCATCAATAAGATAAATCCTGAGGAATACAATATCTATTCGGTAGATATTTATCCGGATAGTCTGGTGTTTGCTGTCAATCATCGTCATACCTATACTTATCCGCGCATTGATACGGACAAGGAAGGGCAGTTCCCTTTCTATCAACCTTACTATTTATTGATAGATATGCAGTTGGGTGGCTCATGGGTTGGTTCATCACTTTAGTGAAATGATAAGTTTGTCGGGAGGAAGCAGGTCGGACGCATTATATTTTTTACTATATTATTCCTTGTTGTTTGTTTATTATGTTATTGATTATTAATGTGTTATTGCGCTGGCTGTTTTCTTGTCTTTATAATATATTGTCACAGCTTTTGCAGAATGATAATTTTTAATGTGTCTGCCTTGCAGGAGGAAGGTATTTATCAGGTTGGCAAAGGATACTTGTACAGCTTGTTGCTGCTTGTAGTTTGCGATTGGTGGATATGGGGGGCTGTCTGTTCTTGTCGGGCACGTTTGGGGATAAGGAAAGAGCTTGGGGGATTTTTGTCATCGGCTGACAGGACTGATAGCGGGCTGAAAGGACTACTGTCAGCCTTATGTGTTGTGTAATAGTGAGTTATGGTGGCTGATTGGACTGAAGGAAGGTTCTTGAAATAGGTATATGTAAGAGTGTTTTCGGGTTTGTACTTGGTCTTCCTTATTCTTATCCTGTCTCAAATGTTGTTCCATGTACATGCAGGGAGGTATTCCGTACAGTTCCTTGAAAGCAGTCGGGAAATTGTTGGGATTGGTGGATCCGGTCAAGTCCGCCACTTCAGCCTATATTTCTTATCATTGGAATTCTGAACGTATCCGCAGGGCTTGAACCGGATTGGCTTCATGTTCTTTTGGGACAGTATTGCCAGCCGGTATGCTCCCGGACAGCCTGCGCGTAACAATATGTGCGGTATCCGTTCTGCAATCTTTTATGACAATCCGGCCGGTCTTTTCCGAAAGTGCTCCCATACTCCTCGTCCGTCGGTACATGATCCGCATTCACCTTGCAGTTATAATCGGATTTCATGTTCAGGGCATCAGTGAAACAGGATGATAAATTTTATTCTACCCAAAGCATGTCACTCATGATCCCGTCTGATATGAAGATTCCTTTACGCGTCAGTTTCAGCGTATCGTTTTTTATTTCCAGTGTTCCTTGTTGTAAATGCGGGGTGGCCATACGCAGGCAGTATTTGTACAGTTCTTCTCCATATTGTTTCCTGAGTTTGGGCAGTGGCATTCCCCATTGTGTACGTATGTGGGTAATGACAAAATCATTGTAACGGGTATATAAGTCAAGTTCTTCTACTTCGAATGTGGGATTTCCGTTAGAAATACCTCTTATATATTCGTTTAGTGAGGCTACATTCCATTGGCGTGAAGTACCATTGTATGAATGTGCGGAAGGACCACAGCCCAAATATTTCTTTTCAGTCCAATAACTGGAGTTGTGCCGGGAGTGAAAACCGGGTAAGCAGAAATTGGATATTTCATAATGTTCGTATCCGGCAGCGGTGAGGCTGTCAATCAGTGTGCCGAATAAGGAAACGCTCAGATCTTCATCGGCCTCTTCCAGTTTACGTTGTTCACGAAGTTGCCAAAGAGTGGTTCCTTCTTCATAAATAAGGTGATAAGCGGAAATATGTTCCGGATGCAAAGCGAGGGCTTGTTTTAAATCTTCTTTCCACGAAGCAAGTGTTTCTCCGGGTAGTCCGTACATCAAGTCAATACTAATATTCCGGAAACCGGCAGTACGACAGTTTTGGAAAGCACGGATGGCTTGTTCGGCTGTGTGGCGGCGTTGAAGCAGTTTTAAAGTGGAGTCTTGAAAAGTTTGAATTCCCATACTTATCCGGTTAAAAGGAAAGGTGCGTAACATGGAAATGTATTCTGGCGTTAAGTCATCGGGATTAGCTTCCAAAGTGATTTCAGCATCGGGGATTACTTTGTATACCTTATAAATATGGGAGAAGATTGCTTCGAAATCTTCTTTTGCCAGTTGCGAGGGAGTGCCGCCGCCCAGATATATCGTTTCTATATGCTCGCCTTCCAGATAGGCTTCCCGGTCGGTTAGTTCGCGGCATAAGGCACGGATGTATGCTGTTTTCTGTTCGCTACGGGTGGTGGAGAAAAAATCGCAGTAAATACAACGTTTTTTGCAAAAGGGGATATGTAGATAAATACCTGCCATGATCATTTATTTTTCAGCAAAGCTACGAAAAAAATAGTGATAAGATAGAATATCTGCCGTAAAACATAGTTTAGTAACACTATCCTTTGAGTTGCTTTTTTTCTCTTTATTTTCTAATTTGCGCTCCACATTTTTAGGAGATATGAAACACATATCCGTTTGTTAATAATTAAACCTTAGATATCATGAAAGTATATCAGACTAACGAAATTAAAAACATTGCACTTCTTGGCAATGATGGCTCAGGTAAAACCACCCTCACAGAGTCTTTGCTCTTTGAGAGTGGTATTATAAAACGTCGTGGCAGAATTACTGCCAAAAACACGGTTAGTGATTATTTTCCGGTAGAGCAAGAATATGGTTATTCAGTGTTCTCTACCGTTTATCATGTAGAGTGGAATGGAAAAAAACTAAATATAATTGACTGTCCGGGCAGTGATGACTTCGTAGGGGCTGCCATAACCGCGCTTAATGTAACCGATACTGCTATTTTGCTACTGAATGGACAATACGGTCCCGAAGTAGGTACTCAGAACCACTTCCGTTATACTGAAAAGCTGGGCAAGCCGGTTATCTTTTTGGTCAATCAGCTTGATAATGAGAAATGTGACTATGACAATGTGCTCGAACAGTTGCGTAGCATTTATGGCTCCAAGGTAGTTCCCGTGCAGTATCCTCTTGAAACGGGACCTAATTTTCATGAACTCATTGACGTGCTGTTGATGAAGAAATATTCATGGGGACCTGAAGGGGGCGCTCCTACAATTGAAGAGATTCCTGATTCTGAGAAAGAAAAGGCATTGGAGATGCATAAAGCTTTGGTAGAGGCTGCTGCTGAAAATGATGAGACACTGATGGAAAAGTTCTTTGAATCGGAATCATTGACTGAAGATGAAATGCGTGAAGGTATCCGTAAGGGATTGGCGGCACGTGGTATGTTCCCTGTTTTCTGTGTATGTGCAGGTAAGGATATGGGTGTCCGTCGTCTGATGGAATTCTTAGGTAATGTTGTTCCATTCGTATCGGATATGCCTGTGGTTCATAATACCCGTGGTGTTCCTGTGCCTCCCGATGCGAATGGCCCTACTTCTCTTTATTTCTTCAAGACTGCCGTTGAACCCCATATCGGTGGTGTGCAGTATTTTAAAGTGATGAGCGGAAAAGTACACGAAGGTGACGATTTGACTAATGCTGATCGTGGCTCTAAAGAGCGTATGGCACAGCTTTTTGTTTGTGCGGGAGCTAATCGTATTCCGGTGCCGGAGCTGGTAGCCGGAGATATTGGTTGTACTGTGAAATTGAAAGATGTAAAGACTGGAAATACCTTGAACGGCAAAGACTGTGAAAACCGGTTTAACTTCATTAAATATCCTAATGCTAAATACTCGCGTGCCATCAAGCCTGTAAATGAGGCTGATGTAGAGAAGATGATGGTTATATTGAACCGTATGCGTGAGGAAGATCCTACTTGGGAAGTGGAGCAATCTAAGGAATTGAAACAGACTATTGTGCATGGACAAGGTGAGTTTCATCTCCGTACCTTGAAGTGGCGTTTGGAAAATAACGAAAAATTGCAGATTAAGTTTGAGGAGCCTAAGATCCCTTATCGTGAAACAATCACTAAAGCAGCCCGTGCCGATTATCGTCATAAGAAACAATCAGGCGGTGCTGGGCAATTTGGTGAGGTCCATCTCATTGTTGAACCTTATTATGAAGGAATGCCTGTACCCGAAACGTATAAGTTTAACGGTCAGGAATTCAAGATAAATGTGAAGGGGACTGAGGAAATACCTTTGGAATGGGGTGGTAAATTAGTCTTTATTAACAGTATCGTGGGAGGATCTATTGATGCCCGTTTTATGCCTGCTATCTTGAAAGGGATTATGAGCCGGATGGAGCAGGGTCCGTTGACAGGTTCGTATGCGCGTGATGTACGAGTGATTGTTTATGATGGTAAGATGCATCCGGTAGACTCAAATGAAATCTCTTTTATGCTTGCAGGACGTAATGCATTCAGTGAGGCATTTAAGAATGCCGGACCTAAGATTCTGGAGCCGATTTATGATGTGGAGGTTTTCGTTCCCAGCGATAAAATGGGCGATGTGATGAGTGATTTGCAAGGTCGTCGTGGTATGATTATGGGGATGAGCAGTGAAAGTGGATACGAAAAACTGGTTGCAAAAGTACCTCTGAAAGAAATGTCTTCTTATTCCACTTCTTTAAGTTCTTTGACAGGCGGTCGCGCTTCATTTATTATGAAGTTTGCCAGCTATGAATTGGTTCCGACAGACGTACAAGAAAAATTGATGAAGGAATTTGAAGCTAAAGAGAATAAAGATGATTGATAAAGTGTAAAATTTCGTACTTAGAAGAGACGTATTTCGTTAAAAATGCGTCTCTTTTTATTTAAGGTAACTTAAACTTTTAGGTTTGTTATTTGGCTTTGAACTTAATTTTTTATTATTTTTGCAAACCAATTGGCGTAAATTTTGTTATAATAGTCAGAATCTTAGCTTAAATGACTTTTTCGGTTAATTATAGAGAATGGCCGTTTAAATTTGGTTAATCTATTGTGTGATGAGATTTAACGCTTTTAATTTTGCTGGCATGAAAAAGTCTACTATTTGGGTATTAGGTATTGTAATGGGGCTATCATTTCTTAGCTTGTTGTATTTGCAGGTAAGCTATATTGAAGAAATGGTGAAAATGCGCAAAGGGCAATTTGATGAGTCTGTTCAGCGCAGCTTGGTCCAGGCGTGTCGGAATATTGAGTTGGTGGAAACTAAAAAGTATCTTGAGGATGATGCGATTGCTACGGAAAAAGCAGCACAGCTGTCCAGGGAGCAGTCCGAAGAGAAGAAGGGGGAAGGAAGTGGTGATGTGGTGGCGCATACGCATGAGTATTCCATTACTTCCGATGGATTGAACGGTTACTCTACTTTTGAATTGAAGATGAGGTTCAGTGCGAATCGTCCTTCTAATATTCCTAAAGCGATTATTTCGACTGGTAAGAATATTCCTCAGACTTCAAGAGCCTTGCAGGAAATAATTAAAGACAGATATGTGTACCAACGTGCATTGTTGGACGAAGTGGTCTATAACATTTTGTATACAGCTAGTGACAAACCTTTGAACAAAAGAATCAACTTTAAACAGTTGGACTTGTTTTTAAAGACGGAATTGCTGAATAATGGCATTGACATTCCTTATCATTTTACGGTGACAGACCGTGACGGGACGGAAGTTTACCATTGCCCTGATTATACCAAAGAGGGTAGTGAGAATACATATCCGCAGGTTTTATTTAAAAATGATCCTCCGGCTCGTATGGCGACAGTAAATATTCATTTTCCTACATTGAACAGTTACATATTCAGTTCTGTTAAATTTATGATCCCGTCACTGATCTTCACATTCGTATTGCTTGTGACGTTCATCTTTACTATCTATATCATCTTCCGTCAGAAGAAGTTGACCGAGATAAAGAATGATTTCATAAACAATATGACACATGAATTCAAGACGCCTATCTCTACCATATCGTTGGCGGCCCAGATGTTGAAAGATCCGGCAGTGGGAAAATCTCCTGCTATGTTCCAGCATATATCCGGAGTGATAAATGATGAGACCAAACGTTTGCGTTTCCAAGTGGAAAAGGTGTTGCAGATGTCTATGTTCGAAAAGCAAAAAGCGACGCTGAAGATGAAAGAGGTGAATGCAAATGATTTGATAGCCGGTGTTGTCAATACTTTCACGTTGAAGGTAGAGAAATACAATGGTAAAATCACTTCGAATCTGGATGCGGTAAATCCGGATATATTTGTAGACGAGATGCATTTTACAAATGTTATTTTTAATTTGCTGGACAATGCAGTGAAATATAAAAAACAGGAAGGCGAATTGTTGTTGAATGTACGTACTTGGAATGAATCGGGCAAGCTTTATATCTCTATCCAGGACAATGGAATAGGTATTAAGAAAGAAAACCTGAAGAAGATATTCGATAAATTCTATCGTGTGCATACCGGTAACCTACACGATGTGAAAGGCTTTGGTTTGGGACTGGCTTATGTGAAAAAAATAATTCAAGATCACAAAGGGGCTATACGTGCCGAGAGTGAATTGAATGTAGGAACTAAATTTATAATTGTATTACCTTTATTAAAAAATGAATAATATGGACGAGAAATTGCGTATCTTGTTATGCGAAGATGATGAGAATCTTGGCATGCTATTGAGAGAATATTTGCAGGCAAAAGGCTACTCGGCCGAACTTTGCCCGGATGGTGAGGCTGGCTACAAGGCTTTCCTTAAGAACAAATACGACTTATGTGTATTGGATGTGATGATGCCGAAGAAAGACGGTTTTACTTTAGCACAGGAAATCCGTCAGGCTAATGCTGAAATTCCTATTATCTTCCTGACTGCTAAAACTTTGAAAGAGGATATATTGGAAGGCTTCAAGATTGGTGCGGATGACTATATCACTAAACCGTTCAGTATGGAAGAGTTGACTTTCCGTATCGAGGCTATTTTGCGTCGTGTACGTGGTAAGAGAAACAAGGAAAGCAATATCTACAAGATTGGTCGTTTTACTTTCGATACTCAGAAACAAATTTTGGCTATCGATGGAAAACAGACTAAACTGACTACGAAAGAATCCGAATTATTGGGCTTGCTTTGTGCTCATGCTAATGAGATTCTGCAGCGTGATTTCGCATTGAAAACCATTTGGATTGATGATAATTATTTCAATGCACGAAGCATGGACGTGTACATCACTAAGTTGCGTAAACATTTGAAAGAAGATGATTCTATCGAGATTATCAACATTCACGGGAAGGGGTATAAACTGATTACTCCCGAAGTAGAATAAGGCTGAGTGAAATAGATGAAATAAAAAAGTCCGGAACATTTGTTTCGGACTTTTTTATTTTTGTTCTCTTATACTTTAATCAACAATGCGTTTGTTTAATACAATATAAACGATTAAACCTATAACGATAAGGGCGGCACTTCCACCTAAAACACCGTTGTCGTTAATTGCTGCACTTCCGGTGAAGAAAACACCGACTAAAATAGCGGCGCCGATGATCATCAGTATCAGACCTAAATTCTTAAGTAAGCTTTTCATGTGTGTATTTTATTAATAGATTATATTTATTCTTGTGTACAAATTAAAGCATAATTCTCTTATCATGGAAATTATTTTAGGAAAAAAAGATGAAAACCTTGAAAAACTTTAGTCTTTGATGTTGGTGAATACCTTTCTTAATACATCTTGGCTGACTTTCAGTTCTTCCAATGTTAATCCTTGCAGTGCTTCTTTCAATGTCTTGTTTGCGATGAAACGTGCTTTGCCTTCCAATTCTCTGCCGGTTTTGGTCAAATGAATTAAATTGGTGCGTCGATCTCTTTTGTCGGCGATGCGTACCACCAAATGCTGGCGTTCCATATTGTCTATCAAGCGGGTCATGCTGGGTTTGTCTTTAAAAGTGGCATTACATAGTTCTTGCTGTGTGACACCATCTTTTTCCCATAGAAAAAGAAGGACTGTCCACTGTTCAGGGGTAATTTCTACACCATTTTGGCGAAAATTCCGGCTTAGTTTCCGGTTGATGGCTGCAGATACTTTGCCATTTAATATGGCAAATATTAATTGGATATCAAAACTAAATTGTTCTATCATGGAATTATTGTTTAAACAACTTTGCAAATATACAATTCTTGGCGGATATAACTTGTTTTTCACAGATAAAAAATATGAAAAGGAAGATTAATTGTAAAATGAAACTATATTTTTTGAAGAAAATTGCGATAACTCTTTGTAGATTAAGATAAAATATCTACTTTTGCACTCGCATTTGAAATTTAATTTAATAATTTAATAAACGTAGTATGAATCAATACGAAACCGTTTTCATTTTAACTCCCGTTTTATCTGACGTTCAGATGAAGGAAGCGGTAGAGAAATTCAAAGGTATTCTGACTGCAGAAGGTGCAGAGATTATCAATGAGGAAAACTGGGGCTTGAAAAAGCTGGCTTACCCCATCCAAAAAAAATCAACTGGTTTCTATCAGTTGATAGAGTTCAAAGCAGAACCGCAGGTTATTAAAAAATTGGAAATTAACTTCCGTCGTGACGAACGTGTTATCCGTTTCTTGACTTTTAAAATGGATAAATACGCTGCTGAATATGCTGCTAAGAGAAGAAATGTTAAATCAACTAAAAAGGAGGATTAATCATGGCACAGCAACAATCAGAAATCAGATATTTAACTCCGCCCTCAGTAGACGTAAAGAAGAAAAAATACTGCCGTTTCAAAAAAAGTGGTATTAAGTACATTGATTACAAAGATCCTGAATTCTTGAAGAAATTCTTGAACGAACAGGGTAAAATCCTTCCTCGCCGTATTACAGGTACTTCTCTGAAGTTCCAACGTCGTATTGCGCAGGCTGTTAAAAGAGCACGTCACTTGGCGTTACTTCCATTTGTAACTGACATGATGAAATAATAAGGAGGAATAAGTATGGAAATAATTTTGAAAGAAGACGTAGTGAACTTAGGCTACAAAAATGATATTGTAACTGTGAAGTCTGGTTACGGTCGTAACTATCTTATTCCGACTGGTAAGGCAGTGATTGCTTCACCTTCAGCTAAGAAAATGTTGGCAGAAGAGCTGAAACAACGCGCTCACAAATTGGAAAAGATTAAGAAAGATGCTGAAGCTATGGCAGAACAGTTGAAGGATGTAACCTTGACTATTGCTACTAAAGTGAGTGCCACAGGTACTATTTTCGGTTCTGTTAGCAACATTCAAATTGCTGAGGAATTGGAAAAATTGGGTCACAAGGTTGACAGAAAGATTATCGTTGTGAAAGATGCAGTGAAAGAAGTTGGTTCTTACAAAGCTATCGTTAAACTTCACAAGGAAGTTTCTGTAGAGATCCCGTTCGAAGTAGTTGCTGAATAAAATCTGTAAATACTTTAAAGTATAATGATGCTGAAAAAGCCCGGTTCGTAAGAGCCGGGCTTTTCTTTTAATATGTTTGATTTATTAATTCAATCGTTTCTTTTATAATTTTTTGAGGAGTGGTAAAAGGATTTTCATTAAAAGTATTTGGCATAGTGAGGATCAGTTGTTTGATATCATATTCTTGTAGTCTGGCTGCCCATACTTCATAAATACTGTTATAATTTTTATGAATATTATTGGTGGTTTGGTGAGAGAAGTAGCGGGTTATATAATCTTGTTTGTATTTATAATAGTCTTTGTTGTCCTCAGTTATTTTTCTACATCCTTTTATAGGCTTGTAAAAGTTTTAAAATGAACTCTTTGTCAGGTATCTGCTGCATCAGCGCTGAGCTTTTCAGTACTTCTAGCGCATCTTCCGAATACTCACAATTTTCATACGCAAAAGGAGCATTGGCATTGTTTTCTAAAATAGAAGCTTTAATGGTTTGAAGTGAATCCTGTTTTTGTATTAACAATCGGAAGAAATTAATTTCATTTAAATATGCGGCTTCGGCCTGATTGATACTTTTTAAATTCTCTTCTAATTCCATTTTTATCATTTGCATACTTTTATTTATCTGCTTCTCTTGTGAGGCACTGTTTATAAAATCAGTTCGGCAAGAGTGATAAATACTCCGGCAGTGACAATTGATAATTCGCGGAAATAATTTCCCAACTTCCAGTTTTGAAGTTTCTCTTTTAGATTTGTCTTTTTCATATTCTGCTTTTGTTTGTGGTTCGAGAAACAAAAGTAGATAATTTGTATTGTAAAGCAATGGAATGCTGGCAGAAAGGGAGAGGTAAAAACATAAAAAAAGTCTGTTGTGCTTTCGCACGGCAGACTTTCAATTCTCTCTAGAGTTCGTACTGAATTATTCAGCCTTAGTAGAGTCACAGCAAGCAGCTGTAGAGTCACAAGCAGCTGAATCTGCTACAACTTCTTCTACAACAGCAGCTTCTTCTACTACTGCAACTGAATCAGTTGCTTCTGCGTTGTTGTTAGCAGCTTTGTTTCCGCAAGATGCGAAAGAAACAGCTGCGAAGGCTACGAACAAAAATACTAATTTTTTCATTTTCTTTGCTTTTTAAATCTGTAATACTAATGTTGCTTTCTTAAAACGATGCAAAGGTATACACTTTTTTAATACGTTGTACCAAAAAGAACAACTTTTTTTCTAATTTTTTATGTTATACAACCTATTTTGCTGATTAGTAGCATGTTTTACAACATATTTATTCTTCGGTAATACTGTTATATAAGAATCGCTTGATGCTTTTTTTGGGAGTTTTTTCGAACTCTGTGGGATAAAGTTGTATTTTACTCACTTGTTCATAGTTTCCTACCAGTTTATTCAGATTCTTCAAGTTTTCATCCATTACTGTTTTTAGGTTTTCGGGGGTATTGAGTCCCAGACTGTCCAGACTTTCATAATCAGGATATACTAAAGCTACCAGTTTCTTGTTGCGCTCTATGATTAAACTTTCTAGAACGAATGGCATATTATTTAGCTTGGATTCTATCTCTTCAGGAAAAATATTCTGTCCATTAGAACTCAAGATCATGGTTTTACTACGGCCTCTTATATAAATGAATCCGTTAGCATCTATTGTACCTAAATCGCCTGTTTTCAACCAACCATCTTCAGTAAATACCTCACGGGTAGCTTCTTCATTCTTATAATAACCTTTCATTACGTTTTCACCACATACCTGTATTTCTCCGGTTATGTTATAAGGATCATCCGAGTCGATACGGACTTTCATGATATCCAGTATCTTTCCGGCAGAACCAGGTATAAATTCATTCCATGGAGCATAACTGATCAGTGGGGCGCATTCGGTCATTCCGTAACCGATGGTGAACGGAAATTTTATTTTGTAGAAAAAATCGGTGACTTCCGGGTTCATGGCAGCTCCACCGATAATGACTTCTTTAAAACGTCCGCCTAATGCGTCAATCAGTTTTTTGCGAATCTGTGCATAAATCTGGTTGTCTAGTAAAGGTATGTTAAGCGCCCATTTCATGCTGCGTTTGTTGATGAGCGGCTGAATTACATTCTTATAAATTTTTTCTATAACTAATGGTACTGTAATAATAAGGTTGGGTTTTACTTCCTCAAAAGCTTTCATCAATATTTTGGGAGAAGGTGTCTTGCCTAATAAGGTGACATGTGTGCCGACAGCAGTAGCGGTTAGAAAATCAAAAGCACATCCGTATGCATGGGCCAAGGGAAGGAAGGAAAGTACTTTTTCTCCTTTCTTTAAAAGTTCTGTACGGATACCAAAGGTAACGTTTCCTGCCAGATTATTGCCCGTAATCATTACTCCCTTACTGAATCCGGTAGTTCCTGAAGTATAATTCAGTAACATGACCTTCTCATTGGAGAGTTCTGTATAATTGATATTTTCCTTATAGAAGCCTTTGGGGAAATTCTTTTTCATTGCTGCATCCATATTTTTCATGAATTTTTGGACAGTTTCACCGTCACGTTGATGCAGGCATCTGAAATCTGTTAGAGAAAATACAGCGCGTAATCCACTTAATGCTTCTTCTTCCAAATTTTCCCAAATATTATCGCTGGTAAACAGGAATGTGGATTCGGAATGATTTACAATATGATGGACATCATTCGGCTTGAAGTCTTGTAGAATAGGAACTACAATAGCTCCGTATGTAACAGTTGCCAAATAAGCGATACACCAACGGGAAGTATTCTTACCTATAATAGATATTTTATCACCACGGCGCAGGCTGCAATATTGGAATAACAAGTGTATCTTAGCTATTTCTTCCGCTACTTGTCCGTATGTAAACGTGGTATCTTCACCATAATCTGTGTAACAGGGAAGATCCCAGTTTTCTTTGAAGCTATTCTCATATAGCTTGATAAAGTTTTCTTTTATCATTGCACAATTTTTGATGTAATGTGCAAAAATAAGCATAATTATTGGTATTCTAAAAAATTTAAGCAGAATAATATGTACCTTTGCTCGCTAATTAGATAAAAAGGTATGATTGATACGACAATTTTCCAGGATAAAACGGCTGTTTATTATACATTAGGCTGCAAATTAAACTTTTCAGAAACTTCAACCATCGGTAAAACACTGAAAGAAGCAGGTATACGTACAGCACGTAAGGGTGAGAAAGCTGATATTTGTGTTATTAATACTTGCTCTGTAACCGAGGTTGCGGATAAGAAATGCCGTCAGGCCATCCATCGTTTGGTTAAACAGCATCCGGGTGCCTATGTAGTAGTGACGGGATGTTATGCCCAGTTAAAACCTGACCAGGTGGCTAATATAGAAGGGGTGGATGTTGTTTTAGGAGCTGAACAAAAGGGAGAGTTGATGAATTATCTCGGAAATTTGGAAAAGCATCCTCAAGGTGAGGCGATTACGACAGCTGCAAAAGACATACGTAGTTTTTCACCTTCGTGTTCTAGGGGTGACCGCACTCGTTATTTTCTGAAAGTACAGGATGGTTGCGATTATTTCTGCTCTTATTGTACAATTCCGTTTGCTCGTGGGCGTAGCCGGAACGGACGTATTGAAGAGATTGTGGAACAGGCGCGGCAGGCCGCAGCTGAAGGAGGGAAGGAAATTGTAATTACCGGGGTGAATATTGGAGACTTCGGGAAGACAACCGGTGAAAGTTTCTTTGATCTGGTAAAGGCTTTAGATCAGGTGGCAGGGATTGAACGTTATCGTATCTCGTCTATTGAACCCAACTTGCTGACGGATGAGATAATAGAATATGTGTCACGTTCACGTGCATTCATGCCGCATTTTCATATTCCTTTGCAGTCGGGCAGCGATGATGTGCTGAAATTGATGAGACGTCGATATGATACCGCATTGTTTGCTTCCAAGATACGCAAAATTAAGGAGATCATGCCGGATGCGTTTATTGGCGTGGATGTAATTGTGGGAACACGTGGTGAAACAGAGGAATATTTTGAAGATGCTTATCGTTTTATTGAAGGGCTTGATGTGACGCAGTTACATGTTTTCAGTTATTCGGAACGTCCCGGTACGCAGGCCTTGAAAATAGAGTATGTGGTGAGTCCTGAGGAGAAGCATCGCCGTAGCCAGAGATTGTTGGCTTTATCTGATGCGAAGACAAAGGCGTTCTATACCTCTCATATAGGAAGGGAAGCTTGGGTATTAATGGAAAAATCTAAGGCTGGAACTCCTATGCATGGATTTACTGATAATTACATCCGGGTGGAGATGGATCACGATGATCAATTGGATAATCAGTTGATTCGTGTAAGAATGGGAGGCTTTAATGAAGAGGGTACAGCGTTGAAGGGTGTTTTAGTCTGAATTATTCCATACATTTGGTATTAGTCTGAAAAGAAATGAAAAGGGTGTCTGTTGTTATATTGAATTGGAATGGGGTAGATATGCTCCGTAAGTTTATACCTTCTGTTATAGATAATTCAGTAGGAGAGGGGATTGAAATTTGTGTGGCTGATAATGCGTCCTCTGATGGGTCGCTTGAAATGCTTCGTACTGAATTTCCTGTAGTCCGTTTGATTGAGTTGGATCGGAATTATGGCTTTGCCGAAGGATATAACCGGGCTTTGGCGCAAGTTGATGCAGAATATGTAGTTTTACTGAATAGCGATGTGGAGGTTACTTCGCATTGGTTGGAACCTTTGCTGGATTATATGGACACCCATTCCGGAACAGTTGCCTGCCAACCTAAATTATTAAGTTGGCATAATAAGGAATATTTTGAATATGCCGGAGCGTCGGGGGGATTTATCGACCGGTATGGATATCCTTTTTGCAGAGGACGTATTTTTGATGTTGTTGAGAAGGATTGCGGACAATATGATACGGTAACGGAGGTGATGTGGGTTACGGGAGCTGCTCTTTTTATCCGGTTGGCTGATTATCGTGAAGTTGGAGGTTTGGATGGTCATTTTTTTGCCCACATGGAAGAAATAGACCTGTGCTGGCGTTTGCGCAGTAGGGGAAAAAAGCTTGTCTGTATTCCGCAAAGTGTGGTATATCATGTAGGAGGGGCTACGTTGAAAAAAGAGAATCCGAGAAAGACTTTTTTGAATTTCAGAAATAATCTGTTGATGCTTTATAAGAATTTGCCGGATAAGGAATTGGAACATGTACTTTTTATACGTGGTATACTGGATAGAGTGGCTGCCCTTGTTTTTTATCTGAAAAAGGATAGAGCGAATGCGCGTGCTGTAATGCAGGCGCGGAGAGAATTTGAGGATATAAGATATTCTTTTGCCGCTTCTCGTATAGAAAATATGATGAAGTCTACAGATGAGATAATTCCGGAACGGACTCATTTTAGCATTGTTATGAAATATTATTTGTTGGGCAAAAAACATTTTTCCCAGTTGAAACTTTTTTAAATTGCTTCTCTTTATATTTCTTTTTATAGCATTATTCCTGTATCTTTGTTTGATGAAATTTGATCAAAAAAGAAAAGGAGCTGTAAAATGAATGTTCATGAGGTAAAATCTATTGAAACAAAGTCTATTCTGTCACGTTTGAAAAGTAAAGATAATTATTGGGGTATTGCTTATAACATGAATTTGTATAGAGGGTGCCAACATGGTTGCATTTATTGTGATACACGTAGTTGTTGCTATGGTGTTGGTGATATTTCTCATATCTCTGTAAAGAAGAATGCTTTGGAATTACTGGATCATGAACTGGGAACGAAACGTGGAAAAGCAACCATTGGCACAGGTTCAATGAATGATCCTTATATGCCGTTGGAAAAACAGATGAAGCTGACTGGAGGTGCGTTGGAACTTATTGCCAAACATCGTTTTCCTGTTCATGTGATAACAAAGAGTAGTCTTGTGACTCGTGATGCCGATGTATTGCAGGATATAGGGCGCACTTATGCTGCCGTTAGTTTTACTATCACTACAGCGGATGACGAGATGGCGCGCAAACTGGAGCCTAATGCACCGGTATCTTCCGAGCGTTTTAAGGCGATGAAGATATTGTCCGATCGGGGTATATATACAGGAGTGGCATTGATGCCTGTTTTGCCTTTTATAAACGATTCTATAGAAGATATTGAGGAAATAGTAGAGAAGGCTGCCGAAGCGGGAGCGTCCTATGTGCTTCCTTTGTTTGGGGTAACTTTAAGACGGGGCTCCCGTGATTATTTTTATGATAGGGTAGAGCGGATTTTTCCAAAGATGGCCAAGCGATATCAAACTTATTTTGAAGACCGTTCTGAATGCATTTCTCCTAATGCTCCCTATTTGAATGAGGTTTTTTATCGCAGAATAGAAACATTAGGAATCAGTGCTACCATGAAATTTTATCATTCTGAAGGAAGAAAACAACTTTCTTTATTTTAATAAGTAGGGTCATGAACATGGTCTGTATATTCATTATTATTGGTTTGTGTTGTTATTTGCACGATAGCATATTTACGTTTTTAAGAGGAGGGCATGTAATAGGGTGAACTTAATTAAATGACTGGATGTTTGTCAGATAATTTTTTTCATCGTGTATAATGTACTTCTACTCCAACATTTCTGCAATCACTTCCCATAGGCGGATTTTCTTTTGACAACCGGATGATTATTTCCTGAATAGTTGGAAAATCATTAAACAGTCTTTGCCCTATGCGTTCACAGACATGCTCTAAAAGTTTGGATGGAGTTTTCATCTCTTTTTTGACGACTGCATATATATCAGCATAACTTACGGTACCTTTCAGTTCGTCAGTTTGTGCTGCATGGGTAAAATCGGTTCTTAGTCTTAAATCAATTATAAAATTAGCTCCTACTATTGTTTCTTGTGGATCGACTCCGTGGTGAGCGAAAAACTTGGCACCTTCCAGATAAATATACATAGATGTTGCTTTCATATTTTTTCAGTTTGAGAAACAAAAGTAGAACTTTCGCTTCATATCTCAAAATTAAAAATCATTGTTCTTGTTTTCTTTTTTATCTGTTTTATTGGTCTATTTTATAGTATTAACACGAAATAAAGTTGATGGCATGGGTGTTTTCATTAATTTTGCATAATATGGAAAGAAGAATTCGTAAATTAATAAGGGTAAGTGCCATTACAGTGGGAGCCTTGCTGTTTACTGGGTTTGTGGTAGTGGCTTTTGTGATTAACTATGTATTTACACCAGATAAATTAACTCCGATAGTGTTGAATGTTGCTAATCGTTCATTGGATGCTGATTTGAAGGTAGAAAGTGTAGAATTGACTTTCTTTTCTACCTTTCCTCAATTTGGGTTAAAAGTTGACGAAGGTTTCTTGGTTTCTAAAGTATTGAATGATAGTCTTCCACAAAAGACCGATTCTTTATTGGCGTTTAAAGAATGTGTGTTGATAGTGAATCCTTTGGATTATTTTTTGAAAAATAAGATCAGTGTCTATAATTTGTCTTTGAAAAATGTTGCTGTTTATGCTTATCGAAATAAACAGGTAAGGCGAATTGGGAGATAGTGAAAACTTCCTCGGATACATTGGCTGTGGAAAAAGATACAATTTCACAAAATAAATTTGATAGCGAGATAGATATCCGTCAGGTTGAGTTAGAACATGCCAATTTGATTTTTGATGATCGTAATACAGAGGTTTATTCACGTATAGATGATGCTGATTTGCGCCTAAAGCTGGCGTTGACAAAAGGAATTTCTTCATTGGGAGTAGAATTTGAAAATAAAAATATTCTTTTTTGGCAGCAAGGTGAATTATTGATTAATAAGGTAGCGGCTTCCTTGCAGACTGATATTGAGATAGACAGGTCTACGGCATTGTGGACATTGAAAAATACAGGATTGACTATAAATGGTATCCGGCTGGATGTAAACGGTGAATTAAAACGTGATACAGTTACCAAGATGGTGGGTGTGAACTTGAAATATGGACTACATGCACCTTCCATGGAAACAGTCATGAATATGATTCCCGAGGCTTATGTGAAACGTGGACAAATTTCGGCAAAAGGTGAGGTTAAGGTTGATGGAACATTGGAAGGTAATTATGGAAACAAACAGCTTCCGGCGGTATCATTGAATATAAAGATTAATGATGCATCCGCCCGATATGAAGGACTTCCTTATGGTATTGATAATTTTACGGCTGATTTTGAATCGTATATTGATTTGATGCGTCGCAATCCTTCATTTTTGAACTTGAAAATTCTTCATTTTGAGGGAGCACATACCAAGATTCTAGCAGATGCCAAAGTGGAGGATTTATTGATAGATCCACTTATAACACTTCATACTGAATCTACAGTTGACTTGGATGCTTTAGCTAAAACTTTCCCTTTGCAGGAAAATGTAACCATCCGTGGTAAATTAGATGCGGGTTTAAATTTAAAATGTCGTCTTTCTTCTTTGAAAAAGCAGGATATTGGACGTATCAGGTTAGGGGGAAGATTGGCTTTAAAGGATTTTGAGTTAAAAGACACTGCTAAAGATTTTAATTTTTTAGGTAATGCCGATTTAAAATTCAGTGATAGTGAAACTTTGCAGGCTGAATTGGATATCAGAGAAATAATATTGAATAGTAGGAAATTTGCTTCAGAGATAGATCGGATGAAAGCGAAGGTTGTTTCAACCAATCCTCAAGATACCACAAAGATTGTCACTTTGCAATGTGAATTGGAAATGAATAAATTGCGTGCGAATATAGGAGATTCGCTTAAAATATATAGTGGCAAGACTGCTGGAACTGGCGAACTTGCTCCGAAGGAACAAAATTCGGCGATGCCGATGATTAGCTTTTCCATGCGTACGGATTCTCTTTTCTTTAATGCCAATGAAACGAAGTTGGCGTTAGGCGTGGCAGGTATTAAGGCGAAATTGGAAAAGAAAAATGATTCGTTATGGATACCTCGGGGAATTGTTGGTTTTGATAGGTTGTTGGTACATACTCCTGAATTTGGTTTACCTTTACGAGTACGTAAGACAGCTGTAACAGTAGATGGTCCGAAAATAACATTAAGAAATGCCTCTTTGAAAATAGGGCATTCAGATATGGTTGCTACCGGTGAGGTAATGGGATTATATCGTGCGATGACTAAAAATGAAACTTTAAAAGCGCGTTTAGCAATCTCTTCTGAGATGATTGATTGTAATCAATTGATAAATTCATTCTCTTTATCTGAAGATTCAGTATCTGTGGCGGTGACAGACACAGTGTCTCCAACAGAAATGAAGCTGTTTGTGTTACCGGGTAATTTGGATTTTGAATTACAGACAGATTTGAAAAAAGTAGTGTTTGAAAAGGTGGAATTTGAAGATGTGTGTGGAAAGGTAGATTTGAAAAATCGTACATTATATTTAAGAAATTTGGAAATGCGTGCATTGGATGCTGATATGAAGGCGGTTATGGTATATCGTGCGGATTCAGTCAGAGGAGGATATACAGGCTTTGACTTTAAAATTAGGGATATAAATATAGCTAAGCTGGTAGATTTTATACCTTCAATGGATACCATTGTACCTATGCTGAGATCTTTTGAAGGAAGGGTTCAGTTTGATGTGGCTGCAGAGGCACGTCTGGATTCAAATATGAATATTCGTATACCTACTTTGCGTTCGGCCATGTATATAAAAGGGGACAGTTTGGTGTTGATGGATGGTGAGACCTTTGCCGAAATTTCAAAGATGTTGATGTTTAAAAATAAAAAGAAGAATGTATTTGATAGTATTTCGGTTAATGTAGTTGTTAATGACGGTAGTGTTCTTGTTTATCCATTTCAAGTGTCTATAGATCGTTATAAAGCTGCCATAGGGGGAGAGCAAGGACTGGATATGAATTTTAAATATCATATATCCATTTTGAAATCGCCTTTGCCTTTTAAGGCTGGAGTGAATATTTCCGGTAATCTGGATAAGATGAAAATACGTGTAGGTAAAGCCAAATATAAAGATGATGTGACTCCTGCTGCCATTCATAAAGTAGATAGTACGCGTATGGATTTAGGAAGGCGTATTGTGGAACGGTTTCATCGTATTGTAGGGGTAAGATAGAAAAGGGATTTATTTTGTTTATATAAAAAAGCTCCTTCACGAATTTCATGAAGGAGCTTTTCCTTTGTGTTGTTACATTATATAATAAACCATTATCCACATCTCGATGTGCCACAAGTCTTGCAGATCAAGCATCCTTCTTGATATACGAGAGTTTCGTTGCCGCAATTGGGACATTTTTGTCCTTCAGCACTAGTACCATCTGTTACATATTTTTTCAGTGCTCGTTCTACACCATTTTTCCATGTGTTAATGTTTTCACTGTCAAGTTGCAGAGAATCTACCAGTTTGATAACACGATCAATAGGCATTCTCCAACGAAGTACACCCGAAATCAATTTAGCATAGTTCCAATATTCCTTGTTGAACTTTTCAGACAAACCTTCAATGGTTGTTTTGTATCCACGTTTGTTTTCGAACTGGAAATCATATCGTTTGTTGCCTTCTTCATCAATGTTTTTGATGATGCGTCCGGTAGTGACTGATTTGGGCAATGAAATACCTTCTTCATCATCTTGCAGACCGGTAAAGATTTCGTATGGATGTCCATCCAACAAGCCTACAAATGCAACCCATTTTTTTTCTTTGTTGTTTTGGAAACGTACTACTTCCGCTTCCAGTACTTTGGGGCGCACTTCTACTACCGTAGGTGGTTTGCAAGGGGGAAGTTCTTCTTTTTTGTCTTTCTTGTCCTTTTTGGTAGAAAGTAAAACTCCGGAGCGGGAGCCATCACGATAAACGGTACATCCTTTGCATCCTGAACGCCATGCCTCTACATACAAGCGGTTTACCAATGCTTCATCTACGTCATTGGGCAAATTGATAGTTACGCTGATTGAATGGTCAACCCATTTTTGGATGCGTCCTTGCATTTTTACTTTCATCAGCCAGTCTACATCATTTGATGTGGCTTTATAATAAGGTGACTTTTCTACCAATTTGTCAATTTCTTCTTGTGTATAACGCTTGGTGGGATCGTAACCGTTTACTGTCATCCATTCCACAAATTTATGGTGGAATACAATATATTCCTCAAATGCATCTCCTGTTTCATCTACAAAATCTACGTGTGTCTGAGGATCATTCGGATTGACTTTTCTTCTACGTTTATACACCGGCATAAACACCGGCTCTATGCCGGAAGTAGTTTGGGTCATTAGGCTGGTAGTTCCGGTGGGAGCTATGGTCAGGCAGGCGATATTACGTCGTCCGTATTTTTTCATCTCCTCATATAATTCTGGATCAGCTTCTTTTAAGCGGTTGATGAACGGATTGTTTTTTTCTCGTTCACTGTCATAGATAGCGAATGCTCCACGTTCTTTTGCCATGTTAACAGATGAACGATAGGCTTCCAGAGCGATTGTTTTATGTACTTGTTCAGAAAACTCTGTTGCTTCTTCTGTTCCGTAGCGTAACCCCATAGCGGCAAGCATATCCCCTTCAGCTGTGATACCTACGCCTGTACGTCTTCCCTGTCCGCTCTTTTTATAAATTTTTTCCCATAAATGTTTCTCTGCTTCTTTTACTTCCTCACTTTCGGGATCGGAATCGATTTTAGCTATGATTTTCTCGATTTTTTCCAATTCCAAGTCAATGATGTCATCCATAATGCGCTGGGCCAATGCCACATGCTTTTTGAATAAGTCGAAATCAAAGTAAGCCTCCTTTGTATAAGGGTTTACTACGTATGAGTATAAGTTGATAGCTAATAAGCGACAAGAATCGTAGGGACACAGGGGTATTTCACCACAAGGATTGGTAGAAACAGTACGATATCCTAAATCGGCATAACAGTCTGGTACGGATTCACGGATGATGGTGTCCCAAAATAATACACCGGGTTCAGCAGACTTCCATGCGTTATGGACAATCTTTTTCCATAACGCAGATGCATCAATGTCTTTCGTGAAAACAGGTTGATCGGAATCTACCGGGTATTGTTGTTTGTAAGGAGTGCCATTTACAGCTGCCTGCATAAATGCATCATCTAGTTTCACGGATACATTAGCACCGGTTACTTTGCCTTCGGTCATTTTGGCATCAATAAATGCTTCTGAATCTGGATGCTTGATGGATACGCTTAACATTAAAGCACCACGACGTCCGTCTTGCGCTACTTCACGTGTTGAATTGGAATAACGTTCCATGAAGGGCACCAGTCCGGTGGAAGTCAGTGCTGAATTTTTAACCGGAGAACCTTTTGGTCGTATATGAGATAAATCATGTCCTACGCCACCACGACGTTTCATTAATTGTACTTGTTCTTCATCAATGCGGATTATACCTCCGTATGAGTCGGCTGCTCCATCAATTCCAATGACAAAGCAGTTTGATAAGGAAGCCACTTGAAAGTCGTTCCCGATACCTGTCATAGGGCTACCTTGCGGAACAATGTATTTAAAGTGATCCAATAATTCGTAAAGCTGCTGTGCGTTTAACCCGTTCTTATATTTAGCTTCAATGCGGGCTACTTCATTTGCAATGCGCCAATGCATATCTTCGGGAGACTTTTCGAAAATGTTCCCGAAAGAATCTTTTACTGCATATTTGTTTACCCAAACCCTTGCAGCAAGTTCATCACCTTTGAAGTATTGTAAAGATGCTTCAAAAGCTTCGTCATAGGTGTACGTTTGTCTTTCCACTTTTATTTTTAGATTTACTGTAATATCAATAAGTTGTTTTAGTGTAGAAGTTACAACTCATTATAATAAAAGTTTCGGCAAAGCTATATATGTTTTTTCAATTAACAAAATAAAAAGCAGATAAGTTTTCAACAAATTGAAAGTTATCCAAGAATATTTGTTAATTTATTGATTATCAAAAGATATATGTGTTGGTTTATTTACGGAAGTTTTCTATTTTGAAAATTTCAATGAAGGAAATAAGTGATTGACTAGTTGAAAAGACCAAATTCTTAGCATATATTATTTTGCAAAAAATGAATTATTACTCTTTTCTTTTTTTATCTTTGCAAGAAAAATATATATGGAATCGATAAATAATAGACGGACGATCCGTAAATATAAGCAGGAAGATATTTCTGCTTCTTTGTTAAATGATTTGCTTGAAAAGGCGTTCCGTGCTTCTACAATGGGTAATATGCAATTATATAGTGTGATTGTGACTCGTGACAAGCAGATGAAAGAGAGATTGGCACCTGCCCATTTTAATCAACCGATGGTAACAGGTGCTCCGGTTGTACTGACTTTTTGTGCGGATTTTAACCGTTTTAGTAAATGGTGCAGAGAGCGTAAGGCGGTACCGGGTTATGACAATCCCATTTCTTTTTTGAATGCTGCTACGGATGCATTGCTTGTGACTCAGAACTTTTGTACATTGGCTGAGGAAAATGGATTAGGTATTTGTTTTTTGGGAACAACGATTTATAATCCTGATCAAATTATTGATATCCTTCAGTTGCCGGAATTGGTTATGCCGGTGGCTACTATTACAGTAGGATATCCGGATGAATGTCCTCCACAAGTCGATCGTCTTCCTATAGAGGGTATTTTGCATGAAGAATTGTATCATGATTATACCAAAGAGGATATTGATCGTATCTATAGATATAAAGAGTCACTTCCGGAAAATCATCAGTTTATTAAAGAAAATCATAAGGAAACACTGGCTCAGGTATTTACTGAGGTCAGATACAAGAAGTCGGATAATGAATGTATGTCTGTAACTTTGAAAGAAACCTTGAAGAAACAGGGTTTTGAGAAGTGAATTGCCGGGAACTATCAATCTTAAAACAGAGGTGCGCAGAGGGAAATAAAGAAAATGCCCTTTGCGCACCTCTGTGGTTTTATTCTATTTCCTTTTGAGAGAAGCTTCAATTTCCTCAATATCCGCTTTAAATGCTTTGTCAACCTCTACTTGGTCTTTTACTATTTTGCAAGCGTGCAATACGGTTGCATGATCTTTATTACCTATTAATTGACCAATTTTGGAAGAAGAGGAGTCTGTATGTTTTTTGGCCAGATACATAGCTACCTGACGTACTTGTACCACTTCTCTTTTTCTTGTTTTAGTATGGATGGCAGATTCTTCTATCTCGTAATGGCTGCATACTTTCTGTATGATATCTTCTACTGTGACAGGCTTGCTCTCACAACAGCGTACAGCTTTTCGTACAATTCTTTCAGCCAAATCCAAATCGACATCACGCTTGAAAATAATGGATTGTGCCAAAAGTGAATTAATGATGCCCTCTAATTCACGTACACTTTCATTTACGTTTTCAGCAATATAATTAATTACTGTTTCCGGTATATTCAAACCGTCACGACGTATTTTATTACGTAAGATATTCTTTCTCAATTCTACGTCCGGCTTTTCCAATTCGGCCACTAAGCCCCATTTAAAGCGGGTCAGAAGGCGTTCTTCCATACCTTGTAGCATTACCGGCGCACGGTCAGAAGTCAGAATAAGTTGCTTACCGTTCTGGTGCAGATGGTTAAAGATGTGGAAGAATGTGTTCTGGGTTTTGGTTACTCCGGCGAATTCTTGAATATCATCAATAATCAAAACGTCTATGGTTTGATAAAAACTAATGAAATCATTGAAATGATTGGTACGAACAGAGTCAGTGTATTGCACCTGAAACAGATGTGCTGATACGTACAATACTCTTTTTTCAGGATATAATTCCTTGATGCGGGTACCAATAGCATTAGTCAAGTGAGTTTTGCCCACACCGGATGGTCCATACAAAAACAAAGGGTTGAATGTTTTTGCCGGATTTTTAGCTACAGTTTCTCCTACTGTACGTGAGAACTCATTACTATTTCCTTTTATGAAATTCTCAAAATTGTAATTTGGATTCAAATGTGGGTCTAAATCCTGCGGAGCCGGTGCCTGCATTGGATTAGGTGCCTTGTTACCATCTCGTATAACTGTTTGTGTGGGTAGTGCTGAAGAGCGTTTGCTTCCCTCCATGTTTACAGTTATATGGTTGGTCTTATCGGTCAAGATACAATACATAAGCTGCGTTCCCTCCCCAATTTCTTTATATAGGGCAGCGCGCAGCAAGTCCACAAACTTTTCTTCTAGAAATTCATAGAAGAATGGGCTGGGGACGCCAATTGTCAGTGCCTTGTCCTCATATTTAAGCGGTACGATAGGCTCAAACCACGTTTTAAAGGTCGTTTCTGGTACGTTGTCTCTGATAAGGTTCAGGCAACGACCCCATAAAGCGACGTGATCGTTTTCAATCATATGAAACATTTATTATAAAAAGCGAAACTTCTACAATGCAAATTTCGAAATGAATTTCTGAAAAAACAAATCGCTTTTTTCTTGCTTTTTATTTTTAAAGAGTAATATCTTTAGTTTCAGTTACTTATAAAAACCTCTATCTAAAGGCTTTTGAAAGATTCTTGTTATTTGATAATTGACTGATTCTTAGCTGACTATCAGTCAAAATAGGCTTTTATTTATTTTAAATGAAATAAGTCTACATGGTATTTCTTCCCTATTTGCAGTCATTTACTGAAAATAAGTGGAAAAATGGTTGAGTAGACTTATTTAGAATATTTTTAAATTAGCAAATATGTTACTTATCTTTCTTGCCAAACAAAGAGAAATGTACATAACGTTTAGGATGCGCTTTCAAATCCTCCAATAAGGTTGCAGCGTTTGCTGTCGTCGCACTCAAATTTTGGTAGAAAGTAGGATCATTGAATAGCAATCCGATACTGTTGTCCTTGCGATTGAGTTTTTCTGTCAGCATTTGTACATTATATAAAGTGGAGTCTATTTTATTGAACGTTGAAGCATAATCAATACCTTTCAAATTGTCGCTGATAGCAATGAAGTTATCAGCAATTGTGTTTAATTTTCCAGTAAGTTGCGGAAGATCCTTTTGCATTAACATGTTTAATTGACGTGTTGTCACATCCAGATTGGCTGTCAGTTTTTCTGCGTTGTGCAAGGTTGCACTCAATGCAGGATCAGCTAATATTTTATTTAATGAATATAGGATAGAATCCATTTTGGGTAACATCTGCTCTATTTGAGGAACTAGCTTTTCTTCAGCGGCTCCCATGAGCCCCGCATTCGTTTTGCCGGGCAGGGTATCTCCCGGTTGATAGTATTCTGTAGAATTAAAGTTAAGGAGTAAGTTCATCTTTACCGTTCCCAGCATTTCTGTAACCAGTTCTCCTGTACTTCCTTTGGGGATACGCATTTCCTTGTCCACTTCCACTTCTACTGTGACATGTCCCGGTTTTGCATAGTTGTAATTGATATTTCTTACTGTACCTACTTTATAACCATTGGCAAAGACGGGGCTTGATCCGGCTAATCCGTTTATATTGGTATATTCTACATAATAGTAATTGGCAGATTGGAACATATTTATTCCTTTCAGGTAGTTGATACCAAAGATCAGCATAGCCAATGCAGCGATGCCTATTAATCCTATTTTTACCTCTTTCGTCATTTCAATTATACCTTTTATATTATCTATTCTTTTTAAATTCTTTGATGGCTTCGTTCACATTCATTTTCTCTCCGTTTTTGAAAGCGATAATGAAAGCGTCCTTAAATTTAGGAGTAATATTACGTTTCATGCGTAGTATTTTATTATAATCCGTATTTTCTCCGTAAGTATATTTATAAAGTCCTTTTTCACGGTAATAGCTAACGGGTGATACACCTTTCAGTTGTTTGCTTCCTTTGGGTAATATTTTGTTTGATACCAATATTTGTATTTTAAATACAGGCTTGGCAGATGTTCGGGCTTGGTCGCCTGTGATCTTTTTTTGTGTGGCAGGCACAGACTTTTTGGTAATCTTGTCCGGTTCCGTTGCAGTGTCCGGTTCCGCAGTTTGTATTTCTATTCTTGATTCTTTCGGTTTGTTTTCTGGTTCCGGTAATTCTTGTTCTTGTACTCTGCTGCGACCGATGGGGGCATCATGTTCGCGCTTGTAATTGAGGAATGCTTTATAAATGCTGTTAGATAATGCCGTAGTGCCTGCATCGGATAAAAGATATTGTTCTTCATCCGGTGTTGAGATATAGCCTAATTCAACCAAAACACTAGGCATGGAAGTGGCACGTAGAACTAGGAATCCGGCTTGATGTACTCCTTTGTCTATTCGTTTGGCTGTATTCTTGAATTGTTTTTGGATAAGAGTGGCTAATTTTACACTCTTCTCCATATTTTTGTCTTGTACAAATTCAAAAATAATATAGCTTTCAGAAGAATTTGGATTGAATCCGGCATAACGTTGTTCATAATTATCCTCTATCAAAATAACCGAGTTCTCCTTTTTAGCAACTTCTAAATTTTCTTCAGTACGGTGGAGTCCTAACGTATAAGTCTCTGCTCCCCGTACAGTTCTGCCACGGGCTATGGAATTAGTATGTATAGAGATGAATAAATCGGCCTTGGCATTATTGGCTATTTGTGCACGACGATCCAAAGGGATAAAGACATCTGTTTTCCGGGTATATATTACCTTTACGTCATTACAGTTATTTCGGATCAGTTGTCCTACTTTTAAAGCTACGTTCAGATTGATGTTTTTTTCTTTTCCACGTCTGCCGATAGCACCGGGATCATGTCCGCCATGACCGGGATCAATGACGACTACAAAGTCCTTTCCCTTTGCCGCCAGGCAGAAACAGGGAAAGACCAGCCACAGGCTACACAACAGGAATATTATTTTAAGTCTATCGGTTTTCATATCAATTAAGTTGCAAATGTAGCGATTTTTAGTGAAAACTCGGCTTTTGTCTTTAAGTTTTGCGTTTTTTATTCGAAACTTGCCACAAAACCCGAAAAATAGACGAGTGTTTGGACTAAATTCTTTTATTTTGTATTCTAAAATAAATATTGAAAGATGGACTTGTTTAAGTTTATGAAGAATTGGACGTTACCTCTAGCGATGCTTGCAGGAGTTATCGGTTATTTTGTTTTTGCCAACTTCACTTTTCTGGAGCCGACAAAGCCATTTATGAATGGGTTGATTTCTTTTTTAACTCCTTCCTTGATTTTTGCCCAATTGTTGCTTACATTCTGTAAAATTGAACCAAAAGAGTTGGTTCCTAGAGTATGGCATGGCTGGTTGTTGGCTATTCAAGCCATTTCTTGTGGTATTATTGCGTTGTTGTTAATATTTTGTCCGATGGATGAATCTTATAAGGAGATATTCGAGGCGGCTATGGTTTGTCTTATTTGTCCTACTGCTACGGCAGCGGCAGTAATTACGGGAAAACTAGGTGGAAGTGCTTCCAGTTTGACTACTTATACATTGCTTTCAAATATTTTGGCTGCAATAGCAGTTCCTTTGATATTTCCATTGGTTGAACCACATACAGATGTTACTTTTGGTATTGCTTTTCTTAAGATTTTAAGTAAGGTTTTTCCATTGTTGCTTGCACCGTTTTTTATCGCTTTATTATTCCGTTATTATATTCCCCGGCTCCACAAGTTTTTACTGAAATATCATACTTCGGCTTTTTATTTATGGGCGGTAGCATTGACCATTGTAATGGGGCAGACTACTCGCTCTTTGGTTAACAGTACTGCTGATGTAACGGTAGAGATGTTGATTGCTTTTGCCGGTTTAGTAACTTGTTGTTTACAATTTTATTTTGGTAAAAGAATTGGTAGTGCATATAATGACCGTATAAGTGCAGGACAGGCATTGGGGCAAAAAAATACAGTACTAGCTATTTGGATGGCGGTTACGTATCTTAATCCTTTATCGTCTGTCGGTCCGGGTAGTTATGTGGTGTGGCAGAACATCATCAATAGTTATCAGTTGTGGAAGAAAAGAAAAAATGAGATGAAAAATTAAGTCGCAACTATTTACTTTGTTATACGTAATGCTTGGTATGGTAAAGTATATAGTTGCGTTCCATTAAAAATGAATTTGCCGTATATATCTCTTAAAGATTTCTTACGAAACCAGTAAAACGTTTCAATCCTTCTGCCAGTGTAGTACGTGGGCAGGCGATGTTCCAGTGCATGAATCCTTTTCCTTCAGTCCCATACATTGTTCCTGCATTGAGCCATAATCCGGCTTCGTTAACCAATCGCTGTTCGAGTTCCTGCGAGTGTATGCCGAGTCTGTGACAGTCCATCCAAACGAGATAGGTTCCCTCCAATACCGTGATAGGAAACTCGGGCAGATGTTTCCGACAGAACTCCTGCATATAGAGAAAATTGGCCTGTAAATATTTGATGAGTTGGTTCAGCCACTCTTCCCCTTCGTTGTAAGCTACTTGAGTCGCAATTACACCAAAAGGATTGACATCACATACTTCGTTATCGTTAATGGCCCGGTCGATTTTCGCTCGACGGTTAGCATCAGCACAAATAATGTTCGCAATCTGTAATCCGGCAATATTGAACGCTTTACTGGGAGATATACAGACTACAGAATGGTGACGGAAATTTTCTGAGATGGAAGCAAACGGTGTGTAACGGTACTCTGGAAAAACCAGTTCGCAATGAATCTCATCCGAAACGACCGTAACATCGTGTCGAATACAAATTTCACCAATACGTACCAGTTCTTCACGTTTCCACACCCTTCCGGCAGGATTGTGAGGATTGCACAGCAGCATCACCTTCACTTTCGGATCAGCAGTCTTACGCTCTAAATCTTCATAATCGATGGTGAAAGTATTACTTGCAAAGACCAACGGTGATGATACCATTTCACACCCATTGTTACGGATTGAAGAAAAGAAACAATTATAGACCGGGGTCTGCACCAATACCTTATCTCCCGGAACGGTCAAAGCCTTGATGACTGCCGAGATGGCTGGGACTACGCCCGATGTGTAAATTATCCATTCACGGTCAATCGTCCAACCGTGACGACGTGCGAACCAGCCTGTAACAGCCTCGTAGTAACTGTCGGGCACACGGGTATAACCGAAAATACCGTGTTCCACCCGTCGGCGTAAAGCATCGACGATAGCGGGGGCTGTACGGAAATCCATGTCAGCCACCCACATCGGCAATACATTTTCGCTTTCTGCGCTATCCCATTTGTAGGAATCGGTTCCCCGTCTTGAAATTTGTTTGTCAAAGTTGTATTTCATATCTTCATCTTAATCGGTAAAACAGGTACGCTCGTCCCGGAGACGGATTTCACAATCGGCAGGAGCCTTGATGTTCTCATCTATGGTTATGGAACCGAATTCGTCAGCCACAATGCATCCCGACATCGGGTTCTTGATATTTGTAATAGCTCCGTGAATATCGGCCTGCAACGTGCTGTACTCAAAGGCACGGTCGCAGTCAGGTCCGAAGGTACAGTTTTCAAGAATAAGGTCGTGGGCATAGCAGAGCGGTTGCTCACCGGTTATATGGCAGTTCACCAACCGGAGATTGTGCGAATGCCAGCCGAGATATTCGCCATTGAGTTCGGAATCGTAGATTGTCACATTCTCCACCTCCCAGAAAGCATCCTTCGTTGTAATTTTTGCATGATGAATCTCTACATTTTTCACGTACTGGAACACATACTTGCTGTTGCTTTCCAGTCCGTCCACATAAATGTTGTTGCTGAACATGAAAGGATAAGTTCCGCCGTGCAGCTTGAGATTCTTGATGCGGATACCATTACAACGCCAGAATACTTCGTCGGCATCGTTCATCGTTACGTTCTCGATATCTATTTCGTCCATTTCACGGAACATCTTCGGTGCGTCGATAATCGTGTCGGTCATCTTCAGGTGATCGGAATACCACAATGCCGAACGCCCTCCGACATCGAAATAGCAACGGTCGATTTTGAAACCGTGTACATGCCAGAAGGGATAGTTACCCTCAAAGCGGCAATCTACAGCTTCGATATTGCTACATTCTTTGATGGCCGATTCACCGGTACGAATAATCACATTTTCCAGACGAAGGTCGTGGGACTCGAACAAGGGACGCTCGCCCCCGAATTCAGCATTTTTAATCAGTTTCATTTGATATATTGTTTTAGTTGTCAGTCATTATTAATTTTAAAAGTCATGTTCACATTGCTGCGTCCGCGAACTGAAGCCAATCAGGATATAGGCAATTCCTTTTTCTTGAAGTCTTCTATTTTAAGTATTCTTTGAAAAATTCCTCCAGTTTATCGAATGGAATAATGTCTGTCCGGTCATATAAATCCGTATGTACGGCATCGGGAATAATCATCAGTTCTTTATTATCGCCTTTCAGCTTCTTGAAAGTATCCTCACTAAAATAGCGGGAGTGAGCTTTTTCTCCATGAATGAGCAACACGGCACTGCGGATTTCATCGGCATACGCAAGGATAGGTGCGTTGAGAAATGCAAGATTGGAGGTTTTGTTCCAGCCCAAACCGGAGTTGATGGAACGAGGATGATAACCCCGTTCGGTTTTGTAATAATCATAATAATCCTTCATGAACTGCGGTGCATTACCGGCAGGCTCCGGATTCATCACGGTGCGGGGATAAGTGTCGGTACGGTAGTCTTCCGTGCGCTGGGCGTTAAACTCCTGACGCATTTTGTAGCGTGCATCCGCATTGTCAGCGGCATCGAAGTAACCGTTTGCTGTACAGCGGCTAATGTCGTACATAGTGGAAGCTACCGTTGCCTTGATACGTGTGTCGTTGGCAGCCGCATTGATAGCAAAACCACCCCAACCACAAATGCCAATGATGCCGATTCGTTCGGCATCCACATCCGGACGTGTCGCGAGGTAATCCACCGCCGCCGAGAAGTCTTCGGTGTTGATGTCTGGCGAAGCTACGCTGCGAGGCTGTCCACCGCTTTCACCGGTAAACGAAGGATCGAAAGCAATCGTCAGGAATCCTCGTTCGGCAAATGTCTGGGCATACAGCCCCGACGACTGTTCCTTTATAGCTCCAAACGGACCGCTGACAGCAATGGCCGGCAGTTTACCTCCGAAATCGTTTTCGGTGCATACAGGTCGGCGGCGAGCGTGATGCCGTAACGATTTATGAAAGTCACTTTGCTATGGTTCACCTTGTCGCTCTTCGGGAACGTCTTGTCCCATTCCTGTGTCAGATTTAACTGTTCCATATTTTTGTGAGTGTTTTGTGCCGGGCTTTCCGTCAGGCTGAAGAGGCAGAGGAAAGCAGCCATTAAAATAGTTGTACGTTTCATAACCGATGTAATTTAAATTTTTATTGTTTCTTGTTTTCTTTTCATAGTGCAAAATTACAGCGGATTACAGGAAAAGCCGGTAGATGGATTACTGATTGTATAACCTCAATTACAGACATTATTTTACATACGTCTCATCCAACGTTCCCGCTTCAAGCAGATCAGGAAAATCAGCCTCTTTTTCTTGCCGCATTGGTGATGATGATGGAGAAACCGATATCGGACAGTAGCAAGAGTCTTGTGCAAAATCTGCCGTCGATAAAGATGTATTGCAGATTATGATACGGCCGACTCCGGCAGTAGGCATGGCACTCGTCGTTTCAACCGGAAGAAGGGAATACAACGAGAACTCCGGAAAGTTGGTCAGTGCAATGCCCGGTAGAACCAATCCGCACAACCCGTTCAGTATGGTGTACCGTTCGGATGGATCTGACAAGGATGGCAGTATGGTTGGTTAGTGATTCCGATTCCATAGGCTATCACTTTTCGTTCCTGTCGATATCTCGGATATGCCTTGCCGGTACACCTCCTACAACCGTGTTGGCCGCTACGTCTTTCGTCACCACAGATCCGGCGGCGATAATGGCGTTGTCACCCACGGTCACACCCCGCAGGATGGTGGAGTTGGAACCTACCCATACATTTTTGCCTAACCGGATAGGCGCCGGATACATCGCCCCGCGGTCTTCGGGAGCCGTACCGTGATCGAGCGTGGCAAAGACCACATTATGCCCGATAAGACAGCCGTCACCCAACGTCACACCGCCATGATCCTGGAAGTGGCAACCGGCATTGATAAAGACACGACGCCCGATGGTAATATTCTTGCCGAAGTCTGTGTAGAACGGAGGAAACATCTTGAATGTCTCATCCACAGGTTTACCGGTCAGGCGCGACATGAACGCACGCAATTCTTCTTGTGAATGGTACGAGTTGTTTATCTCACAGGTAACGCGCCGGGCTTCATCGCTCATTTCATCCATCAGCCGATAGATTTCCGGTGTATTGAGTGCACCGCCGGCTTCAATATGATTCAAAAAATCATCTAATGTCATAATATTCTTTTTTCCTATACTTGTTTACTCGTTTTGTATGCCTCTTGTGATTTCGGGTTTCCTTTGATTTCTTCCATGTGCCATACACCACAGCGAAACAGTGTACCCTTTACCATCGGTTTTTCCAAACATCCATTCGCTTGTTGCGCTTGAAATAGGTGACAGACCGCCCCGTTATCTGTACGTTTTTCGTAAAGCACATACTTATTACCATTTTTCTTGGGAACCGGATCGGACTGTGTTATGGCAGGTATTCCTATAACAAATAAACTTGCAATCATGATGACTGGTATACGTTTCATTATCACTTGATTTTATTAAGTTTTGAATTCCAGAATCTTGATGCAAAGATAAGTACATGACTGAAAATACAGTGTAGATAAATTACAGATGTTATAACCCTAATTACATGATTTCCGGAAAGAATAGCATAAATCTGTAGCCAAGGTTGATACAATGTCTCAATCTGTTATTCTAGAAAATGATAAGTATAGAATTTGAAATCTTAAATTGATGTTAAACAGGAGGGGATGTGAGAATTATAGCCGTGCAATACCCCGGAATTGAGCGAGTGGCTACAATATAGGCATCAGTTATGTTATTTTTACCAATAGTAAACCGGAGCGTATTTGTAACAGATGAGAAACCGAATACTGCAAGAAATTATCATGTTGCCTCTTTGGTTGAAATAGTGTTATGAAATAGAGATTTTAATCCATCGAAAATGGCAGGAAGAGCAATGGTGCCATGCACCTCGTCGGGAAATTTTTTATAAACGACATGCAAATGCTTGTTTTTCATTTCAGGGATGATCTTATTTTTTAAGCTGTCGGCCAATGAAAACTGGATAAGTTTGATTGCAGGACGTTGGCGGGTGGCGAAAGCAACATACAAATGTTTGCCGGAGAAGTCTTTTTGATAAACATTCTTTGCTGCTTGTTGTAGAAAGACTCCTCGGTCCCACCATAAACTTGGGTCTATTGCTATATACGAGTCAAAAGACTCGGGATGATTTGACAGTGTCTGTAGGGTAAATAAACCTGCGTATGAATGTCCGACAAGAAAGTTTGTACCGTTGGCAGGAACTTTATTTTCCACTTCCAGACGTAGTTCCTCTATCAGAAAGCGATGGAACTGTTCAGCTCCACCACCTGCCGGCTTATCATAGGGACAAATGGTACCATCCCGGCGGGCGGCTGAGCAGGTAGGAGTGAAATCTCTGGTCCGGTCTGTGTTTAAAACAGCCACAACGATGCAAGGAGGCAAGTTTGAGGTTTTAGAAGAAGAGAAGAAACGCGTAAAACCAACCACGGAATGAAAGAAGGAATCTCCATCCAATAGATAAAGAACCGGATAAGCCTTTCCTTTTTCACCAGCTTTGGTCTCAGGTACATAAATCCAATATTTTCTTTCTTCATTCAGTATTTCAGAAAACAATGTATGACGCGTTCCGATATAAATGGAATCTTGTTTTTGTGCGGAGAGGGGAAATATCCATCCTATTTGTATAAACAGTATTATATAAAGTATCTTCATTTGTTCGTTTTTTGGGGTTGCAAAGTTCGATGAAAATATGGATATGGACAATCCCTATTTTTAGGTATTTCAGAATATCTCCAATGGAATTTCCTCTATGTCTTATGATTTTGTGGAGGTGGCACCGGATGCATCGGAAGGAATTGATTGAACCGGATTTTTAAGTAACTTCTTAGGGGAATTCATTAAAATATCCTATCACTTCTAACATTTCCCGATTAATTTTGTATTTTTACAGACATACAAAGATTAACTGTAACAAGATATGATTATTTCTGTCGTCTTCGTATCTATGATGGTGGTTTTCGTAACAGTTTATCATTTTGTTACAAAGCCGAAAAAGCAGCAAGAAAAGATTTATTCGGCGATGACCACCGATGAACTTATCAGGTTCGTGCAGTCCATGCACTGTGAACTAGTGAAGAGAATTGATGCTGATGCCATTATCATCGGTTTTCAAGGAGGTTATTTTCATTTGTTAAGAGAAAAAACAGGTCAGAATATTCAGTTATATTATAAAGATTTTTACGCATGTAGCTATGAACAGTCTAAAAAAATAGTTTTTGACATTAACAACATTAACTGCCGATACACAGCTTGGACTTGCTATTTGCGTAAAAGTCATGAGGACGGAGAAAGTGAGACACCTTTTACGGCTTGTCTGTCTGCCTGTCTGTTCTTGTCGGGCAGTGAAACTCAGTTAAAACAACATTTGCGGGTATTGCTTGAGTCATCTTTTATGATAGCCCGTAGTTTTAAAGAGTTGGCAGAACAATCTGCTTCAATACAAGACATGTTGGTGAAAAAAGAATTCGAAAATCGCTTGGCTTTGTTGAGACGAAAATTGGAGATTGGACATGGTAAGCTGTTGGAACCTGTCGATGTTTCCCGGCAAGATATGGATCAGATAGAGGATATTCTTTCTCTTTTTGGTACAGTGAAACAGGAAGATATAAAGGGAATGACACTGGTTTGCAATGGGCGGATAGAGAGGCGTACCGAATTATTGTCTATTCTTTCTTTTCGGTTGAAAGATGCTGTGATGGATGAAAAAGGACAGGCGGGAAAAGATGCTCTGATCTGTATCACACTTGCTGAAGGGCAGTTGGTGATTGCGTTGGAAAAAGCTGAAGGCAGTAATGAACGATCTCTTTATTATAAGTTGTCGGCTATGCGGACGGACAGGGTAGATGCTTTTTTCGATGAAACCCAAAAAGGCAGAGTATTCAGTAGTATGATTGAGGTAAGATTGACAACGGATCATGATGATTATTGGGAGTTGAAATATATGTTGGACGATGCTAAAGAAAAAGCGGCAAACAAACAGTTTGACGAACTGACGGAGGAACAACAGGCGTTGCTGGCTTATACCGAGCCTACCTTGCAGACTACTATTTATTGGGGGAAGAAATTTTTCAGGCAGCAATGTTATCTTCAGGCGTTGGGGTGTTATCTTTCTATTTTTCGGTATTATCAAGTCCACTGGACAGAATTGCCGGAGCGTGGCAAGGAAGAATATTATGTGATTTGTTATCATATCGGTTTTGTTTATCTCACATTAGGGCATTTTGAAAAGGCTTATTATTATTTGACTAATGCTAAAAGAAATTCATCCATTCATGCGATTCGTGATTTTACCAACTGTCTCGTCGAAATGAAGGATACAGGAGCTCTTGAGTATATTTATTCTATGGTGAGTTTGGTTGGCAGTCAGATAAAGATGTATGGTGATGAAAAGAATACCTTGTTTCCACTTTATCATTTTCTTCGGCGCAGGGCAGCACAAGTATTAGTAAACTTGAAATATTATTCGCAAGCTAGGGAACTGCTCTATCAAATGCTGGGAGAGGAGGAGAACCGTGAGTTTGCGGAACGGGAATTGCAGTATCTTGAGAGTATGGGTGCAAGTGATGATGCGAAGCGGAACGAGTGAGAAGAATGTGAGGAGGTTGAATGAAAGTTTCATGGAATTTCATAATGGGATGTTGCTAGGAGTAAAGCAGAAATGTGGAAAATGTTCTGTAACATGGACTGCTCTTCATTGAACTCTGTGAAGTTACATTTTGTTTGTATTGATGATAAAGTGTAATCCCTATACCGTCCTTCTGAGCTTTTGATCTGATGGTATCTTGTCAAGTATCCTTGGATGAGTAAAGGTTGTTTATCTTTCTCATCTCTGAAAGAAAAGGTATAGGAGTAGAGTTGTCCGATGCAGCATATTATGCTAATTGATTGTCATTAGTTTACATCAAAAGATAGAAGCCTCTAAAATTTACTTGTTTTTCGCAACAAATTGATGATTTAATGATTTTTTTCATCCTCTTTCTCCAAACAGAGAGAAAAAAGGCAAAACCGTCTTTTCGGCTCCCGACTTTTTGTTGGATCTTCGATCAGAGAGTGAGTACAATGGTCGGCCAGTCAGCCAGTTGTTTCCAGTTTCTCCTTCGGGACATCCTTGGGTTTCCAGGCTACGATGAAGCTAACAGTTGTGGATTTGATCTAATAACTTTTTGCAAACCAATCGGTGAGTATCTTTTGCATTCGCATCGAGAGCTTGGTTACGGGAAGGTCTGTCTTTTCGGTAAAGAGCTTAAAGCTGCGGTATTGCCTATAAACACCGCTCTGCAGTGCCAACACCTCGTATTTGATTACCTTGAAGGACTCTAGGCAGTTGCCCCTATGAAGAGAGTTTTATACTTGAATTTTGTTTAACCCGATACTCTTGTATGCCGTTGATGTGATTAGTGTTTCCTCTATAGCTCTGCCGTATAAAATAAGCATTCCCTATAGAGTTAGGTAAAGTCGCTCTATAATTGAAGAGAGCGACTTTACTTACGATTTAATACTAACCTTCCTGATATATCCAGTAATCATTATCCTTTCTATTATCTTTGAAATATTGAATACGGTCAACGATGTCAATGCCTTCTTTGTTTTGTGGAATGATAAATCTGGCACGCTCTTTATTGTCCTTCAAAGAGTATGATACAAAAGCATTGTTTTCACATCTCAACAGCCCTTTTCTGTAAGAGAGCGCACGGATATCATATCGTTCTACAGAATTTGCTACTGCTTGTCCTTCAATGAGTGCTTGAAGCATACATTGGTAGGCATTAGATGATTCACGCTTTTCAGAGTGCAATGCCACAAGAGCGTATGGTTGTTCATCATACATAGTATATTTGCCATAACGCTCGGGGCGGAAGCATGGATACGCGATATAATAATATCGCCAATCGTATTGACTTTTAGTTTTGCATTCTGTTAGATACGCATCAATTTTTTCTTGTAAGTAAATGTCGTCTATTTCTATATCAATCTCAAGCAGAGAACGTAATGATTTTTTTGTCTTATTAAAATCTGGATTTTTGCCTGTCGGATGAAATAATGCATACCAAGCCTTATTGCCAATTTCATCCTGATTCCCAGAACCAAGTTGAATGCACCAATTATTTATCCTTTGGCTATAATCATACGTTGCTAACATTGCACAGTCAATAATATCGCGAGAGCATCTATCAAAGACATGGATGAATCGCTGATAAAGATGAGTATTCTCATACCCAACAAGATCTGTACGACCTTGAAGCAGATAGTGATCCTCCAACTGAAAAAGACCAGCAGAATGCTCGGGATGTTCTTTGGTAAACTGGAGCTTTTGACGCTCCTCTTCCATCTGAATTACATTGAAATTCTGTCTCACGTCATTGTCAATCATTATACTATCTGCAATTTCTCCAGAAAGAATAATATTTTCTACCTGACGAAGATTTGCGGGCATACGGTTTCCTGCATCACCATTAGGGGTATCGACAACTTCGTTTCTGGAATTTTTGAGCAGATTCACTACCACACGCAAGCGTCGACGGAAATCCATTTCTTTTATCTTATCATAGTTCATTAAATAGATAAGAAAGGAGTAGAGCATTATTAACCAATAGGTAGTATTTTTACGCAACGCGGCTCCGGTCAATACCCCTTTGAAAATATTGAGATCTGTAATTTGTTGAGATACGACAACTTTTTCGTGTTCATGATAATCTTTTGACAGGTAAGAGTTGAAAAAAATATCAATAGGGTTAAGTATTAATGAATTAGAACGTCGCGCTTTGTTTTGAATATTGACCATGCAATCAAAGGATTGTTCAAAAAACACTACATTTTTTGGTTGATTCTTATAAAGCCTTTCCAGTAAACTGAAATCATCTTCTAAATCAAATTCTGATGAAGAGCGATCTGACTTATAGACAAGAATAAGGGAAATCATACGGAAAAAGTTTAGAAAACCGCTATCGACGAGATTATACTCATCCCTATAAATCCAAAGTAAATCGGTCCATTCGCGGTCTATCTTAAGGCCAATGCGTTTAGCAGTAGCTTCATCGTCATTTTCAGAACGCATAACCTTTAAGAGTTCTGCCTTAAAATGCTCAAAGTCAGTGAGTGGTTTTCCACGGGAGTTCATCTTGATGTAAATGTCATCGGTTAACTTCATCTCCTCAATATCGCGGAAATAGAAATTAATTTTATCCAATTTGTTCCATAAGTCATTAATATCGGCAAAACGCTTTTGGATTTCATCAAGCATTGTGAGCATTCCTCTAACCGTAGGATCGTTGCTCCATTCCATTGGAAACCATCCCTCATTTTTAATTTCATCACTAAGATGTGTTTTCCATGTAGGTTCGTAGTTAACAAGCTTTATAAGAAAATCTCTCGCGCTATAACGTGTGTTGTATGAAAACCTCGCAAGTCGCTTATCGTTGATGCCCTCTTTTTTATCTGCATACCAATGAAGTAGCCAAAGAGTAGTTAGTCGTTGCTGTCCATCAAGAGGAATCAGCTGACCATTCTGAATATTACCATAAATGAAATCGAGGGTTAAACCATTGTTTATTAATCCAGCATGTATTGCTGATAGAAAACGTTCACGAGTCTTTACTGCATGTGCATCAGATCGGCCTTGTGCATAAGCACGTTGAATCCGTGGTATAGTGATTCCACTTATTCCGTAAGGATTGTTTTCAGAAATCAGATTCTTCAGTGTCGTAGTTTCCATTTGTCAAGTTGGGTATAGTGGTATCGTTATTATCCTGTTTGTAATAAGGTGAAATTTTCTCATTAAGGGCCTCGGCATAATCTCTTCGGTCTGTTTCTCCCCAAAAGAAAAGCGATGGACCCTCTTGAGTATAGTACTTGAAGAATACGTGTTTTGTACAAATTGGAATGTATCTTCCTTCTTTATCATAATTAATGACACGGTGTCTTTTAACATCAAAAACGGAGTTGCTAAGAGCCGCGTTTTGAGATACATCTAGCAGTGCCATATTTGCTAATCCATGCGAGTAGCTATTCTCCTTAACGACATCTTCCTTAGACGTGAATATGATAATTACTTCCTTCTGAATCTCATTAAAGCGTTCACGCACATTCCCTGGATCCTTATCGCTATGAAGTTGTTCAATCAATATCTCCATTTTCTCTATAAGTTCATTATTTACCTCAAAAATAGAACCTTCAGAAGATTTCAAAAGTGCAATATGACTTTCTAGCCATGTAAGAATATCTTTATTCTTTTTAAGGCTTTCGGCATTTTGAGCGTGGATATGCTCCAAACTCCATATAGAATCTTTATGTTTGTCAAATGGGAACCTTCGTTTACCATCGTCCATCAGACGTTCTGTTTCCACATTAAACAAAGTCAATACCTTTTGTAGTTTGTCTTTCCTTGTATCGTATGATAAGCTAAGTAACTCTTCTTTATCTTTAATGCTTATTGATTCTGAAATCATTTTGTCGAGCTCGCTAAGAAATATATCCTTAGCAAGAGGAGTGTTGCCATCATTTTGCCATACGGTATAAATTTTCCTTAGTGGAACTCCTATAGTAATCAGATAACCAATTTTATGGTAAAAGTCATGGTTCGTATACCATTCGCGGAGTGTAAGAAACACATGATAGATGCGACTCCATATCTCAAGAAGCGGATTTTCTGTGGTGGTTTCCGATAGAGACTTTATTTGTCGATCAAAGTAAAAGAATGTACGATACTTTTCACGATCATTCCCTGATTTGTCTACCATCAGATCAAGGATAAGATCTATACGAGTTGGCATTTGATCTCCATCAATATTGGACAAAAAGCCCCAAAATGATGGATTTTGTAGTTCTTGCTCAATCATGTCCCACTGGAGTGAGACTTCCTCCTGTCGTCCTGACATCTTGTCTCGCACACTGTCTTTAAGAAACAAGGCTTTGACAAGTTCCGAGCTTGTCAGTGGAATTTTTCCAATGTTTAGACGCTCAAATAGCTCAATACCATTCTCAGCAGAATCCACTTCGTACCAAATGACGTTTACTGATGATATGAAATATTCATTGAGTTTGGTCAGGTAAGCTGCCATTTCTCGACGCTCACCCTGTGTCTTTTCTGTAAAATATTGCTCTATATATTCGTATGCAGATGCGATAAAATAATAATCTATATTCAGCTCTCTAAGCGAAAGATCAATATTACCAAGAAAGTTTGCTGATTCTTTACGAGTTTCATACTCTAACTTAAAGCTAGGTTCATATAGATCTCCCAGTTTTGCTTCCATATACTTGCAGATGAGGTATATGGTTGTAAGACGTTGCTGCCCGTCAATGAGCTCGAACCTCTCATTGCTTTTCTTTACAACAATTGGTTGTAAGCAATATGGCTTTCCCGCACTTTCATAAATGTCATCGAGAAGGAGTTTTATTTCCTCCGAGGTCCATCTATAACCCCGTTGATAATCGGGGAGGTAGAAAAGGCCCTTGATCTTCCCTACATTTTTTGTATCAAGAATAATGTTTGACATATTGTAGTATCTTAATATAATTTTTTATACAATGTAATATCGTATGCTGACTGATTTTCGATAGTTTGTATTTAAAAGGTGGAAACTTTACAAAATTACTTGTTTTTTCGCTAAGGACCGACGTTTTAATGTTTTTTATCGTTTCTCTTCGAACAGAGGGAGAAAGGGTGAAAACTGCCTTCTAGGGCTTCGATAGATCTTGTTCACAAAGATAGGGTATGTCGGAGTTCGTTTTGCCCAAAAGGGTAGTAAAATCGAGGATAGATTCACAGGTATTTTCTGGTTCCCATGCGAGTGTTATGTGTTCTATTCGGAGTTGTATTTTGTTCGATCTTTACACTCGGTTACTCTACGTTTTGCAGCCAAAAGAAAAATGATTGAAGTTATTTCATCATAGTGCAGCCATCTCTTCTCCCTTATTTTGACTTTACTTTATTGAACGTATATAGGAATACGGGGATAAAGTAAAGTTGGTTTTCATTTGAATAGTAAACTAATCTTGAATATATGTTGTAAGGTAATTTTTGTAGAATAGACATTTAATTCGTTTGGAAAAATGTCGTGTAATGGGGATGATTCGTTTGAAAAAGTGTAGAGCCTTTATACTGCTGTGTCTTCTAGTCTTGCGATTTTGTCTGCAATCTATCATTAAATAGATAAAAAGTAATATTTTTACATATTATATGATAAGTTGATTATGACAAAGAATACAATGGGGATTAAGTTGTCTCGAAAATTGGAGCAGAAGATGTCGGTTGTGGGAGAGCAGATAAAACTGGCTCGATAGCGGAGGAATTTGAGTGTGGCTCAGGTGGCGGAACGGGCACTTGTTCCCCGTTGACTGTGTTCCGAATAGAGAAAGGCGCACCGATGGTAGCAATCGGAATATACTTGCGAGTGCTGTATGTTCTGCAGCTTGATGATGATATTCTGTGGCTGGTCAAAGAAGATAAATTGGGAAAAGTTTTGCAGAATTTGAGTTTGAAGACAAGGGAACGTGCTTCGAAGAAAGAGTAAGCGATGAAGACGCTATATGTATATGCCGATTTTGATTGGATCGAAGAAACAGAACTCGTTGGTGAGTTAGGCTATGAATCTCTTCGTAGCTCGGATTGCTATTGTTTTACTCTCAATGATGGATGTTTTGAAAAAAACACGGAGATTTGTTTCTGAGCGATGATCTGAATAATTATCCGGGACAGCAATATACGCAACCGGAGAAAGATATATTTGGATGTTTCTCGGATGCTTTGCCGGGTCATTGGGTGGCGAACGTTGTTGCTGCGACGTGAGCAGATTGTAGCGATGGAGGAGAAGCGACCGGTACGAAGACTGTTTCCTTTCGACTATTTGATAGGTATCGATGACTTTTCCCGAATGGGGGCTTTCTATTGTAGAAATGATTTTCCGTTCGGTACGAAGCTCGGCTAAATCAAGGAATGCGGTTTTTCTTCCATAAGAGAGCCTTTGGGAACTATTTCGTAGGAATAGGCTTTCTCAAAGGCTTGGTGTCCGGCATCTGTCATAAGTCCTCGGTCTTCAAGATTGATACAACGTTCTTTGTTTAACTCAGTCCAATGACTTCCTTTGCGATGAGGTGAAAGCCGCTGTGCAAGGCATCCGTCTGGCAATTTCTTTAGAGTTGAATCAATCCACCCGAAGCACAATGCTTCTTCAACAACTTCAATGTATGGAATACATTCGTATGTGGGCTGTTTAGAGCGTGAAGTTACAACCCAACACGATTTCACCCGATTATGGTTGACCTTCAGCCATTCTCTCAACTCGATGCGGTCTGTGAAGTCTAGTAGATTGATAATTTCCATATTTGCCTCCAACTGATATGTTATTAATCCAACTGTTTTCTATAAACTGAGTCCAATGTATTTCCTTCTTTATCTTTCCATACCAACCAGCCGTTGTTGCTGCTACCAATACAGAAATCTGCGGCAGTACTGGGACTTGAAAAAGTTTTATCTGATGTCAATACCAATATTCCGTTCTCAGTAGAAGTGTAATCTTGAAGCATCTTTTCTCGTTTTTCTTTCCAGTTGAAAGACGGAACCATTGTTTTGGCAACAGTACTTCCTTTTAGGACTGTGAATCCATCGGAACTGTAGAAACCTTTTGCATTGCATCCTCTACCTTTGGTGTAGAATAGATGTTCTTCTTTGGGTTGTGATACTTCAAAAATATTGCAACCGATAAATGATGCCAAAAACTTCACATCTTCGAAAAATTCATTCATTGAGTCCTGTTGATGCTCCGGTAGGTTAGGGGCTTTAGGAATTTGTTTATTATCGCTTAAAACAAAAGCGTTTGCTTTCTTGGCTTCGGCTATAGCTTTATGTTCTAGGTATTGCACATCAACTTTAGTCATATCGGCGTCTTTCGATACAAATATGAGTGCTTTTTGCCAAAACGATTTTTTGCTATCGTGGTCTTTTACACGTTCTTTAAAGTTCTCCGTTTCACCTATATACGCCTGCGGCTTGGTTGATTCATCTTCCCCCAGCAATATATAGAATGCAGGTTTTTGTAACTTCTCTTGTGTATTCAAATAAGAGAGATTAGAACGTGGTACGACAAACATTTGGCAAATTTTGTTGCTAATGAATGCGTATTGAGTTCCTTTTGGGTCTCCATCAATGAGATATGTTGTTACTGTCTTTCCCATAAATATGTCTAAATTCAATTACTTTGAGGTATAACTCATTTAAGAACTGACTTTTCTTAATGCAAATATACACTATTATCGAATATAATTCCCTATATTTGTCTAATAAAATCATATCAAGTAATGAAACTGAATAGAATAAAGACTGTTTTATCCGAAAAAGGTATTTCTCAAACGTGGTTAGCTAAACAGCTAGATAAGAGTTTCAGTATGGTCAATGCCTATGCCTGTAATCGGATTCAGCCTAATTTGGAAACCTTGCAACGGATTGCGGAGATATTACAAGTTGATTTGAAGGATTTGATAACCGATAAAAAAGAAAGGTTGCAATAAATTATTTAATACGGTTAGGAGGTTCTGGTTCCTTTTGTAACTTGTTGCAGATGTGCCTATGAACTTCTGATAATATATATTATCAAGAACATGACTCCTGAAGAAAAAGCAAGAATAAAGATAGACCAGTGGTTTGCCGATGCTGGTTGGAAAGTAGTCAACAGGGAGGATTATGAACCTACTTGTACGGCTGTAGCCATAAGAGAAGGTTTATTGAAAGGAAATCTTGAGGCAGATTATTTCCTTTTCATTAATGGAAAAGCAGTAGGGGTACTTGAAGCTAAGCGTGAAGAAACGGATGCTTTTGCTTCAGAGGTATGCGAGCAAGCAGCCTTATATGCAAGAAGTGTTCCGAATATCTATCAGGCATATCAAAAGCCATTGCCTTTTATCTTCACTTCGAATGGTAAGGAACTATATTGCTGTGATTTTCGTGAACAAGATTCTTGTTTCAGGCAGATCATGAATATCCCTACACCACATGAATTGGTAAAGAGGCTGGGAATTGAAGATGCATTTGCCGGACTCCCTACATTGAAAAAGAAAGGGCTGCGTGATTGCCAATATGAGGCAGTGACAGAACTTGAAAAGAGTTTCCGTGCTGGGCAAAATCGGGCGTTGATGGTTCTTGCCACCGGTGTGGGTAAAACATATACTGCTTGTCTTGCTGCCTACCGGATGCTTTCTTATACACCAATGCGTAGAGTGTTGTTTCTTGTAGACCGAAATAATCTTGGAAAACAAGCAGAAGGAGAATTTGGAACTTTCCGTCTGACAGAGAACGGGGAGGCTTTCAATACTATCTTTACGGTCAATCGCCTTCGCTCGTCTTCTATTCCTTCTGATAGCAATGTCGTTATTTCTACAATACAACGTCTATTCTCATTCTTGAAAGGAGAAACTATTGAGGATAATGATGATGACGAGAATGAACCTATAGAGGAAGTAACCTTGCCTCCTAATCCCAACTTACCGCACGACTACTTTGATATGATTATCATAGACGAGTGCCATCGCTCCATTTATGGGAACTGGCGCAAGGTGCTGGAGTATTTCGATACGGCAAGATTGGTTGGTCTGACCGCAACTCCTATCCCTGAAACAATGGCATTCTTCAATAATAACTGCATTGTTAACTACACATTGGAAAAGAGTATTGTTGATGGCGTGAATGTGGATTGTCGGGTATATAGAATAAAAACGCAAGTCACAGAAACGGGTGGGGCTATATTAGAGGGTGAGAAATTTAAAGAAGAAACAAGATATACAGGTGAGGTTAAGATTGTAAGTAGTAAGGAAACCAAAATCTATACAAATAAAGAACTTAATCGGAGTATTATCAATCCGGCACAGATAAAGTTAGTCCTTTCGACCTATCGGGATGTGGTTTATACGGAATTGTTTAATGACCCGCAACGTGAACCAAATATGGACTTTTTGCCCAAAACATTGATTTTTGCTCTCAATGAAGCTCATGCTACAAATATCGTACAAATAGCTAAAGAGGTGTTTGGACGGACTGATGACCGCTTTGTTCAGAAAATTACCTATTCGGCAGGCGACAGTAACGAACTGATACGCCAATTCCGTAACGACAAGGATTTCCGTATTGCTGTCACCTGTACGTTGGTTGCCACCGGAACAGATGTAAAGCCGCTGGAAGTGGTGATGTTCATGCGTGATGTGGAGTCATTGCCTTTGTATATTCAGATGAAAGGGCGTGGAGTGCGTACTATTGGTGATGAGCAACTTCGCAATGTTACCCCGAACGCATTCAGTAAGGATTGTTTTTATTTGGTTGATGCGGTAGGTGTGACGGAACATGTGCAAACAGTGGCACCTATAGATGATGCTCCTACAACAAAGACGATTACTCTAAAGGAGCTATTAGAACGTATTAGTCATGGCTATATTCCTGACGAGTATCTCAAACGGCTTGCTGCAACGCTTGCCCGAATATACAACAAGGCGGATGATCCGCAACGGAAAGAGTTTGTCCGTTTGTCTCATGATGACATGAAGGAACTTTCTGCCAGAATATACGATGCACTGGAGAAAGGCATTCTTCCACCGTTTGTAAGCACTGATGAGCCTAACAATGAACGTAAGGGGCTAGTCGCTCCGCTTGCCAATCATGCGGATGCTCGGAAATTCCTTCTTATACTTGCAGCCGGATTCGTCAATACATTGATGCCGGGTGAAGATACGCTTATCTCCAAGGGATTTTCCATTGAGGAAGCAAAAAGTACGACAGAGGCTTTTGAAGATTTTTGTAAAAAGTACTATGACGAAATAGAGGCACTGCGCATCATTTACAACAATGAGGGAGAGCCTATAACCTATTCGATGCTAAAGGATTTGGAGAACAGACTTAAAATGGCAAACAATCATTTTACATCCAAACAACTCTGGAACTCTTATGCCATAGTTAACCCTAAAGTGGTAAGGCGTTCCATTACCAAAGAAGAAAGCGATGCATTGACCAATATCATACAACTTGTGCGCTTTGCTTTCCACCAAATCGAACGATTGGATAGCGTAGTTACTACCTCTAAACAGTTTTTCAATCTTTGGTTAGGGCAAAACCAGCGTGAAATAACTGACAAACAGCGAGAGGTTATCAGTCGTATTGTGGATTACATCGCTTCTAACGGAGCTTGTACTATCAGAGATATTCGTGAAGATGATGCTACCCATGCAGCCCAAATGATTAGAGCGTTTGGCAATATGCAGAAGGCAGACGAGGCACTTCATTCACTTTACACATTTGTAGTTTTAAGAAAAGCAGCATAAAGAAATGGCAACAAATAATACAACAGAGCAATCGCTCACCAAAAAAGTATGGAATCTGGCAACCACTCTTGCCGGACAAGGAATTGGATTCACTGATTATATTACCCAACTGACCTATCTTTTATTCTTGAAGATGGATGCCGAAAATGTAGAAATGTTTGGAGAAGAGTCGGCTATTCCAACTGGTTATCAGTGGGCAGATTTGATAGTACTTGATGGCTTGGATTTGGTAAAACAATATGAAGAGACCCTTAAATTGCTTAGTGAGCAGGATAATCTGATAGGTACGATTTATACGAAGGCTCAAAACAAGATAGACAAGCCTGTTTATCTGAAAAAGGTCATCACCATGATTGATGAGGAGCAATGGCTCATTATGGACGGTGATGTGAAAGGAGCTATCTACGAAAGCATTCTTGAAAAGAACGGACAAGACAAGAAAAGCGGGGCAGGACAGTATTTTACTCCTCGTCCACTTATTCAGGCAATAGTAGATTGTATCAATCCGCAAATGGGGGAAACGGTTTGTGACCCGGCTTGTGGAACGGGTGGATTCTTGCTTACAGCTTACGATTATATGAAAGGTCAGTCAGCAAGTAAAGAAAAACGTGATTTCTTGCGTGACAAAGCTTTGCATGGTGTGGATAATACGCCTTTAGTGGTGACGCTTGCTTCCATGAATCTTTATTTGCATGGTATTGGTACAGACCGTAGTCCGATTGTTTGTGAGGATTCTTTGGAAAAAGAACCGTCAACTCTTGTAGATGTGATTCTTGCCAATCCTCCTTTTGGAACTCGTCCGGCTGGATCGGTGGATATTAACCGCCCGGATTTTTATGTAGAGACCAAGAATAACCAGTTAAATTTCCTCCAGCACATGATGCTTATGCTCAAAACGGGAGGACGTGCAGCAGTTGTACTTCCTGATAATGTTCTCTTTGAGGCTGGAGCAGGTGAGACTATTCGTAAACGCTTATTGCAGGATTTTAATTTGCATACTATCTTGCGTTTACCTACAGGTATTTTCTATGCCCAAGGCGTAAAAGCCAACGTGTTGTTTTTCAGCAAAGGACAACCGACCAAGGAAATATGGTTTTACGACTACCGTACAGATATAAAGCATACGCTTGCCACCAGTAAACTGGAACGGCATCATTTGGATGATTTTGTTTCTTGCTATAATAATCGAGTAGAGACATACGATGCAGAAAATAATCCGCAAGGTCGTTGGCGTAAATACCCTGTAGATGAAATTCTTACCAGAGACAAAACAAGTCTTGACATTACTTGGATAAAGCAAGGTGGTGAGGTGGACAACCGTTCATTGGCAGAACTGATGGCTGATATAAAGGATAAAAGCCAAACGATAAGTGCTGCTGTGGTTGAACTTGAAAAGCTACTTGCGAATATTGAAGAAAATTGAGTTATGGGAAAAGAGATTATCACAAATGATAAAGATATAAACGACCTGTTCTTGAAGGTTGTTGACCTTGTTACGCAGGCAAGGGAACGTGTGGCAACAGCCGTCAATATAGCTGAGGTTTATACTAAGTTCCATATCGGACAATATATAGTAGAATATGAGCAAAAGGGGGAAACAAGAGCCGAATATGGAAAGGCGGTGCTGAAAGAACTCTCCAAACGTCTGACTGATAGGTTGGGAGATGGATGGTCATATTCAACGCTTAAGAATATACGGCAGTTTTATATTGTTTTTTCTAAAGGGCTAACCAGTGGTTGTCCAAAGCCGAGTCAAAAGGCTAACCAGTGGTTAGCCGATTATCCGAAGTCAGAGGAATGTATCTCTGAGCCGACATTCGCTCTCTCATGGTCTCATTATCTTATACTGATGAGGGTGGAAAATCCGGATGCCCGCAGTTTCTATGAAATAGAATGTACTCAACAACAATGGTCTAAAAGACAACTCAGCCGTCAAGTAGGAAGCTGTCTTTATGAGAGATTGGCTTTGAGCCGTAACAAAGATGAAGTAATGCGGTTGGCTAAGGAAGGACAATCTATTGGGAAACCATCAGACATTATCAAGAATCCCATCACATTAGAGTTTCTTGGTCTAAAACCCGATGCAGTTTATTCAGAGTCTAAATTAGAGAATGCCATTATCAACAAGATGCAGCAATTCCTATTAGAACTTGGCAAAGGATTTCTATTTGAAGCAAGGCAGAAAAGGTTCACATTTGATGAGCAGCATTTCTTTGTTGACTTGGTGTTTTACAATCGTTTGCTACAATGCTATGTGCTTATAGATTTGAAGATAGACAAACTAACTCACCAAGACCTTGGGCAGATGCAGATGTATGTCAACTATTACGACCGCTATGTCAAACAAGACTTTGAAAAGCCGACAATTGGTATTCTACTGTGTAAGGAGAAGAACGATGCACTAGTGGAACTTACCTTGCCTAAGGATGCTAACATCTATGCTTCTGCTTATCAACTCTATCTCCCCAACAAGGCTTTATTGCAAGCTAAGGTGAAGGAATGGATTGAAGAGTTTGAAGAAAATGAGGAATTAAAGAAACTGGAAGAACATGAATAGTAATTGTGCAGCCAAAACTGCACAATTACAAACAGAAATATAACGATGGATACAAAAGCGTTACGTCAAAAGATACTCGACCTTGCGATACATGGAAAACTTGTACCCCAAGACCCCAACGATGAACCAGCATCAGTTCTGCTCGAACGAATCAAGGCTGAAAAAGAACGACTGATAAAAGAAGGCAAAATCAAGCGGAGCAAGAAGTCTGCAAAGTCTTCCGATACGCCCCATTATGAGAATGTGCCGTTTGAGCTGCCGAATTCGTGGGTATGGTGTAGATTGGAAGATATAGCTTATGTTGCATCTGGAAGTACACCAGATAAAACATGCTTTGTAGAGAATGGTGTTCCTTACATTAAGATGTACAATCTCAGGAATCAAAAAATAGATTTTGCCTATCATCCACAATATATTACAGAAGAAGTGCATAATGGAAAGCTCCAGCGTTCGCGCACAGAAGTAGGAGACCTTATTATGAATATTGTTGGACCACCTCTTGGTAAACTTGCAATTATTCCTACAACATTGCCACAAGCAAATTTTAATCAGGCCGCTGTACTAATACGCCCTTACAAATTTAAAGAGGTGTTGGTATCATATCTAAAAGTCTACTTAGAGGAAATGTCAGAAATAAATTCTATTGCCACACGAGGTTCTGCCGGACAGGTTAATATATCACTGACACAATCTCAAAATATGCGAATACCAATACCGCCTTTAAATGAAGTTAGAAGGATAATTGAAGAGGTGTCTAAGTATGATATTTTGATTGATTCGCTCAAACAAAATATTACTGACATTCAAAATCTTATAGCCTATACCAAATCCAAAATCCTTGATCTTGCCATTCACGGTAAACTAGTACCGCAAGATCCGAATGACGAACCAGCCATTGAACTATTGAAGCGCATAAATCCCGACTTCACACCTTGTGATAACGGGCATTATACACAGTTGCCTGAAGGATGGGCTATTTGTAAAATGAAACAGATTACAAGTATAACGAATGGGAAGTCTCAAAAAAATGTTGAAACACTTAACGGTATATATCCAATTTATGGTAGTGGCGGTGTTATAGGCAGAGCTAATCAGTATCTTTGCATCGCAGGTTCTACAATAATTGGAAGAAAAGGTACAATTAATAATCCTATATTCGTAGAGGAACATTTTTGGAACGTTGATACAGCTTTTGGCTTGAAGGCTAATGATGCTATACTTGATAAATATCTGTATTATTTCTGCTTATCATTTGATTTTAGCAAATTAGATAAAAGTACGGCTATGCCCAGTTTAACAAAAACATCTATTGGTAATGTTTTAATACCCATACCGCCATATAAAGAGCAAGAACGAATTGTGGCTAAAATAGATATGGTGCTTGATACGATGAATGAAATATTACGGGCTGTATAAACAATCCGTTTTTGTTCTGCCTTCGGTGGTATAGGTATCTCTTATTTTGAGTATTCAGAAATCCAATATCGTTTATGAGTGTAACCAGATTGATATGTGACACTCATAAACATTGCCACATAATCAATCTCAATATCACTGTGCATTTTTAGAATCTTCATTACTGATGATTTTACCTTGAAAGGAAAAACAACTAGTTTTGAATCTGTTGTAAAATCATCAAAGATTATACAAGGAAGATTTGAGCATATCCCTGTCGCTTCATTGGTATAACCAATTATAAAAGACTTACCTGCTGTTAAGACTGGTATTGAGTAGGAATCATCATAAGCCGTTGAATTTATAATATAAGCAGTAGGTTGTTCATAATCTACAACTTATTCAAGCCTGCACATAGCCCATCCTTCAGGCAACTTCTTATCATGTTCGATATATTCTCTTATATTGTTACTGTATTCATTATAAATCAATGTAGTATGGTAACAAAATTCAAAAATCATTTGGCAAAGACTAATCTTGCCAAGAACACCGTCACCTCGTATGTGTGGACGGTACAGTATTTCCTCAATCATTATGGAGAAGTAAACAAGAAGAACCTCTTGGCATATAAGGGGTACTTGGTGGAGAACTTTAAGCCACAGACGGTGAACCTTCGGCTGCAAGGTATCAACAAGTATCTTGAATTTACGAAACAGGAGAAACTGAAAGTGAAGTTCGTAAAAGTGCAGCAAAAGAACTTTTTGGAAAATGTAATAAGCAATGCCGATTACAAATTTCTCAAAGCCCAGCTCAAAGCAGATGGTTATGATGAGTGGTATTTCATCGTATGGTTTATGGCTGCTACAGGGGCACGTGTCAGCGAACTACTCCATATCAAAGCAGAACATATACAAATCGGGCATCTTGACCTATACAGCAAGGGAGGAAAGATACGCCGTTTGTATATCCCGAAGAACTTGCGCACGGAGGCTGCGAAATGGCTCAGAGAAATAGGACTTACTTCCGGCTACATCTTTCTGAATCGGTTTGGACAGCGCATTACTACTCGTGGAATAGCTTCTCAACTCAAACATTTTGCTGAAAAATACGGGATGAACAAAGAGGTGGTTTACCCTCATTCATTCCGTCACCGTTTCGCCAAAAACTTCCTTGACCGCTTTAACGACCTTGCTTTACTTGCCGACCTCATGGGGCATGAAAGCATAGAAACCACTCGTATCTATTTACGCCGCACTGCCAGCGAACAGCAGAAGATTGTGGATAAAGTGGTGAACTGGTAAAGTTACATTAGTCCTTAGAAGCGTTCTTGTTTACGCTTCTAAGGAATTTTGAATACCGTCAAAAATGGAGAATGTCTCTTCAATCTTGGCTACTATGCGCTGTTGCTCGGCAAGTGGAGGTAGGGGCAATATATATTGTTTTGCCTTTTCAATCGTAATGGTATCAACAGTTGTACCCTTTGAGTTATCATACATCTGTTTTAGCATATATTCGCTTCTCATGATGTGGTAAATATATTTCGCATTTATTTGATAGTCATTACACAAACAAAGTACACTTGCATCCTTGTAATAGAACTTATCAGACTCTTTTACAATGTAGCATTTGCCAATAGTACCAACGGCAGAAATCATAATATCTGACGCTTTGGGTACTGGAAATTTCTCCTTTAATGAGTTATAATGTTCCTCTGAAATATATAATTCATTATCTACAAGTCCATAAATAGACAGCTTGGCTATTTCACGTGCTCTATAAAATGGAACACCACTATGCTTCCAATCTGACTTCAAAATTCTTTTAGCTGATACGACATTAAATATTGACCCTAAATTTGTCGTTATCCACCCGCTCGGAACGTCAAACGTATAATGCCCGTTATCACAAGGTGTGAAGTCGGGATTTATGCGCTTCAACAGTTCAATGGCTGGCTCGTCATTCGGATCTTGCGGCACGAGTTTGCCGTGAATAGCAAGATTGAGGATTTTACTTTTTGCCTGCTTGATAGTTGTTTGTAAATCTTCCTTGCTATTCTTGATAGTATCAATTAAAGAAATCCACTTAGCCACCTCTACAACAATTCTTTCTTGTTCCTTTAAGGGTGGAATAGGTATCATTAATTGCGAAAGCTTTTGAGCATTGATATTAGATTGATTAACAGCATCCGTTTTTACATTATAGCACCAATTACGATAATAGCTGCTATTCATTACAGTATTAAGGTAGTCTGAAAAAATCAATATCGGTCTAATGCGAATAAGATAGCCAGCATATATGGCTGGTTGTTCTTTCTTATAGATTGCCGTTTTCCCTACCCATTCACTACTGTTTGTGCGATTGAACAGTAAATCGTCTTTTTCAAGTGAGTACAGCTTAATATCTTCATTATTTGACGAATACACTAAATTAGAATAATCGATTGTACCGACATTAGTAATATTCCCCATTCGCAAGACAGCTATTTTTCCCACACTTAAAGACTTCTCTGAAGTTCCGTATTTCAATTCGCACACAATATCTTCTAAATTGCACCATTCCCACCCATTGGGTAACAAATAGGGATAATGGGGCGTATCGGAAGGAAAAAAGGAGAGGAAAAATCCTCTCCTTAATCTAAACCATGTATTAGACATTTAAGTTTTTCATCGGCAATCCATAATTGTTTTGGTTGAAAATTTATATGCAGCATATTCACATTCATACTAATCAGCCTTCTTCATTCTAATGGTACAAGTAACATTTGATAAATAGAATAAGAAACAAAGCACTTATTCTTCATTTATCCGATAAATAACCATCGGAAACAATGCTGTCATTGCAGCAGGTTTGATCGTGACAAGAGAGGTTCCGGCAAATACGGTTGTGGGCGGTGTGCCTGTTAGTCATATCCGTAATATCAAGGAATAAAGAAAGGAGATAACCAATAGAAAGTTATAAGCAAATATGCCCTCATGTTCTCATTATGTATATAATCCATTGATAATGAGTGTTAAATGAATGATGGTAGCATATTTTTGAAGAAACAATTTGCCCTCATGCTCTCACTGTTTAATTATACTGATTACTATATAATGTGTTTATATTCAATGTGATATAGCTGAATTCGTTTCAAAATCACTCAGTTGAGAAAAGAGTATATTTTGCCGTTTTGGGTGAAGAAAAGTGGCATAATGCCTACAAGATCCCTTTTATATACACGAATCTTATCATATTTTGCTAGGAGAAACAACGGTAACTACTGCATTTTAGGGAGTTCTTGATAGTTTATATAGAAATCATTATATGATAATCGGTCATTCATATTGCAGTTCTTTACTATGGGAAATTGCTTAATCACATTTGTGGTTAGACTTAATCACACTTGTGATTAACTTTAGTCACGTTTGTGATTAGAGTTAGTCACATTAGTGAGTAAGCAATTGCAAATAATAGAAAGAACAAATAGGAAAGTACGATGAGTAGAACTTGTCAGCATGAAAATGTAATCGGATGTTTGTAAAATAGAGTATACTGTGATGAAAAAGCTCAAAATGCGATGGCTGACAAACTTTTGAATTAAGACTTCGTATGTGCTCATATTATTGGTTATCAGATAGATATGCTCTTTTTATTTGTTCTGTAGAATGAGGGCATGAGGGCAAAGATACTTTTTGAAATATGCTACCATCATTCATTCAACACTCATTATCAATGGATTATATGCATAATGAGAGCATGAGGGTATAATTGCTTATAACTTTCTATTAATATTGGTGTTATGTTGAGTCGATTTATTGTGAAATACAGAAGTGTTTTTAATGCTTGTGGTAGCAATTATTAAAAATAATCGCTAAGAAACGTTTTTCCTATTTAAGAAATTATTATATTTGTACCGACTATTATACTATGGCGTAGTAGAACGTTACATATTTTAAGAAGCGTTATTGAAATTATCTTCTATCGTCAAACTTCGCAACTTTGAACTGTACCTGAAGATGATAACAACAACGCTCACGTCTGTGTTATATACCTGCCATTACTGTGGCATTTATATACCTAATGGCGTGGGTGGCTGTTGTTTATCTAGGTACAAGGCAATGCGAAGGCCCGACGATAGGATAAACAAGATACAGCCCTCACGCTTTTTATTGTTAACCGCCGAACAGAGGAGGGGGAGTTAGGCAAAGTCTTTTGACAAGATAGACTGATCTAACATTTACAGACGTATGAAAACAACACTGCAAGCGGGAATGCGAATCCTTATTTCCCGTTATCTGTCAAGTCGAGGTTGCGGAGACACAGTATATGTCACCGGACCGCCAGGAGTCTTCTGCCCACAGACGGCAATTATAGCATCTTTCATAAAAAAATATTCTATGGTATAATTGGGGCGTATAATGTCTGAACAGAATCATTGAAAAATTAAAATCTAAATTTATTGTACGGAAATTATGGAAACAAACAATATGGAAATGTATGAGGCTCCTAAAGTGGAGGTTATCGAAGTAGAAGTGGAAAAAGGATTTGCAGTAAGTGCTCCTGATTATGTAGACAGGCCTTTGAATTAATAAAATTTTATCATCATGAGAAATATAATGTATTTATCCTTTGCCGCTTTTATTTTTGCAATGAGTGGCTGCTCAAATGAAACATTTGAGGAAGGATATGGAAGAACAGGCAATGACATATTGGTTGCTACGATACCATCCGTCGAATCACGAACTTATATGGATGGGGCATCTGTAAAGTGGAGTGCCGGAGATAAAATCGGTATATTTTCCCAATCGAACAATTCTGGTTCATATGCGAATAATGAATATACCCTTTCTAGTGAGGCGGGTACACAAAGTGCGGAGTTTTCGGGTTCCTGTGAAGGAGAGAAGAAGGTAGCTTACTATCCTTATTCCGAAGATGTAACATATGATGGGACAAAGATAAGTTATGATATGCCTGTTTCTTATACGTATAAATCTGAAAATCCGAAAGATAACAACGGGGCACCTATGGCGTGCCTGATAAGTAAAGATGCACAAAATCAAGTTTCATTCAAGAATGCAGGGGCTTTAATCTATATTATAGTGAAAAACATCCCTGCCGGATATACACGGGCTATCTTGACATCTCAAGGAACAAATGCTCCGGATATTGCGGGTAATGTAGAAATTACTTTCACTGCCGAAGGAATACCCACTTTAAAAACTTTAACGAATAGTAATGTGACAGAGGTAAGTGGAACAGATAATAAAGTGGTTACCATTAATTTTGCAGTTTCCGATGCTCTTCAGGACTTGGAATTCTACTTCCCTATCCCTGTCAATACATATCCGGAACTGAATATTTCAGTAGCAGGAGATAATAAGAATACACTCAGCATCAAAACATTCAGAGGGGATGATGGTAAAGGAGTCGTGGCAGAACGTGGGGTAAGACTTTATGCTACAGTCGCTATCGATAAAGTAATAGGCGAGGTTCCTACGGAAGTAGAAAGCGTAGCGAAAGCCACCGAAGCATTGAAAAATTCCAATGCGATAGTGATAGCAGACGTTCCGGACAGTGAAAATTCACCGGAAATAGCATTGCCTAAAAAGAGTAATTCGGAAAATGAGGCTGTCAGCATTTCTTTTGATAAAATCAGTGTTTCCAATGAAATTGCCATAAAGGAATCTTCTAAAGGAGAAGGATCTTCTGTTGCCAAAACTGTAAGAGTGGCTATTCCCGCTGTAGAAGCAGGTAGTGTATCTTCGGAACCTTCTTTTAAGATTGAGTTACCTGCTTCTACTGTTACTCTGGATGCAGTTGACGGTAAAGCCACTTATGCAAAAGTGACTGCCAAAACAGCAGATCATACTCTTATCATAAAAGAAGGGGTGACAGTGAAAGAACTTGTCATAGCCGGCGGTAATGTAGAAGTATATGGTACAGTGAAAAATATATCATTGGCTGATGGAAATTCCAGTGAAACTACAGTAACTTCCTATGGATCTGGAGTTGTTGAGAAAGTGGGCGGACAGTAATACCGATAAGTTTAATTTTAAATCAGAATGGGATGGCGTTTCTGTAGCGGAAGCAACACCCACGGATGGTAAAATTTATACGGCTGCACAACTGGCTTACTATCAGTCGAAAGAAATTCCTAAAACAACAACCGGAAAAGATCTGCCTGCTACAATGACGGGAAATGTTACACTATGTGCTGATATTGACATGAAGCAACAGCCGTGGATTGGCATGGTATTGGGTGAAAATGCTGTTTTTGATGGCGCAAATCATACCATCTCTAATATACGGGTGGATAATTTTGTACTTTCGGAGCAGAGTAAATATACTCCCAATGCCTGTGTAGGGCTGGTTGCGGCAACTAAACCGGGTTCTCAGATTAAAAATATCACGATAGACGGCTTTGAAGTAACTGGTAATGGTGCCGATGCAAAATGGAGTGGTGCTTTGGTGGGATACTCTTACGGTACAACTTCGTATGAAAACTGTCATGCTAAAAATGTGAAGATTGAGAGTAACAGTGCGGATGCCTACCGTATAGGCGGTTTGATTGGATTTATTGGCAAGATGAGTGGTACTGATAAAGCAGTGACATTGAAAGGCTGTTCAGCAAGTAACGTTACAATAAAAGGTAGTTTCTCTATCGGAGGTCTGGTAGGAACAGTGCAAGGAAGTGCGGATAGAACGTTCAATAACTGTGATGTGGATAATATCAAGTTGTCTGTCAATGAAAATTCCAGTGCAAAATACGGAGCATTTTCCAGTGATTTTTATGGTCCTAAAGTTTGGAGTGGTTATATGTCCAAGTTTATTGGAGATATTAACCTGGTGGGTACGGTTACTATAGATAGTGATTGCAGTGTGGATGTTTCTTTCACCGAAGAAAACTTGAAGTCCTTTGGTTATGGTGATATTGCAGATTATACTTACGCAAAAGATGCTTCACAAGAGGTGATAAATGCTGCTGTTTCAGCGGCGAAACATTATTCTTTGGCTGATGCTACGAGTCCTTTCATTCCTGCTCAAGTGGATGGGGGAACTATTACGGTTAATAGTACGACTTTAGTAAAAGGAACAGATTACAATCGTTTTACCTTGATTAAGGATACATGGGATGGAACAACCAAGACCCAACCTCAGAAGGAGAGTAATGTTTATCAAATTAAAAGTGCGGCCGAACTGGCTTGGTTCCAGTCTAAACAAGCGCCGACTTCGGCAACGGCTGCTTCTCTTCCTGTAACAGTAGATGCTGATGCTAAACTGTGTGTAGATATTAATTTGAATAATAAGCCCTGGTTGGGGATGGTTATAAACGGCAAAACATTTGATGGAGGAAAACATACGATTTCTAACCTGAATATGAGCCAGTATTTATTAAATCAACAAGCAACCATTTATACTCCCGAAGCTTGTATCGGGTTGTTTGCAGCAGTATATGGGAATGCTGCAATTAAGGATATAACGCTTGACAGGGTAACGATTGAGCCTTCTGCTGAAAAATCTCCCAAATGGGTGGGCTCATTGGTGGGATATTCCAAAGGAACTGGCACAACTTATACCAATTGTATAGCTAAGAATGTGAAAATTTTGACTGAAGGGACCAACTCTTTCCGTGTAGGCGGTTTGATCGGTTACATCGAAAAAAACAAAGGTACATCAGATGCAACAGCTACATTAACCGGTTGTAAGGTAGAAACGGCGAACATTGCGGCATCATTTTCTTATGGTGGTTTGGTAGGTTCTTTGTATGATAGTGTAACCTTTACAGATTGTCATACCAGTAATATCACATTGGCGTTGAACGGAGATTGTACAAGCAATTTGGGATATGTTTCTAAGTTTATTGGAGATGTGGCAAATAATACAACCCATAATAGAGTGATTATTTTCAATAATTGTTCTGCTGATTTGCTGACTTCGCAGGAACAGGCGGCTTTGAATTTCAGTGCTGTTGCCAGTCAACAAAAGAAATCAGGAACTTATACTCCCGTTAGTCCATTTGTAGGGATAGTAGATGTGACTAATGAAATGACTATAAAAGTTGGTGACAAAACTTTGGTGAATGGTACTGACTATAATAAATACGTTGAATAATAAGAATTCGGCTGTCCTTCTGTTTTATCGATAGGACAGCCGTCTTTTTACTTTATATTTTGCTTATGAAACTCAACTCTAACTTTAAACTCCGCCATATAGCCGGAGAAACCATTATAATCAATCAAGGTACACCGGATGTGGATTTCACCCGAATTATCTCGCTGAACTCTTCCGCACGTTTTCTATGGAACAAGTTTTGCGGAAAGGAATTTTCTGTAGACGAGGTAGGTTGTTTCTTGGCTAAAACCTATCATATACCGGTGCAGCAAGCCCGGCAAGATGCAATGGCTTGGGTTAGCTCATTGAAAAAATGTAATGTTATAATAGACTGAACCGATGGAATTGAACCAATCAGAAAAAATGCTGTTTGCTCTGCTGTGTTCAGCCTTGAACACCATTCCGGTCAATTCTGCCCTTTTTGCCGATGTGTCATTGTTATCTTGGCAGAGTTGCTATAAGCTGGCAGTGGAACAGGGAGTGATGGCCTTGGCATGGGACGGAATACAAACCCTGCCGGCCTGTTTGCAGCCCCCGAAGGCTTTGAAGTTAAACTGGGCGATGGCGGTAGAGAACTATGAAAAACGCTACCTGCGGTACTGCCATACCATAGCCGAACTTTCAGCTTTTTATAAAACGCATGGCATTACCACGGTCCAGTTGAAAGGAGTGGGTCTCTCCACCTATTATCCTATTCCTTCGCACAGGGAAGGGGGAGATATAGACATCTTCACTTATTCGGCAGACCATTCCCGGAAAAGTGATGCCGAGGCCAACCGGCTGGCAGACCGGTTAATGGAAGAAAAAGGAATAGAGGTAGACTTTGAACACTCCGAAAAGCATAGTATGTTTTACTATAAAGGTATTCCGATAGAGAATCATAAAACCTTCATTAATTCGGAAACATACCGTATAGCAGTGAAGATGGATAAGCTCCTTCAAAAACTGCTACAACCCGTATCGGCGGAATTGGACGGAAAATGCTCCATTTTAATCCCATCTTCCACCTTTAATACCGTATTTCTCGCTTTTCATGCCGCCCAGCATTATGCACGCGGCCTGGCACTTCATCATCTTTGCGACTGGGCTTGCCTGCTGAATAGATACGGCCTGCATATTCCTGAGGAAGTGACGGATATTCGTTTTAGAAATATGATATTGGCAATGACCCGCCTCTGTAATGATTATTTAGGAACTTCCGTTCCTGTATATGGAGGAGAAGGATTGGCGGAGGAAATCTTGCGGGAAATCATCCGGCCACCCTATACGATGTCAGTTCCGGCGAAGAATAAATGGGGCATTCTGGTTTATAAAACCAAACGTATGCTGCATACTCATCGTGCGTGCAACAGCGTGTTGCGCATTTCACTGTGCAAATGGGTTGGAAATTCTATTCTGTTGCATCTGCGCTCTCCCCATACCATCTTCCAGACGGAACGAAAATAAGCGGTTTATGTTGAAAAGAATCTGCCGTTTGTTGTTGCCTGATGAAAGGAAAATGGGGATAAGGGTGGTTTGTGCCGTATTTCTTTGTGCATTACTTGACTTTGCCGGACTCGCTGCCCTGTTGCCTGTCTTGTTTTTTCTGTTGGATGACGGGAGGGATAAAGATGCCGCCCTGTTATTTTGTCTGGTGGCAATAGTCTTTATTTTGGTGAAAAACGCTTTGGCAGCGGGGCTTTCACGTTTTCAAAACCATTTTCTGATGTCTCTTTACCGTCGGCTCAGCTTTTCTCTCTTTACTTCTTACTATCAACGGGGATTATTGTTTATACGCAGCAGGGGGAGTATCCGGCTGGGATATGAGGTGAACTATATCTGTTATGCTTTTTCTTTAAACCTTCTTTCCCCCTTGCTTCGCATGACAGGAGAACTGCTGCTTGTTTTTTGGGTGACGGCAGCTTTGTTGGTTTATGCTCCGTTGACGGTACTGATGTTGTATATTGCCTTTCTGCCTTTCATGCTGATTTACGGATGGGGGATCAGGAAACCGATGCGCCGTTATGGTGAGCAGGAGCAGCAGGCTCGTCGTGAGCAATCCCGGCTGGTCACGGAAACGATGAAAGGGTATGCCGAATTGGAACTGAATGCGGCGTTTCCTTTTCTTCAGCAGGCATTCGCCCAGAGGGTAAGGAAAATCAGTGAGAGCCGTTTGAAACTGGAAACGATACAGCATCTTCCTCTTTGCCTTTCCGAAATGGCGGTCATATCGGGGCTGACCTTGCTCACCGTTTTCGGAACAGGGGATATCAAAGCGCTGGTAGGTGTCTTTGCTGTGGCGGCTTTCCGGCTGTTACCCGCTTTGCGCGGCATCTTAGGTGGTTGGACACAAGTACAGAATGCGGTCTATTCTCTGCGGATTATAGAGGAAGGGTTGGGGGATAAGGGGATGGAAGCAGTTTCTCCATCATGGGGGCAGGAAGCGTTTTCTTTTCAAAAAGAGATACGGATAGAACACCTCACCTATGCTTATCCTGAAAGTAAAGAGGTTCTAAAGGACTTTTGTTGTACTATTCGTAAGGGGGAATATGTAGGTATCTGTGGTGAGAGTGGCGTGGGTAAATCTACCTTGTTTAATCTGCTTTTGGGATTTATCACTCCGGATAAAGGCGCTATTCGGATAGATGGCAGGCCGCTTGCCGATGTGCCGAGGCAGGAATGGCATCGCAAGGTGGGATATGTGCAACAGGAAGTGTTTGTGCTGGATGGGACCTTGGCGGAAAATATTGCTTTGGGATGCCGGGTTATAGATAAGGAACGGGTAGCGGAGATAGTGAGGCAGGTGAGATTGGATGCTTGGGTGGATGAATTGCCGCAAGGAATGGATACTCCTTTGGGTGAAGGGGGAGGAAGGCTTTCGGGAGGTCAGAAACAACGGGTAGGCATCGCCCGTGCTTTGTATAAGAAAGCGGAGGTGCTTCTACTGGATGAGGCTACTTCTGCATTGGATAATGAGACTGAACGGGCTGTCAATGAAATGCTTCTCGGTCTGATGAAGGAGTGTAGGGGGCTGACTGTTCTTACGATAGCCCATCGGGAAAGCTCGTTGGCATATTGTCATCGTGTAATCAGATTAAATGGAAAAGACAATGGATCGAATTTATAAAATAGGTGGCCACTGCTTCGCATTGCCGGACGAAAGGTTGATGGAGGCGGTGGATGGTATCAGCGGTTTCAAGCCTTTTGTTTGGCAACCGGATCTGGTTTCGGCAAAAGATGTATACGAGGGTGCTTGGTTGCCGGATTTTACTGTTTGGGAGGGAAACGGTTGGGATTTTCCGGCTTTTCAGAGAAAGTCCTATGGGTTCGGATATGAAGATGTAACCGGTACTTTCGGTGTGAGTGGGGATAGTTTTTTGTTGGAACTGGCTCCGCAGGGAGAACCGTCGCTTTATCTCCGGACGATGGGTGGAACCGGGAAAGGTATCTGTTTATATGGTCATTATTCTCCCCGTCTTTTAAGGTTTGCCTTATGGATGGGGTATGGCCTGATGACGGTACGGAAAGATACGGTTGCCTTGCATGGCAGTTGTATTGTTTATAAGGGGAAAGCGGTTCTTTTTTTAGGTGAAAGCGGAACCGGAAAAAGTACCCATACCCGTTTGTGGAGGGAAAATATAGCAGGAAGTAAGTTGCTGAATGATGACAGTCCCATTGTGTGTTATGAAGAGGGGGGCGTGTGGGTATATGGCAGCCCGTGGAGTGGGAAGACTCCTTGTTATAAGGCGGAGCGTTATCCGTTGGCCGGATGTGTACGTTTGTCACAAGCACCGTATAACAAGATACGGAGATTGAACACTTTGCAGGCTTATGCAGCTTTGCATCCGTCTGCTCCTCCTGCATTTGCATACGAGGAGGAATTATACAGTGGGGTTTGTAGTCTGTTGGAAAAGATGGTTTCATCCATTCCTGTTTATCATCTGGAGTGTTTGCCCGATGCGGAGGCGGTGAAATTAGTATGTCGTACTTTATATGGAGATGGGTATGAAGCGGATAGCGAATGAATGTTTCTTTGCGTGGGTGGAGTCGGAAATCAAAAGTGGCAGGAGTGTGAAGTTCCGGGTGAAAGGCAATTCCATGATGCCTTTACTGAGAAATGGGAAGGATGAAGTGGTGGTGGGGCCGTATGATAAGGAGGAGTTGAAACTTTTTGATGTCATTCTGTTCCGGCAGACAGACCGGTATGTATTGCATCGGATTATTCAAAAAAGAGGCAGTCGTTATCTGATGCAGGGGGATGGCGTCTGCCGTTTTTATGAGGAATGTGAGGACACGGATATCATCGGGGTGGTGAGAAAGGTATGCAGGCCTTCCGGAAAGAAGATTGAAACGGATTCCATGTGTTGGCGGTTGGGAAGCCGTTTGTGGTTGGGGCTTGGTGGATGCAGAGGAATGGTGCTGCGTGTCCTGAATAGATTGGGTTGTTGTCTCCTTTTTTGACGAAAGCTGTCAGCTTGGAAGGAAATATTATTCATAAAGCAGGTATTTCTCTCTCATCTTTTTGTAGGCTTCCAGTTCATTCTGCCATCCTGCACGGATTTCTTCTTCACTGGCTCCTTTCATGATTTGTTCCCTTACGGTACGGTTCCCTATCAGCAGGTCGAACCATTGCGGGCGGGTAAAGAACTTGTCCGCTTTCCCAAGGTCTTGATAAGCTTGATAATAGGTGATGATGTATTTTAGAGAGAATCCTTTCGGGGCGGTGATATGGCGGAGATTATTGCCATAGCAGTATTGGTTTTTATACATCGGATTCTTGTCAAAGCCTTCCAAGGCTTCCGGTCTGAAAGAAAAGGAGGAGATGCGGATATCCGGTGAACCGATTACTTGAAAAGGATAAAGAGTACCTCTGCCCACACTGATGGCTGTACCTTCAAACGGGCAGAGTGAAGGATATAAGGCAATTGCCTGGTCGTTGGGCAGGTTGGGAGAGGGCTTTACCGGAAGCGAATAGGGTTGTCCGTGTTTCCAGCCTTCCACGGGGATGACGGTCAACGCGCATTTTTTGCCATTGGGCAGCCAGCCTTCGCCATTGATCATTTGAGCCAGCTCGCCTACAGTGCAACCGTGTAAAATGGGGATGGCGTGCATACCCACAAAACTTTTCTGGTTTTTCTGTCGCACAGGGCCGTCCACGTAATCACAAGGATTGGGCCGGTCTGTGATGACCAGTTGTTTCCGGTTCTCGGCACAAGCTTCCATTATATACTGCATGGTGCTGATATAGGTATAGAAACGGGCGCCTACATCCTGAATGTCGAACACAATCAGGTCTATGTCCTGTAGCTGTGTGGCTGTAGGTTTCTTATTTTTACCGTAAAGGGACAGGATGGGTATTCCCGTGCGGGTATCTTTTCCGTTCCTGATGGTTTCTCCGGCATCGGCGTCACCCCGGAAGCCGTGTTCGGGAGCGAATACCTTTTTAATTTGTATATGCGCTGCAAGCAGGGTGTCCAACAGATGGGTTTCTCCTACTTTGGAGGTTTGGTTTACAACCAATGCCACACGCTTCCCTTTTAATATAGGTAAGAGACGGTCCATCTGTTCGGCTCCGGTGATAACCTTTTGCGCGGTCACGGCGTTGCAGATAAACAAGAGGCAGTATAGGAAAATGTATTTTGTTTTCATGATATGTGGTGATTATTTTGTAATATTGCACAAAAATAAGAATTTAATTGAGAATGGACGCACTTGCTATCATTAATAAATATTATCCTGAAGATAATGAACTGAAACATATCCTGCTGACGCATAGCCGTTCGGTGGCCGATAAGGCGTTATGGATTGCCGGCAAGCATCCGGAATTGAATCTGGACAAGCAGTTTCTGGAAGAGGCGGCGATGCTGCACGATATTGGTATTTTTATGACGGATGCTGAGGGCATTTGTTGTTTCGGATCTTATCCTTATATTTGTCATGGATATTTGGGGGCTGATCTGATGCGGAAAGAAGGATTTCCGCGTCATGCATTGGTCTGTGAGAGACATACGGGAGCGGGTATGTCTTTGCAAAGTATTATTGACCAGCAGTTGCCTGTTCCTCATCGGAATATGGTTCCGGTTTCGCTGGAAGAACAGGTTATTTGCTTTGCCGACAAGTTTTTCTCAAAGACGCATCTGGACAGGGAAAAGAGCGTGGAGAAGGCGTTAAAGAGTATTTCACGTTATGGGGAAGATGGGATAATCCGTTTTAACCATTGGTGCGAATGTTTCTTGTAAGCCTTAAAAATAAATTAAATATCCGCTAAATAGTTCATTATTGGCGGATAATGCTTAATTTTGCCCCTCAAAAGCGTAAATGATTTGTGAATGACGCCACTAAAACGACATAGATTTATAACATTCCTACTACTATTTGCATGCCTGTCACTTTCTTTAAGTACAGGTGCTCAACGCAGAAAGCGGAATTCTGCATCCGGTAATGATTCCCTGAAAGTAGATAGTGCTTTGGTAGATACGTTGTCTATCGATACGGTTGCACCTAAAAAGAAACAGCCGTTGGATGCGCCTGTTATTTATGAAGCAAATGACTCTATCGTATTCACTGAGGGCGGATATGCCCATCTGTATGGTGACGGTAAGGTGAACTATGAGAAAATAGAGTTGACCTCTGCCGTGATTACAATGAACATGGATAGCAGTACGGTGTATGCCCGTGGTGTTCCCGACTCGGTTGGCGTGGAAAAAGGTACTCCTGTCTTTAAGGATGGCGAGACTCCGTATGAGTCAAAAATCATGCGTTATAACTTCAAGTCGAAGAAGGGGTTCATTAATAATATCGTTACTCAGCAGGGGGAAGGATACGTTACCAGTGAGGAGTCGAAGAAAGGTGCTAATGATGAACTTTATTTGCGTCACGGACGATATACTACGTGTGATAATCACGAACATCCTCACTTCTATCTGAAACTTTCCATGGCGAAAGTGCGTCCTAAGAAAAATGTGGTTTTCGGTCCTGCCCAGCTGGTGGTGGAGGATGTGCCGTTGCCTATCGCTATTCCTTTCGGATTTTTTCCGTTTAACAGCAGTTATTCGTCAGGATTCATTATGCCTACATACGGTGATGAAATGAATCGTGGTTTTTATTTGCGTGATGGGGGATATTATTTCGCCATCAGTGACCGTATGGATTTGAAAGTGTTGGGTGAGATCTTTACGAAAGGTTCATGGGGACTGTCCGTGCAGTCTAATTATAACAAGAGATATAAATATAGCGGTAATTTCAATGCCAGTTATCTGGTAACGAAAACCGGTGAGAAGAATATGCCGGACTATATGGTTACAAAAGATTTCAGAATTGCATGGAGTCACAGACAGGATGCCAAGGCTAACCCTAACAGCTCTTTTTCGGCGAATGTGAACTTTGCGACCAGTAGTTATGACCAGCGTAACCTGAGTAGTTTGTACAACCCGCAGCAGTATTCAAATAACACCAAGACGTCTAGTGTGAGTTATTCGCGCAATTTCCCCGAAATAGGATTGAATCTGTCCAGTACATTCAATATCTCTCAGAATACGCGTGACTCTTCTATCAGTGTGACGTTGCCGGATTTGAATATTTCATTGAACCGTATTTATCCGTTCAAGCGTAAGAAAGCGGTAGGTGATGAACGTTGGTATGAGAAAATCTCACTCCAATATACCGGCCAGATGACGAACTCGATTAATACCAAGGATAATCTGATTCTGAAGCAGGGCTTGAATAAATGGACTAATGGTATGCAGCATAAGATTCCTATCAGCGCTACATTCACTTTGTTTAAATATATCAACGTTGTGCCTTCTTTCAACTATACCGAGCGCTGGTATATGCGCAAGGTGGAGCAGAGTTATGATCCGTCGGCACCTAATAATGTGCGGAGAGATACAATCAACGGTTTCAACCGTGTGTATAACTATGATTTGAGCTTGCAGGTGAATACCAAGATGTATGGTTTCTACAAACCGTGGAAGAAATTGTTTGGCGACAAGATTGAAATGATCCGTCACGTCTTTACTCCTTCGGTTAGCATGAGTTATGCGCCGGATTTCAGTACGTCTAGGTATGGATATGTGGGAACGTATACTTATACTGATACGGATGGAGAAGTACGTACTCAGACTTATAATCCATATGAAGGTTTGCCTTACTCTTTCTCGCCCAGTGGTAAATCCGAGAATTTCACTTTCTCTATAGATAATAATGTGGAAATGAAAGTGAAATCCGATGCGGATACTACCGGAGTGAAGAAAATCAGCTTGATTGACCAGTTGGGAGCCAGCATTTCTTATAATGCAGCAGCTAAAGAGAAGCCTTGGGGAAATTTGAGTATGAATCTGCGCTTGAAACTGACCAAGAGTTATACTTTTAATATGAACGCCCAGTTTGCTACGTATGCTTATGAGTTTGATAAAGACGGCAAGGTAGTGGAAGGCAACCGTACAGAATGGTCATACGGACGTTTTGGTCGTTTTCAGGGGTATAGCGGTTCTTTCTCGTATACATTGAATAATGATTCGTGGAAAAAGTGGTTTGGGCCGAAAGATGAAAAGGACAGTAAGGGGGATAAAGACAAGAAGAATGAAAATCTGGATGAGTACAGTGATGATGGCAATGAAAACACGGAGGAAGAAGATAACTCCGGTTTGAGAAAAACAGAGAAGGCGGCTATAGATCCGGATGGCTATATGGCTTTCAAGATGCCATGGTCATTGAGCTTGAGTTATAGTTATAGTATTCGTGAGGACAGAAGCAAGCAGATTAATATCAAGACGATGCGATATCCTTATTCGGTGACTCATTCATTGAATGTTTCCGGTAATGTGAAGTTGGGTAGCCGCTGGAATGTGAATTATTCTTCGGGATATGATTTTAATACGAAAGAGATGTCAATGACAACGGTCAATATCAGCCGTGACCTGCACTGTTTCAATATGAGTTGTGGCTTGGTATTTGGTCCCTTTACTTCCTATAACTTCAGTATTCGTGCTAACTCCAGTATGTTGACCGATGCTTTGAAATGGGACCAGCGAAGCAATACGGGTAGTGCAGTGAATTGGTACTAGGAGAAGTTGGGAATAAAAAATGAGAAATGGTTGCATGTTGTTATCAGAAACCATTTCTCATTTTTTTATTTATGTCTACCACTCAATCGGTGTTTGCCCGTGCGCTTGCAAATATTCGTTGGTACGGCTGAAGTGCTTGTTGCCAAAGAAACCGTTATAGGCTGACAGGGGGGACGGATGTGCGGAAGCCAGTACCAGGTGTTTGTTGCGGTCTATGAAGGCTCCTTTTTTCTGTGCATAAGATCCCCATAAGATGAATACAATATTTTCACGTTGTTCTGCCAGTACACGGATGGCGGCATCTGTAAATTCCTCCCAGCCCCGTCGTTGATGAGAGCCTGCCTGGTGGGCACGGACCGTCAGTGTGGCATTGAGTAATAAAACTCCTTGATTCGCCCAGCGGGTCAGGTTGCCTGAAGTAGGGATGGGAGCACCCAAATCGCTTTGTATTTCTTTGAAAATATTTTGTAGGGAAGGAGGAAAAGGTACTCCGTCATTAACAGAGAAGCAGAGTCCGTGCGCCTGGCCGGGACCATGGTAGGGATCTTGGCCGATAATGACGACTTTCACTTTGTCAAACGGGCACAGATTGAAGGCGTTGAATATAAATCTGCCCGGTGGGTAAATAGTGGCAGTCTGGTATTCGCTTCTTACAAACTCAGTGAGTCTGATAAAGTAATCTTTTTCAAATTCGGGTGCCAGATGTTGTTTCCAGCTTTCTTCTATTTGTACGTTCATGGCATTTCTTTTATTATAAAATGTGCGTTAAAGATAGGGGTAATTTGTAAAAATGACAAATAAAAAGAGGATGACTTTTTATAATCATCCTCTTCTTTCATTGCTGATAGATTATAATCAAATAAGTTGCATACCCAGTTGAGCGCATTCTTTTCTCATATCTTCGGGCCATATACTGGCTTGGATTTCACCTATGTGGGCTTTCTGTAAATAAAGCATACAGAGTCGTGACTGTCCTATACCACCGCCGATACACAAAGGAAGAGTTTCATTTAGCAGGCGTTTGTGGAAATACAGTTCTTTACGTTTTTCCTGTCCGCTGAGTGTCAGTTGGCGGAGCAGCGCTTCTTTGTCTACACGGATACCCATAGAGGAAAGTTCGACGGAACGGTCCAGTACTTTGTCCCAAACTAACAGGTCGCCATTCAGACCGGGAAGTCCGGTTTCCGGGTTGATTGTGGTATAGTCGTCATAGTCAGGTGCGCGCAAGTCATGTTCTTTACCGTCACTCAGTTTGCAGCCTATACCTATAATAAATACCGCACCGTATTTTTGTGAGATGGCATGTTCACGTTCTTTCGGACTCTTGTCGGGATACATCTGGCAAAGCTCTTCCGAGTGGATGAAATGAATGTCATGTGGCAGGAAGGGTTTGATCTGCGGGTACATTTCACATACCATATATTCTGTGCGGCGCATGGCTGCATAAATACGGGTTACTATTTGTTTCAGGAAATCAACCGTGCGTTGTTCTTTGGTAATTACACGCTCCCAGTCCCACTGGTCTACATATAGTGAGTGGAGATTACCTAATTCCTCATCAGCCCGGATGGCGTTCATGTCTGTATAGATGCCATAACCCGGCTCTATATTGTAATCGGCCAAAGTCAGCCTTTTCCATTTTGCCAGTGAATGGACAACTTCGGCCTGTGCGTCTCCCAAGTCTTTAATAGGGAAAGATACCGCCCGTTCGGTTCCGCTCAAGTCATCATTGATACCCATTCCCTTCAATACAAATAGCGGGGCGGTGACACGGCGCAGACGTAATTCTGACGACAGGTTCTGTTGAAAGAACTCTTTTATTTGCTTAATGCCTAACTCTGTTTGTTTTAAATCAAGCAAGGCTTTATAGTTAGCTGGTTTAATTAGGTAACTCATTGTAAAATAGATCTAGTTGTTTTAATTGCTTGCAAATATAGAAATTATTTGTGATATTGTTATATGTTTAGCCGAAAATATAATCAAATTGATTGTTTTATACTTAAATTAATGAGCAAAATATTATTTTGATAGATAAATATCCCAAATTATTAGGATAAAGACAATATATTTTGTACTTTTGCACGTCCAAGTTTCAGACGCACCCGTAGTTCAATGGATAGAATACCGGATTCCGGTTCCGACGATATGAGTTCGATTCTCATCGGGTGTACAATTCAGTAACCTCTTTGCAAAGAATTGCAAGGAGGTTTTTTCTTGTTATATCTTCTCCGTATGAACCTTTTTTCCTTTTTTGAGTTATTCCCTTATGTAACTTTTTAAAATATGCCTTAATATTTAGTTTATTCTAAAAAACAAAGACTAATAAAGAATATAGTTCCTTTTGTTTCTTGTATATACTAAATATACGTGCATATATTCGCTGTTGATTTTAAAATTATTTTCTTTTTGAGGGGTTTTAAAACTAACACTTAATTAAACTTTTTTATTTAAACATTAATTTATCAACCAAATCTGAGATTCATGAAGAAAGCTCTCTTTTTTATCGTATGCCTCTGTTTTGCAATAAACATGATGGCGCAAACAAAAACGATAACAGGGGTAGTGGTAGATGCCACCGGTGAACCTGTTATCGGAGCGAGTGTCCTGGAGGTGGGGACAACAAATGGTACAATAACTGATGTAGACGGTAACTTTACTATCCAAGTGCCTGTGGGGGCGAAACTGGATGTAAGTTATATAGGCTACAAAACACAACAAATTGTAGTGGGAGTGCCAAACACCTACAAGGTTATTTTAAAAGAAGATGCAGAAATGCTGGATGAGGTCGTGGTGACTGGTTATGGAATGAGTCAGAAACGTTCGTTGATGACGAACTCTATTTCGAAGTTGGACGATAAAGTGTTGCAGAATGCGGCTATGAGTAATGCGGCTCAATCCTTGCAGGGGACTGTCAGTGGATTGCGTGTGACAAATACTTCGGGTAAACCGGGTAGTTCGCCCAATATCGTTTTGCGTGGTGGTGCTTCCATAAACAAGAATCTGGAAGGGCCGTTGGTCGTGGTGGATGGCCTTGTGCGTTCTATGGATGATATCAATCCTTCAGATATTGAATCCATACAGGTGCTGAAAGATGCGGCTTCCACAGCTATTTATGGTGCCCGTGCCAATAACGGCGTAATTCTGGTGACAACCAAGAAGGGGGTGGAAGGCAGGACACAAATTACTTATAAGTTCAAAGGGGGTGTGAACTTTGCACGTGAAGGGTATAAGTATTTGGATGCCGGTGACTATTTGTATTATCAACGTTTAGGTTGGCAGCGTACCAATGGCGGTACAAGTATGGAGAACCAGAAAGGTTTTGGGGTTAACTCCGGAGTGGATCTGGCCTTTATGACAGATGCAAACAAACATTTGCTGAATGAAGGATGGCGGTCTATGGCGGATCCTGTGGACCCTGATAAAACTTTGATTTTTAGAAACCATGCCGGTGAGCTGCATGATCTGACTTTCCGCAATGCCGCGTTTACACAAGATCATTATCTGAATTTGTCGGGAGGTAATGACAAAGGAACATTTTCCTCATCTTTAGGGTATTATTCGGAAGACGGTCAGATAATTTCTACCAATTATCAGCGTGTGAACGGGACTATCAACGGTTCATACAAGTTGTTGCCCGTTTTGACAGTGAATGCCGGCGGTAGTTTTTCATGGTCCAAGATGCCCGATTTATGGACTTACGACTTGAAAAGCCCTTGGAACGGAGAAACGGGAGAGTATGAGTTGTTCTATCGTACTATGAGTATGTTTCCCACTTGGAACCCGTGGAATGAGGATGGAAGTCCTGCTGCCGGATGGAGTAATCAGGATGGTAATCCTTATTATTGGAAAGATAAGCTGACTCGTTCTACGACGAACCGTAAGACTTCGTTTAATATTGGTTTTGCTTTAGAAATCCTTCCGCAGCAATTGTTCCTGAACGGAAACAGCTCTATGTATTATACCGATTATCAGTTTGAATTGTTTGAAAAGAAATATCAACAGATAGGACAAGCTCCCAATACCAATCGTAATGCTTCTCAAACAAATACAAAAGTTTTTCAACAACAGCATGCATTGACTCTGGAATATAAAAAAGGTTTTAGCGGACATAATATCAATGCCATGGCAGGTGGTGAGTATTTTGATTATCAGTATCAGAACCTGGAAGCGCGTGTTTCCGGTGCTCCTACAGATGATATACCTACTTTAAATGCGGGCACTAACCGTACTTATACTACTTCTGTCAAAACCGGATATCGCATTCTTTCCGGTTTTGCCCGTGTTAATTATGATTATAATTATCGTTATATGGTGTCGGTGGTAGCCCGTTATGACGGTATTTCCAAATTGTCCGACAATCGTTGGGGATTCTTTCCGGGTATATCTGCCGGTTGGAATGTGCATGAGGAAGCTTTCTTTAAAGATTCAAAGTTTGCGGAAGTAGTATCCTTGATTAAACCGCGTATCAGCTATGGGTTGAACGGTAATGTAAACGGTATCGGTAATTTTGATGTATATGGTAAATATGGTTCGGTAGGTGCTTATAATGGTAATCTGGGTTATTTGAATACAGGGGTGGTCAATAGTAAATTGCGTTGGGAAAAGAGCCATACGTTTGAACTGGGGCTTGACTTGGGCTTTTTCAATAATCGTATTCATATGATTATGGACTATTATGACCGCACGACTTCCGATTTGCTGACTGATGTGAATTTGCCGGAATATACGGGATTTCCCTCGTTCAAAACGAATCTGGGTACTATCAGCAACCGTGGTTTCGAACTGGAAGCCAAGGTGAATCTGCTGACAAGGAAGGACTGGTCATGGGATGTCACCGCTAATACTTCGTTTGTGAAAAATATGGTGAAGAAGCTGCCTTTTAACGGGAATGTAAACAACCGTCAGGGGGGTGAGCAGGTATGGGATCCAAAATCCAACTCGTTGGTTTGGGTAGGCGGTATTCAGGAAGGAAAAAGCTTGGGTGATATCATTGCTTATAAACAAGTGCGTATCTTGCGTGACTGGGATGATGTGAGAAATCATGCCGGTGATTTTGTGGATGAGGTTGCCAACCTGTATGGGCCGAATAAGGCTGCCGAATATGCGGGTAAACCGGGATGGAAACCCATTGAGCCGGGAGATGTACTGTGGGATGACAAGAATGGGGATAATGTTATAAATTCATACGACCGTCAGGTGGTGGGTAATATTTATCCGAAATGGACCGGTGGTTTTTCTACCACGCTGAACTATAAAAACTGGTCTTTGTATGGTCGTTTTGACTATGCGGTGGGTCATACCATTTACAATGATTTGAAAGCAAGAATCTTGGGGCAGTATAACGGGTCGTTCAATTTGATTACGGATGTCAGAAATTCGTGGTCTGAAAACAATACGGAAACTAGTATTCCTAAATTCTATTGGGCCGACCAGAATGCGAAAGAACATTACCCGTTCCAATAATGGTACAACGAATCTGAACAATAATAACTCTACTTTCTATGAAAAGGGGGATTATTTGTGTCTGCGTGAGGTAACCTTGAGTTATAAATTCCCGAAGAATCTTATAAATAAGGTGTTCTTGACCGATGCGTCCGTGTATGTTACGGGACAGAATTTATTCTATATTACCGGATATGATGGAACTTCTCCGGAACCGGTTATGGATATTCAGGCAAATGGTCGTGGCGGTATAGACAATGGACGCTATCCTACACCAAGAACCGTCCTGTTTGGTTTACAATTGTCATTTTAATGTGTAAAAAAGAAAAGGTATGAACATAAAAAAGATAATATTGGCTTTTGCCGCATCGGCTATGTTGGCCGGTGGATGTACTTCGTTGGATATGGACCCGGTGAGCGATATCACTGACTTGAATTACTGGAAAACTCCGGAACAGTTTGATTCATTTGTTTTTGGACTGCATAGTCGCTTCAGGAGCCATTCGTGGAATATGTTTTTATTGGGTGAGGCAAGAAGTGATGTCTTTGGGGGAACTCCTTTTGGTGGAGAAGCTACCCAGGGGATGGAACGTTTTCCTTATAATACATTGAATGCGGAGAATCCCGGAATCAGCGGGTTTGGTGATTTGTATCAGAATATCAACCAGATGAACTTGTTTATCAGCAGAACTCTTCATACGGATGTGCTGACTGAAAGTGCCAGGAATTATTATTTGGGACAGGTGTATGGATTGCGTGCTTACTATATGTATCAGCTATATCGTTCATGGGGAGATGTCGTGTTTACGGAAGAGCCTAGCCTGGGTTTTGAAGTGGGTAAACTGGCAAAGGCGGCGACTCCGGCTGCCGAAATCTTTGAGCAGGTAAAAAAAAGATATAGAATCTTCATTAAGTTATTTTGGATCCGATTATACCATAAAGGAAAAAAAATCGCTGTGGTCAAAGGCTGCCACATTGATGCTGAAAGCGGATGTATATCTGTGGAGTGCCCATCGTGACGGGGGAGAAGGAGATGCCCGGACAGCAAAGAATGCGTTGGTTGACATACAGAATAATATCAGCCGTAGCAATCTGGACTTGATGGATACTTATCAGGGAGTGTTTGCTTATGATAATAAAGGTAATAAAGAGATTATCTTTACCATTCATAATGAATTGTTTGAATACAATCTGTGGAATGGAAATAATGATTTGTTTCCACAGGCTGATTATTTAGGGAAATTCTATAATGCGGATGGTACTTTGATAAATACGTCGGTCGAGAATAATTTCGGTATCATGCGCCTGATGGTGAAATTGGAAAACTTCAAGAAGTTTCTGCCGGGAGACACCCGTCGTGACGTTACATTGAAAGATGTATATAATAAGGTGGAAAATGGCAAGTTGGAATTGGTGGGGGTGTATCCGCATAAGTATTGGGGAGTTATGAATGGGAGTACACGGGTGAGATGTGATGATTATCCTATTTATAGATATTCGGATTTGCTATTGATGCTGGCTGAGGCGAAAGTGCTTTTGGGTGAGGATCCAGCTACAGAGATAAACCGGGTGCGCCGGCGTGCGTTTGGTGATGCGTATGATGCTTCAACAGTGGGATTCCCCAATCAGGAAGTCGATAAGCGTCCGGCGGATGCTGTCTTGCAGGAACGTTTGTTTGAATTTATGCTGGAAGGTAAACGATGGTATGACTTGAGGCGTTTTGGCGATTCGTACGTGCTTGACTATACTCCGGCGGAGCCTGCCCGTCTGCTTTGGCCTATCAACCAAGGAGCTCTTACTAATAATCCATTGTTGAAACAAACGGTTGGTTATTAAATTTTTGTCGGATAAGAATCTTTAATTGCATAAAAAGACGGTGTTTTTTATGAAATTAATAAAGAAACCGTCTTTTTATTTTCTAATTTCAATAAAAACTTTTATTTTTACACCCGTAAAATTATAAATATTATGAGAAACCCTAGCTTATTACTGCTAATTGTTGTTTTTATATTAGCACCCTTCAAGTTGAGTGCGGCGGCAGATACGGTTGTTGTCCGCGAAACCCGGATTCCTGTGTTGATTGAAAGGCAGGATAATGAGTTGTTTCATTTGCGTATAGAGGCTGCTCAAAGTCAGATGCTGAATGAAGTGAAGTTGGACTTTGGCAAAGACGTGAATTTGAATGAAATTGAATCTGTGAAACTGTATTATGGTGGAACTGAAAGCGTGGAGAGGAGGGGAAAGACTTATTTTGCTCCGGTAGATTATATATCTAATAATACTCCGGGAAAAACATTGGCTGCCAATACTTCTTATTCCGTTTTGAAGTCGGAAGTGAAAGCCCCGAAGCGTGAGGTTGTATTGAAAGCTGACCAAAAATTGTTTCCGGGAGTGAATTATTTTTGGATTAGCCTGCAAATGAAGCCTGTTGCTTCTATCTTGTCCAAAGTGTCGGCAGAAGTGGTGGAAGCTAAGATTGACGGACAGGTTGCTCCTTTGAAGATAGCCCGTAAGGCGGATACCCATTATATGGGGATCGGCGTGCGCCATGCCGGTGACGACGGGGCTGCTGCCTATCGTATTCCCGGATTGGCCACTTCAAATAAAGGAACCTTGTTGGGGGTATATGATGTACGCTATAATAATAGTGCGGATTTACAGGAGTATGTGGAAATAGGTCTGAGCAGAAGTACGGACGGAGGTCAGACTTGGGAGAAAATGCGCATTCCGATGGCATTTGGTGAATATGATGGGTTGCCTAAAGCACAGAATGGAGTAGGCGATCCGGCCATTTTGGTTGATAAGAAGACAGGAACTATCTGGATTGTCGCTGCCTGGACACATGGTATGGGAAATGGGCGTGCGTGGTGGAATTCACAAACAGGCATGGACCGTAATCATACAGCACAATTAATGATGGTGAAAAGTGATGATGATGGTAAGACCTGGTCGGAGCCTATGAATATAACAGAACAGGTGAAAGATCCGTCATGGTATTTCTTGCTGCAAGGTCCCGGTAGAGGTATCTCTATGGAAGATGGAACATTGGTCTTTGCCAGCCAGTATATTGGCAATGACCGTATTCCTAATGCCGGTATTATATACAGTAAGGATCATGGAAAAACCTGGAATATCAGTACATTGGCACGCACTAATACAACTGAATCTCAGGTAGCGGAAGTGGAACCGGGAGTGCTGATGCTGAATATGCGTGATAATCGTGGTGGCAGTCGTGCCGTTTCTACAACTACAGATTTAGGTAAGTCATGGACAGAACATGAATCTTCACGTAAAGCATTACAAGAACCGGTTTGTATGGCCAGTTTGATTAGTGTTAAAGCTAAAGAGAATGTATTGGGTAAAGACATCCTTTTGTTCTCTAATCCGAATGATGCCAAGAACCGTCATAGCATTACCATCAAAGCAAGTCTGGATGGTGGGGTGACTTGGTTGCCCGAGAATCAATTGCTGCTGGATGCCGGTTGGGGTTGGGGATACAGCTGCTTGACTATGATTGACAAGGAAACAGTAGGAATTTTATATGAAAGCAGTGTGGCCCACATGACTTTCCAAGCGATAAAATTGAAAGATATTGTAAAGACCAAATAAATAATGAAACGCAGATTTTCTAGTTTTATTGGTATGATACTGGTTTGTGCTGTAACTATAGCACAAACCAGTATCTCGTTACTTCCTAAACCTCAGTTGTATAAGGATACGGGGAAGAACTTTACTATGGGAAAGGTGAAGCTTTCTACTCCGGTGTTGAGGCCGGAGTGGGAAGTTTTTATCATGAATGCAGGTGGTGAGATTGTTGAACATTCGTCATCGGTGATTGAAGTGGAACTGGTTCCGTCTATTGAGGAAGCCAGGCTAAACGGGGCTGAAGCCTATCGTCTTTCTGTTTCAAACAAGCGGATAAAGATAGAGGCTGTAACAGAACAGGGGGTGTATTGGGCTATGCAGACACTTCGGCAATTGGAACGGAAAAAAGGGAAGAGAAGTTCTGTTGCCGGATGTGAGATTGTAGACTGGCCGGCATTCCGGATACGCGGATTTATGCAGGATGTGGGACGCAGTTATATTTCAATGGAAGAATTGAAAAGAGAGATCGAGATTTTATCCCGGTTTAAGATTAATGTATTTCATTGGCATCTTACTGAAAACCAGGCATGGAGATTGGAAAGTAAAATCTTTCCTATGCTGAATGATAGTGTGAATACCATCCGTATGCCGGGTAAATATTATACGCTGGAAGAGGCACGTGATTTGGTGGATTTTTGTAAGAAACATCAGGTGTTGTTGATTCCTGAAATAGATATGCCCGGGCATAGTGCTGCCTTTGTGCGTGCTTTCCGCCATGATATGCAAAGTCCGGAAGGGATGAAAATATTGAAACTGTTGCTGGATGAGGTGTGTGAGACATTTGATGTGCCTTATTTACATATAGGTACGGATGAGGTGGAGTTTACCAATCCGCATTTTGTACCCGAAATGGTGGCGTATGTACGCTCAAAAGGGAAAAAAGTAATATCCTGGAATCCGGGCTGGCACTATAAACCGGGGGAAATAGACATGACACATTTGTGGAGTTACCGTGGAAAGGCGCAACCGGGTATTCCTGCTATCGATTCCAAATTTCATTATCTGAATCATTTTGATGTTTTCGGTGATATTGTAGCTTTGTACAACAGCCGTATTTATGATCAGGCAGAAGGCAGTGAGGACATTGCGGGAACTATATTGGCTTTGTGGCACGATCGTTTGATTGACAATGAGTGGAATCTGGTTATTGAAAATGGCTTGTATCCCAATATGCTTGCTATTGCCGAGCGTGCCTGGAGAGGGGGAGGTACGGAATATTTTGACGGACTGGGTACGATACTTCCACCCGAAGACACGGAAGCATTCAAAGAATTCGCTGATTTTGAAAAGCGTATGTTGTGGCATAAGGAGCATACGTTTAAAGGATATCCTTTCGCCTATGTAAAACAGACTAATGTAAAATGGAATATTACGGATGCTTTTCCTAATGGGGGAGATATGGATAAGGTGTTCCCGCCTGAACAGGAATTAAAGGATACCTATCATTATAACGGGAATACGTATGGTGTACGTCAGGCAATAGGGGCAGGTATTTATTTACGCCATGTCTGGGGGACGTTTGTTCCCGGATTTTATGCCGATCCTAAAGAGGATCATACCGCGTATGCATATACTTGGGTATATTCTCCTAAAGATCAGGAAGTGGGGTTATGGGCAGAATTTCAGAATTATAGCCGTTCGGAGATGGATCTGGCTCCGCTGCAAGGTAAATGGGATTATAAAGGTAGCCGTATCTGGATTAATGATAGGGAAATATTACCTCCTGTATGGACTGCTACGCATAAGGTGAAAAGTTATGAAGTACCTTTGGGAAATGAAAATTGCGTAGGAAGAGTGCCATTGGCGGTGCATTTAAATAAAGGTTGGAACAAGGTTTTCTTAAAGTTGCCTATCGGCAAGTTTAAGATGGCTGAGACGCGTCTTGTGAAGTGGATGTTTACTGCTGTCTTTGTGACTCCTGACGGAGAAAGGGCAGTAGAGGGGTTGATTTATTCACCAGATAAACAAAAGTAAAATGAAACGTATTGTCTTATTGTTATTGGGATTATTATTAGCGTTACCCCAGTTTGCTCAGGAACGCAAGTATTCTACTTTTTATGAGCAGAGAGCGACTTTGTTTGAAGAACTTCCGGTTACTTCAAAAGATATTATTTTTTAGGGAACAGTATTACCAACGGTTGCGAGTGGGCTGAGTTGTTCCAAAATAAGAATGTGAAGAACAGGGGTATCAGTGGAGATATCTGTATGGGGGTATATGACCGTTTGGATCCGATTGTAAAGGGAAAACCGGCAAAGATTTTTTTATTGATCGGTATCAATGATGTTTCTCGGGGAACGTCTGCGGATAAAATTATTTCAGAAATAAGTATGATTGTTCGGAAAATAAAGCAAGAATCTCCAAAAACAAAATTATATTTGCAAAGTGTATTGCCGGTGAATGATTGTTACGGTATGTTTAACGGGCATACATCACGCTGGCAGGTGGTAAAACAAATTAATGATTTGTTGGAACCATTGGCGGTAAAGGAAGGAGTTGCCTATATTGATTTGTATAGTCATTTTGTGGAGAAAGAGACAGGCAAGATGAATCCAGTATATACTAATGACGGATTACATTTATTAGGAAAGGGATACTTGCTGTGGCGTGATATTGTAAAACCTTATGTTGACCAGAAATGAAGAAGACATTAATACTGATTTTATGTTTGTTTCTTTGTACCGTTTCATTTGCACGGAAGCGGGTGAAGGTTGCTTGTGTAGGTAATAGCATTACCTATGGCATAGGTGTATCCGATCCTGATAAGGAGTCCTATCCTGCCCGGTTACAGCAAATGCTGGGTGAAGGGTATACGGTGGAGCGTTTTGGAAAGCCGGGAGCTACGTTGCTGAACAAGGGACACCGGCCTTTTATGCAACAGAAAGAGTTTAAGGATGCATTGGCTTTTGCTGGTGATGTAGTGGTTATTCATTTAGGAGTGAATGATACAGATCCGCGTGATTGGCCCAATTACCGTGATTTTTTTATAGCGGATTATCGTGCACTGATTGATTCGTTCAGAGTGGCGAATCCTGAATGTCGTATTTTGATTGCCCGTCTGACTCCGATTGCCGACCGCCATCCGCGGTTTGAGTCCGGCACACGCGACTGGCATGATGAGATTCAGCTGGCTATAGAAACGATAGCGAAATACGCACAAGTACAGTTGATAGATTTTCATGCACCTTTATATCCATATCCTTTTATGTTGCCCGATGCTGTCCATCCAGATAAGGAAGGTGCGGCTGTCCTGGCAAAAACGGTGTATGAAGGCATAACCGGTGATTTTGGCGGTTTGCAAATGCCGGAAATTTATACGGACAATATGGTATTGCAGCATGGACGTCTGCTGACTATTCAGGGAAAAGCGGATGCCGGTGAGAAAGTAACTGTTTCCATAGACAGGCAGCAACTTCAGGCTGTGACGGGAGCAGATGGAAAGTGGGCGGTGGATGTCCGGCCATTGAAGGCGGGCGGTCCATATACGCTGACTGTTTCTACAGAAAAACGGAAACTGGTCTATGAAAATGTGTTGGCGGGAGAAGTGTGGCTCTGTTCCGGACAATCGAATATGGAGTTTTATCTGAATTGGAGTGCGACTGCCGCACAAGATGTTCCTCAAGCTGCAAATAGCAATATCCGTTTATATGATATGAAAGCCCGTTGGCGTACGGATGCGGTGGAGTGGGATGCTTCGGTACTCGATTCATTGAATCATCTGCAATATTATAAGGATACACGGTGGACAGTTTGTTCGCCTGAAACAGCCGGTAATTTCTCGGCGGTGGCTTACTATTTCGGAAAGAAATTGCAGGATAGTTTGCAAGTTCCTGTAGGACTGATTTGCAATGCCATTGGCGGATCTCCTACTGAAGCATGGATAGACCGTAGTACATTGGAATATCGTTTTCCGGCTATCTTACGTAATTGGATGCAGAATGATTTTATCCAAGACTGGGTGCGTGGGCGTGCTGCCTTGAATGTAAAGCAGTCTTCCAATAAATTGCAACGCCATCCTTATGAGCCTTGTTATTTGTATGAATCGGGTATCCGTCCTTTGGAACAGTTTCCGGTCAAAGGCTTTATTTGGTATCAGGGTGAGTCCAATGCCCATAATCGGGAGGCTCATGAAAAGTTGTTCGGATTGTTGGTGGAAAGTTGGCGCAAGAATTGGGGGGATGCGGAACTTCCATTCTATTTTGTCCAATTGTCCAGTATAGACCGTCCGTCATGGACTTGGTTCCGTGATAGCCAGCGTCGTTTGATGGCGGAGATTCCTCATACCGGTATGGCTGTCAGTTCAGATAGGGGAGACTCATTGGACGTACACCCCAAACAGAAAAGAGAAGTCGGTGAACGGTTGGCTGCATGGGCTTTGAATAAAACATACGGATATAAAAATGTCATTCCTTCGGGACCGCTTTATAAATCGGTCGTATTTAGTGGAGGTGCGGCTTATATTTCTTTTGATTATGCGGAGAAGTTGTCCACTTCGGATGGGAAACCGCTTCGTACATTCGAAGTGGCAGGTGATGATGGATTATTTTATCCGGCACAGGCTGTTGTTGAAAACGGTAAAATAAAAGTATGGAGTGACAAGGTGAAAGAGCCGGAAACGGTTCGTTACGGATGGCAGCCATTTACCCGTGCCAATCTGGTAAATGGCGCCGGTTTGCCTGCATCCACATTCCGGGCTGAATAGTATATAAATTAATAAAGATAGGTAAGATGAAGAAAACATTAAAAGTTTTGATGATGTTAGGATGCTTTCCGATGATGCTCAGTGCAAAGGAGTATAAGAAATCAGAGAGTCTGAGTCTTGATAAGGGATGGGAGTTCGCCCAGGTCGGCCGGAATGAATGGTTGCCGGCTACGGTGCCCGGAACGGTACATCAGGATTTGATTTCTCATAATAAGCTGCCCAATCCATTTTATGGGATGAATGAGCAAAAAGTGCAGTGGGTAGAGAATGAGGACTGGGTTTATAAAACTACTTTTAATGTGACGGATGAGCAACTCTCGCGGGATGCTGCCTTGTTGATTTTGGAAGGGTTGGATACGTATGCGGATATTTACCTGAACGGCTCTTTGTTGGAACGTACGGACAATATGTTTGTCGGCTATACTCTTCCGGTAAAAGAGGTGTTGCGGAAGGGGAGAAAACCATTTGCAGATTCTGTTTCATTCACCTGTCAAGCAAACTTTACCCCAATGGGAAACCAATGGTTTTGATTATCCTGCTGATAATGATCATAGTGATAAGCGGGTTAGTATCTATAGCCGTAAAGCGCCTTACAGTTATGGCTGGGATTGGGGAATCCGCTTGGTAACCAGTGGTATCTGGCGGCCTGTGACACTGACTTTCTATGATGTGGCACGCATTGATGATTACTATGTACGTCAGGCTTCGGTAACAAAAGATCTGGCGAAAGTTGAAAACCGCCTGACTGTAAACAGTGTTTCTGCAACTCCTCAGAAAGCGGAAGTAACCGTTGCTTATTCTTATAAGGAGGGTGAAAAGGTAACCGAACAGAAAGAGGTGACATTGCAGCCGGGAACAAACCATATTCTTCTTCCCATAGAGATACGGCAGCCTCATTTATGGATGCCTAATGGTTGGGGGGGAACCTGCATTGTATGACTTTGAAGCCGTAATAAAGGTGGATGGTAAAGTGATAGCTTCTCAAAAAGAGCGTATCGGACTCCGTACAATAAAGGTGGTGAAAGAAAAAGACGATCAGGGAGAATCCTTCTATTTTGTAGTCAATGGTGAACCGATGTTTGCCAAAGGCGCGAATTTTATCCCGGATGATGCTTTGCTGCCTAACATTACTGAAGAACGTTACCGCCAGTTGTTCAAGGATGTGAAAGATGCCAATATGAATATGATTCGTGTATGGGGTGGAGGAATTTATGAGGATGATGCTTTTTACCAGGCGGCGGACGAGAATGGAATTTTAGTTTGGCAGGATTTTATTTTTGCCTGCACTACTTATCCGTCCGATCCTGCTTTTATGAAACGGGTAGAGGCCGAGGCGGAATATAATATCAAGCGTTTACGGAACCATGCCAGTCTGGCTATGTGGTGTGGAAACAATGAAATTTATGAAGGTATGCGCTACTGGGGATGGGATAAGAAATACACTGATCCCGGTATTATGGAAGGAATGAAGCAGGGTTATGACAAACTTTTCCGTGAGTTGTTGCCTCGTAAAGTAGCTGAACTTGATCCGGACCGTTTCTATATGCATGGTTCTCCGTACGAGGCCAATTGGGGACGTCCCGAAAGTTGGAAGATTGCCGACAGCCATAATTGGGGTATCTGGTATGGTCAGAAACCGTTTGAAAGTCTGGATACGGAAATTCCGCGTTTTATGAGTGAGTTTGGTTTTCAGGCATTTCCTGAAATGAAGACGATTGCTACTTTTGCCTCACCGGAAGATTATGCATTGGAGTCGGAGGTGATGAATGCTCATCAAAAAGCCACTATCGGTAATTTCCTCATCAAGAAGACTATGGGACTGTATTATAAAGTGCCTGAAGATTTCGATCAGTTGGTTTATATGGGTTTGGTTTTGCAAGGGGGTAGGAGTGCGCCAGGGTTTGGAAGCCCATCGTCGTAACCGTCCCTATTGTATGGGGACTTTATATTGGCAGCTGAATGACAGCTGGCCGGTCGTTTCCTGGTCGAGCATTGATTATTATGGCAATTGGAAAGCGTTGCATTATCAGGCAAAAAGAGCTTTTGCTCCGGTATTGGTAGATGCTGTCAAGGAAGGGGAGGATTTGAATATTTATGTTATGTCGGACAAACTGGAAGCGGATAAAGAGGTGACTTTATTGTTGCGTGTGATGGATTTTAATGGAAAGGTTCTGACTAAAAAGAGTATCAAGGGCGAGGTTCCGGCCAATGCTTCCACCTTATATTATAAGGAACCTTATGCGGGTATGACAACAAGTCCTCAAAATACTTTTCTTCTAATGACATTAAAAAATAAGAAAGGTGAGGTTTTATCCGAAGAAATTTATTACTTTAACCACGCAAAAGATCAGGAGCTTCCGAAGACTGAGATCCGCTATAAAGTGAAGCCGATGGATGGAAAATATGAAGTGACTCTGTCTGCCAGACAGCTGGCCAGGGATGTGTTCATAGAGATTCCTGTTCAAGGTGCGAAATTTACTGATAACTTCTTTGACTTGTTGCCGGGACAGACAAAGAAAGTGATTATTACTTCAGATAAACTGAAGAAGAATGAAAAGGTTGATATAACTATTAAGCAATTAAGTGATACTAACTAATCAATTAATATCTATTATGAAAACTTTAATGGGCCTTGCAGGGCTGACAATGGCAGGTTTTATGCTTTTATCCTGTAACACAGAAGTGAAAGAAGCAAATTATCAGATAATTCCGTTACCGCAGGAAATTTCGGTAATGGATCAGGCTGCTCCGTTCATTTTGTCAAATGGAACTAAGATAATGTATCCGGAAGGCAATGAAAAGATGCAAAAGAACGCTGAATTTCTGGCAAGTTATATCAAAGATCTTACCGGAAAGTCATTGGCTGTACAAGCTGGCACAGATGGCAAAGGGATAATCCTGCAATTGGGTGGAAATGCTAAAAATCCTGAAGGATACCAGTTGAAGGTAACCAGCGACCAAGTGGTTATTTCAGGACCTACGGAAGCCGGAGTATTTTATGGCATCCAGACGTTGCGTAAATCTATTCCGGTAGCACAAGGAGTGGATATCGCTTTACCGGCGGTTGAAATCAATGACTATCCTCGTTTCTCTTATCGTGGTGCAATGTTGGATGTGTCACGTCATTTTTTCCCGGTAGATTCTGTAAAGCGTTTTATTGATATGCTGGCTTTGCACAACATCAACCGTTTCCACTGGCATTTGTCTGAAGACCAGGGATGGAGAATCGAAATCAAGAGTCGTCCTGAACTGACTGAAATAGGTTCTAAAAGAGCGGAAACGGTTATCGGACATAACTCGGGAAAATATGATGGCAAGCCTTATGGTGGATTCTTCACACAGGAAGAAGCAAAAGAAATTGTAGCTTATGCTGCCGAACGTCATATTACGGTTATACCGGAAATTGATATGCCGGGACACATGCAGGCTGCTTTGGCTGCATATCCTAACTTGGGCTGTACTGGTGGTCCGTACGAAGTATGGAAAATCTGGGGGGTATCAGAAGATGTGCTTTGCGCAGGAAATGATGAAACCTTGAAATTCATTGAAGATGTATTAGGGGAAATTATTCAGATTTTCCCGTCAGAATATATTCATGTAGGTGGTGACGAATGTCCTAAAGTACGTTGGGCAAAATGTCCAAAGTGCCAGGCACGTATCAAGGCTTTAGGTCTTAAGTCTGACAAGAATCATACTGCCGAGGAAAGATTGCAGAGCTTCATTATCAATCATGCAGAGAAATTCCTGAACGACCACGGACGTCAGATTATTGGTTGGGATGAAATTCTCGAAGGCGGACTGGCTCCTAATGCTACTGTAATGTCATGGCGTGGTGTTGCCGGAGGTATTGAAGCCGCAAAACAGAAACATGATGTAATTATGACTCCTAATACTTATTTGTATTTCGACTATTACCAAACCAAGGATATTGCTAATGAACCTGAGGCTATTGGTGGATATGTACCCGTTGAAACGGTATATAACTATGAGCCGATGCCGGCTGATCTGACTCCGGAAGAGCAGAAATACATCATTGGCGTACAGGCCAACTTATGGACTGAATACATTCCTACCTACAGCCAGGTAGAATATATGGAATTACCCCGTATGGCTGCTTTGTCTGAAATTCAGTGGACCATGCCGGAAAAGAAAAACTATGAAGGTTTCTTGAAGCGTTTGCCTCAGTTGGTAGATATTTATGATGTTTATAAATATAATTATGCCAAGCATGTCTTTGATGTAAATGCTGTATTTACTCCTAATCCGAAAGATGGTACGCTGGATGTTACTTTATCTACTATTGATAATAGTCCTATCTATTACACTTTGGATGGAACGGAACCTTCCGCTGCTTCCCAGTTGTATACGGAAACATTGAAATTGAAACAGAATTGTACTTTTAAAGCGATTACTGTACGTCCTGCAGGAAATAGCCGTGTGGTTACAGAGGAAATTGCTTTTAACAAGGCTAGTATGAAACCTGTCACTATGTTGCAACCGGTAAACAAGCAATATGAATTCAAAGGCGCTCCCACTTTGGTGGACGGATTGAAAGGTAACGGTAACTATAAGACGGGCCGTTGGATTGCTTTCTATAAAAATGATATGGAAGCAGTTATTGATATGCAGCAGCCGACAGAAATCAGTAGCGCTTCTATTTCTACTTGTGTGGAAAAAGGTGACTGGGTGTTTGATGCCCGTGCTTTTTCTGTAGCTGTATCCGAAGACGGAAAGAACTTTAAGGAAATTGCTTCAGAAAAATATCCGGCAATGAAGCAGGATGACAAGAATGGAGTGTTCAACCATACGTTGACTTTCGATCCGGTGACTGCCCGTTATGTGAAAGTGACCGCTTTAGCGGAACATAGCATTCCTGCTTGGCACGGTGGCAAAGGAAATCCGGCTTTCTTGTTTGTTGATGAAATTTCATTAAATTGATAGTTATATTCAAATAATGACTGTGTGCCAAAAGTGTGATAGAGTACCGTTGGGCGTGAGGTGGAATGCCTCCGTCCATATGCGTAAGGAATGCTGTGTTTGCGTTGGTGCAATCCGTTTCTGGGGCAAGCGGGATGGCTGATTTGCTTTTGGCACACTTTTTATTATTTGCTTCACCATGAAAACATGATCAGAAAAATAATATATGGCGTTTATGCGATACTGGGCATGATGACAATGGCTGCTTGTAGCGGTCAATCGGATGCTTCTGAAATATCTCTTGAGAAAATGCATGGGTTCCCTACAGAGAATACCGGTTTTCTTAAGGGAGTTTCTGCATTATATGCGGGAGTGATTGAAGGAAATTTGCTGATAGCCGGAGGTTGTAATTTCCCTGATATACCGGTAGCCGATGGAGGAAAAAAAGCTTATTATCGGGATATATATATCGCCCCTTTGTCAAATGATACGGCTTTTGAGTGGAAGAAAATAGGCCAACTGCCTCAGGCAGCAGCTTATGGAGTCACTATTTCTACTGAAAAAGGGTTAATTTGTGTTGGAGGGACTACGGCAACACACAGCTTGTCTGATGTTTTTCTTTTATCTTTGCAAAAAGACACCTTGAAAAGAGAAACTTTGCCCTCTTTGCCTGTAACTATGGATAATATGGCAGGTGCATTAGTAGGACATTCACTATATATTGTCGGTGGAAATGTAAATGGCATTCCGTCCTCGGCCATGTACATGCTTGATCTGTTGGATTTGTCTGGAGGATGGAAAAAGAAACAGATATTCCGGGTGAACCCAGAGTACAACCTGTTTGCGTGGCGCAAGATGGAAAACTTTATATATGGGGGTGGCTTTGCCCCGGCTGTTGAAGGGCATCAGGCTTCTTTGTCGGTAGATGGATATATGTATTCTCCGGAAACGAAAGAATGGTCATCGGTTGCCACCCCGTATGATGCGGAAGGTAATGAGATCTCTTTAGGTGGTGGAATGGGAACCTCTTTTGGCGAGGGTATGATATTGTGTGCCGGAGGAGTTGATAAGGATATATTCTTAAAAGCTCTGCAAGGTATTTATGCGGGAAAAGAATATTTGTCACATCCTGTAGAGTGGTATCGGTTTAATAGAAACCTGCTGCTCTATCATCCGCAGACGGATAAATGGACTACATTAGGCGAATATGAGCAAGGTGCGCGTGCCGGAGCTGTAATAGTTTCGCAGGACGGATTTCATTACATTATTAATGGAGAATTGAAACCGGGCATTCGTACTAATGAAATTAATAGAATTAAAGAAAAGAGAAGATGAGAAGATTGATTATATTGGCGGAAGTTGCATTGGGCTTGCTGTTTGCAAGTTGCACGAAAGAAGAGCAACGCACACTTTCTGTTATTCCTGCACCATTAAAGGTGGAATTACAGCAGGAAGTGTTTTCATTGAATTCGGAAACAGGGTTATATATAGATGCGTCTGAGGGGGACAAGAAGATTTTGGAAGATTATCTGGTGGCTTCTTCCATGAAGTTGAAACCGGTAATAGCAGAAGAGGGACATACTATTGTCTTGAAGCAAGTGGCGGAACTGCCGGAGGTAAACTCTTCCGAGGGATATGTTCTGACGGTAACTCCTGATCAGGTACTTATTCGTGCAACTTCCGGGGCAGGATTGTTCTATGGAGTTCAGACTATGCTGCAAATGGTTGATGAAAAAGGATTGCCGGCAGGAGTCATTACGGATGAACCCCGTTTTGCTTATCGTGGCTTTATGATGGATGTTTCCCGTCATTTCTTCGATAAGGAATTTATAAAAAAGCAGATGGATGCTTTGGCATATTATAAATTGAACCGTCTGCATCTGCATCTTACTGACGCTGCGGGCTGGCGTCTTGAAATAAAAAAATATCCCCGTCTGACAGAATTTGCGGCATGGCGTGAGTTTCCTACCTGGAAAGAATGGTGGAATAACGGACGACGGTATGAAGAAGAAGGCAGTAAAGATGCTCACGGAGGTTATTATACTCAAGATGATATCCGTGAACTGGTGGCATACGCTCAGGAGCGTTTTATTACTGTTATTCCTGAGATAGAGATGCCTGCGCATTCGGAAGAAGTACTGACTGCTTATCCTGAGTTGTCTTGTACACACGAACCTTACAAACAAGCCGATTTCTGTGTCGGTAATGAAAAGACTTTTGAGTTTCTGGAAAATGTGCTGACAGAGGTAATGGAACTTTTCCCGTCCGAATATATTCATATAGGAGGGGATGAGGCAGGTAAAGCCTCATGGCCCACTTGCAAACTGTGCCAGGCACGTATGAAAAAAGAGGGCTTGAAAGATGTGAACGAGTTACAGAGTTATCTGATTCATCGTATTGAGGTCTTTTTGAATGCCCACGGACGTAAATTATTGGGTTGGGATGAAATATTGGAAGGTGGTTTGGCACCTAATGCCACTGTCATGTCATGGCGTGGCACGGAAGGGGGAATGAAAGCGGTTGATTCCGGCCACATGGCTATTATGAGTCCGGGTGAGTTCTGCTATTTTGATTCTTATCAGGATGCTCCTGATTCCCAGCCGGAAGCAATAGGAGGCTATCTGCCTTTGTCCAAAGTTTATTCATTTAATCCTGTACCCGATACTTTGAGTGCGGATAAAGTCCAGTTAGTGTATGGAGTACAAGCTAATTTATTCACAGAATATATTCCGACTCCGGAACATGCGGAAATGATGATTTATCCTCGTATTCTTGCCTTGGCGGAAGTTGCTTGGAGTGCCCCTTCTGTGAAGAACTATGATGATTTTCATGTTCGTGCATTGAAAGAGGTAGAGGCATTGAAAGCTGAAGGATACCATCCTTTCGATTTGAAAAATGAGATAGGAAATCGTCCGGGAGCGGATCAGCCCATACAGCACTTGGCAGTAGGTAAGAAAGTGACTTACGGACCGGATGCCGCTTATTATCCCGGCTATTCGGCCGGTGGTGACAGTGCCTTGGTAGATGGTGTGATCGGAGGCTGGACTTATGGTGACAGGCGTTGGCAAGGTTTTATAGACAAGAAAAGAATGGATGTGACCATTGATATGGAAAAAGAAACAGAAATTCATTCTGTTGGAGCAGACTTTATGCAGGTGTGTGGACCTGAAGTCTTTATGCCTTCAGAAGTGATCATTTCCGTTTCCAATGATGGTAAGGAGTTTACGGAACTGAAGCGCATGGAGCATAAAGTAGTGAAGGATGACAAAGTGACTTTCATCAACTTTGGTTGGGAAGGAAATGCCAAAGCACGTTACATACGTTATCAGGCATCTTCGGGCGAATTCGGAGGTTTCTTGTTTACAGATGAAATTGTAGTGAAATAATAGAACTTATATAAACAACAAATAGCATGAAGAAACAAATTTTGTTATCGGCTGTTCTGGCTTGTATCTCAGTTTTTTCTGCGGCAGCACAGAAAGAGCCGGTAGATTATGTAAACCCTTTTGTGGGTACTACTAATTACGGTACGACAAACCCCGGAGCATTAACCCCTCATGGAATGATGTCGGTGACTCCTTTCAATGTGATGGGGGTTCCCGAAGGGGATAAGGATAAAGACAAGCAATGGTGGTCCACTCCATACGAATTCAATAATAAATATCTTACCGGCTTTGCGCACGTTAATCTTAGCGGGGTAGGCTGTCCGGAATTGGGGTCATTGTTATTGATGCCTACCACCGGCAAACTGGATGTGGATTATCATAATTATGGAAGCTTCTATCAAGGTGAAACTGCAAATCCGGGTTATTATACCAATATACTGGATAAATACAATGTGAAATGTGAACTGACTGCCACTCCACGTACCAGTATGGCACGCTTTACTTTTCCTGCCGGACAAAGCAATATCTTGTTGAATCTGGGAGAGGGATTGACCAATGAGAGTGGTGCTACCGTTCGTTTTGTAAACGACCGTGAGATTGAAGGTACCAAATTGTTGGGAACTTTCTGTTATAATCCTCAGGCGGTATTTCCTATCTATTTTGTAATGCGTATCAACAAAGTACCGGCAAAACGCGGTTATTGGAAAATGATGCGTCCGATGGGTGTGGAGGCGCAATGGGATGATACGGCCGGTAAATACAAACTCTATACTGCTTATACAAAAGAAATAAGCGGAGATGATATAGGAGTGTGGTTTACTTACGATACCACAGCGGAAGAAGTGATTGAAGTCAGTATGGGCGTGTCTTTTGTCAGCATAGAGAATGCCCGTTTGAATCTGGAAAAAGAACAGCCTTTCGGTACAACATTCGACAAACTGCGTGCGGAAGCCCGTAAGAAATGGAACGATGATCTTTCCCGTATCAAAGTGGAAGGTGGAACGGAAGAGCAAAAAGGAGTATTCTATACCGCTATGTATCACACGATGGTTCATCCGAATATTTTGCAGGATGTAAGCGGACAATATCCACAAATGGAGGGAGATAAGATTTTGACCACCAACCGTAACCGTTACACGGTATTCTCATTGTGGGATACTTATCGTAACTATCACCAGTTGATGACTTTGGTATATCCGGAGCGTCAGATGGATATGATTCACACCATGATGGGCATGTACAAGGAACACGGATGGTTCCCGAAATGGGAATTGTATGGTCGTGAAACATTGACGATGGAAGGTGACCCTTCTATTCCTGTTCTGGTAGACAGTTGGATGAAGGGATTGCAAGACTTTGACATTGACGAAGCTTATAAGGGAATGTATAAGTCGGCCACTACTCCGGGCAAGGATAATCTGATGCGTCCGGATAATGACGATTATATGTCCAAAGGGTATGTGCCGATGGAAAGTCAGTATGATAATTCGGTTTCTCATGCTTTGGAATACTATGTTGCCGACTATGCACTTTCTACCTTGGCGGAGGCTTTAGGTAAGAAAGAAGATGCGAAATTGTTCCGCAAACGTTCTATGGGCTATAAAAATTATTATAGCAAGGATTTCGGAACCTTGCGTCCGATAACTAAAGAAGGCAAATTCTATGAACCGTTTGATCCGAAAGAAGGAGCTAATTTTGCACCTAGTCCCGGTTTCCATGAAGGTAATGCATGGAATTACACTTTCTTTGTGCCTCATGATATCAATGGCTTGGTAAAGTTGATGGGGGGCGACAAGAAATTTGTTGATAAATTGCAAAGCGTGTTTGATGAAGGGAATTATGATCCGGCCAATGAACCCGATATAGCCTATCCTTACCTGTTCAGTCGTTTCAAAGGTGAAGAATGGCGTACACAGAAATTGGTGAAGGAATTGCTGGCTAAGTATTTCACAACTAAGCCGGATGGAATTCCCGGCAATGATGATACGGGTACGATGTCTGCATGGGCTATATTCAGTATGATGGGATTCTATCCGGATTGTCCGGGTGTGCCCGAATATACATTGACCACTCCTACTTTTGATAAAGTGACCGTTCAGCTTGATCCTAAATATTGGGGCAAGAAAGAATTGGTTATCAAGAAAGAAGGACAAGGGGATTATATAAAGGAAATCAGACTGGGCAATAAGAAAATTAATAAATATTTGATTTCGCATGATGATTTGATCAAGGCAGGTGAAATTACTTTTATAGTAACAGAAAATCCTAATAAGAAATAACTATGAATACGAAACGATTTTTGTGTGCTGCGTTAGGAGCTGTTTGTTGTTTTGCTTTTATGCAAGCGCAGGTACGTACAGAGCAGACTTTCGAAAAAGGGTGGAAATTTACGCGTGAAGATAATGCGGAATTTGCCAATCCCGGTTATAATGACAGTAAATGGCAGAACGTCACCGTTCCTCATGATTGGGCGATTTATGGTCCGTTCAGTATCAATAACGACAAGCAGGAAATGGCTATTACTCAAGATGGACAGACCGAGGCGATGGAACATGCCGGACGTACCGGAGGTCTTCCGTTTGTAGGAACCGGATGGTATCGCCTGAACTTTGATGCTCCCGGTTTTGAAAAAGGCAAGAAGGCTACTTTGATATTTGATGGAGCAATGAGCCATGCCCGTGTTTATGTGAACGGGCAGGAGGCCGGTTATTGGCCCTACGGTTATAATTCTTTTTATGTGGATGCGACCCCTTATCTGAAACCGGGTGAGAGGAACGAACTGGCAGTCCGTTTGGAAAACGAGCCTGAATCATCACGTTGGTATCCGGGGAGCCGGATTGTACCGCAATGTTCATCTGGTAATCAATGAAGATACGCATATTCCTGCTTGGGGGACGTATGCTACCACTCCTGTGGTGACAGACAAATATGCAAAAGTGTCTTTGAAAACTTCTTTGGTTAGCCCTGAAGGAGCTAATAAGGATAATTACCGTATTGTGACGCAGATCAAGGATAAAAACGGCAAAGTGGTTGCTACCGGGGAAAACAAGTTGAGTGTTTTTGATAATGCTTTGTTTGAACAGGAGTTTGCAGTGGCTAATCCTGAGTTGTGGAGTCCTGATACTCCGGTTCTTTATACAGCTGAATCCAAAGTATATGAAGGGAATACCTTGAAAGACGAATATACCACCCGCTTTGGTATCCGTACTTTGGAGATTGTCCCCGGCAAGGGCTTTTTCCTGAATGGAAAGCTGACCAAATTCAAAGGGGTATGTAACCATCATGACTTGGGTCCGTTAGGCGGTGCTGTAAATGATGCCGCTATACGTCGTCAGATTCGTATTCTGAAAGATATGGGTTGTAATGCCATCCGTACTTCTCATAATATGCCGGCACCCGAATTGGTGGAGGCTTGTGATGAAATGGGTATGATGCTGATGGTGGAGTCTTTCGACGAGTGGAAATCGGCAAAGATGGCCAACGGTTATCATAAAATATTTGATGAATGGGTGGAGAAGGATCTGACTAATCTGATCCGTCATTACCGTAACAATCCGAGTATTGTTATGTGGTGCATCGGTAACGAAGTACCCGACCAGTGGAATGGCAATAACGGACCAAAGCTTTCGCGTATGTTACAGGATATCTGTCATCGTGAAGATCCTACCCGTCCTGTAACACAAGGTATGGATGCGCCTGATGCCGTGGTAAACAATAATATGGCTGCCGTTATGGATGTGGCCGGTTTCAATTACCGCCCTCATAAATATCCAGAAAACTATAAGAAGTTGCCTCAGCAGATTATTCTAGGTAGTGAAACAGCTTCTACAGTAAGTTCGCGTGGCGTCTATAAATTCCCTGTTGTCCGTCAGGCTATGAAGAAATATGACGATCATCAGTCTTCTTCTTACGATGTGGAACATTGTGGTTGGTCCAATTTGCCGGAGGATGACTGGATTTGGCACGAGGATAACGCATGGGGTATCGGAGAATTTGTATGGACGGGCTTCGATTATTTGGGCGAACCGACTCCTTATTATACTGATTGGCCCAGCCATTCTTCTTTGTTCGGTATCATCGACTTGGCCGGATTGCCCAAAGACCGTTACTATCTGTACCGCAGTCATTGGAACAAAGATGAAGAAACGCTGCATATCCTTCCTCATTGGACATGGCCGGGACGTGAAGGAGAAGTGACTCCTATCTTTGTTTATACAAATTATCCGTCGGCAGAAGTGTTTATCAATGGCAAGAGTCAGGGTAAGCGTACCAAAGATTTGACTGTAACGGCTGAAAATAGTGCGGATTCTGCTTCCATAGCAGATTTCAAACGCCAGAAACGCTACCGTTTGATGTGGATGGATACAAAGTATGAGCCGGGAACCGTAAAAGTGGTTGCCTATAATGATAAGGGGGAAGCTGTGGCCGAAAAGGAAATCCATACGGCAGGCAAGCCCGACCATATAGAACTGGTTGCAGATCGCAATGAAATAAAGGCTGATGGCAAGGATTTGTCATTTGTCACAGTAAGAGTGGTGGACAAAGAGGGTAATCTTTGTCCCGATGCGCAGCATCTCATCAAGTATTCTGTAAAAGGTGCGGGAACCTATCGTGCCGGTGCAAACGGAGATCCCACTTCATTGGAACTTTTCCATGTTCCGCAGATGAAAGTGTTTAACGGAATGATGACTGCTGTTGTGCAAAGCACTGATAAACCAGGAGAAATCATATTGACCGCAACAGGTAAAGGACTTAAATCAGGTAGGCTAGTTTTAATGAGTAAGTAAAAAGATTTGTTTCAATTTCCACTATCTGTGCCCCGCTTGATTTTATTAAGCGGGGCTTATTTATTAAAAAAGTTGGAAAATAATTGGGGAAATCTGTTTTAGAAAGTGAAAAAGTTGCTATTTTTGTTGGCAAATTTAATATGCCAATTAAAAATTCTAACTTATCATAGTATCATGTTGACCCAAATCATTAACGCAAAGATTCTTACCCCACAGGGCTGGTTGAAGGACGGGTCTGTCCTTATGCGCGACAATAAGATTTTAGAAGTTACCAATTGTGATTTAGCTGTTATCGGAGCCGAGCTGATTGACGCTAAAGGTATGTATGTTGTTCCCGGTGGTGTGGAAATCCATTGTCATGGTGGTGGTGGCGGTGATTTTATGGAAGGTACGGAAGAGGCTTTCCGTACAGCCATTAATGCTCACATGAAACATGGTACTACCAGTATTTTTCCAACGTTGTCTTCTTCTACCGTACCGATGATTGAGGCAGCTGCCGAAACTTGTACCAGGTTGATGGCGGAACCGGACAGTCCGGTACTTGGTCTTCATCTTGAAGGGCATTACCTTAATATGAAGATGGCAGGCGGTCAGATGCCTGAAAACATAAAAGACCCGGATCCGAAGGAATATATTCCTATTGTAGAGAAGTGGGGCTGTATCAAGCGTTGGGATGCTGCACCCGAATTGCCGGGTGCCATGCAGTTTGGTAAGTATATCACAGGAAAAGGCATCTTGGCTTCTGTGGCACATACACAGGCCGAATATGAAGATATCCGTGCAGCCTGGGAGTCCGGTTATTCTCATGCTACACATTTCTATAATGCGATGCCGGGCTTCCATAAGCGTCGTGAGTATAAATATGAAGGTACAGTAGAAAGTATTTATCTGATAGACGATATGACAGTGGAAGTGGTAGCCGATGGTATTCATGTTCCTCCTACTATCTTGCGCCTGATATATAAGATTAAGGGTGTGGAACGTGCTTGTGTTATTACCGATGCTTTGGCATGTGCCGCCAGTGAAAGCAATGTAGCTTTTGACCCTCGTGTCATCATTGAGGATGGTGTGTGCAAACTGGCCGACCGTTCTGCTTTGGCAGGCAGTGTGGCTACCATGGACCGTTTGATCCGTACCTTGGTGCAAAAGGCAGAAATCCCATTGGAAGATGCTGTCCGTATGGCTTCGGAAACTCCGTCCAGGATTATGGGAGTATATGACCGCAAAGGCTCACTTCAGAAAGGCAAAGATGCCGATATCTTGATTCTTGACCAGGACTTGAATATCCGTGCCGTATGGGCAATGGGCAAGCTGGTCGAAGGAACTTGTACTTTGTAAGAACCGGCTGAATAAGAACGGAAACAGGACTTTATAAAATCTCCTTTCACACCAAACGGATTATAATTCTATTGATTTACAATTTGTTATGGTGAAAGGAGATTTTCTTTAATTATAAAAACAATGCATTATGAACAAATATTTCTTTAGGTTTTCATTCTATTTTTTCATGGTAGTTCAGTGGTAAAACCACTGTTATATTTGTTTCATCATGATAGATGAATCAGCTTTTAGTATTGCATAATATATCCTCTTCTATCTCTTCTGTTGTTTCTTCATGGTATTCTTTGTAAATACCCCCTTCGTTCAGATAGTGGATAATATCACATATTTCCCTTAGCGAGGCAATGAGATGTGAGGAAATTATCACCGTCTTTTCTTTTGCTTTCAGTTGCCGGATGAGTCTTTTCATCAGGATACATCCCTTCAAGTCCACCCCATTGAACGGCTCGTCAAGAATAAATACGTCATTGTCTTGCAACAATAATGCCATAAATCCCAGTTTCTTTTTCATTCCGGTAGAATATTCGGCAGCATACCTGTCAAGGGGCAGTTGGAAAATTTCATTTAAATGTTGAATGGTGGGTGTATTGACCGGCAGACCTTTGGCCTTCATACAGAATTCCAAGTGTTCAAGACCCGTGATTTGGGAATAAAAGAAGTTGGATGCAGACAGATAACCTGTTTTTAAAGTTTTGCTTTTGGTTATGCTTCCGGTATAATCATAGATTCCCATTATACAATTGAATAAAGTAGTCTTTCCGGCTCCATTCTCGCCCACCAAGCCATATATTTTTCCAGGGTGATACTCCAAATGAATGCCGTTTAATACTTTGACCTTACCGAAACTTTTATGTAAATCATTCACTTCTATCATAATAATCTTTTTAAGCGTTTGTGCGCATGGCAGGTCAGCAATGCTGTAAGTGCTATGCCGGGTATTAAAATAATTGGAACAAAAAGAGAGCCTAAATAAAAAGGCATTAATATACTTAATTGCACAATAAACAGCAATAGGGGGGATGGGATGATATGGCGCAACATACCGATACCAATGGCATAAATTAAGGTGGCAGTATAATAAGATAAGAAAAAGAGGATTTCATCTTGGTCATAGGTAGACGCTATAAGCGCTAAGCTGAAAGGAATGGAGGTGATGAAAACATTCCATGCTATGCTTTTTAGTTGGAAAAGGCATAAAGTCTTGAAATTTTTGAAATGAAGAAGATATCTGTTGTCCATTGTTTGCAGATAGCCTGATGCCTGTACCAATCCCCATAGTATGAGACATACTTTGTTTATTTTTATATTTCCGTGTACGGTTCCTGCGGTTGCAAAAAGAAAGAGTAGGATATAGACCCAGAAAGATTGGCGGAATATTCGTATATATTCATAACTTCCTTTGTAAAGAAAGGTAAGACGGAAAGGTTTGTGTTCCAGTTTTATTTTTTTCAGGCAAGGTAATAAGGCGGCGAACAGCCATAAGCCGATAGCGTCGGTAAATTGTCCTTTTATTATTTCTATTCCGGCAAAAGGTAATGCGATCAAGGTGTATTCTTTTATCAGGAACACAGAAAGATGAGGTGTTAAAGTGCGTAAAAACTCTTTGTCTTTCCGGACATTATGATAACCGGCTAATAAGAGAACGCATACCACAGGAATAGCGAAACGGTTTTCTGCCAAGAACAATATCATGATGGCAGCCACCGTTAAGATGGTAAGGAAGACTATTCTGAAGATACCCAATTCTATAACTATTCTTCCAAAATTTTTCAGACGAAGCAGCAGATACAGTTGAAACATAAAGTGCTTTTTATTCTGATTGAGGGTACAAAGGAATAAAATATCCGGTTAAGTACCCTCACTGTAGAGTGAAAATTTATTCTTTATGCTTCTTTTTCAGTTCCATCAACTCTTTATTGACGCGTGTCAATTCTTTAATTCTGTCCGATACATGATGGAAGAGGAAGTAGTCTGTCAGTACACCTGCTAAGATTAAACCAAACATTGTTATCATGAGCCACCACAGGTGGCGGTAGGTGTAAAGGAATATGCATATAAAAGGAGTTACCAGCAAATATCCGATGATATAACTCCAATTGATAAGCATTTTATATCGGAGTATATTCTTTATTTGCATTTCAAGGTTTGTTTCTTTTTTTATTTTAGTCAATAAAATAACTCCTGCAAAGTTGACTGTAAGAGCATATAGCAGAAGTCCGAATATTGCCGGCCAAAACACTAATTTACCGTTCAAATGAATAAAATCAACGAACATTAGAATCGTTACTCCTAACATAAATATAGAAGCTATTTTGTCCATCCTCAGCATTCTTTGCAGGCAACTTTCTTTTTGTCGTGACAACATCTCTATAATCTGTTGCTGATGAACCAGTTCATTCTGGCTGACCCGTTCATTCAACTCTTTCCATGCTTTTTGCAATTCTTCAAGTTCCATATAATTGTATGATTACAAGTTCGACATATTTTTTAATTTCTCTTTTATACGGTGCAGTTTTATCGCGACATTATTGCGGTTCGTTCCGGTGATTTCGGCTATCTCATCGTATGATTTCTCGTCCAGCCAGAGCAGGATAAACATACGGTCCACCTTGTTCAGTCGTTTGATGAGTGAATACATTTCTTTCAGCAGTTCGTTGTGTTCACAATCTTCCAGAATATCTACCTGCTGTTCCAAAGGTACATAGTCATACTTCTTTTTCTTTCGGAAGTCCGAGATACACGTGTTCAGGGATATGCGGTAAACCCATGTGACAAACGAACTTTCCCCCCGGAAGTTTTTGTATGACTTCCATATATTGAATACAGACTCTTGAAAAAGGTCGTTCACATCGTCCTTGTTGTCTGCATACATGAAGCATACCTTGTAAATGATGTGCTTGTATTGCACTAGCTTGTCGGCAAATTCCTGTTCTATACTCATCAGCTTTCAAAGGTGTTTTTATTAGGTTAGTCGGTGAAAAGAAGAGAAAGTTACACCTTTGTGCTAAAAAGTCTTTGTATTGAAAGTAGGTATTACAGGTCTGTTCTTTCAAATGCAATGATTTAGTAATTTTCTTAATGTAGCAGGCTGGATTACTTTTTGCGGACGTTAAAGCATTTGTCGAAAAAGTCTTTTTTGTTTTTCCCGTAAACATTCGTGTCCGGTCCTTTCCATGTCTTGGGAAATATCTTTTTAGTGAGTTCCACCTCTTCTTTAAGAACCGCAATATTATCAGTCATCAATGCCATGTTCAGTGCGCGGTTGATGCGGGAACCGGCATACCTGAGGCTGTCTGTAGCATATTCTTTTATGAGGATGGCATAGGCGGAATCGGCAGACCGATAATTTTTTTGGGCGGTAAGGCTGTCTCCGAAATAATCTTCAAACATCGCTTTCATTGACCATAAGTCGGCATTGAGGGTGGATTGTTTTTCGGCTTGCCGGAGTACAGACAGAATCTCATGGTACTTTTTGCACGCTGATAAATAACTGATTCTTCCCACATACACTTTTATATTGGTAGGGTCAATGGCTAACGCGCTGTCCAGTTTGGCCCATATTTCCTTGTCGTTTATAGATATATGTTCACTGTCATTAAAGAAGAAAGTGCTGTCTAAAGGAGGCAACCATAGGTTCCTCGCTTCTGCTACCAGACGGTTGGCTTCTTGGGTGTGGAAGTTTTCTTCGGTAGTTACGGGGTTGGAATGGTGTTTGCATGAAACCGTAAGGGTCAATAATAAGCCAAGTAAAATAGTGGTTTTCATCAGTCTGTGTATTATGGTATTAGTTTGTTGCCAACACAAAAATAGGATAAAAAAAATGATATTCTTTCTTTTGCATCAAATATATTTCCTTTGATGTTTGGTTATAAACCGTTCTGTCTGTCCGCAGAATACAATGAAACCGTTGTTCTCCGCAGATACCCAATCTTTTTATCAGGGTATCTCCCTGTATATCGCGTATCCTTTTGTTTATTCATTTAGTTTTTTAAGAATGGGTCGACTACCTGATTATTTTTCTCCTTAATCCATCTTTTCCTTTATATTAAGCCTTTTTCCCCTAAAGATTAAGTATCTTTGTCCAGATGTGTTCTATCTCCATAGGTTGCGGAGTTGACTCCATAACCTTTGGAGATAACTCCATAGCCTTTGGAGTCAAGTCCAAAGCTTATGGAGATAGAATACAAAAGGAAGAGAACCCTTAACCATAGAGCAGAAAGGGCTTGCGGATACAGATCAAATCTTTTAATGATGGATATAAAATATGATTTCAAGGCCAACCCTTTCAAGGAAAAGGACGGCAAACCGGTGCTTTATCCGGCGGTAGTGGTGAAGGAAACGATTACTACCGATCACATAGTGAAGGAGTTGTCCAAGCATAGCGCATATTCGGCGGGCTGTGTGGTGGGAGTGCTACAGGAGGTGGCCGATATGGTTGTATCCCATTTGCGGCAAGGAAAAAATGTGCGGTTGGACGGCCTGGGTACGTTTTCTCTTGCCTTGTCCTCGCGTGAGGTGACAGACCGGAAGGAGATACGTGCGGCATCTGTGAGGATAAAGAAGGTGAACTTCCGTCCGGTGCCGGAACTGGTGAAGCGGGTGCGGCAGGAAACAGACATCCTCCGTGCCGAGTTCGGCTTCTTGCCTACGGTGAAAAAGCGTAGCAAGGAGGAGCGTTGGACGTTGCTGGAGGCTTATCTGAAAGAACACGGTTCCATTACACGTCTGGCCTATTCGGAATGGCTGGGGGGGGGCGCGCACTACGGCGGCCTACGAGCTGAAGGCTTGGTATGAGGAGAAGAGATTGGACAAAGAAGGAAAGCATTCTCATGCGGTGTATGTGCTGCGCAAGCAGGGAAAGTATAGCCGAAGTATAGCCCCTTTTTTATCCGTTTGGGAATAAAAAGAGAGGGAAAGTGGTGGTGGCAGCACTTTTTACCCATAAAAAAATGTGCTGCCACCACCCGTTGAAACGCCTTGTTCATGGTGGTTCCAGTAGAGTGGGTGGTAGCAGTGGCAGCATATTTATAAAACTCCGGAGAAGGAGGGATTGCTTGTATTTGTACTCAATCTGAATCCGGAACAAGAGACTTACAGCTTGTCATGCAAGGTCCCTGCTGCTTTCAGATAGGCCACGTAGTTCAGATAAAGTTGGAAACGGGCGTCAACTTTCGTTTCGTAAGCCTGTTGCCATAACGCTTGGGCTTCCAAATGGTCGGAGAGTGTTTCCAGACCTACTTCGTACTGGCTTTTGCTGACACGCCTGTTCTCTTCCGCCTGTTGCAGGGAACGGTCGGCAAGTTCGCTTTCCAGCTTTGCTTCGTCCAGATTGTTGGCGGCTTGGGTCAGTTCCAGTAACATTTGTTCGTTCAGGTTTTGCTGTTGAAGGCGGGTTTGTTCCAGTTTGGCTTTGGCTGCACGTACTTTGTTGCTGCGTTCTCCGAAATGGAACAAGGGGATGCTTACATTCAGAAGGACAGAGAAACTGGCATCGTCCAGGAAATTCTTGTTGTTCAGTTCCAAACCATGTACATAGTCGTATGAGCCTTTGATCCCTACTTTGGGAAGCAGTTCACTGCGGTTCAGTTTCACCTGCTGGCGGGCTATCGCCACTTGTTTGTCCAGTATTCCGTATTCAGGACGGCGGGTGATATCCAGTACCTGTACTTCTAGGTCTTTCTCTATCTCCGGGAAATCTCCGGAAACATGAACTTGTGTGGTCAGTGGTTTCCCTATCAGGTGGCAGAGGTTCATGGTAGCCAGGCGGAGAGCATTCTCGGCTTTTCGGATACCTAGCTCGCTTTCATTCAGCTTTACTTGTACTTTCAATACATCATTCTGAGGTTTAAGTCCATGTTTGTAAGCACTCTCTACGTTATTTTTTAGTTCCGTCAATACAGCGTGGTATGCATCGGCTACTGTTTTCATCTCCTTTGCTTTTACTACCAGAGCGTATGCCTGATCTGTTTTCTGAATGACTTCTGTTGCGGTCAGATTTTCATTCATTTGTGCCATTTCTTTGCCCAGCAAGGACATTTTGTAGGCGGCACGGATTTTACCGCCCATGTAGAGGGGCTGTTCCATTTGCACACCGCCCATATAGACCCATCCTATTTTATAGTCCAGGTTAATGCCGGGGAAGTAGGCAAAGCCTGCGGGTTGTCCCGGATTGAACTGTCCTGTTCCATCGGGCAGAAAGACGGGCAGGTTGCCTCCGGCTATGCCGTAACTACCGTCGGCATTACTGTAAAGTCCTGTTCCGCTGACGGTGAAGTTGGGGAAGAAGTTCCCTTTGTAACTCTTGGCAGTATAACGGGCACTTTCCGTCTGTTTCACGGAAGCCGCCATTTCCTTGTTGTATTTTAATGCCATTTCGCGGCACTCTTTCAGACTCAGTGTTTCCTGTGCCCATGCGGGGGTGGCAAGATGCCACAGCAGACAGCAGAGGGGGAGTATCATTGTCTTTTTCATTTATTCTCGGTTTTGTATGTCAGTGAAATGAATCAATCGTTTTTTATCTTGAAGAACAAGGCATATAATATAGGGATAAAGAGCAGCGTGATCAGTGTGCTGCACAGCAATCCGCCCATGATAGCTGCCGCCAAGGAACCGAACATGGCATCGGACAGCAAGGGAATCATACCCAGAATCGTTGTCAGCGAGGCCATCATGACCGGGCGGAGACGGCTTTGGGAACTGTCTATCAGTGCGGTGATCGGTTCTATTCCTTCATTGATCTGAAGGGTGATTTCATCCATCAGTACAATACCGTTTTTAATCAGCATGCCGATCAATCCCAATGTGCCTACAATAGCCACGAAATTGAAGACTTTTCCTGTGAGCAGCATGACCGCTACCACCCCTACAAATATCATCGGAATACAGCAGAAGATGATGATGGGTTTGCGATAATCTTTGAACAGCATGATGAGGATGGCAATCATCAGAATGATGGCTAACGGGAAATTTTGGAACAGGTACTTCATGGACTGGTCGCTGGCTATTTTTTCTCCTTGCCATACCAGTGAATAACCTTCGGGTAATGGTATGTTTTCTATCTGTTCCGCGATGGCAAGACGTGCTTTTTCCGTTTCAATGCCGGGTGCGGGCGAACATTGTGCCCGCTGGCTTCTCTGCCCGTTGTAACGGGGAACTACCGGATCTTCCCACCGGATATCAATCTCTTTGCTGATTTGTTTCAGCGGTGTGCTTCCCATGATGCTTTCCACCAAATCTTCTTTCGAAAGTGTGCCGGCTTTCAGCTTCACCATGGTTTCCTCGTTCAACAGTCCGTTCAACGAGGGCAGTGACGAGAAGACTTGTGCATTGCCTAAATCTTCTATGGGTTCTCCTTTCTCGTCGAGGCATTTCAGGTAGATGTTGTTTTTGTGGATACCTTCGTAGAAAGAGCCGATAGGAATGCCTCCGGTGGCTGTGAGCAGGGAAAGGCTGACATCATTACGGCTCAGGCCGAGGGCACGGGCGGACGGCTGGTCATATTCGATGGTCAGTACGGGTACTTGAGGTTCCCAGTCGGTGGTGATGAGGCAGACTTCCGGAGTACTTTCCATGATGGCGCGGGCGCTGTCGGCCAGTTGGTGCAGGACGGCAGGGTCGGGGCCCAGGAATTGTGCTTCTATGGGATATTTCTTGAACATCAGATTGTATCTTTTCAATTTGATGTATGCGTCCGGATAGGCTTGGGAGAGGTAAGCTTGGATTTCATCTATATGTTCTACCAAGGTTTCCGGTGAGGTGAAGTCGATAATCAGTTCGCCGTACGAAAGTGAGGGGTTGGCAATGCTCCGTACCAGATTATAGCGTCCGGGCGTACCGCCTATGGAGGTGGTGACGTGGGTTATTTCCTCCCGTCCTTTCAGATAGGTTTCTATTTCTTCCAAATCTCGAACCACACGTGTATAGTTATTCCCTTCCGGAAGTTTGTATTCCATATAAAGCTGGTCGTAAACCATGTCGGGGAAAAAGCCCTGACGCATATATTGGTAGCCGAAAACGGAAAGCAGCAACAGACCGGTCATGGCAAATACAAAACTCCACCGGTGGGCCAGACCGAACCGCAGTGCCGAACGGAGACCGGCATAGATTTTACCTTTGTACACACGCTTTCCGGTACTGTCAGTATCTATGGCAGGATGCAGCCGGCGGTCGGCCATCAGTGGTACATGGATCAGTGCCAATATCCAGCTCAGTAACAGGGAAACGGCAAGTACGATGAAAAGGTCGCGCGTGTAGACGCCTGCGGTGTCGGGGGACATGTAGATGGGTAGAAAGGCGATGATGGCTATCAGTGTCGCGCCCAGAAGAGGCATGGCTGTCTGTCTTCCGATGGCGGTCATGGCTTCCATCCGGTTTTTGCCGGCCTTCAAGTCTACCAGTATGCCGTCTATGATGACGATGGCGTTGTCTACCAACATGCCCATTGCCAGTACAAAAGCAGCCAATGATACGCGCTGCATGGTTCCGCCTGCCGAATAAAGGAACAGAAAAGAACCGAATACGGTGATGACCAGGCTGATACCTATGATAAGGCCGCTCTTGAACCCCATTGCTATCATCAGTATCAGTACTACGATGATGACGGATTCTATCAGGTTGATGACAAAGGTTCCCAAAGAGCTGCCTACCCGTTCGGGCTGATAGAAGATTTTGTGGCATTCCACTCCTGCGGGCAGACGTTCGGCTTTGAGTTCTTCCAACTTGCTTTCTACGGCATGGCCTACTTTTATAATGTCCGAACCACTGGAGGCAGCGATGAGTATACCGAGAGCGCGTTCATGGTCATAGAACATTTCATTGCGTGTGGGGTCCTCGTAGGCTTTCTCTATACGGGCGATGTCACTCAGGCGAAGCTGGTCGTCATCGTGTCCTTGAATCAGCATTTTTCCGATATCTTCTACGGTTTTGAATTTGTCGTTTACTGTGACGCGGATACGGTTTTCACCATTTTCATAATATCCTGTATAGGTGGTTTTGTTCTGGCCGTTCAAGGTTGCCAGTACTTCTGCAGGTTTAACACCGAGGTTTGCCATACGGTCTTGCAACAGGGAGATATTGATGCATTCGGAACGTTTGCCGTAGAGTTCCACACGGTCTACCCCTTCCAGTTCGTTCACTTCCCGTTTTACCAGTTCGGCATAGTCGGACAGTTCACGGTCGGACAGTCCGTCACCTGTCAGGGCATAGAACATGCCATATACATTTCCGAAGTCATCTTTGACTATCGGGGTGGTGGCTCCTTCGGGCAACAGGGCGCGGGCGTCGCTTACTTTGCGGCGCAGCATGTCCCAGCATTGTTCCACGTCATCGTCCGGCACGGTGCTCAGCAGTTCTATCTGTATCAGGGACAGGTCGTTGTATGAATAACTTTCTATATTGTCAATGTTGCCCATGGTGCGGATGTTCTTTTCAAGCACATCCGTTACTTCCAGTTCTACCTGGTGCGCGGAAGCACCCGGATAGGTGGTGACCACCATGGCAAGCTTCACTTTTATTTCGGGGTCTTCCAATTTGCTCATCTGATAGCAGGAGTAGGCTCCGCCGAGTAGCAGAACCGCTATCAGGAAATAAATCAGATTCCTGTTCCGGAATGCCCATTTACTGATGTCCATTATAATAATCCTCCTATATTTGTGTTAGTGACCGGTGACAAAGGTTTTACAATTTCTCCATCCTCAATGTGGTGTACGCCCGAGGATACAATCTGCTCTCCCGGTTGCAGTTGTCTGGAAGTGATGAGACTGTGTCCGTTGTTCAACAAACGCAGTATGGATACTTCCTGTCTGTGTACGGTATTGCTGGATGGATGAAAGACGAACACATACGCTTTGCCTTCTTTTTGCAGGATGGCGCCGGTAGGGACAGAAAGAGTATTCTCCTGCTCTGTACGGCAAAGGATGGTTACCATGGTGTTCATGCCGGGAGAAGGGATAGCCCGTGTGCCGGGTACTACTTGCAGGCGCATGGTGTATAGTTGGTTTGCGTTGGCTTTCGGGGTGACACTGATTAGTTTCAGCGGGTAGGTTTCGCCCGGATAGATATCAAATGTGCAGTGATAATTGTCGAACTGCTCCCGGCGGATATATTCGGCCGCAGGCAGATTTATTTCCACTTCGGGGGTTCCGCCGCTGATCATGGCAATGACGGGCATTCCGGCTCCGATGGTTTCGTGAGCTTCGAACAGGCGTTTCTGGACATACCCGTTGAAAGGAGCATAGAGCTGGGTGTAAGCCAACTGATCTTTATGGTGTTTGTACTTGGCGGTGATTTGCTTGAGCCCGTATACGGCTTTGTCATTGGCGTTGGGGGTGGTTCCGTTGTCTTTGTAAAGAGCCATGACCCTTTCTGCTTCCGCTTTTATTTGCTGGTATTCTGCTTCAGTAGCATCCAGTTGTACTTGATAGTCGGTGGGGTCCAGTTCGGCCAGTAATTGTCCCTCTTGTACACGGGCGCCGTCTTTTACATGTATTTTGCTGATGGTTCCGCTTACCCGGAAGGCAAGGCTGATATCTTGTGCGGCTTTTACCTTTCCCGGGAATTGCAGGAACGTTTGTTTGTCGGCAGAAACAACTGTGTCTATTTTTACTGTCTGATGACCTTTGGCTTCCCGGGCACGTTGTGCGCAGGAACTTAGTAAGATCAAGGAAATACCTGTTAGAATAAGATAAATTCGTTTCATACTACTATGATTTTCGTGCAATTAGTTTTCTGATGCAAAGTTATCCCGAAGCAAGAGGATAGAAAAGGTTGATATGAATGATAAATTGTCCGATTTGTATATTTTTGGGTTGTTATGTAGCTGGAAAGTTTACGATTTGTATTTATTTTGCAGTAAATTAAAGAATGTATAGATTGATGGACAGACAACAGATGCCTTTTCTCTTTAGATTTCTTTCGGATAGTGAACTGTATGCCTTTAAAGACGGACAGATTATTTCGACATTTAATAAATGTGGCCTTTTCTTTTGCCGGAAAGGAAATGTGGAGGTTTCACTGGAAGATAAGCATTTTCAGATAAATCCCGGTGATGTGTATATTTACATGGCTTCTACCTTGGTGCATCTGCTTCATAAGAGTGAGGATGCGGAAGGGGTTATGGTTGAAGTGGATTTAGATTATATCATTCCTATCGTCAATAGGGTGATCAATGTGGAAAACCAGCTTTTTATGCGGAAGCATCCTTGTATATCACTTTCGGATAAGCAACGTACCCATTTGGAGTATCTGTTGGATAATTTGCGGGAGAGGATAGAGGCGGAGGATGTGCAAGAGGTGAATTTGCAGCAACAACGCCTGACTTTGGAACTGATCAAGTCGATGGGGCAGACTTTCTGCTATGAGATATTGAATATGTATTTTGCCAACCAACCCATGCAGCCCTTGCCGCAGAATAAGAAGGATGTGATTTTTCAGAATTTCATGCTGGCTCTTTTCCGTTTGTATAGAAAGGAGCGTGATGTTGCTTATTATGCGAGGATGCAGCATATTACTCCACGTTATTTTTCCACCATCATTAAAGAGAAGTCGGGAAATAGTGCTTTGCAATGGATTGTGCAAATGGTGATTACCGAGGCAAAGCAGTTGCTTGAAGGATCGGATCTGAGTATCAAGGAGATTGCAGACCAATTGAATTTCCCTACGCAGTCTTTCTTTGGAAAGTATTTTAAGCAATATGTGGGGATTTCACCTAAAGAATATAGAAAAGGCAGGTTGAGGATTAAGGATGGAATTTGATTTCTGAAAATGCAATCTATTTTATTTTAATATACCTTTGTGTACAAATCATAAACGTTTTATTTATGACCCGAAAGAACGAACAAGAGCGATTCATGTCTTATATTACAGAACGGCAAACTCATGAGAGCCGGATGGCGGTGGCTGATTTTTTGCGGAAATATGCTGACCGGTATCATAACTCTGATTTTATTTCTTCTGATCCGGTACAGTTCCCGCATCGCTATCATTTCAAAGCGGATATTGAAATCAGTGCTTTTCTGACTGCTTTTCTTAGTTTCGGAGCCCGCCCTCAAATACTGAAGGCGGCAGAACGGCTGGATTCCATAATGAACCGGCAGCCTTTGCAGTATGTGTTGTCCGGGAACTGGAAAACTGATTTCTGTGGTGAGGAGTCGTTCTATCGGACGGTTTCAAAAAATAGAATGGCACAATTGTTTTATTGGCTGCATACTATATATAATAGGTATGAGAGTATGGAGAATGCTCTTCTTTGCGAAACGGATGGAACTCCGATGCAACGTCTTTGTCGTTTGTTTGGAGTGTCGGATAAGGCGCCGCAAAAGAAATTGAATATGTTTCTGCGCTGGATGATCCGTCGCGATTCGGAAGTGGATTTTGGAATCTGGAGGAATTTCTCTCCATGTGAGTTGATTATCCCTTTGGATACACATGTCAGTGAGATGGCTTTCAGATTGGGGCTGACCCGAAGTAAATCTTATACGCTGAATAACGCAAGAACTATTACTGCGGCTTTGGCTGAGGTTTTTCCCGAAGATCCTTGTCTGGGGGATTTTGCTTTGTTTGGCTATGGGATTAATGAATTATGAGATGTAGTTTGGGGTGTGTTGTTCGAAGCAGGTAGCTGTGGTGAGGATGACTATGGGATATCATTTGCAATAAATGGAAATCTAAAAATAATCCCCGAGGGATATCACATCCGTCGGGGATTTTCGGTTTTTTGGTTAAAGGTTAGTATAAAATTAGGTTAGGTTGTTTCTTAAATTATAGGGGTACGTATTCCACGAAGGCCTCCATTGCTTCATAACATGCCAAACCAAGTTGGTCATACAAAGCGGCTGTACCCCGATTGCGGTCTTCACTTCTTTGCCAGAACAGACGTTCGTCATTGCCCAGGAACGGTGCGCTTTCCATCTGAGACTGATGCTTTAAGATGGAGTTACGTTTAGCACGCAATTCTTCCGGACTGAACGGTACGGCCATTTCAATGTTTTCAATTTCCCATTCCGCCCATGCGCCACGATACATCCAGATGCGGCAATCTTTCAACCATTCGGCACCGGCTTCTTTTTCGATGTCGATAGCGGCAAGCACTGCGTCTGTGCAGACACGATGGGTTCCGTGCGGGTCGGCAAGGTCACCGGCCACATAAATTTGGTGGGGTTTTACGTCACGTAGTAACTGTAAAACGATTTCCACATCGGCTTCACTGATAGGGTTCTTCTCGATTTTTCCTGTTTCATAGAACGGCAAGTCGAGGAAGTGGACACGGTTCAATGGAATTTGATTGTAAGTACTTGCAGTACGGGCTTCGCCACGACGGATCAGTCCTTTAATGGTCAGGATATCGCGGCTGTCCATATCGCCTTCTTTCTTAGCGGCAAGGAATTTCTTGATTTCAGCGTATTTGTTTTTGATGGTTTCGTTGGAGTTTTCATCAAAAAGTTGGTTGAAACCGTTGATGAAGTGCATGAAACGTACTACTTCTTCATCGCCTACGGCAATGTTTCCGGAAGTTTCGTATGCTACGTGTACTTCGTGACCTTGCTGAACCAAACGCCGTAAAGTTCCACCCATTGAGATTACGTCATCATCCGGGTGCGGAGAGAAGACTACCACGCGTTTCGGGAATGGTTTTGCCCGTTCGGGGCGATAGGTGTCATCTGCATTGGGCTTGCCGCCGGGCCATCCGGTGATGGTGTGCTGCAAGTCATTGAATATTTTGATATTTACGTTGTAAGCAGAACCGTAAAGTGCCAACAGTTCGCTCAATCCGTTTTCATTATAATCTTTATTGGTCAGTTTCAGAATCGGTTTTTTGACACGCATACACAACCATACAATAGCGCTGCGAATCAATTTGTCGTTCCATTCGCAATTGGTTACCAGCCACGGACGTTGGATACGGGTAAGGTGAGAAGCCGCTGCCAGATCTATGCAGACATTTGCATTGTTATGCATTTGCAGATAAGAAGCGGGCAGAGTGTCGCTCACTTTGTCTTCCACCGCTTTCTTGATGATATCGGCTTTGTCATCTCCCCATGCCAGCAAATAGATTTTGCGGGCAGCCATAATAGTTGCCACACCCATCGTGATGGAACAGGGAGGGAGATTGTCCACTCCCAAGTTGTGTGCAGCTTCAGCACGCGAGGTTGAGTCAATCAAAATCAGTCGGGTAGGGGAGCTCAAGCTTGATCCCGGCTCGTTCATGGCAATATTGCCTTCACGACCAATGCCCATTAATACGATGTCTATACCGCCAAAAGTCTGGATACGTTGTTCGTACAGGCGACAGTATTCGATGACAGCTTCCTGCGGAATCGTTCCGTCGATGGTGAATACATTTTGTTTATCGATGTCGATTTGGCTTAGGAATAAGTCGTTCAGTTGTGAGAAACTGCTTCCAGCCCCTTCGGAAGCCAAAGGGTAATATTCATATAAATTGAAAATTACTACGTTACGGAAACTTAGTCCTTCATCTTTATGTTTACGGACCAGTTCGGCATAAAGCGGCCGTAATGAAGCACCGGTTCCAGCCCCAATCACGCAGAACTTTCCTTCGCGCTGACGTTCCTGAATTTTTGCCGTAATTTCGTTGGCAATGTGCTGCACGCCTTCCTCCATCGTTTCATAGATGTCGGTAGGCACTTTTTCGCAGCGGGTCAAGACAGAACGTTCCACCGCATTTTCGGGTTTATAATATTTCGGAGATACTCTGTTCAGAGAAATCTGCGAACTTAAGTTTGTTCTCATAAATTACAAATTAGCTTTTTCGATATCTTTGAAATATTTGTAGGTACCGACTTTCAGTTCGTCTGTAGCGGCTTCGTCACAAACAATGATGCCATGCTGGTGCATTTGTAATGCGCTGATAGTCCACATTTGTGTAATACCACCTTCAACGGCATGTTGCAAAGCACGTGCTTTGTTGTGCCCGTTGCAGATAATCAGAACTTCTTTGGCTGAAAGGACAGTCCCTACACCTACTGTTAACGCAGTTTTAGGTACTTTGTTCACGTCATTGTCAAAGAAACGTGAGTTTGCAATGATTGTGTCTGTAGTCAGTGTTTTGATACGTGTGCGTGAAGACAAAGATGAACCCGGTTCGTTGAATGCGATATGTCCGTCGGGACCGATACCTCCCATAAACAGGTCGATGCCTCCGATTTCGGCTATTTGTTTTTCGTAGTTGGCGCATTCTGCTTCCAGGTCTTCGGCATTTCCATTCAGGATATGTACATTTTCTTTCTTTATATCAATGTGGTTAAAAAAGTTTTTCCACATAAATGTATGGTAGCTTTCTGGATGATCTTCAGGTAAGCCTACATATTCGTCCATATTGAAAGTAACGACATTCTGGAAAGATACTTTTCCCTGCTTGTTCAGTTCTATCAGCGCTTTGTACATGCCTAGCGGTGAAGATCCTGTGGGACAACCTAAAACAAAAGGTTTTTCAGGAGTCGGATTTGCCGCATTGATTTTACTAGCTACATAGTTTGCCGCCCATTGTGACAGCGCTTGGTAATCAGATTCAATAATTACTCTCATGGTTCTTTCTTTTTTAAGTTTTAAGTGTTAAGTTAACTATACGGGTTATTCCATATTATCCGTTTTGGGACGGAGGAATGTCAATTGTACTACCAGTGCGATAAGCACAATAATAGCCAACATGGCAAATCCCAGTCCCAACTTACCTCCGTCTGTCCACTTTCCCAAGACTTCGGTAATGGCTGCTCCCGCAAACACGCCTGTCATATTCATGATACCATAGGCGGTAGCACGGTGTTTGGATGATACGAACTGGCATAGAATCGGCATATTGTTGGCATCGAAGATACCATAACCGATTCCGAATAATAATCCAGCTCCCACAACAGCTACGAAACTGTGTCCGAACCCTAGTAAAAGCAGGGATGGAATAGTAAGTCCCAAGCCGATGGCACCCGTGTACACACGTCCTTTTATATTTCTTTGCACCCACTTATCGGATAAGGTTCCACCAATAATTACGCCAATGAACGAGGATAGCGCGATGGTGATAGTCGACATGGGGCCGGCTTGTGACATCGGTATATTCAGGTTCTCGGCGAACAAGGTAGGTAACCAGTTTTTGGTTGCCCATCCCGGTAAACTGGGGGCTGCGAAATATAGCAGAATCACCCAGAATGCAATATTACTGAAAAGTAATGATAATCCCTTCAATAAATTGCTTTTTTCTTTACCGGAAGGTGAATTTATTTGTTCAATTTGTATTCTATCCTTCTTTTCATGTAGAAAAAGCATCAAAATTACGGCGTATGCGATGCCGGCGATGCCGAACCAATGAAAGGTTGTATGCCAGGAAAAAGCAGCGGCTACTGTAGCGCCGAAACCTCCGATGGCCTGCCCGGTGTAGAGCCCGGTCATGTGAATACCGATGGCTAATGAACGTGACTTATCGGAGTGATAGTCGGCGATCAGTGACAATCCGGCAGGAATATAGAGCGCTTCGCTGATTCCCATCAAGGCGCGAAGGAAAAAAACTTCATTATAGGTGTCGGCGATTCCCATCAGATAAGTGACGGCCGACCATACAAACAAACTGCCAACAATAAGCCATTTGCGGTTCATGCGGTCGCCCACCATTCCGGCTATAGGGCTCATACAGCCATATATCCAAAGAAAGACTCCCATCAGTCGCCCAAAATTGGCAGCTGACTGAAGCTCGGTGATATCCACCGCCATGGCATCTCTCATTGTGGACAACATTTGCCGGTCCATGTAATTCAACAGGGCGACACCCCATAATAATCCTACTACAACCCAAGGATAAATTTTACTGTTTTTCATGCTAATAGATAAAGGGCTTTATAAATGTGATTTTTTGCTGTCGAGTATTTCCTCGCATAATGTATAGCCCTTGATCATCATTCTTGGAATGTGGAACGGGCCTTTGAACAGGTTACCCTTGGCCATTTGTGCAGGCGTGCCGTCACGATGGAGATATCCAAACCATTCTCCACACTCTTTATCAGGGAAATGGGTGTATGTCCAATCGCTGATTTGCTTGTGCATGTCAAGGTATTTTTCATTTCCGGTTGCTAAATATGCATACAAAGTAGCGATGATAGCCTCTGTCTGAGGCCACCAGAATTTCATGTCTTGGGAATAATCCTGTGGCGGAAGGTTCTTGCAGTCTTTGAAGTTGATGATACCTCCGAATTCTTTGTCCCATCCCCACTCCCAAGACCAATCAAGGATAGTGAGGGCCAACTCCGTAATATCTTTGTCCCAATTACGGTATTTGGCTTCTTCCAGCAGAAACCAGGCTGTCTCGATACAATGTCCCGGATTGATGGTGCGGCCCATGTTGCTGTCGATGAATTCTCCATGGGGACCTACCGTTTCAAGCAACGCCTTGAATTCGGGATGCATGAAATCTTTGCGCAGTTGGGCGATGGAAGCGTCAATCTGTCCGTTGAAGCTTTCATCTTGAATGGCCTGGCGGATACGTGATGCTACATTAATCAGGATCATTGTGATGGAATGTCCTTTCATAGGAAGAGTATCCAGATATTTTGGAGGGAGTATGCCTGGTGTTTCCATAAAATACTGCATCCGTTTGAACAAGTCTAATGCTTTTACGGCATACGTCTGGTCACCGGATGCGATGGCATATTCCGACATGGCGATGGCTGCGAATGACTCCGAGAAAATATAACGGCGTTTGCGCAAGGGAGTGCCTTCGGCAGTCACTTCGAAATACATACGTCCGTCAGAGTCAAAACAATGCGCTTCTATAAAGTCTATTGTACTTTTAGCTGCCGCCAGCCATGCTTCGTTCTTTTCTATATTATTATACGCATAGGAACAGATAAAAGCAAATCTTCCTTGGAACCACACTGATTTGGTGGTGTCCATCAAGCTGCCGTTTCGGTCAACGCAGGTATAAATACCTCCATTGACCTTGTCCAGCCCGTATTTCAGCCAAAACGGCATGATATTGGTGGTCAGATCTGTTTTGTATGATTCCGACCATTCTTATATAATCTATTGAAAACATCGTGGTTCTGGTTTATTTGTTACATCTTTCGAAGAAATTGATTGCTTCCAGTTCGGCTTTCATGGCAGCTTCTTCCTCATCTGTCATATTCTGGAACGGAGTCCGGTTCTTTCCTAAATCCAGCCCGATCAGTTTCATGATGCGTTTACCGCCAACGATGTTTCCACGATAGTGACAGATGACATTGATAACTTCCTGTGCGAAATTCTGGCGTTCGCGTGCCAATTCCAGATCACCGGCTTTCCATGCTTCGATGATGCCTGTGAGTTCTTTGCCGTTATAGTTGGTTGTTCCACCGATACCGCCCTGTGCACCGCCCATAGCCAGACATGGAAGGATCGTTTCATCCTGTCCGTGCAACATGTCGAATTTGCCATTTTTATATAAACGGCATTGGTTGTATTCATACAGGCTTTCGAAAGTATATTTGATACCGGCGAAATTAGGAATGCGACCGTCTACGGCTTCCAAGAATGCTACCATTGAGAGGAATGCTCCGTTGAAAGCTGGGATATGATAAAAATAGAAAGGAAGTGCAGGAGCGCCGCATGCTATTTCTTCGCAGTATTTCACCAATTCTTCAATGCGTCCTACTTTGGGGAAAGGAGGTGCCATTGCTCCGATACCCCATGCTCCGATTTTCTGAGCGTGTTCTGCCAGACGTTTGCTTGATTTTACACAAGTGCTTCCTACATGGACAATGACTTTGAATCCTTCGGGTGCTACTTCCATCCAACGTTCAGCCAGTTTCATGCGTTCGTCTTCTGTCAGCATATAGCCCTCTCCGGAAGAACCATTGATAAATACGCCTTGAAGTCCGTTTCTAACCAATAGTTGGCAATAGGCTTCAATCGGTTCATAATTTACTTCTCCGTTCTCATAAAAGGGAGTAAAAGGTGCGTCAATTAATCCGTGAATCTTTTCCATAGCCTTTAATTTATTTGAAATGAATATTTTATATTACTTAATCATGTTGCGTGCAAATATATAAATGATTTATGAAAACAACAAGTGAAAACTAAATTTATTTATTAATAATCGCTCTTTTAATAAATAGAAAGATAAATAAGCGACTTAGAAACGTTCTTTAAATGTATATGGAAAATGGAATTGTTACAAAAAATGATAATTAGCTTACATCTTCTAAAATAATTTTTGAAAATTCTCTTTAAATGTGATTTGATTTCATAAAAAAATAACTATATTTGTGGACATTAACGGAATATTTTATTATGGGTGAGAATTTGTTGAAAGAAATTGAAAAGGGCTCAAAGATGGCTGTGATGAAGAAGAAAATCATTACCCATTATATTTATAATGGAAGCTCTACGATTACTGATTTAGCAAGAGAGATGGATTTAAGTGTGCCTACAGTTACAAAATTCATTGATGAAATGTGTGAGGAAGGTTACATTAACGACTATGGAAAGCTGGAAACCAGTGGGGGAAGACATCCCAGTTTGTATGGTTTGAATGCAGATTCCGGATATTTTGTAGGTGTTGAAGTGCGTCAGTTTTCCATTAACTTAGGGTTGATAAATTTTAAAGGAGATGTAGTTCAGCTAAAAATGAATGTTCCTTTTAAAGCGAAGAATACCCCTGAGAGTTTAGACGAATTGTGTAAGTTGATTAAACATTTTCTTCAAAAAGTCAGTGTTGAGAAAGATAAGATATTAAATATTAATGTAAATCTTTCCGGGCGTGTGAATCCGGATTTGGGATATAGTTACAGTATATTCAATTTTGATGAGCGCCCGTTGACGGATGTCATATCAGAAAAGGTGGGTGGTTATCGTGTTTCTATTGATAACGACACTCGTGCTATGATTTACGGTGAGTATATGCAAGGTGTTGTGAAAGGTGAGAAGAATATCATCTTTATCAATGTCAGTTGGGGATTGGGTATGGGAATTATCATTGATGGAAAGATTTATAAAGGAAAATCCGGTTTCTCTGGCGAATTCGGGCATAATTTTGGATATGAGAATGAGATTATCTGCCATTGTGGGAAAAAAGGATGCATAGAAACGGAAGTTTCGGGGGCTGCTTTGCATCGTATTCTGTTGGAACATATTAATAATGGTGAAAACTCTATTATCTCCAATACCAAGAAAAATTTGGAAGATTTGACCTTGGATGATATCATTGATGCGGTAAATAAGGAAGATTTGCTGTGTATTGAACTGGTGGAAGAAATCGGAGTGAAATTAGGTCGCCATGTAGCGGGACTTATTAATATATTTAATCCGGAGCTAGTCATTATTGGTGGTGCATTGTCACGTACAGGTGATTATTTGACACAACCCATCACTACAGCTATTCGAAAATATACACTGAACTTGATGAACCGTGATTCTGTTATTGTAGAATCTAAATTGAAAGAAAGAGCCGGGATCATCGGTGCTTGTATGTTGTCGCGCAGTAAACTGTTTGAATAAATATGGCGAATTAAAAATAAATAGGGGCTTATTTAAGCCCCTATTTATTTTTAATAGTTTGCTTTAGTGTTTCCCAATTTTCATTGAAATCGGGCATGGAATGAAAAAGTAAATTCGCTCCTTCATTCAGTAATACATTGTCGTGCAATGGTCCTGTATTCACGGCGATGGTAAAAATACCGGCTGCAACTCCCGCCTGTACACCTAGTGGTGCATTTTCTATTACTAACGCTTCATTGGGTTTAAAGCCGCCTTTCTTTAGGGCCATCAGATATGGTTCCGGATTTGGTTTCCCATATTTCACATCAAAGGCGGTAACCATTAAGTTGGCTTGGAATATGCCCGGAAAATTATGATTCAATCGGTCCAATAACGAAGTTTGTCCCGAACCGGTTACTACCATCGGAGTCAGTCCTTCGCTCTTTATTTTAGTCAATACTTCCAGTGCGCCGGGCATCCGTTCTGCTTTGGGGCATTTGTTGAATTCTTCAGTTTTGGCTTGGTAGATAGCTTTTATTTCTTCTTCAGTAGCATCATGCCCACGTTCCCGACGACTTACTATATTGATCGTAGATGCACCGGTACGCCCTTCGTGCATATAAGCTTCTTCTCGGCTGAGGCCGAAACCGAAGCGTTTCATTATTTTATGCCATGACTCAGCATGGTTGGGCATGGAGTCGAACAGCACGCCGTCCATATCGAATAATACGGCTTTCAAGTCGATGGATTCGTATCCATGAGTATGAAGATAGTTATTTATCGCTTCTTTAAACATAGAATAAATGTATAGTTATTACTTCCAAAGGTGTGACCGTTGGATTGGAATAAAGTGAAGAATCTGCAAGCATTTGATGGATGCTTTCAGATTCTTCACTGTTATTCGGAATGACATTGATAAATGGCATTCTGAATAGGTTCTTGATATTATAATCTAGCTTGGATAGCTTTAGACTCTTCTTCGTATCCCGGTTTATTCAACAAAGCAAACATATTTTTCTTGTATGCTTCCACGCCCGGTTGGTTGAACGGATTTACTCCCAGCAAATAACCGCTGATACCACAAGCTTTTTCAAAGAAATAGATGATTTCTCCCAGGTAGTATTCATTCAGTTCGGGTACAATCAGTCGCATATTGGGTACACCACCGTCAACGTGTGCCAGCTGAGTACCTAGTTCTGCCATCTTGTTCACTTCGTCTACACGCTTTCCTGCCAAGAAATTCAAGCCATCCAAATTTTCGCTGTCCGAAGGAACTTGAAGTGTATGTTCCGGCTTTTCGATAGAGATAACTGTTTCGAAGATAGTACGTTCACCTTCCTGAATCCACTGTCCCATAGAATGGAGGTCGGTAGAGAAGTCGACGGCAGACGGATAAATACCTTTACCGTCCTTACCTTCGGATTCACCGTACAATTGTTTCCACCATTCGTTCATATAGTGCAGTTTGGGATTGAAGTTTACCAAAATCTCAATCTTCTTTCCGTCTTTATACAATTCATTGCGGGTAGCGGCATAAACGGCAGCAGGGTTTTCGGCAAACGGAGTAGCCGGCCCACATACTGTTTCCATTGTGCGTGCGCCTTCCACTAATTTTTCGATGTCGAAACCTGCCACTGCGATAGGCAACAAACCTACCGGAGTAAGGACAGAGAAACGACCGCCTACATTATCGGGGATAATGAAAGTCTGATATCCTTCTTTGTCGGCTGTAACACGTGCGGCACCCTTTTTGGCATCTGTAACGGCAACAATCACTTTCTTCGCCATTTCCTTGCCAAGCTGGTCTTCACACTGTTTTTTCAGCAAACGGAAAGCTAAGGCGGTTTCCGTAGTAGTACCAGATTTGGAAATATTAATTACACCGAACTTTTTGTCCTTCAAGTATTCAGTTAATTCGAACAAATAATCTTCGCCGATATTGTGGCCTGCAAAAACGATGACGGGTCCGTCTTGTTTTGCTTTCAACCATTGGAAACTATTGGATAAAGCTTCTATTACGGCACGTGCTCCCAGATAGCTTCCACCGATACCTGCTACGACTACTACTTCGCAGTTGTCGCGCAGAACCTGGGCAGTAGCTTTCAAGTCAGCCAAATGTTCGGCTGTTATAGACGATGGCAAATGCAACCAACCCAAGAAGTCATTACCTTTACCTGTACCGTTTTCCAATGTTTCCATGCAGGCTTTCACCTGAGGTTCGTAAGCAGCGATTGTTTCCTTAGAAACAAAACCGGCTACTTTGTCGATGTTTAAACTAATATTCTTCATTGTATCTGATATTTTATCTGAATGAATCAGTTAATAATTTAATCTCAATCATGGGCGAGATGCGCTCATATAAAATATTATAAACGGCATCTACGATAGGCATGTTCACGTGCAAGTGCTTGTTTAGCTCCTTGATACATTTCGTTCCGTAGTATCCTTCGGCAATCATTTCCATTTCTATCTGTGCGCTTTTTACGGAATAACCTTTACCAATCATGGTTCCGAATACGCGGTTCCGGCTGAAATTGGAATAGGAGGTAACCAACAAGTCACCCAGATAAGCGGAATCATCAATAGAACGCTCTACGGGATGTACGGTATTCAGGAAGCGGTTCATCTCTTGAATGGCATTTGAAATCAATACAGCCTGAAAATTGTCGCCATATTTCAGACCGCTGCAAATTCCAGCGGCGATAGCATAAATATTCTTCAATACCGAAGCGTATTCTATACCTGCCACATCCGGGCTTACAGAAGTTTTTATGTAATGTCCGGCCAGCTGCCGGGCGAATATCTTCGCCTTGTCAATGTCTTTACATCCGATAGTCAGATAGGAAAGACGCTCCAAGGCTACTTCTTCTGCGTGGCACGGACCTGCAATGACGGCTATATTCTCTTCGGGAACACCGTATACCTGATGAAAATAATCGGAAACAATCAGGTTCTCGTCAGGGACGATACCCTGATAGCAGTGACAATGAACTTGTCCTTTATTTTGGTTTTCAGCTTTTTCAGGTGGCTTTTCAGATAGGGAGAGGGGGTAACGAATATTAGGGTATCCGATTCCTTTACTATCTTGTTGATATCTGAAGAGAAGTTGATGTTCTTTATATCAAAGCGCACACTTGTCAGATAAGCCGGATTATGTCCCAAACGTTTGAACTCTTCAATTCGGTCGTCGCGGCGCATATACCAGTTGATTGATTCAGCCTGAGCCAAGACTATTTTTGCAATAGCCGTGGCCCAGCTGCCACCACCCATTATCGCTATTTTACCGGGCAATTTCATGCTTATTATTTATGATGGATAATTGACAATTGGAATAATTCTCAATCTTTAAATTCTCAATTCTCAATTTTCGCAATCCATCCGGCAACTTCGTCCACCGTAGGATTGGTTAGTTCCAATTTATATTTTTTGTTGATTCCGCAAATGTCCATATGCAGCTTCTGCGGATTCACTTCTTTCATATCGCTCACCAGGTTATAGCCTGCTTTCTGAATGACAGGAACCCAGTCTTCTGAAATTCCCAGTTCCATAAATTTGGCAGGAGTGTCTTTCGGAGTAATCTTTTCGGGACGCATCTGGGGGAAGAACAATACTTCCTGAATGGTAGACTGTCCGGTCATCAGCATCGTCAGACGGTCCATACCGATTCCCATACCCGAAGTGGGGGGCATACCATATTCCAGCGCACGGACGAAGTCTTTGTCAATAATCATAGCTTCATCATCTCCTTTTTCGCTCAGTCTCATTTGTTCTTCGAAACGTTCCAACTGATCAATCGGGTCATTCAGTTCAGAGTATGCGTTACACAGTTCCTTGCCGTTTACCATCAGCTCGAAACGCTCGGTCAAATCCGGATTGCTGCGGTGTATCTTTGTCAGCGGAGACATTTCTTTCGGATAGTCGGTGATGAAAGTCGGCTGGATGTAAGTACCTTCGCAGAATTCTCCGAAGATTTCATCAATCAGCTTGCCTTTACCCATTGTATCGTCAATTTCCATGTTCAGTTTCTGACAAACTTCGCGTATCTGTTCTTCGTTCATGCCTGTCAGGTCATAGCCGGTGTGTTCCTTGATAGAGTCCAGCATGGTGACACGTTTGTACGGGGCTTTGAAGTCAATGATGTTGTCGCCTACTTTTACTTGAGTGGTGCCGTTTACATCCAGACAGATTTTTTCAATCATTTTTTCTGTAAATTCCATCATCCAGTTATAGTCCTTGTAGGCAACATATATTTCCATGCAGGTAAATTCAGGATTGTGCGTGCGGTCCATTCCTTCGTTACGGAAGTTCTTACCTATTTCATACACTCCTTCGAAACCACCTACAATTAGTCTTTTCAGGTACAACTCACTGGCAATACGCATGTACAGCGGCATATCCAGTGCGTTGTGGTGAGTTATGAATGGACGTGCGGCTGCTCCGCCGGCAATGGATTGCAGAATCGGGGTTTCCACTTCCATATAACCTTTTGAGTTGAAATATTCGCGCATAGAGCTATATACTTTACTGCGCTTGATGAAGATATCTTTTATCTCTTCATTCACAGCAAGGTCAACATAACGTTGGCGATAACGCAGTTCAGGGTCTTCAAACTTGTCGTAAGCGACTCCGTCTTTGTATTTTACAATAGGAAGCGGTTTGATAGACTTGGACAGTACGGTCAGTTTTTTAGCGTGGATACTGATTTCACCCATTTGGGTTCTGAATACGAATCCTTCTATACCGATAAAGTCACCAAGGTCCAGCAGACGTTTGAACACAGTGTTGTACATTTCTTTGTTTTCATCCGGGCAGATGTCATCACGGGTGATATACACCTGGATACGGCCTTTTGAATCCTGTAATTCGATAAATGAAGCTTTACCCATCACACGGCGGCTCATCATACGTCCGGCTACCGATACTTTGCGAGGTTCCTCATCATCCTTGAACTCAGCTTTTATATCTGTAGAAAATGCATTGGTTACATACTCAGCTGCGGGGTATGGCTCGATGCCCATAGCGCGCAATTCATTCAGACTGTTTCGTCTGATAATCTCCTGTTCACTTAGTTCTAATACGTTCATCCTGTTAAAACATTAACTCAATTTGTTGGCAAAAATACGAAAGATTTTGCAAAGTACCTCATTAAGACGTGTTTTTATTTCGATAAAGCCTGTTCTTGAGCCAGTTCGCACACCATAGATATCATGAACAGCACTCCGATTGCACCGCAGGCAATAATCAGGGCGAGATTAATCATACGGGCACGGAAAAGGGTGGAAGTATGCAGATGGGAAGCTGTGTATTCTTTAAAGAACAGATAAAGGCCCGGTACAGCCGAACTTGCCAGCAGAAAATCTTCAGGAATATGGAAAAAGTAAGTTTTGGTGAAACCGATCAGCGCCCAGTGGCAGAGAAACATGACGAGAAAGATATTGACTCGTTTGGAAAATGCCAGCAGCAGTCCGATGGTGAAAACCGCTACCGAACAAGGCATTACAGGTGAGGTCATCATGGGAAAGCTCATCCCCCTTATAATGGAGAAGAGTGGATAGGCCAATGGCAACATACAAAGCAGGACGGCTAGTGCGGTATGTTTGTGAGTCCGGTCAAAAGGGGTGTAGTTTACTTTCAGGTCATAAATCCAGAAGATGGCCATGATTCCCCAAAATCCTGCCAAAGCATTGTTGTAACTTCTTGGTTCACAATAAATCATGTAATACACGGAAGCTATCCATACATTCAAGAATATGAGATATAACTTCATCGCTACTTTTATTTTTTTTGTGGGGCTTTTGAATAGAGAACAGGTTAAAATAATGCCGATAAGGGTGATAATAACTTGATAAATCCAGGTACCCGCATTGTAATGAGTGATTGTATCCCAAAAAATATTCATCTTCTTGATAAGTTGGTAGTTATTTTGGGTGCCAAAATTACGAAAAAATGATGGAATAGCCTATCTTTGTAGCGAATATATAAAAATAGAGAAGAACGATGAAGAAGTTTATGAGTCTGATGTTGCTGGTTTGCGCATGTTTGCTGAACCAGCCGGTGAAGGCACAACAGGTTACTCCTGATAATGCCGGTTATATAGTAAAGGTAGGGGATATGGCTCCCGATTTTGAAATGGAACTGACAGACGGACAGAAAGTGAAACTCTCTGATTTGCGTGGCAAGGTGGTGATGCTTCAGTTCACTGCCAGTTGGTGTGGGGTATGCCGCAAAGAGATGCCTTTTATAGAAAAAGATATCTGGCTGAAACATAAGGATAATAAAGCGTTTGCTCTCTTTGGAGTGGATCGGGACGAACCTTTGGAAACCGTAGTGGCTTTTGCCAAACGTACCGGCGTGACCTATCCGTTGGCTCTTGATCCGGGAGCTGATATTTTTGCCAGATATGCAGACCGTAAAGCGGGCATCACCCGTAATGTATTGATTGACAAAACGGGCAAGATTGTAATGCTGACCCGTTTGTACAATGAAGAAGAATTCTCTTCTTTGTGCAAGAAGATAGATGAAATGTTGGGAGAAAAATAACAGATAATGAGAGGATCGGTACTATTTGTCACGTTTTTATTTTTTGTTCTATCACCGCTTCTGGCGAAGAAAAAGCCTCGTACCGGCAAAGAGGCATTATTTGGAAAGGAATATGCTACCTATCAGATTACATCCAATGAACTAAGCGGAGCTTGTTTTTATTTGGTGAGTGGTCACGGAGGTCCCGATCCTGGGGCCATCGGTATCTATCAGGGGCGTCAGTTGCATGAGGATGAGTATGCATACGATATTATTCTGCGGTTGGCACGTGAGTTGTTGTCACGCGGTGCGAAGGTGCATATTATCATTCAAGATAAGAAAGATGGTATTCGTGACGGTCATGTCCTGGCAAACAGTAAACGTGAAACTTGCATGGGAGATCCTATTCCCTTGAATCAGGTGGCTCGTTTGAAGCAACGTTGTGACTGGGTGAATAAACTGTATCGGAAAGATAAGAGCAGTTACAAACGAGCTGTATTTATTCATGTGGACAGTCGCAGTAAGGGACAGCAGACAGATGTGTTTTTTTATAACGCTCCTAAAAGTACGAAGGGTAGGCGGTTGGCCAATAACTTGCACCGTACCTTTGATAGGAAATATGACAAGCATCAGCCAAACCGTGGCTTTCGCGGAACGGTGAGTGAACGTAATTTGTATGTATTGCGTAATACTACTCCCGTAGCGGTGTTTTTGGAGTTGGGAAATATTCGGAACAAGCGTGACCAACAACGGCTGGTTCTGAAGAATAACCGTCAGGCATTGGCAAATTGGATTGCGGAGGGAATAGTGAAAGACTATAAGCAAGGCAAATAGAATAGGGGCAACGGATGTGCTTTTGTTTTGCCAGCTTTGTGATGGTTGGGTGAGTTATAATCGGCAGAATGTGACTGGTGTTTGAGCTTGTGAAACTTCGAAATCAAGCCTTGCATATTAGAGTCGTGAAATAAAGAAAGGGAGTGACATTTTTTATCACTCCCTTTTCTTTTACTTGATTTCAATTTCCTCTTTCATGTCTATCTCCTCACCGTGAACATCGGTGAACCGATATTGCAGGAAGGCCAGACTTTGGTCTGGGATAATCTTTATTCCGAATCCGTATTTCATTTGCCATTTGCGCTTCAGGGAAACCAGACCCTGATTCACGTATGCTGCGATGTACGGATGGATGTACAGCGTAAATCTCTTTATCTTCAATTTGTTGACCAGGTAGTCAATCTTACTCTCCAAAGTATCCGTAAAAAGGATGGATGGCTTTATGCTACCTTTCCCGAAGCAGGTGGGACAGGTTTCATTCGTGTTGACATCCATGGCAGGACGCACGCGTTGGCGGGTAATTTGCATCAATCCAAATTTACTGAGGGGCAGAATGTTATGTTTTGCTCTGTCTTTCTGCATGTTTTGGCACATACGTTCGTACAGTTTCTGCCGGTTCTCTGCTAGATTCATATCAATGAAGTCAACTACGATAATGCCACCCATATCACGCAATCTTAACTGGCGTGCCAGTTCGTCGGCGGCACCCAGGTTTACATCCAATGCGTTAGCCTCCTGCCCGTTGGCAGATTTGGAGCGGTTTCCACTATTGACATCCACTACATGAAGTGCTTCTGTGTGTTCAATAATCAGGTAAGCTCCACTTTTATACGAAATGGTTTTCCCGAAAGAGGATTTGATTTGTTTGGTAATACCGAAATTGTCGAATATGGGAAGCTGACCCTTGTACAGTTTTACGATTTCGGCTCGTTCAGGGGCGATAAGTGATACATAATCCTTAATCTCATGGAACACTGTTTCATCGTTCACATAGATGTTCTCATAAGACGGATTGAAAAGATCGCGCAACATGGCCACTGTACGGCTGGTCTCTTCGTATACCAATGCCGGCAGTTTGGGAGCCTTCTGTACTTTAGTGATTGTTTCTTCCCAATGTTTCAGCAAGACTTTAAGCTCTGCATCAAGCTCGGCCACCCTTTTGCCTTCCGCTACGGTGCGTACAATCACTCCGAAGTTTTTCGGTTTGATGCTTTGCAATAACTGTTTCAGACGGGCGCGTTCTTCGCTCGATTTAATTTTTTGTGATACCGAAACCTTATCGTTGAAAGGGATTAATACCAAATAACGTCCGGCGAATGACAATTCGCAGGTTAGTCTGGGGCCTTGGTCGAGATAGGTTCCTTTACAATCTGCACAATAACTTCCTGACCTTGTTGGAGGGTGGTTGAAACCGTCCCTTCCTTTTCAATATCAGGCAGCATAGTAGCTTTTGTGATGGGAAAAAGTTTTTTACGGTCGCTTAAAACTTGCTTCAGATACTTCTGATAAGAATGAAATTGAGGACCTAGGTCTAGATAATGAAGAAAAGCATCTTTTTCAAAGCCGACATCCACGAAACAGGCATTAAGGCCGGGCATTAGTTTCTTTACCCGTCCCAAATACATATTTCCCACATTGAAGGAAGCACTTCTCCCTTCTTTCTGAAATTCCACCAACGCTTTATCTTCAAGGAGTGCGATGGAAATCTCTTTGGGTTGTACGTCTACTACTAGTTCGCTTGTCACTTTTGTATTTTTAAATTGTTCACTTTTCTCATTAAACAAAGAACAAACCTGAAAGACTTTTGTTGCTTTGCAAGGTTTGTTCTTTATTTGTCGTCACAGACAGACTACAAATTATTTTTTGCTTTTATGTCTGTTCTTTCTTAGTCTTTTTTTACGCTTGTGAGTAGACATTTTGTGTCTTTTTTTCTTCTTTCCGCTTGGCATAGCTTCAAATTTTATGGGTTAATACTCTTGTTTATTATTTCTTTACTGATAATGTAAATGTCTTAGCTGGTTTAAATGCCGGAATATTGTGCTCCGGAATAATGATTGTAGTGTTCTTTGAAATGTTGCGAGCAGTCTTCTGAGCTCTTTTCTTCACTACAAAACTTCCAAAACCACGCAGGTACACATTTTCTTCTTTAGACAATGAATCCTTTACTGTATCCATGAAAGCCTCAAGTGTGGTTAACACTGTCACCTTGTCAATACCGGTATTTTTCGTAATTTCGTTTACGATATCTGCTTTAGTCATTTCGCTAAATAATTATTGTTATACTTATATCTTAATTTTTTGGACTGCAAATATATAGCTTTTCTCCCTCTTTAAGAAATATATTCAGAATAAATTTCCTAAAAAAAGCATCTTCTTCCATTTTCTTGGTTTACTTTTGCGGAAATATTGCATAGAATGCACTTTTATATAATACTGATATGGAGAATTTTAGCAGAAAATTGATAGATTGGTATAGGGAAAACGGGCGTGATTTGCCGTGGAGAAGGACAAAAAATCCTTATTTGATATGGATCTCGGAGATTATTCTACAACAAACTCGTGTGGTTCAGGGATATGATTACTATCAACGTTTTGTGGCCCGTTTTCCTGATGTGTTCGCACTGGCGGCAGCCGATGAGGATGAGGTGATGAAATATTGGCAGGGGCTGGGGTATTATTCTCGTGCGAGAAATTTGCATGCTGCGGCCAGAAGGATGGCAGAGGCAGGAGGATTTCCTGTAACATACACTGGGGTGCGTGCTTTGAAAGGAGTGGGAGAATATACAGCAGCGGCTATTTGTTCATTTGCTTACGGTATGCCATACGCAGTGGTGGACGGTAATGTGTATCGGGTGCTGTCTCGCTGGTTGGGCATTGATACCCCCATTGATTCGGCGGAAGGAAAGAAACTGTTTGTCCGGGTTGCCGATGAGTTGCTGGACCGTGAGCGCCCTGGTCTCTACAACCAGGCTATCATGGATTTTGGAGCTTTGCAGTGTACTCCGGTAGCGCCCGACTGCCTGTTTTGTCCGCTAAACGATTCTTGTGTGGCGCGTCTGAAGGGGATTGCCGGCTCTTTGCCTGTGAAGCAACATAAAAACAAGGTGACCAATCGTTATTTTAATTATATATATGTACGTATGGGCGCGTATACCTTTATACATAAGCGCAGCGGAAATGATATATGGAAAAATTTGTATGAACCGCCTTTGATAGAAACGGATCGTGAGTGGACGGAAGAGGAACTGTATGCATCGCCACAGTTTCGCGGGATGCTGTCCGGGGGAGAGGAGCCCATAGTGCGGCTGGTGCGGAAAGGGGTGAAGCACGTGTTATCCCACCGGGTGATTTACGCAAATTTTTATGAAGTGATTCTCCCTGAGAATTCGGCTTCTTTTTGCGAAGTATCAGAGAATAAGCGTGGAAGATTTGCATAAATTTGCCGTATCGCGTTTGGTGAATCAGTTTTTTTCGCTAATTTTGGAGCCTAATAATTAAAAAGGAATAATAGAATGTCAGTAAATAAAGTCATTTTGATTGGAAATGTAGGAAAGGACCCTGATGTGAGATATTTGGATACCGGCATTGCCGTTGCCACTTTCTCGTTAGCCACCACCGATCGTGCCTATACGTTGCAGAATGGAACACAGGTTCCCGAACGTACGGAATGGCATAATATCGTGTTATGGAGAGGACTGGCCCAAACTGCGGAAAAATATGTCCGTAAGGGCGACAAACTCTACATAGAAGGGAAAATCCGCAGCCGTTCATACGATGACCAGAATGGCATAAAACGTACCATTGTCGAGATTTTTGCTGATAATATGGAGATGCTGACCCCGCGTAACACCTCGCAGCAACCGGGTACAGGATATGTACCGCAGGCACAAGCGGTATCCCGGCAGCAGGTGTCTGCACAAACGGCTCCGCAGCAACAGCAAGGCTCGGATAATAGCCTGACAGACGATTTACCTTTTTAATTAAGAGAACTTGATGTTTAACTAAAACCAGATTCCTTGGACCCTGACTCGTATTTATGCCGCTTGGCGGATTTATTTGACGGTGTAACCGTAACGGCTCCTACCATGGGAGCTATCATAGCTATCTTGTTAGCTGTTTTATTGTTGTATGCCTCAGGCTTTGTGTCTGCTTCGGAAATAGCTTTCTTTTCCCTTTCACCTGTTGATTTAAGTGAGATAGAGGAAGGAAAACATACTTCGGACAGGCGTATCAGCGCCCTGCTGAATGATTCCGAACGCTTGTTAGCGACTATTCTTATCTCTAATAATTTTGTCAATGTAACCATTATCATGCTGTGCAATTACTTTTTTGCCAGCACCATACACTTTGGAAATTCCGTGATTCTGGAATTCCTGCTAATAACGGTTGTCCTTACTTTTCTGCTGTTGCTTTTCGGTGAAATCATGCCTAAAATTTATTCGGCACAGAACACGTTGAAGTTTTGCCGTAAGGCAGCTCCTGTCATTTCTTTTTTAAAGAAATTCTTTTCACCTTTGTCGGCATTGCTGGTCCGTTCTTCCTTTTTGGTGAACAGATGTGTGGCAAAAAGGAATTATAATATTTCTGTCGATGAGCTTTCACAGGCTTTGGAACTGACGGACAAGAGTGAGATTTCAGAGGAAAGCAATATTTTGGAAGGTATTATCCGTTTTGGTGAGGAAACGGCTAAGGAAGTGATGACTTCCCGGCTGGATATGGTGGACTTGGAAATCAATACTCCTTATTCCGATGTGTTGAAATGTATTGTGGAAAATGCCTATTCCCGTATTCCGGTATATGCCGAATCGCGGGATAATATAAAGGGGATTCTTTATATAAAGGATTTGCTTCCTCATTTGGGCAAGGGCGACAACTTTCGTTGGCAGACATTGGTCCGTCCTGCTTACTTTGTGCCTGAAACGAAGATGATTGATGACCTTTTGCGTGATTTTCAGGCGAACAAGATCCATATTGCCATCGTTGTCGATGAGTTTGGAGGTACTTCGGGTATTGTTACAATGGAGGATATCATCGAGGAGATTGTAGGTGAGATTCACGACGAATACGATGATGAAGAGCGTACGTATGTGAAACTGAATGACCGTACCTATATATTCGAGGCAAAAACCTTGCTGTCCGATTTTTATAAGATTATGAAAGCTGATCCCGCTCTTTTCGAGAAAGTGGAAGGAGATGCGGACACTTTGGCTGGTTTGTTGCTGGAAATAAAAGGGGAGTTTCCTGTATTGCACGAGCGGTTAGATTATGGGAATTATCATTTTGAGGTACTTGAAATGAATACGCGCCGCATTTTGAAAGTAAAAGTTATCGTTGACTCTTCCAGCTCCGTGGAAGAAGAAAAGAAATAGATTTTATTATGCCTTTATACCGTACTTATAGCGAAGGGGAGTTTCTGCTTGGAATATGGAAGTCTGATGAAACAACGGAACAACTGCTGGCATCATTGGAGCATAAAGACTGGTATAGGGAGAAACTGGCTGTTCTTTCCGAAAAACGGAAGCATGAATGGTTGTCGGTACGTGTGCTGCTGAAGGCTTTGTGTGGAGAAGAAAAGGAGATAGCTTATTACTCTTCGGGAAGGCCTTATCTAAAGGATGGAAGCCGGTATATCAGCATCTCGCATACTCGCGGTTATGTGGCGGTGGCGCTTCATTCTTCCTGTGAGGTGGGAGTGGATATAGAGCAGTATGGAACCAGAGTGCGGAAAGTAGCTTCCCGTTTTATTCGTTCCGATGAAGAACCCGCAATGATGGAAGGAGATGACGTTTATGCTTTATTGCTCCATTGGTCGGCCAAGGAGGCACTGTTCAAACTGATGGGAGTAGAGGAGGTGGATTTTATTCGTCATCTTCGTATTTTTCCTTTCAGCCTGTCGGAAGAGGGGGAGTTCGAGGCATGCGAATATCGTACAGGCCGGCAGGAACGTTATCGGGTCCGTTATGTCACTCATCCCGATTTTGTATTGACTTGGATTATAAAATAATGCTCAGGCGAATCACTTCGGCTGAGCATTCCAAATAAACTTGGCAGAGTTTACTTTAAAATAAATGTTCTTTTTACCTGATACTCTTTTCCGGACAGTGAAACGGAGAAAATAGCGGATGTGTTTAAAGGCATCCCTTACGTTCAGTGTTCCAAGCTCTTTCCTCGAAAGCTTCAGATTTGATAAATGCACAGGCAGGTCTTCTGACTCGTTTCCGCTATAAGCACCTTCCCGGAAATTATCCCAGTGGTTATTGGCATTTTGCTTATGCGTTTAGTGAAACATACAGCAGCGGGACTGTTCAGGATTTTCACCTTGATTCCCTTTTAATCATTCACCTCGGAGGGGAGATAAATGAACCGATGCACCGCAAAGATACAGTTTATATTTAAGAAAACAATTATCTTTCTTTATTTTTTGGAGCCTGTTTAAATTTTGAAGAAAATTTAGAAACAGGCTCTTGGTATCCTCTCATTCTTTACTCAATGTAAATATGAATTCCAGACCTCCACCGGGGGTATTTTTAGCGAAGATTGTTCCGCCATGCAGAATGACTGCGTTTTTTACAATGGCCAGTCCCAGTCCGGTACCGCCCAGTTTGCGTGAACGTCCTTTGTCCACCCGATAGAAACGCTCGAACAAACGGCTTAGATGTTCGGGTCCTACTCCTACGCCTGTGTCCGAGAAACTGAAATAATAAAAACGTTCGTCTTCACGGAAACAGCGGATGGTTATGGAAATATGAGTTCCTGCGTATGCAATGGCGTTGTCTGTCAGATTCCGGAAGATGGAGTATAGCAGGGAAGAATTGCCTTGTACGGTCAGTCCTTCAGGCAGCATGTTGTGGGCTGTGATCTGCTTTTCTTCCAGTTCCAAAGTTACTTCGTTCAGGATATTCCGCATCATGGTGGTGAGGTTTACCGGTTCTGTTTCGATCATGTTCGGAGCTTCTTCCATGCGGGTAAGTACGGAGATATCCCGTAACAGATGTGCCAGCCGGTTACTTTGTGCATAGCTTCTCTCCAGGAAAGCATTGATTCTCACGGGGCAGGGTAGGATTGTTTACTATGGTTTCCAGATATCCCTGTATGCTGCTTACAGGGGTTTTCAATTCGTGGGCGATATTCTGTGTCAGCTGTTTTTTCAGAAGTGCCTGTTCCTTTTCCTGAGTGATGTCATTGATGGAGATTTCAAAGCTGTCATCTTGAAAGATAATGCATTCCACGGCAAAGATACGTCCGTTTTTGTCTATGTTCAATGACATCCGTTTCTCTTCTTTGCCGATACTGCGTTCCTTGTTTTTTGTAATGAAACGGGTGATGGGCTGCAATTCGGGGATGGAGAAGATCTCTTCCGTAGAACTCAGATTTTTGTCCGAGATAAGGTTGGCGTATTGTGTGAACAGATTATTTACCAGAATCTCTTCTTTGCGGTGGTTGAATACGCCTAAGCCTTCGTGCGAGATCTGGAGATGGGTGATCAGTTTCTCGCGTTCGATATATAAATCTTCTTTTGCCTGATGCAGACGTTTGTAAATCTGGATGATATGTTGGGATATTTCGCCCAGTTCGTTTTTGGGAAAGGTATCCTGCATATCAGTGTCTATCGGTTCATTGCGGTCGGCTTTCATGGCGAATTGTTGCAATTTGGTGATAGACATTCCCAATTTATGTGTGAATCGGTAGAACACAATTATTAATATCAGGCTGATTATCAGTGTGAACCATACATAATGAGAGTCTGCTTTCAGGTGTCTCATCAGACTGACATTATAGGGAAGGGCTGAACGAATGATATAGTCCAGATTAGGATAATACTTTGCCGAATAGAAAAATTCACCGCCCAGGCTTTCCGATTGTCTGTTAATGGAGTAGCCGCTGCCATAAATGATGGCTTCTTTTATTTCCTGACGGTTATGGTGGTTCTCGAAGTGGCTGGGATCTTTTTCCAGATTGTCATAAATTACAGTACCATTCTTGTTGATCAGTGTCACGCGTAGATCTTCAAAGGTGTGTTCGCAAACATAGTCGTTCAATTGTTGAATATTCAGTGTATCCCTGCCACGGAGAAAATCATTCAGGCGGTCGTTGTAATTCTGGAGTTGTGTGTTCAGCAATTCTATTTTGTATTCCTTCTCCCTGCGATATTGGAATGCCATGAAACAGATGGCGAATGCTATGAATAAGGAGATTACCGACAAGAATAGTTTCTTGTTGAATGACAGGACGTGGCTGGATAATTCAATAGTCATGGAAAGGTACAGGTTAGGTTATTCGCATTCAAAACAGTATCCGTATCCCAGGCGGGTGACGATGCATTTTCCATATTCGCCTATTTTTTTACGCAGGCGGGTAATGTTGACGTCAATGGTACGGTCCAGCACATAGACTTCCTCCTGCCATACTTTAGCCAGAATATCTTCGCGTGAGAATACGCGGCCTTTGTTTTGTAACAACAGCAACAGGATTTCGAATTCTTTTTTTGTCAGGGAAATTTCTATACCGTCTATGCTGACTTTCTTCTTGGTTATGTCGACTAAAAGCCCTTTGTACTGTAATTGTTCCTGCGCTTCTTTTCCCTGTGTAGGGCTGGTGCGTCGAAGGACAGCCTTAACGCGTGCTATAACTTCGCGCAGTGAAAATGGCTTCGAGATATAGTCGTCGGCTCCCAAGTTGAACCCTGTTACGGTATCGTTTTCAGTATCTTTAGCAGTAATGAATATAATGGGAATAGAAGCAGTAGCTTTATTCTTTTTCAGCATGTTCGCCATTTTGAATCCTGATATTTCTCCCATCATCACATCCAGCAACAGCAAGTTGTATTGGGTCAGTTCCATCTTCAGGGCTTCTTCGGCGGAGTTTGCCGTGTCCACAAAATACCCTTCGTTTTCTAAATTGAATTTAAGAATCTCGCATAGATCTTCTTCATCGTCAACTACTAAAATGCGGTAATCGTTCATATATCCATCTTTTTAATACTACAAAACTAATCTTTTCTGATCAGCATTGCAAAGATGGAGCATTTTTATTACTATTTGATGAAACAAATATTACAAAAAGATTACATGTTATAAAATCGTTAAGTTTTCATCGTAGATTACACCATTTTAATGATTCTGTAATCATCCCGCCGGATAATAATTGGAACGCAATAAATTATGATTTCGTAAACTCTCCGGCTACTGGAATACTCATTTGGTAACGTATTTCTCTTTCACTTTTTCCGTGTCCCAAAAGGAACATCAGTTTGGTTAGAACGGATTCCACCGTACTGTCATAGCCGCTGATGACCCCTGCGTCCAGCAGATGGAGCCCGGTTTCATACCTTCCCATTTCCACTGTTCCGGTAGAGCATTGGGAGATGTTGACAATGATGATTCCCCGTGAGGTGGCATCCCTTAGAAGTTCGATGAACCACGGCTTTTGCGGAGCGTTGCCCGAACCGTAGGTCTTTAATACCACTGCGCGTAATCCCGGTGTATGCAGGATATTGCTGATCATGTTTTCCTGGATGCCCGGAAAAAGGGTCAGTATAATTACATTGGTATCATAAAGATAGTGTGGTTTTAATGGCAGATTGGGATCGGCTTTGTGAATACGGTCATATTCATATTTTATGTGGATGCCTGCTGTCGCCAGCGAAGGGAAATTGTATGAACGGAACGCATTGAAATTCTCCGCATTTATTTTTGTGGTACGGTTTCCGCGCAACAGATGGTTTTCGAAGAAGATGCATACTTCGGGTACAATAGCAGTGCCGTTCGGATGTTTGGCAGCGGCTATTTCTATGGAAGTGATCAGATTTTCCTTTCCATCGGTGCGCAACATGCCGATGGGCAGCTGGCTGCCAGTCAGGATAACCGGCTTGCTCAGGTTTTCCAGCATGAAGCTGAGCGCTGAAGCGGTGTATGCCATGGTGTCTGTACCGTGCAGAATGACGAACCCGTCAAAATTATCATAATTGTATTTGATGATCTTGACTAACTTGGCCCACAAGGCAGGTTCCATATCCGAAGAGTCAATGGGGGGATTGAATTGGTAAGAGGAGATGCGATAGTTGAACCGCTTCAATTCGGGGACATTGTCTTGTAACTGGTCGAAATTAAAGGCTTCTAGTGCACCTGTCTCAGGATTTTCAATCATGCCGATCGTACCGCCTGTGTATATTAGCAAAACGGAAGGATATTCACTCTGTATCATGCGCTTCTCTTGTTTAATTTTGGCACAAAGATAGTAATTATGTGTAACTATGACAAAAATAAGAGAGGGAAATAACAAAATGTTTTTCTTTATAGGTGATAACTGCTTCTGCCGGATGCTGTGGATGGAAGAAGTAGAAAGATCAGGTATAAGATTATAGATCTTACTGCTGCAAGATATATAATCTTATACCTGTAAGGTATTATATTTTTCACTTGTATCGCCATGATCTTTCAGGTGAATTTTTGAAGAAGAGGATGTTACGAGTTGTGAAAGGTTAGTTTTTCAAGGCTTCCAGCAGCTTGTCCGCTGCTTTTTCCGTATCTCCGTCTTCTTCATCCAGCAAGGTCACGAATTTACTGCCGATGATGGCTCCTGCGGCATGAGCGGATGCGGTTTCGAAGGTTTGCTTATTGGAAATTCCGAAACCTATCATGCGGGGATTGCGTAAATTCATGTCGGCGATGCGTTGGAAATAGGCTTGTTTCTGTGCGTTGAAATCTTTTTGAGCACCGGTGATAGCGGCGGAAGATACCATATAGATAAAACCGTCGGTATGTTCATCAATCAGGCGGATACGTTCTTCACTGGTTTCCGGAGTGATGAGCATGATTATTCTCACATCTTGTTCCTCGGCTATGGAACGATATTCCTCCATATAATCTTTGAAAGGCAAGTCGGGGATAATCACTCCGTCGATTCCCGTCTCCCGGCAAGTGCGGCAGAAATCCTTGAATCCATATTGCATGATGGGATTGAGATATCCCATCAGCACCAGCGGAATCTGTACTTCTTTACGGATATCTTTCAGTTGGTCGAAAAGGAGCTTCAGTGTCATGCCGTTTTTCAAGGCGCGGGTGGCGGCGTGCTGGATAACGGGACCGTCAGCCATCGGGTCACTGAAAGGAATGCCGATTTCAATCATGTTAATCCCTTTTTTTTCCAGGACTTTGATGGTGCTTGCCGTACCTTCTAAGGTAGGAAAGCCTGCACAAAAATAAATAGATAGGATGTCTTTTTGCTTGGTACTGAATAACTGGTTGATTCTGTTCATTGTATTTTTTGTTTTAATTGGTTTATAAATGTGTGGACGGCGGCGTCGTCTTTCAGAGCCGGAGCGGTCTCGAATCCGCTGTTCAGGTCGATACCTGCCCACTGTTCATGCTTGAATTGCAACAAGAGAGGAAAGGCTGCCGGGACGGAGACCGCCACTCAGCAGGAAAGGCGTCTTTCCCCGATAGGCTTGCAGGATATTCCAGTTGAAGGTTTTGCCGGAGCCGCCATATCCGGAGCAGGCAGTGTCGAAAAGAAAGTAATCGCAAACGCCCTCATAACAACCGGCGGGTCGCAGGTCACTTTCCCGTGCTATGGAAAAACACCTTAATGACTCCCAATCCGGCGGCTTTTAATTTGCGGCATTGTTCCGGTGTCTCCCTGCCATGCAATTGGATATGGTGCAGACCGAATTCCTGTGCTTTCAGCAGGATGTTTTCGCTGCTTTCGTTGACGAAGACCCCGATCCGGTGGCATTGTTCCGGTAGGTATTCCGGACGATGTGATACGTAGCGGGCAGATTGGGGGAAGAAGATGAAGCCCATCCAGTCTGCTCCGGCTTGCTCTATGGCGCGTATGTTTTCGGGCTCGCGCATACCGCATACCTTGATAATCATTGTTGCTTCATCCTAACATTTCTCTAGTTGGGTTATAAATTCTTTTAAGGCTTCTCCCGGTGCGGGTGTTTTCATGAAGTTTTCCCCTATCAGGAAGCCTCGGAAGCCGGCAGCCCGGAGTTGTTTGACTGTTTCGGGGCTGGAGATGCCGCTTTCAGAGATCCGGAGCATTTCTTCGGGTAGTTTTTCCGCCAGACGGAAAGAGTTTTCCACCTCTGTGTGGAAGCTTCCCAGATTACGGTTGTTGACTCCCACCATGTCAATGTTCTCGTCTATATATTCCAGTTCTTGCTCGTTGTGGATTTCCAGCAGGACTTCCAGTTCCAGTTCATGGGCTTTGAGGGCTAGGGCTTTGCATTGCTCTTTCTTCAAAGCGGCGGCTATCAGAAGGATAGCGTCCGCTCCTACGATGCGTGCCTGATAAAGTTGGTATTCATCTATAATGAAATCTTTCCTTAGAATGGGAAGTTGCACGTGGGGGCGTGCCGAACGGATATCTTTCAGGCTGCCGCCGAAGTATTTTTCATCGGTGAGGATGGAAAGTGCGGAGGCTCCGGCCGCTTCGTAAGCGGGAGGAATGGTATCTGCCTGTGCGTCTTCTTTTATCCATCCTTTGGAGGGAGAGCGACGCTTGAACTCGGAGATGATGCCGTAAGGAGAAGAGGCAAGACTGGCACGCATACTGATACGTGGCATGGGTTCGTTACAATTGTTTATCAGCATTTCTTTGCTGATGGCAGCCTTTTGCAGTTCGATCTCGATCTGCTTGCAGGCGATGATTTCTGTTAATATATCTGTCATTGTATGAGGCGTTTGGTAGTGGAATACCGGGTGTGTAGTCAACTGTTCAGTTCCACAAATTTTTTCAATGTATTCAATGCTTTTCCGCTTTCCAATGATTCACGGGCGATGGCCACGCATTCTTCTATCGGTTTGGCCGGTTCCATGGCTTGTATGGCAAAAGAAGCGTTAATCAGCACACAGTCTGTCTGGGCTTTGGTGGCTTTGTTCTCCAGTACGTTATTGAAGATTTTCGACGCTTCTTCGGGAGTGTTCCCACCATAAAGCTCTTCTTGTCTGGCGAGAGAGAAGCCTAGTTCGGATGGCTTGTAGATGGTTTCGTAGCGATTGGTCATCACTTTGAATTCATCGGTCAGTGAGATTTCGTCGTAACCGTCCAGGTTGTTTACTACGGCAAAGCCAATGCCCAGTTTTTGGAACACGTTGGTATAAAGGCGCATTTGCGGCAGATCGGCGACTCCTAGAAGTTGGTAAGCCGGAAGACATGGATTAACCAGCGGACCTAGCAGGTTGAATATGGTACGTACTTGCAGTGCTTTGCGGACAGGGCCTACACTTTTCATGGCAGGATTGAACAACTGGGCATGCATATAGACCATTCCACATTCTTCCATAGAACGGGTCAGCTTATCCGGATTGTTAGTGAATTTTACGCCGTGTTGTTCGATGACATTGCTGGCTCCGCTGACGGAAGTCGCGCCATAGTTGCCGTGTTTGGCAACATGATATCCGGCTCCCGCTACAATGAAGCAGGCGCAAGTAGAGATATTGAAGGTATTTTTTCCATCACCGCCTGTACCCACAATATCAATAGGGGTGTAAGCGGAAAAGTCTATAGGTATGCGGGTGGTGAGCAATGCTTCACGGAAACCTATCAATTCTTCTACTTTGATGCCGCGCATTTGGAAAACGGTCAGCAGGGCGGCTATCTGTGCGTCGTTATACATTCCCCGGGTTATGTTGAGCAGCAAATTCTTTGCTTCTTTTCGGGTCAGTTCCTCGTGATTGAAGAGGCGGGATAATATAGCTTTCATATTTATTATGTACGGTTGGGGTTATGCGTTTAGAAAGTTGGCTATCATGGATTTACCATCGGGGGTTAGTACGGATTCGGGATGAAACTGGATGCCGTGGATATCGTATTCTTTATGTTTCAATGCCATGACGAGACCTTCCTGGCTTACTGCGGTTATTTCAAGGCACTCAGGGAAACCGTCCGTATCTACCACCCATGAGTGATAACGTCCTACCGGCACTTCATCCGGCAGTCCGTTGAAAATGTAATCGGTTTTCTTTCCTTTGTCTTTTGATTGGTTCTTTTTAATTGAGATGGGGGTCTGTACGCCATGAAATACTTCGCTCAGATTGGTCAGTTTGCCGCCAAAAGCTTCTCCTATGGCCTGTTCTCCCAAGCATACACCCAGAATCGGTTTCTTGCCGGCATATCTTTTAATTACTTCGAGCAGCAGGCCTGCTTCTGATGGAATACCGGGACCGGGTGAAAGAATGATTTTATCGAATTTTTCCAATTCTTCCAGTTGGAAAGCATCGTTACGTAATACGGTAACTTCGGCTCCCAGTTCTTTTACCAAATGACTCAAATTGTAGGTAAATGAGTCATAGTTGTCTATAATTACTGTTTTCATGATGATTCGTTTTTACATTTGTTCTGCCAGGATGATTGCTTTTTTAAGTGCTCCCAGTTTGTTGTTTACTTCTTGTAATTCGTACTCTTCATTGCTCTTAGCTACGATGCCGCCACCGGCTTGAAACCATAGTTCGTTGTTGCGGCTGACGAATGTACGAATGGTGATAGCTTGGTTCAATGTGCCGTTCAGCCCGATAAATCCGATGCAACCTCCATAGGCTCCACGGCTGTGAGGTTCGTATTCGCTGATCAGCTGCATGGCTTTTACCTTCGGAGCGCCACTCAGGGTTCCGGCCGGGAAAGTATCAATAAATGCTTTGATGGGATTGGCTTTGGGGTTCAGTTCGCCGCTGACCCGGCTTACCAGATGAATGACGTGGCTGTAATATTGAGCTTCTTTGTAAAATTCTACTTGTACATCGTGACAGTTGCGGCTCAAGTCATTGCGTGCCAGATCTACCAGCATTACATGTTCCGCATTTTCTTTGGGATCAGCCAATAGGTTGGCGGTGAGTTCAGCATCTATTTTCTTGTCTCCGTTGCGGCGGGTGGTTCCGGCGATAGGGTCGATGGTGGCACGCCCGTTTTCTATTTTACAATGGGTTTCGGGAGAGGAACCGAAAATACGGAAGCCTCCGAAATCGAAGTAAAATAAGTAGGGGGACGGGTTGATGCTGCGTAAAGCACGGTAAAGTTTGAAATCATCTCCTTCGTAACGTTGGATAAAACGGCGTGAAAGGACGATTTGGAAAACATCGCCGCGCATACAGTGGGCAATGCCTTTGCGGATGTTCGCCTTATGCTCTTCATCGGTCAGGGTACTGGTGGTTTCGCCCACGGCACGGAAGTCGTAAGTAGTATAGTTACGGTTGTGGATCGCTTTTTCCACATAATCCAGATGGCTGTCCTCACCGTCCTGCAACATTTCCAGTAATAACATTTCGTTGCGGAAGTCATTGAAGACAATCAGGTATTTATATAAGATATACAACATATCCGGAGCATCGTTCTTAGGGTCACGGCTGTCTTTTACATTGATATGTTCGAAATAGCGTACGGCATTGAAAGTGGTATAACCATACAGTCCGCAGTAGTTGTTGTATTCTCCGCTTACCTTGAAACGATTCAGAAAATCGGAGATCGCATGGTCTGCCCGGAAATGTTCGCTGATGGGATGTTCTTCCATGCTGCCGTCAGGGTAGGTGGCAGTGGCTGTGCCATGGTTGATTCCGATGCTGGCTACAGGATTCAGTCCGATGAAAGAACGGTTGTTCTCACTTCCATGATAGTCGGAACTTTCCATCAGTGCACTCTGTGGGAAAATGTCGCGCACTTTCAGATAGGTACTGACCGGTGTATGCAGGTCACCCAGTATGGTTTTGCATCGGGTGGTATAGGTAAAAGTTTTCATTGTTTCTTTTCTGTTTATAGTTGTCCGTATAGGATTTTTGTTCTCATGGGTTTCTATGTGTTATTGCAAGGAGGCCCTTGTGCCGGATTCTTTCAAGTAGGTTTCAATATCCTTATCTCCGCGTCCTGATACGGTGAGAACCACTATATCCGTTGGCTTGAATCTCATTTTGTCCAATGCTCCCAATGCATGAGCCGATTCCAATGCAGGAATGATACCTTCCAGCCGGGTCAGTTCAAATGCGGCACGGATGGCTTCATCATCGTTTATGGCGAGTACCAAAGCGCGTTGCTGTTTGGCCAGATTGGCATGCATGGGGCCTATGCCCGGATAATCCAGACCGGCAGAGATGGAGTAAGGTTCCTCTATTTGTCCGTCCTCGTTTTGGATAACCAAGGTCTTTGCTCCGTGGATAATTCCCATTTTCCCCAGTTGGATGGTAGCGGCCGAGAAACCGGTGTCTATACCTTTGCCTCCTGCCTCGGCCAGGACAATCTGCACACGTTCATCATCTATATAGTGATAAATGGTTCCTGCCGCATTGCTTCCTCCTCCTACACAAGCCATCAAGTAATCGGGATATTCCCTTCCTTCCTGTTCTTTCAGCTGCTTTTTGATTTCTTCGCTGATAACGGATTGCAGACGTGCCACCATATCAGGGTAGGGATGAGGGCCTACGGTAGAGCCGATGACATAGTAAGTATCGGCAGGGTGGCAACACCAGTCGCGGATGGCTTCGTTTGTAGCATCTTTCAGTGTCATGTTGCCGGAAGTGACCGGGCGGACTTCGGCTCCCAGCATTTTCATTTTTTCTACATTGATATGCTGGCGTTCTACATCGGTCTTGCCCATGTAAACAATGCATTGCATGTTCATCAAAGCGCATACCGTAGCGGTGGCCACCCCATGCTGTCCAGCTCCGGTTTCTGCAATGATACGTTTTTTCCCCATACGTTTTGCCAGTAACACCTGTCCGATGGCATTATTGATTTTATGTGCTCCGGTGTGGTTTAAATCTTCACGTTTCAGGTAGATTTTACAGCCATATTTCTTGCTTAGCCGGTTTGCCAGGTAAAGAGGTGAAGGGCGTCCTACATAGTCGCGTAGTAACTGGTGGAATTCTTGTTTGAATCCTTCACTTTCCAATACTTTGGAATAGGCATTCTGCAATTCTTCCACACAGCGGTGAAGGATTTCGGGAATATACGCCCCTCCAAATTCGCCATAATAACCTTCTTTGTTTACATGATAAGTTTTCATTGTCGTTCTATATTTTAATGTTAATTGCACTAACGAAAAAAGGCCTGTCGTAAGTACGACAGGCCTTCAGTTTGAATATCCTTTTAGAATGTCAGGTATATATACATGGTCTGGTTCCCTTACGACTTGTTTAGTTGTAAGAAACGCCACCAATATGTATTTACCATGATTCTATTCATAAAATCTGTTTTTATTTTGGGGCAAATGTAAGCGTTTTGTTTTAAACTCCAAAGAAAAACTTACTTTTTTTTTATTTATTTGCAGCTTCGTGTATTTTCCCTTTCACTTCTTCCACTTTCTCACCTACTTTTCCGGCTACTTCACTGCTTACTTCTTCTGCTTTATGTTTTGCATGATGAGCCAGGTCTTTTGCATCTTCTTGTAAGTCCTGAATGGCATCATACACGTCTCTTCTCAATTTGCGACCTCTGTTGCTGTGCGCAAAACAACTTAATGCACTGCCGACCAGCGCTCCTAGTGCCAGTCCGGCAAAGAATTTTCCATTATTCATAATCTTATTACTTTAAATTGGTTTTATAAATGAACATTTCGGGTGGCGGAATGGTTTTAATACATCAGTTAATAAATCATTAAAATGAAGTGTATGAAACGTAAACTTTGGATAAGAATAGGTGCCGTGTTGTTGGCAGGATTGCTGTTATGGTGGCTCTTTTGGGCTATTTTGATCGATGAGGACGAGAATGAACAAAGTCTGCCTGAAACAGAACAGATAGAGTGATTTGTCATAAGACAAAAGGATGATCTTCAGGCATGGGTACGAAAGAATAGATTGGAATAGTCGGTATAACATTCTGTTTGCTAAAGTCTATAGAACAATAGAATTAGTTCTAAGTTTATGGCAGGAAAATTTGTTTTGGCTTTCTTTTTTTGTTCTTTTGTTCTTCTGTCTGAAAATTAATATCCATTTTGCATCTGTCTTCTCAGAAATAATCAGTATATTCGCTTCATTAACCAATTAGACATGATTGAATATGAAAACAATGAATTATTCTATAATCAGATGTATCTGTGCGTTGGTCATCGGTGTGTTGCTGGTGGCATGGCCTGAGGCTGCCATTCTTTATCTGGTTATTACAATCGGTGTGTTGTTTCTAGTACCGGGACTCTTTTCTTTATCCGGGTATTTGATTCGTGGCAAGCAGGATGGCAGTCGTTTTCCTATTGCCGGGCTTGGCAGCCTTTTGTTCGGATTATGGCTGATGATTATGCCGGCATTTTTTGTCGGTATCCTGATGTATGTGCTGGGTGCTGTTTTGGTACTGGCGGGAATCAGTCAGATTGTGAATTTATCTGCTGCGCGTAGTTGGACGGTGGTACCGGGAGGTTTCTTTGTGATACCTGTGTTGGTGCTGATTGCAGGTATTGTGGTATTATTTAATCCATTTACGGCTGCTGCTGTTCCATTCATCATTCTGGGAGTGAGCAGCATTGTATACGGACTGTCCGATTTGATAAACATCATCCGCTTCCGTCAGAAGAAAGAACCGGGGATGCCTGAAATAGAGGATATTACTCCTATAGAAGAGATAAAAGACTAATCCGATTGATATGAAAACACGAGGAAGCTATATTTTATATCTTTTGATTTTATGTGTGGTTGTAGGTTGTAAGGGAACTTCTTCACCTTCCACCGCGTCCGAAACGGATGAGTATGCCGGAACATGTGAGGGGGAAAAAGCGAAAGCTATTTTGTGGGTGGATTATAAAAGAGGACGTAAGATAACGGACGGGACTCCGATAAGAACGGTAAAGGTTTATGCGGATGTTCATGCCGATGGAAGTCTGAAAGTGCTTTCCTGGTGTAAAAAGCAGCCGATGAAGGTAGAAAATTACTTATTGAAAAGAGTGGAAGTTTACCGGATCAGGAAAGAAATATTCGAAGGGGGATATCTGAAACCGGGGGAACAGTATTTGCAGTTGCGCTATCTGCCGGGAGAGGTGAAATAATATGTTGTAGGAAGCATTGAAATTCGTAGGAAAAGGTTTTTGTTTCTTTTATATTTCATATCTTTGTGTAACACAAATTGTTAGAAATATGAAGAAACAAATCTTATTGTCTTGTGCACTTGCCTGGGCTGTGATGGCAGGTGCTGAAACGATTGACATTACTACTTTCCGTTATGCCGGACCCTACGTTGTACAGGCTCCTTTTCAGGTGGACAGCGTGGATGTGAATTCAAAGACTTTTGTATCCGGACGTCTGTTGGATACTCATCTTTCTGTGGACGTATTGCAACAGGGAACTTTATTTACAGGCGGGGTTTTGCCGGGAAGTGACTCGGGATATGCCTTGCACATGATGGGTTTTGTGTTGGAGAATACTCGTTATGCCACAGCCAAGCTGAAGATTGACGGGCTGAAAAGATACCAGCTTTATGTAGATGGAAAGAAGCAGGAAGGGACTGAACTCGCTTTGGAGCCGGCCACCCATTCTGTAGTTATTAAATATCTTTCTGAAGCAGGGAAAACAGATTCCTTGAAAGTGAGTGTGGATACGGATCAAGAGGGAAGCATTTCACTTAAGCAAGATAACAAAAAGCTATATACTTTAGCGGATGTGTTGCATGGAACTCGTTTTGCCGGAGTAGGGCTTTCCCCTGATGGCAGATATTTGATTACCAATTATCGTACGACTTATGTAGGTGGTCGGTCGGCCGGTAGTACGCGCATTACTGAACTTGCCAGCGGTAAGGTTTTGGCGGAGCGTACTGAAAATATGCAATGGATGCCTCGTTCTAACCGTTATTATTATACCCGTACGGGAGTGGATGGCAGGCAGCTGATAGTTGTGGATCCGCTTACCGGAATGGAAACTGTGCTGGTGAATAAATTACCTGACGGGTATTTCCAGTTCGCACCTACGGAAGACTACCTGCTTTTCACCATGACCCAGGAAGGACCGAAAGAACGTAAAGAAATTTATGAGGTACTGGAGCCGGATGACCGCCAGCCGGGATGGCGTAACCGTTCTTATCTGGCTAAATATGATTTGAAGACCGGTTTGTTGCAGCCACTGACTTTCGGTTATCACAATGTCTGGGCTGCCGATATTTCCAATGACGGCCGGTATCTTTTGATGATGACCAGTCAGAGCCGTCTGACCAAGCGTCCTACTACTTTATTCTCACTATATCGGTTGGATATGCAGACTTTACAGGCGGAATTGCTGATAGATAAAGATGGTTTTATCAGTGGAGCCCGTTTTTCACCTGACGGAACGCAGGTATTGGTATCCGGCTCGCCTGAATCGCTGGGTGGAATAGGGAAAAATGTAAAGGAGGGGCAGACTCCGAGTATGACGGACGGTCAGCTTTATTTGCTGAATATAGCTGATAAGAGAGTCACTCCGCTGACGAAAGATTTTAATCCCAGCGTACAGCGTGCCGTGTGGAATAAGGTCGACGGGCAAGTATATTTCACGGCCGAGAACCGTGACTGTTACAGTTTGTACCGGATGAATCCCGCTGATGGGAAAATTCTGCAACTGGAGGTTTCAGAAGATTTGGTCAATTCATTCTCATTGGCGCAAAATGCTCCGGTTATGGCCTATTATGGACAGAGCGCCTCAAATTCCGACCGTTTGTACACCATGAATACCAAAAAGATGAAATCATCTTTGTTGGAAGACTTAAGTAAGGACATCTTGAAAGATGTGGAGCTGGGCGAATGCAAGGCCTGGAGTTTTACCAATTCTCGTGGTGATACCATTTATGGTCGTTATTACCTGCCGCCTCATTTTGACGCCAACCGGAAATATCCTATGATTGTGAATTATTATGGTGGGTGCAGTCCGGTCAGCCGTAATTTCGAAAGCCGTTATCCGCATCATGCATACGCGGCATTGGGCTATGTGGTGTATGTGATAGAACCTAGCGGTGCTACCGGTTTCGGACAGGAATTTTCTGCCCGCCACGTCAATACAGCTGGGGAAGGGGTGGCACAGGATATCATAGAAGGTACAAAGCAGTTTTGTAAAGAACATGCTTTTGTCAATGACAAGAAAATAGGCTGTATAGGTGCATCCTATGGCGGCTTCATGACACAATACCTGCAAACACAGACCGATATTTTTGCAGCGGCCATCTCTCATGCCGGTATCAGTGATCATACCAGTTATTGGGGGGAAGGATATTGGGGATATTCGTATAGTGAAGTTTCCATGGCGAATAGTTATCCGTGGAGCAATCCTGATCTTTTTGTAAAACAAAGCCCGTTGTTCAATGCGGACAAGATACATACGCCTTTGCTGTTCTTGCACGGTGATGCGGATGTGAATGTACCGGTGGGAGAGAGTATTCAGATGTTTACAGCACTGAAGTTACTGGGGCGCGAAACGGCTTTTGTGGCTGTAACGGGACAAGATCATCATATTGTAGATTATGGCAAGAGGATTCAGTGGCAGAATACGATCTTTGCCTGGTTTGCCAAATGGTTGCAGGATGATGCGACTTGGTGGAACGCTATTTATAAGCCGAAAAACTTATAACTTTTATGGTGTAAGAGACTTTGGAATGTTAGTATGTATAAGCTTATACGTTAGTATGTGTAGGCTTATACGTACTAACGTCTGACCTTACACATACTAACGTGGGCTGAGTCTGTTTTCACTATCCGTTTTCCCTATACTGTTTCGGTGACATTCCTGTATATCTTTTAAAGTATTTCCCAAAGAATGAGATGTCTGGGAAATTAAGTGAATAGGCTATCTCCTGAATAGTAAGATCTGTGGATTTTAGTTTGGCTTCCGCATCTGTTATCACTAGTTTGGCGATGATATCTGTAACAGTTTTTCCCGTAATCTTATTGACAGTAGTGCTGAGGTGCTGAGGGGATATATGAAGCAGGTCGGCATAAAAAGCTACACTCCGTTCTTTCGTATAATGTTTGATGATATATTGGACCAGGCGTTTCACAATTTCTTCTCCACGGTTGAAAGTACGTGTGGTTACATTGGTGTTCTGATGAATGCTGCCTACACCGTGCAATATAGTGAGCAGCATGGTGCTGATTAAGTCTTTATTGGGCTTGGCTCCCATACGTTTCATTTTTATCAGCAACAGGAAATAGTCTTGAAACAACTCGGTTATTTCGGGACGCAGAGGGATAATGGGTGTGTCAATCAGGGCTGAAAGATAGTTCATGGTGGAATTGAAGAGATTTATTCCGTTCAGCAACTCTTTGTTGAATCCTATCAAGTACAGACGACAGTCAGGACTTTGCCGGTGAACATGTACAAAGGTTTCTGGCAAAATAGTGACAATGTCGTTCTTTTGTATCTTGTGTTCAGACAGATGGATCGTTATGTCACATTCACCTCGCAGGCACAGAAGGAACAAGCATCCTTCCATTCGTTGCGGGTAGTGGTAAATACGGCCTAATGATCCTGTCATGTCAATTTCTGCAACGAAATCCTTATTCGATTTAAATAAGTTAATGTCATCTATATACTTCATAAAAATAAAGAAGGTTTTGATTATGCACCACAAATATAGGGCAGTTAGAGCAGATAACAAAGAAAATGCTTAAAAATAGACTAATATATCTTACTGTTAGCACTTGTACGCTTTTAATAATTATAAGAACTTTGCAGCGGAAACTAATAGTGAAGATTAACAGTATGAAAGGTAAAAATTTGTCTATTATGGCAATGATTGCGGCAGTGTTCTGTTCTTGCGGACAGCAACCTGCACAAGAACGCGGTCCTCGTCCCGTGAAATTGGCGGAAGTGACCTCGTTAAGCAGGATCGAAAAATCGTATTCAGGTGTTGTGTCGCCTGATCAGTTCAGTGACTTGGCATTTAAAATGTCCGGTCCGCTGGTAGCAATGAATGTACTCGAAGGACAACGGGTGAAGAAAGGACAGGTAGTGGCCGAAATTGATCCGACAGATTACAAACTGGATTATGACGCTAAGAGGGCTTCATTCCAAAAGGCGTCATCACAAATGCAACGCGCAGAGAAACTGTTGGCCAAGAATGCTATTTCCATGCAAGAGTTCGAAACGACCCAAGCTTCGTATACCAATGCCAAATCGGCATTTGAAAATGCGCAAAACACATTGAATGACACCAAGCTACGCGCTCCATTTGATGGCTTTATCCAAAAAAAATATGTTGAAAACTATCAGCGTGTACAGCCAGGACAAGGAGTGGTGTGTTTGATTAATCCGGCTAAATTGCAAGTGGAGTTCACTATCCCCGAAACGAATATTTCTTATGTAACTTCTCCTTCTACTATTTACGTAGAATTTGATGCCTATAAAGGAAAATTATTTCAGGCAAAAGTAAAGGAGTATGTAGAGGCTTCTCCCGATGGGGCAGGAGTTCCTGTATTCCTTTACATTGATGATCCGGAATTTGATTTGAAAAAATATAAGGTATCGGTGGGCTTTTCTTGCCGTGTTATTGTCAATATTGAGAATGATGTGGTAAAAGAAGGAATTACAGTGCCTTTGTCCGCTGTAGTGTTTGATAATAACTTGAATAGCAAGATCGTATTTATATATAATCCGTCTACACAGAAAGTAGAACTGCGTAAAGTCAGTGATGAGGGAATTATTGTAGGACGTAACGACCTGATAGTATCCGGAAATATTGAACCGGGCGAACAGGTTGTGTCTGCCGGAGCGTCTTATCTGGTAGATGGCCAGCAAGTAAAAATATTAACAGAATAAAAAAGGAGAGAGCATATCATGAATATTCCAAAATATTCTTTGGAGAACCGGAAGGTTATCTATTTCTTTTTGGCTATTTTGTTGATAGGCGGAGTAATCTCCTTCTTCAAGCTGCCTAAGAAAGAAGATGCGCCTTTTGTGATAAAGACTGCGGTATTGGTTACCCAGTATCCGGGAGCGAATCCACATGAAGTGGAGAAACTGATTACGGAACCGATTGAACGTGAAATTCAGTCCATGACAGATGTATATCAGATTAAATCGGAATCTTATTTCGGACTGTCTAAGATTTCTATTGAACTTCAGCCTACGATTGATCCGGATTATATGCCTGTAAAATGGGACGAATTACGTCGTAAAGTGGCGAATATACAACCTAAGTTGCCCAGTGGGGCGTCTACCATTACTGTAAATGATGACTTTGGTGATGTGTATGGTATTTATTATGCTTTGACAGCTGATGAGGGCTTCTCGTATACCGATTTGCGTGACTGGGCCCAGCGTATCCGTACTCAGTTGACTCCGATTGAGGGAGTACAGAAAGTAATGTTATACGGAGAGCAGACCGAAGTGATCAATGTCAAGATATCTACCTCCAAACTTTCGGCATTGGGTATTGATCCCACTTCGATTATGGGCATCTTGCAGAAGCAGAATATACAGGTGAATACAGGAGATATAGCGACAGAAATTTATCAGTTGCGCTTGCGTACGGAAGGGACTTATACCAGTCTGGAAGATATAGAAAACCAGTTGATTATCAGCAAGGACGGACGGGAAGTCCGTTTGGGGGATATTGCAACAGTGGAGCGTGGATATTATGATCCGCCTTCAACCTTGATGCGGGTCAATGGTAAACGTGCTATCGGTATAGGTGTGGCCAGTGGAGCAAAGGATAATGTGGTAGCTGTGGGTAAAGCAGTGGACGAAAGGTTGGCGGAAATAGAGCAATTGTTGCCTATCGGCATTGAACTGACCTCGCTTTATCCTGAGGACAAGATTGCCGATGAGGCGAATAATGGCTTTATCCTGAATTTGATAGAATCATTGGTTATTGTTATCCTGATTATCTTTGTGGTGATGGGATCGCGTGCCGGTATGCTGATAGGTAGTTCCTTACTTTTCTCGGTAGGTGGTACTTTGCTTATTATGTTGATGTGGGGGAGTAGGATTGAACCGTACTTCTTTGGCGGCATTTATTATCGCCATGGGTATGCTGGTGGATAATGCCATTGTGGTGACAGATAATGCGCAAATAGGTATCAAGCGCGGAAAATCACGTTATCAGTCATTGATAGAGGGAGCCATCAAGCCGCAATGGGCATTGCTGGGCGCTACTTTTATTGCTATCTGCTCTTTCCTGCCTTTGTATCTGGCACCGGCATCCGTGGCTGAGATTGTGAAACCGCTATTTGTTGTATTGGCTGTATCACTGGGATTGAGTTGGATTCTGGCTTTATGCCAGACTACGACTTTTGGTAATTTTATTTTGAAAGAAGCTGTTCCCGGCGGTGCAATGAAAGATCCGTATGATACTAAACTCTATCATAAATTCGAGAAGTTTCTGACCTTGCTGATTAAACGCCGTTTTGTGACATTGACCACGGTTTTTGTAACTTTGGTGCTTTCTTTGGTTATTATGGCTGTTATGCCTCAGAGTTTTTTCCCGAAAATGAATAAGCCTTATTTCCGTGCTGATCTGGTATTCCCTGAGGGATTTAGTATTCATGCGGTAGATCAGGATGTGATGAAGGTGGAGGATTACTTGAAGAATCATGAGAAAGTTAAATCATATTCGGTGACATTGGGTGGTACTCCGTTGCGTTACTATTTGGCAAGTTCTTCTTTTGGACCGAAGTCTAACTATGCCAATGTGATGGTGGAAACTAAAGACCCCGAAGATGCAGCCGAAGTAGAACAGCAGTTTTATGAGCACATGACTCAGAACTTTCCCAATATCATTACCCGTTCGGCACTTTTTGCTTTGTCTCCGGTGCCTGAAGCTGCTATTGAGATCGGTTTTATCGGTGAAAATCCCGATACATTGACCGCATTGGTTGAAAGGGCGAAAAAAATAGCCCGCCAGTGTGATATGGTGACGGATATCCGTTCCAACTGGGGAGATAAGGTGCCCGTGTGGAAACCGATGTTCTCTCAACAGAAAGGTTTACGCTTGGGGATTACCCGTCAGCAGGTTGCCAACTCATTCCGTACGGCTACCAATGGTTTGCCTTTGGGAGAATATCGTGAGGGGGATGTTTCCTTGCCTATCCTGCTGAAAGATGAGGATGTGGAAAAAATGAACTTGAATGATGTGAAAAGTGTGCCTGTATTCAGTACGAAAGGAAATTCCGTGAAAGTGGAACAGGTAATCGATAATTTCGCTTTGGGTTATGATTATAATGTAGTCCGTCGCTTTAACCGCGAGCGTTGTATGATGATGCAATGTGAACCTAAACGTGGAGCCAATACGATGGCTGCGTTTAAACAGGTGCTTACTGCCGTACAAGAGCAGATGCAGTTGCCCGAAGGGTATAAAATGAAATATTTCGGTGAGCAGGAAACACAGGATGTAAGTAATGCTGCATTGGCGAAGAATATTCCGCTGACTTTCCTGTTGATTTATGTGGTTCTGCTGTTTCTTTTCCCCAGCAACTACCGCAAGCCGGTATTGATTATGCTTATGTTGCCGCTGGTGTTTATCGGTGTGGTATGGGGATTGCTCTTGTTTGGCAAGTCATTGGACTTCTTTGCCATCCTCGGTCTGTTGGGATTGATTGGTATGAATATCAAGAATGCCATTGTGCTGGTCGATGAAATCGGACTTCAGTTGAAGGATGGAAAGGGGGCTGTGCCTGCCGTGGTCGAGGCTACCAAGACGCGTATCGTTCCGGTGACCATGGCTTCCGGAACTACTATTCTGGGTATGTTTCCATTGTTGGGCGATGCCATGTTTGCAGGTATGGCGGCTACCATTATGGGTGGTTTGTTCGTATCAACGGTACTGACCATTTTTGTTCTTCCGGTAACTTATTGTATTTTCTTTAAAATCAGAGCAGACAGATAATGAAAACTAAGATGATCTATATTATAGGTATGGCTTGTATGACCGGTACACTTTCGGCTCAGACTGTCGTGGATTATTCTACCTTTGAACAAAAGGTACTGGATTATAGCCAAACCTTAAAACAGAGTGTGGCACAACGTACAGCTATGCAGAAGGCTATGAAAGCGGCAAAAACCGCTTTCTTCCCGGCTGTTGATGCAACGGGAAGCTATCAGTATCGTATTAACAAATACGAGATGGATCTTGGCGGAATGGCTGTTCCTATGGAGCACGATTCATACAGTGCCGAAGTAGGGGTATCACAACCTATTTATGCCGGTGGAAGCATCTATCACAATTATAAGGCTTCCCAAATACAAACTCAGATGGCGGATAAGTCGGTGGATTTGACAACGGATAATATTATCTATGCCGCTGAAGCCAGTTATTGGGGAACAGCCGCACAAAAAGAAATGTATGAAACGATGTGCCAGTATGTACAGATTATTGAGCAGTTGACCAAAGTGCTGCAAGATAAGTACGATGATGGCTATATCAGCAAGACGGATCTCATTCAGATGCAGACCCGTTTGAAAGAGGCTGAATTGCAACGTTCCAGCAGCTACCAGTCTTATCAGGTCGCCTTGCAGAATATGAATGTGCTGATGGGATTGGAACCGCTGGCTGAAATGGATTTGACGGATTCTATTTCTACCATATTGCCTATGCCTGCCTTTATTGGAGCGGAAACAGCCTTGAATGTGCGTCCCGATTATGCTATCTCACAGTTGGATGTGGATTATCAGAAAAGACAGGTAAGTCTGGCTGCCGCCAAGTACAATCCTTCTCTTTCTATCGGTTTTAAAGAGACATGGGGAACACAGATGTTGAACATTTCGGGCGAAACTATGTTTAATAGTAATGTGTATGCCTCTATTAAATTGCCGATTTTCCATTGGGGAGCCCGCTTTAAATCGACGGCTGCACAGAAGGCTATTTTATTGGGCAAGCAGTATGCATTGCAAGATAAGCAAGACCAAATAAGCAAAGAAGTGGCGAAGGCGTGGACTAGTCTGACCGAGAATACCCGTCAGATAAGTATTGCCGAGGAGAACTGCAAACTGGCAGAAGAGAATTTGGATTTGAACACTTTTAGTTATACTGAAGGTAAGTTGACTATTTTGGATGTGCTTTCTGCACAGCTGACATGGATACAGGCATATACAAACCTTATCCAATCTTATTATGAGCAGAAGATTGCGTTGGCTGATTACAGAAAAGCAACCGGTATAAGGTATTTAGGACAGAAATAGGTAAATTCAGACCAGATTCTTATTATATAAAAAAGTCACAATAAAGCAGGTTTGGCTATCTTTGTATCCAGACCTGCTTTATTTGTTTTTATTCAGTTTATGTTTACTGTAAAGCTTGTTTTAACAGTGGAAAAAATAACAGATTACAATGAAGAAAATATCATTTTGGATCGTAATCTTTATATGTATGGCAGATGCGGCTTTGGCAGTCACGCAAGAGGGTGGGCTGTTTTATTTGCCTGAAGATACGACAATGCAACACAAAGACAGCACAGTACAGAAAAGGACTTTTTTCAAAAAGTTTCTGGACTATTTTAATGATGCTAATAAAGATAAGAATCATAAGAAATTTGATTTCAGTATTATTGGCGGACCACATTACAGTACGGATACCAAACTGGGGCTGGGACTGGTGGCAGCGGGGCTTTATCGTGCCGATAGAAATGACATGCTTCTTCCCCCGTCCAATGTGTCTTTATTCGGAGATGTTTCCACTGTTGGCTTCTATATGTTGGGGATACGCGGAACTCATATCTTTCCGCAGGACAAATACCGGCTGGATTATACTCTTTATTTTTATTCCTTTCCTTCCAAGTTTTGGGGAATAGGGTACGATATGGGTAAGGTAGATGCCAATGAATCTGATTTAGATCGCTGGCAAGCACAAGTTAAAGCTAGTTTCCTGTTTCGGATAGCGGATAATCTATATGTAGGTCCTATGGCATCTTATGATTATGTGCATGGTAAGAATATGGAACGCCCCGAACTACTGGAGGGGATGAATCTTACTACTGCTAATTATGGAGTGGGCCTTTCTTTGGCATATGATTCGCGCGATGTGTTGACCAATCCCCATAAGGGATATTATTTGAATATTACCCAATGTTTCCGTCCTAAGTTTTTAGGAAACGATTATGCATTCAGTACTACGGATTTGCGTACCAGTTATTATCATCCTGTATGGAAAGGAGGATTGTTGGCAGGAGAATTACGCGGTACTTTTAATTTCGGTAATCCGTCATGGGCCATGATGGCGTTGTTGGGAAACTCGTATTCCATGCGTGGTTATTACGAAGGGCGCTATCGTGACAAGCATAAAATAGAGGGGCAGGTGGAATTGCGTCAGCATGTATGGAAACGTAATGGTGTTGTAGTTTGGATAGGGGCCGGAACTGTATTCAATAAGTTCAGTGCTTTGTGCATGGACAGAGTGTTGCCTAATTATGGAATAGGTTATCGTTGGGAGTTTAAAAAGAATGTAAATGTTCGTCTGGACTATGGATTTGGAAAAAATGGACAGTCTGGTTTTATCTTTAATATAAATGAAGCATTTTAAAGAATTTATTCAGTGGTGTTGTGAGCCACAACGGTTGTTCGTTCTGTTCATCGTTGTCTTGGCCATTCCCAATGTGGCATTGTTTTTTACAGAACAGCAAATGACACTTTGGGCACGTATTTGTAATGTCATTCTGCCGGTATCGGTTTATTGGTTGATTATGACATTGGGGCGTAAACCTGGAAAGACTATTTGGATCTTATTTCCGTTTGTTTTCTTTGCGGCATTCCAACTGGTATTGCTATACCTGTTCGGGCGTTCTATCATTGCAGTAGATATGTTCCTGAATCTGACAACTACTAATTCCGGGGAGGCGCTGGAACTGTTGGATAATTTACTGCCGGCTGTAATTGGTGTTTTTGTTGTTTACATTCCTGCTTTGGTCTTGGGAGGTTTTTCATGGGCCCGGGGTAATCAGTTGGAATATTCTTTTATTCGTTCTCAACGTAAGTATGCCTTGGCAGGCATTGTTGCAGGAGCGTTATTGACCGTTATCTGCTATGCGACGCAACGTGATTATCAAGTAAAGATCGAAATGTATCCGGCTAATGTATGTTATAATCTAGTATTGGCTGCAGAACGTGCGGGCGAAACAGCCGGATATGCGGAAACTTCAAGGGATTTTACTTTTAATGCCAGTGCCGCACATGATGAAAACAGCCGGGAAGTTTATGTCTTGGTGATAGGGGAAACGGCCCGTGCCTGTAATTTCGGACTTTATGGTTATGAAAGGAATACTACTCCATTACTTGATAAAATGGAGGGGGTGGTAACTTTCACGGATGTGCTTACCCAGTCTAATACTACTCATAAAAGTGTGCCTATGTTGCTTTCGGCAGCTTCGGCTGAGGATTATGACTGTCTTTATAGACAGAAAGGAATCATTACCGCTTTCAAGGAAGCAGGATTTCATACTGCCTTTTTTTCGAACCAGCTTCCTAACCATTCTTTTATTGATTTTTTGGGGATGGAGGCAGATGATTGGAAGTTTATCAAGAAAGATGCTCCGAAAGGAGCCAATATTTCGGATGACGAACTATTGTTTCTGGTAGAAAAGGAGCTAAAGGCAGGTCATCAAAAATTATTCATCGTGCTGCATGCCTATGGATCACATTTTAATTATAAAGAACGTTATCCCGAATCCATGTCTGTCTTTAAACCGGATAATCTGACAGACGCCAAATATGAGAATAAAGAGTATTTGATGAATGCATATGATAATACCATCCGTTATACAGATGGTTTCCTGGCTTCTTTGATCACTTTATTGCAGAAAACAAACTCTTTTTCGGCTATGCTTTATACTTCGGATCATGGAGAGGATATTTTTGATGATAATCGAAAATTATTTTTACATGCATCCCCAGTCCCGTCTTATTATCAACTGCATGTACCATTTTTAATTTGGTTGTCCAAAACATATAGAGAAAAGAATGTGGAAGTACATGAAGCTATATTGCAGAACCGTGAAAAACCGGTGGCGGGAAATGCTTCCGTGTTTCATACCATGCTGAATTTGGCAGGGGTACAGACACCTTATAGGGCAGATAGCCTATCGGTAGCAAACAGACAATATCTCATTCGTCCGCGTTATTATCTTAATGACCATAATCTTCCTAAGTCATTGGATAAGATAGGATTAAAAAAAGGAAGACATAGAACAGTTCAGACGGAATAATCTTGTTTTTCCTTGATGTGAAAAAGATTTAAAATGGTTGGAGAATTATAATAGAATTACGTATTAATGATTATTTTCGCACAGCTTTGTTATTGTATTTATTACGAAAACTATTATAATCCTTTTATTATGAAAAACAAGAAAAACAATTTCTATCTGATGGGAGTGGTGTTTATAGCCATTCTCGGCGGTTTACTTTTCGGTTATGATACAGCTGTTATTTCGGGGGCGGAGCAGGCTCTGCAAAAACATTTGGGATTAGATGCTTTCTGGCATGGCGTGACTGCTTCCAGTGCATTGATAGGTTGCGTCATTGGCAGTGCTTTTTCCGGTTATTTTGCTTCGGGGCTAGGACGTCGTAATTCGTTGCGTCTGGCTGCTTTATTGTTCTTCCTGTCTGCTTTAGGCTCTTATTATCCCGAATTTTTATTTTTCTCGAAAGGAGATACTTCGTTTGCATTGATCCTTGCTTTTAACTTTTATCGTATCATCGGGGGAATCGGTGTAGGACTTGCCTCTGCTGTTTGTCCGATGTACATTGCCGAAATTGCCCCTTCCGAAATTCGTGGTAAATTGGTTTCCTGTAATCAGTTTGCTATTATTTTTGGCATGTTGGTAGTCTATTTTGTCAATTATATGATTAAAGATGGTATGCCGGATGAAGTGCTTGTTTCCGATGGTTGGAGATATATGTTTGGTTCAGAAGCGGTTCCGGCTGCATTATTTGGCATTTTATTGTTTTTGGTTCCTGAAACTCCGCGCTATTTGGCTATGACCCATCAGGATGATAAAGCGTTTTCTGTACTTGAAAAAGTAAATGGAACAGATAAGGCTAAAACTATTTTGTCTGAAATAAAGGCTGTAACTTCCGAGAAAACGGAAAAACTGCTTACATACGGGTTGACAGTTATTGTAGTCGGTATCTTGCTTTCTGTATTTCAGCAAGCTATCGGTATTAATGCTGTGCTTTATTATGCACCGCGTATTTTTGAAAAAATCGGTGGCGGTGGCGATGGTATGATGCAGACTGTGGTAATGGGGGTAGTTAATATTCTCTTTACATTGATTGCCATCTTTACCGTAGAGAAGATGGGACGTAAACCCTTGTTGATTGTTGGTTCTATTGGCATGGCTGTAGGTGCATTCTGTGTTGCGTTTTGTGATGAGTTTCAGGTGGGAGGTATTCTTCCTGTTCTTTCCATCATAGTTTATGCTGCATTCTTTATGATGTCATGGGGACCTATCTGCTGGGTGTTGATTGCAGAGATATTTCCGAATACTATCCGCGGCAAGGCAGTGGCTATTGCTGTAGCTTTCCAATGGATATTCAATTATCTGGTTTCTTCCACTTTTCCTGCCATGTATGAATTTAGTCCGGTATTTGCCTATGGGCTTTATGGCGTGATTTGTGTGCTTGCAGCTCTGTTTGTGTGGAAGATGGTTCCTGAAACAAAAGGAAAGACTTTGGAAGATATGACTCGTCTTTGGAAAGAAAGAGCAAGATAAGTTGGTGCGATGCCGGAAATGGTGTCTTTCATACCGGAGAATAGAAGCCATCCCTTTCAACTTAACAAATAGAAAGTTGGACGCGAAAATGCCCTCATGCCCTCACTTTGGCTCTAACTGGTTTATAATGAACTGCTTATTAGTGATGGTAGCATCTGTGTTAGTGAGGGCATTGCCCTCACTAACACAGATGCTTGAAAATAAATTATTCTAACTTTATCATGTGATATAAAGTACCTTTTCTGCTGGCTTTTGGGTGAATGTTCAGTTTGCGGATAATGTGTCTGTATTAATTTATCTTGTTGATTGACAGGTTTTTCACGTTTGTACTCTTGCAAATAATTGAAAATCTTCATGTGCGGTCAGCCTTTCTCCCTTCTTCTCTGTAGTGGCGGAATAGAAGTGACATTTAAACAACTGTTCCAAAGGCGAAATTTACTCAAATTCGGTGTTGTTTTGCCAAAATACCTTCTCATTTTCATCATTCAACCCATAACGTTCGTTCTTATAAAGCAGCTGCATGGCTTGTGCAGCGAGTTGGCGGTAGTCTATGTATGCATATTTCCCTGTCTCTTATCTGTTTTCTCCCTTTTATTTTCTCACTTTTATATATTTGTAATTGCTTATTCACTACTGTGACTAAGTTTAATTACAGTAGTGGTTAAAGTTAACTACAATAGTGATTAGACTTAATTACATTCGTGATTAACAGATATTGAACTTTTAATCGTCAAAGAAGAACAGTATGATACAAACTACGACACCGTTATTTATGCCGTTTGTGCAAGGAAGAAAAACTGAAAAAACAGGGGGCTTACCAAATAACCGGTTTATAGGCTTGTGAATGTATATTATATTGTGAATGAGTGTCTTAAGAGATGAGAATGAGGAATAAGGAGTGAGGGTAATGACTTTACAATGAGTGGGTTATAGTTGGAAATGAGGGCATGAGTGGGAACAACTTATAGAGCATCATTATGACATATTTAAGTATGCTCAGCATAGATGCCCCATACATTATCTTGCTGTAATGTATAAAAAAGAGCCGTATCATTACTTGGGAGTAGAGTTGATACGGCTCTTTTTATGGCTGATAAAGGGTGTCAAAGTATCCTCGGATGAAAAGTCCTTTTCCTCAAAGGTTGTGTTTTGACACCTTTTTCTTTTTATCAGGATGGGATTGTTTTATTTCTTTTCCCCTATTGTTTTCAGCATTTCTTGTACGGCTGCTTCCAACTGCTGGTCTTCACCTGCCAATGCCTTTTCTGGAGTATTATAAACTTCAATGTCTGGAGAAAGTTGGTGATTTTCCGCATATTGTCCACGCATATCCATACAACCCACCTGAGGAATACCGAACACAATGCTCGGGTCGATCTGGTTTTCCCACCATACGGCAGTCATTGTGCCCGGAACCGGAGCGCCAATCAGTTTGCCTATCTTTAATTCCTTGTAAACCCATGGGAAGCCATGTGCGTTACTGTAATTGTCCTCGCATACCAATACGCAGGATGGCTTGAGCCATTTATTGAATGGGTCGCTGCCTATGTATTGTCCGCGTGGAACGAAACGCTGATATTCCTTGCCGCTTAATAAAGTGGCCAAGTCATCATGTAGCCATCCGCCTCCATTGTGGCGTGTGTCTACAATAATAGCTTCTTTGTTGCGGCAGCGTCCCAATACTTCACTATATACTTCGCGGAAACTTTGACTGTCCATGCCTTTTACGTGTACATAGCCGATGCGGCCTTCGGATAACTTATCGACTATATTGCGGCAACGTTCTACCCAACGTTTGTACAGCAAGTTACTTTGTTCGCCCATGCTGATAGCTTTGATGGTGATATCAAAACGTTTGCCGGTAGCCGGATTATATATGGCCAGTAACACTTTTCTTCCGGCTTTGCCTTCCAGCAGCGGGAAGTAGTCTTGCCCTTTCACGATAGGTTTGCCGTCAATTTTCTCGATGATGCAACCGGGAGTAACATCCGTTTTTTTCACGGCAAATGGGCCTTTTGCCAATATTTCTTTAATTTTTAACCCGTCACCATCATAAGTTTCGTCATAGAATACTCCTAGGGTCGCTGTGGATAGTATAGGACCGTTTGAGTAGTAACGTGCTCCGGTGTGCGAACCGTTTAACTCACCCAGCATTTCACTCAGCATTTCCTGAAAATCATAATTGTTATTGATGTATGGAAGAAAGCGTGCGTATGCTTCGTGATAGCCTTTCCAGTCTACTCCGTGCAGATCTTTTACATAGAATTTATCTTCTACTTGTTGCCATACATGATCGAAAATATATTCGCGTTCACCATAGGGTTGGTAGTCGAAGAAAGCTTCGAATTCTACAGGTTTGGTTTCACCACTGCTGACAGTGACTTTCTTGATACCACCTTGGCTGCAAAGGAACAGATTCTCGCCTTTCTTATCAGGAAGCAGGGCTCCGCCACCGACTTTTTTCATGACGATTTTAGTCTTGTTTTCTTTAAGATCGTGTTCCCATAAATCATATCCGCTTTCGAAGGCTGCTTGATAATATAGTTTGTCACCCTTCGGAGTTAATACAGCATCTCCCAATCGTGAAGAATTTACAGTCAGACGAATCACACGGTCACGGCTGTTTTCAAGGTCGAAAACCAGTGGCTTTACTTCTTTCTTGTCATCTTCTTTCTTGGAGTCTTTCTTTTTATCTTTTTTATGATCGGCCTTCTCTTCACTCTTCTCTTTGTCTTTCTTTTCCGAGTCTTCCAGTAAGGCAAGCTCTTCCTTGCTCATTCTGAAACGGTCGTATGCGTCCAGGTCGAAGAACATGATATAGATATCCGCTTCAGCACCCCAGCTTCCGTGACTGCGGAATCCTGCGCGGTCACTTTCCCAAATCATGGCTTTTCCATCCAATACCCATTTGGCATTGCCGTCACTGTATCCACTTTCGGTCAGATTATGAATTTCTCCGTTACCAGATGCGTTGACCAGTGCAACATCCTTGTTATTCCATCCGCCAATACCTATGTAGTTGGTAAGAATCCATTTGCTGTCCGGACTCCATTGATACCATTGGTCACCGTCACTATAAGAATATTCGTACTTGCCGTCCATGACGGTGCGTACAGCTTTTGATTTCAGATTCAGAACACGGATGGTAGTACGGTTTTCAAGAAAGGCTACTTCTTTGCCGTCAGGACTGTATTGAGGTTGGAATGAAGTGATATCCGAATTGGTCAGTCTTTCCTCTTTGATATCGGTTGCGTAAGCGAACTGTTTTTCTTCCTTTTTAGCTAGACTGGTTTGATAAATCTGCCATAATCCGTTTCTTTCGGAAGCGTAAACAATACTTCTTCCGTCCGGAGAAAAGTGAATATCGCGTTCCTGTTGCGGAGTATTGGTGATTTGTTTGGTAGTGCTGTATTCTGTTGATGTGACATATACATCTCCGCGTAGTACAAAAGCAATTTCCTTTGCATCGGGCGAAAGGGATATCTCGGTTGCTCCGCTACGCTTGATCTGGCGGATGAGATCTTTGTCGTTCTTGTCGGTGACAATGGAAATCTGAACTTTTTGCGGAATGGCACCTTCTTTTACCGTGTAGATTTCGCCATCATATCCATAGCATAATGTTCCATTGGAGGCGGCACTCAGGAAGCGTACCGGATGTTTGGTATGGTTGGTAATTTGTTTGGATGTATTACCGTCAATATCACGTTTGAAAATATTAAATGAGCCTTTTTCCTCACTTAAATAATAGAATGATTTATCATCTGAAGCCCAAACGGGAGTGCGGTCCTCACCATTGAAAGCTGTTTGTTTGCGAAAGGTACGGTTTCCATTCAGAGAACACAGCCAAATATCGCGGGTAATGGATGAAGTGTGATGTTTACGCCAAGGGTCTTCATATCCTTTTTTGTCATGGTAGAGTAAAGTATTGCCTGTATGATTGATACTGATATCTTCCATCGGCATGGAAGAGAAGAGGACGGGGCGTCCGCCTTCGGTATTGACTTCATATACTTGTTGGAATTGTCCGGAGGGGAATTGTGCGTCTTCTGCTGTTGGCATTATATTGGCTAGAAACAGAATGTGTCCGGCATCTTTATAAGCCACCGGTGTTTCATTACCCGAATGGGTAGTTAATCTTTTGGGGATACCCCCTTCCTTGTTTACCTCAAAAATATCCATACTTCCCATTCGGTCTGATGCGAAAGCAATTTTTTTTCCGTCAGGGCTCCAGATGGGTTTGGTGTCGTGGGCAGGGTTGGTTGTAATCTGACTGGCCCTGCCGCCTGTAGAGGGTACTGTGTAGATGTCACCTTTATAGGTGAATGCGATGGTGGTTCCATCCGGAGAAATGGCACAATAACGCATCCATAATGGATTGTCCTGTGCATACGTGGAAATTGACAACAAAATTGCCGCCACACCTAGTAGCTGTCTTTTCATGTGGATAAAATGTTGTGGTTAATACTAAGTTATTTCTTTTTTTTCAGGAAATATCCTCTGATTCTTTGCATGATCTTGATACCGGTCCGTACTCCGTCATAAACGGCGATTCCTGTATTGATATGTTGCATAATGCCTTCTACGCCTCCTTTGTGTTCTACAGGCGCAAAAAGTTCATGTATGGTTTGTACCATTTCTTTTTTAGCTTGCTGTACTTCTTCCAACTTCTCAGCTTTTCGTTGTGCTATCACTTCCAAAGTGATGATGGGCGTTTTATTAGGAGTATTCTCTTTCATAATCAGTTGTCATTTAAAAGCAAGTTGGCAAGGAAATTTACCATAGGCTGAACAATCAGCCGTTTGCGGAATAAAACGATTAACAGAATCAGCAGAATAATGCATCCGGTAATGATTCCATAACTGGCCATAAGCCCGCCTACATGAGGTGCGAGTACATAGGCCAATGTAAATGATAAGTAGAAAAGGGCGATAATACCTAATATCAATAATATAAAGACAAGGATGAGGGTTGATATCAGTATAGTAAGTTTTTCTACTAAATGTAGTTTTACATAATCCTTTTGTAACTCTGCGTACTTTTTAAGCTCTGCCAGAAGTTGTTGCAGATTATCTATATTTTTATCGTTTGCAAACATGCGTGGAGTTTTGATTTAAAAATTATTGTCATTCCGGATCCTTGTCCGGAATGACAATACACTTTTGTGGGCGTTGCTTATTCTTTTACCTCGGCTGCAATTTCATCGACCAGATTTTCCATATCTGTGCGACTTAATTTGATACCTCTTTTACGTAAAGCATCAGCAATTTTGCTACGAGTGTCTTCTCCGCTTTCAGGAGCAAATAAAATACCGGCTGCTGCACCAACTACGGCTCCGCCTAGGAATGCAGCTAAAATACTTAATCCTTTCATAGTTTTTTGTTTTTTGTACCTTACAAATCTAACAAATAAAACTGAATGTTGTTGTTTATTTTGTCTATTTTTGAATAGAAATTGGAGATTCTTCTCTGATTAACTAAATTTAACTCCGTTCTTGCTGTGAAAGCTGTTGATATATTGCTACTTTTGCACCAATATAATGGAATTAAACTAGAGTATTAATTTATAAAAGATTGAGTAATCATGAAAAAATTAGTTGTGTTGGGTATGGGATTGTGCGTAGCCTTGGCATTTTCCTCATGTAAATCTAGCGAAAGTGCTTACAAGAAGGCTTATGAAAAGGCAAAACAACAGGAATTGGCTGAAGCTCCTGCCGATCAGGTAGAAGCGACTCCGGTTGAAGCTGCTCCGGTAGTATCTGCCCCCGTGACAACTGCTCCTGTTGCCGGTCCGGTTCGCGAAGAGAAAGTAGAACTGGTTTCAGGTGACGGCTTAAAAGCATATAGCGTAGTATGTGGTAGCTTTGGCGTGAAAGCGAATGCGGAAGGTCTGAAACAATATTTGGATGGTCAAGGCTATAATGCCAAAGTGGTTTATAATGCTGAAAGAAATACGTATCGCGTTATAGCATCTTCATACGATGACCGTGCGGAGGCTACTCAGGCAAAGGAGGAATTTAAGGCAAAATATCCTAACCGTGACGATTTCCAAAAGGCATGGTTACTATATAGAGTATATTAATGATTTCTTTTTGGTAAATTAAGAAGAAAATATAGTCTATTTTTCTTTATTAAAAGCGGCAACTGTGAAGTTGCCGCTTTTTTTTATAGCTTTGCCGGTTCTAAACAACAATAAAAACTAAGGGTATGAAATATTATGGCAGATTATCGGTCATTGCTCTTTTGGCTATAGCACCGCTGTATGGCTTTGCCCAGGAAAAGGTGGTACCTATAAAATACGGAGATATGGATCAGTGGATAATCCGTAAGGTTCATGAATCCGGTGTTATAGGCGGCAATACCAAACTTCTTTATGAGATAGGCCCTACAAAGGAAATAGATGGTAACAAACCTTATAAGAATATGGGAGGGTCTCCTTGGGGAACCTCTAATGTGATGGCTAAGGTAGTGGGCATTGTTAAAACAAATAATTCTGTTTACAGGGACAAACGGGACAATGGATATTGTGCTCGTCTGGAAACGCATATAGAGAGCGTCAAGGTATTGGGAATGGTGAATATTACTGTATTGGCAGCCGGATCCATTTATTTGGGTGATATGCTGGAGCCTATAACAGGAACTAAGAATGCTGAGAAGAACATGAACTGGGGGAGTTCCTTTTACCCAACGTCCCAAAGCTGTCCGTTATGATTATAAGGTAAAGATGTCTGGTGAGAAAGATCGTATCCGGTTGACAGGCTTCAGCAAGAAAGGTCAGGTGGCAGGGCAGGATTGTGCGATAACTGTTTTCTTTTTGCAAAAACGTATGGAGGACGCTGAAGGAAATATTACGGCGAAGAGGGTAGGAACTATGGTGATGAAATATGATAAGGACTCGGATGGTTGGGTGAATGGTGCTACTTATGAAGTGCTGTATGGTGATATAACCAAGCATCCGTCTTATGATCATGAAACGATGGGGTTGAGAGAGAGAGATTATACTAGAAATAGTAAGGGAGAAAGTGTCTTGATTAAAGAAACAGGATGGGCGGAGGCCAATGAGAATCCTACCCACATGATACTGCAATTTTCGTCCAGTCATGGGGGAGCTTTTATCGGCTCTCCCGGAAATACGCTTTGGGTTGACAATGTGAAGCTGGTCTATTGAAGATAAGTAAATGCTTTTGTTTGTGTAATGTTGCAGGTGCAAGATATATATCTTGCACCTGCAACATTATATGCCCTTTGTTTATATATCCTGGGAGTATTTTAAAAAAGCTTTTTGTTTGTGATATAGCCCGGTATCTTGTTACAAGATTCGGTAAATGCTGCCTCTGGTTTCCGGAATTGTATAGCCAAGATTCGTAGATTCTTGTTATACGGTTTGTTTGCTGTTGCTGCTTATGTGATTAAAAATGCAGTTGAAGAAAAAAAGAGGGAGCATCGTTTGTTACGATACCCCCTTCTTTAATTTATCAGAGTTTTATCAGGTAGCAATGATTATTTTACTTCCAGAATAACTACGCGGTTCAGATAGTTCTTGCCAAACATGTTGTCTGTTCCACCCATAGCAACTTTTTCAAGTTGGCTTTCTTTTACGCCTTCTGCAACCAATGCATCGTAAACAGCCTGAGCACGTTTTTCAGACAAAGTCTGGTTGAATGAAGCAGATCCTGTAGCTTTATCAGCGAAACCTGCAATTTTGTACTTAGCGTTAGGATTAGCTTTGATTGCTTTAGCCATTAACTGTACATTAACCATACCTTCCGGACTGATCTTTGCTTTACCGATCTTGAAGAAGATAGCAACTTCTGCAGCGCTAGGAACTTCTTTAATCACTTCCTTGACTACTTCTTTCGGAACTTCACGAACCACTTCCTTGATCACTTCTTTTTCTACTACACGGTCTTCAACTTTAGCAAACTTCTTGCCACCGAAGATGTAGCTGACACCAGCTGTCAACATACCTGTTCCTTCAGCTTTACGGTGGCTGCTGATATTACCAAAGATAGAGGGAGCAATAGCGCCGCGAGCTTCAACATCAATAGCCCAATATTTGTTAATGTTGAATTTCAAGCCTACACCGGCAGATGCACCGATACGTGCTCTTACTTTATTTTCACCTTCGGGAACCATTGTTCCATCATTTTTGATTGTTACATTCTGTGATTTAGCTACAGAAAGCATAGGACCGGCAAAACCGTAAACTTCAAAGAAACGGCTAGGATTAGCACCTGCAAACAGAGTTGACAAGTTTACCATAGCGTCGATATTAGCTCCTACATAATTCTTGTTGTGTTGGTAGTAACTGTTATCCAAGCACAAGTGTTGTGTGATACCATTTACTTGACCACGTATTCCCCATGTGGGAGTAATTAACTTACCCAAAGAGATGCTGAAGTGAGGAGCTAGCTTATTGAAACCATCGTTTTCAATAGCGTGGATACCTCCACCTACACTGACAAAAATATTGTCACTCCATTTCGGAGTATAATAATTAGTATCTTGTGCCATAACCGTAGTTGCACAAGCTCCTGCCAACAAAAGTGACAGTGTTAAGAATTTATATTTCATTTTTATTATATTTTTTGGTGAATAACTGAACAAATAACCGATAGATGATTAATTATTATCTTCCACCTGCACCACCACCTGAGTTGCTGTTATCTCCATGACCGTGATCGTGACCTGCGTGTGATTCTGAAGATTCAGAAACAACTGTTGCACCAGCTTTTCTAAGCTGTACATTAGGAATAGTATATTCTACTCCATCAACTGTTGCAGTTACAGTAACGACTGATTCAATAATTGTTGTTACAGGGCTGAATGTTACAGTAGTTTGAGCTTTGATAGTTCTTGTTTCTTTCTGCATTTCAGTTTTAATACCTGTATTGTAAGTACCGACTACTGCTTTTAAAACCTTGATAACATTTTCGTTACTCATTGCTCTTGAGTTAACAAGAGTTTTTTCATCTCAATAAAATTAAAAATTTAGTAATTCTGATTTAATAAAATATGGTACAGACCAATAAGTAGTGTATTTATCATTATAGCGAAATTTAAAACCATGCCAATATCCAAATCCGACATAGCCAATTCTTCCTTCTAAAGAAAAACGTTCGTCTTTAAACGGATAAAACAAATTTAAATCTGCACCATATGTATTATAATCAAACATACCAATAGTTACTGTACTTTGTATATTATATGGTAATCTAAATTTTTGTGCTAATGTCAAATATCCTGGATGAATTTTTCCGGCTGTTTCTCCATATCCATCATTGTATACAGGAAATACAATCTGTCCGGTAAATTTCATTCCTGGCCAAAGCGACACCTCTACCGCCGGGCTAAACTCTAATAAAGCCTGATATATCTGTGTAATGATATAGTTCTTAAAGTATAGCTGCGGATATACCAATATATCTACTTTAAACAGCGAACTGTTCTTTTTCTTTTCTTTCTTCACCTTGTTCCAACTGTCACCTATATCATAACTGACTTTCCAGTCTTCACCGTTTACCACTGTTGTGTCACCGGCAAGAGGCTGATAGGTAAGTGAGACCTGAGGTATATTATAGTTGGTAACAATCAACTTACAAGATTTGTCCTTGGGTAATCCCATCGACTGTATGATATCTACAGCCTTTCTGATGCCCAACGCTTGAATTTTGTAAGCACTGTTTTCAACCACATAAACTCTTTCTTCAGGAGTATCTGTCCATCTTACATTTTCAAATCCCATTTTTACAAGACTGTCTGTTGTTAATTCTCCTGTTGATTGGCTGAAACTTTTTAATGGAATCATAACAAGCAACAATATAGCTATACAATACAACAAACATCTATATGAAACTCCTTTGGAAGAGCTCTTATTTTTCATTTTATAACAAATACTTGTTTCAATTTAACATTATGCGACCCTTACGCTAAGCCACATATTCGGTGCAAAAATAAGTACTATTTTTTAAATAGCAAATAAAATTAAACGAAATGAATCGTTTCTTTAGAAAAAACAGTTGAAAAAGCATATTTTAATCTTTATATATAAAATAGGTATGGAATAAATTTGTATTTTTGCAAACTATATGAGTAGAATATTAGCGATAGATTACGGTAAAAAGCGCACAGGTGTGGCTGTGACGGATGTTTTGCAGATTATTGCAAACGGGTTGACAACTGTTCCTACACACCAACTACTGGACTTTATTCTGAAATATGTGGAAAAAGAGCCTGTGGAACGCATCATTGTGGGGCATCCTAAGCAAATGAATAATCAAGAGTCGGAAAATATGCGTAATATTGTCCCTTTTGTCAATCAACTAAGAAAAAAAATACCGGATATACCGATAGAGTTTGTTGACGAGCGGTTTACGTCCGTATTGGCCCACCAAGCCATGTTGGATGGAGGCTTGAAGAAAAAAGACAGGCAGAACAAAGCCTTGGTTGATGAAATCAGTGCTACGATAATCTTACAGTCTTATTTGGAGTCGAAGAAATATATTTAATAAATAAAAACAGATTAAGAAAAATGATATTACCTATTTATGTGTACGGACAACCGGTGTTGCGTAAAGAAGCAGAGGATATTACCCCGGATTACCCTAATTTGAAAGAGTTGATAGCAAATATGTTTGAAACCATGAATCGTGCAGATGGTGTGGGCTTGGCTGCTCCGCAAATAGGTCTGCCTATTCGTGTTGTAACTATTGATTTGGATGTGATGTCTGATGACTTGCCCGAATTCAAGGATTTCCGCCGTGCCTATATAAATCCTCATATTTTAGAAGTGGGTGGAGAGGAAGTCAGCATGGAAGAAGGTTGTTTGAGTTTGCCCGGTATCCATGAAACGGTGAAACGTCCGGACCGTATTCATGTGACTTATTTGGATGAGGAGCTGAAAGAACATGACGAGTGGGTGGAAGGCTATTTGGCAAGGGTCATGCAGCATGAATTTGATCATCTGGACGGAAAAATGTTCATTGATCATTTGTCTGCATTACGCAAACAGATGATTAAAGGAAAGCTGGGGGCCATGCTGAAGGGCAAGGCGCGTTGCTCCTATAAGGTCAAGACTATAAAATGATAACTCCGCAATTTTGATCTATGCGCCACCAGTGGCGCATTTGTGGGAAAACCGTATTTTTATAAATACAAAATGATAAAACGGATACTCTATACATTATTAATAATGTTCCCTGTAGTGGCTTCGGCACAGATAAATACGGACAGGGTGATGGCGATAGGGCGTAATGCGCTTTATTTTGAGGATTATGTCCTTTCGATTCAATATTTCAATCAGGTGATTAATGCAAAGCCTTATTTGTCTGATCCTTATTTCTATAGAGGTCTGGCGAAGATAAATTTGGATGATTTTCAGGGGGCGGAGAGTGATTGTTCGGAAGCTATTGAGAGGAATCCGTTTGTGGTAAGTGCTTATCAGGTGCGTGGATTGGCACGGATCCAGCAGAATAATTTTGCGGGAGCTATAGAAGATTATACCAAGGCGTTGGAGTTTGATCCTGAGAACATAGGGGTATGGCATAATATGGCCCTTTGCCGTATCAGGCAGGAGGATTATAAGGGGGCGAAGAATGATCTGGATAAGCTGATCGCCATTTCCCCCCCGATATACAAAGGCCTATTTGATGCGTGGTGAGGTGGATTTGAAGCAGAAAGATACTTTGGCTGCCGAAAAAGACTTTGGCAAGGCGATTGAAATAGACCGTTATGATGCAGATACATGGGCCAGCCGTGCTATCCTTCGTCTGCAACAGCAGAGATATAAAGATGCGGAAGCCGATTTTGATCATGCCATCCGTCTGTCCACCCGGAATTCAGGTGTTTATATCAACCGTGCTTTGGCCCGTTACCATCAGAATAACCTGAGAGGAGCGATGAGTGACTATGATATTGCATTGGATATTGATCCCAATAATTTCATCGGCCATTATAACCGGGGCTTGTTACGTGCACAAGTAGGCGATGACAACCGGGCTATTCAAGACTTTAATTTTGTTATCGAAATGGAGCCCGACAATATGATGGCTATTTTCAACCGTGGTCTGTTGTTGGATCAGACAGGAGATTATAAAGGGGCAATTAAAGATTATTCTACGGTGATAAATGAATATCCCAATTTCTTGCTGGGATATCAGTACAGAGCGCAGGCGCGTAGGAAAATAGGGGATGTGAAAGGTGCTGATGCAGATGAATTCAAGGTGTTGAAAGCACAGTTGGATAAACAGAACGGAGTAGATCCTAATAAGCAGACTGCCGATAATACGGAGAATAATAAAACCCGTAAGAAGTCCGACAAAAACATGAACAACTATCGTAAGATAGTGGTTGCCGACAACGAAGAGGGAGAAGAAAAAATATAAGAGTGACTATCGTGGACGCGTGCAGGATAAGAATGTGAATATTGTTCCCCAGCCCATGTTCGTGCTTACCTATTATGAAAAGCACGATGATGTGAAACGGCAGGTCAACTATTATAAGTTCATTGAAACATTGAATAATCAGAAAGTACTTCCCGGCCGTCTGATTATAACTAATGAGGAAGCTCCTCTGACGGAAGAACAAGCTACAAAACATTTTGCATCCATTGACGAACAGACTGCTGCTATTGTGGCTGATCCGAATGATGTGAACAAACGTTTTGCACGTTCATTGGACTTTTATCTGGTGCAGGATTTTGCAAGTGCCATTGAAGATTTGAATCAGGCTATTATTATAGAAGATCATTTCTTCCCGGTTTATTTCAACCGTGCTCTCATCCGTTATAAGCAGCTGGAATACCAGAAGATGGAAAAAGAGTATGATTTGAAAGCCGGTCCGGGAGAGAAGAGTGCAGTGAAAGCTGCGGACTATGAAATGGTAAAGCGCGATTTGGACAAGGTGATTGAGCTGGCTCCGGATTTTGTCTATGCTTATTATAATAGAGGTAATGTGCTTTCTATCTTGAAAGACTATCGTGCGGCAATTGTTGATTATGACAGAGCCATCCAGTTGGAATCAAACGCTTTACGGAACGAAAAGAATAACATTTTTTTGCTAAAAAGTAGATAAGTCAAAAGATTTCGTTACTTTTGCATCCTCAAGATTGTGAGAATATAAATAGAAGATTATGATAAAGATAACATTTCCCGACGGCTCTGTTCGCGAATACAACGAAGGAGTTACTGGTCTGCAGATTGCAGAAAGTATCAGCTCACGCTTGGCACAAGAAGTACTAGCATGTGGCGTGAACGGTGAGACTTATGATTTAGGACGTCCTATCAATGAAGATGCTGACTTTGTTCTTTATAAATGGGAAGACGAACAGGGCAAACATGCTTTCTGGCACACTAGTGCACACTTGCTGGCGGAAGCTTTGCAAGAACTTTATCCGGGTATCCAGTTTGGTATCGGTCCGGCCATTGAAAACGGTTTTTACTATGATGTAGACCCGGGTGAAGCGGTAATTAAAGAAAGCGATCTTCCTGCCATTGAAGCTAAAATGTTAGAACTGTCTGCAAAGAAAGAGACGTAGTTAGAAAAAGCATTGCAAAAACGGATGCTCTGAAAATGTTTGGCGATCGTGGCGAAACATATAAATGTGAATTGATTTCTGAATTGGAGGATGGTCATATTACCACTTATACCCAGGGTACGTTTACCGACCTTTGTCGTGGCCCTCACTTGATGACGACTGCTCCGATTAAGGCTATTAAGTTGATGTCAGTAGCGGGTGCATATTGGCGTGGACATGAGGATCGTAAGATGATGACGCGTATTTATGGCATCACTTTCCCGAAAGAAGAAAATGTTGGACGAATATCTGGCAATACTGGAAGAAGCCAAGAAGCGTGATCACCGTAAGATAGGTAAGGAAATGGAATTGTTTATGTTTCTGATACGGTGGGCAAGGGACTCCCCATGTGGTTCCCGAAGGGTACTGCCTTGCGTATCCGTTTGCAAGAGTTCTTACGCCGTATTCAGGCACGTTACGACTATCAGGAAGTAATGTGTCCGCCGATCGGCAACAAGTTGCTGTATATCACTTCCGGACACTACGCCAAGTACGGTAAGGATTGCATTCCAGCCTATCCATACCCCGAAGAAGGAGAGGAGTATTTCTTGAAACCGATGAATTGTCCTCATCACTGTATGATTTATAAGAATTCTCCACGTTCATATAAAGATCTGCCTTTGCGCCTGGCGGAGTTTGGTACTGTTTGTCGTTATGAGCAGAGTGGTGAGTTACACGGATTGACGCGTGTACGTAGTTTTACGCAGGATGATGCACATATTTTCTGCCGTCCGGATCAGGTGAAAGATGAATTCTTGCGCGTGATGGATATTATCTCTATTGTATTCCGTTCTATGGACTTCGAGAATTTGGAAGCACAGATTTCTTTTCGTGACAAGGTGAACCGTGAAAAAGTATATTGGTAGCGATGAAAACTGGGAAAAAGCCGAACAAGCCATTATTGAGGCTTGCGAAGAAAAGGGCTTGAGTGCTAGAATTGAGTATGGTGAAGCTGCATTCTATGGTCCGAATTGGATTTTATGGTGAAAGACGCTATCGGCCGCCGCTGGCAATTGGGTACCATTCAGGTGGACTATAACTTGCCCGAGCGCTTCCATTGAATATATGGGCTCAGATAATCAGAAGCATCGTCCGGTGATGATTCACCGTGCGCCTTTGGCTCTATGGAACGTTTTGTTGCCGTATTGATTGAGCACACTGCCGGTAATTCCCACTGTGGCTGACTCCTGAACAGGTGGCTATTCTGCCCATTAGCGAGAAATTCAACGAATATGCAGAGCAGGTAAAGATGTATTTGAAAACACACGAGATTCGCGCAATTGTAGATGAGCGTAACGAGAAGATAGGACGTAAGATTCGCGACAACGAATTGAAGCGTATTCCTTACATGCTGATTGTGGGCGAGAAAGAAGCTGAAAATGGAGAAGTTGCAGTCCGCAAGCAAGGCGAAGGTGACAAGGGAACCATGAAAATAGAAGAATTTGCTAAAATTTTGAACGAAGAAGTTCAGAATATGATAAATAAATGGTAACTTTGCAGCCGTTTGCATGATAAATATTTAGTAGAACAATAAAAAGATTAAAATAGGAAGAACTTAAAGTTTTTTAATGAAGAATGACAGTCTAAAAGGGCAACACAGAATCAACGAACAGATTCGTGCCAAAGAAGTTCGCATAGTAAGCGACGATATTGAACCGAAAGTATATCCAATCTTTCAGGCCCTGAAACTGGCTGAAAGAAAAAGAATTGGATTTAGTGGAAATTTCTCCTAATGCTCAACCCCCTGTTTGTCGTATTATTGATTATTCTAAATTTCTTTATCAGTTAAAGAAACGTCAAAAGGAACAAAAGGCGAACAGGTAAAGGTCAACGTGAAGGAGATCCGTTTCGGTCCACAAACAGATGATCATGACTACAACTTCAAGTTGAAACATGCCATCGGATTCTTGCAGGACGGTGACAAGGTGAAAGCTTATGTGTTCTTTAAAGGTCGTTCCATTCTTTTCAAAGAACAAGGCGAAGTATTGTTGCTTCGTTTTGCCAATGACTTGGAAGACTATGCGAAAGTAGAGCAAATGCCCTTGCTCGAAGGAAAGCGAATGACTATTCAGCTTTCACCAAAAAAGAAAGAAGCTCCGAAAAAGCCTGTTGTTGCGAAACCTGCTGCTCCTGCACAGAAAGCGGAGATGCCGGAACCGACGCGGAATAAGAAAAGGTGCGTAACGCGCAGGTATAGTGCGTTGCCATATATATTTAATAATTTAAAAACAAGTAAGATGCCAAAGATGAAGACTAACTCCGGTTCTAAAAAAAGGTTTACCCTTACCGGAACAGGTAAAATCAAAAGAAAGCACGCTTTTCACAGTCATATTTTGACTAAGAAATCCAAAAAGAGAAAAAGAAATCTGTGCTACTCTACAACTGTTGATACAACAAATGTAAGCCAGGTTAAGGAACTCTTAGCAATGAAGTAAAAAGCGTCAAAGTATTATTAAAGTATTAACCGAATGCATTAGCTTGAAGTTCGCTGCGTGAAGTAGCGGCGCTAACATTCAAAAACAGTAAAACTATGCCAAGATCAGTAAATCATGTTGCTTCAAAAGCAAGAAGAAAGAAAATTTTGAAATTTACCAGAGGTTACTTTGGTGCAAGAAAGAATGTATGGACAGTAGCAAAAAACACTTGGGAAAAGGGTTTGACTTACGCGTTCCGTGACCGTAGAAATAAGAAAAGAAACTTCCGCGCTCTTTGGATACAACGTATCAACGCTGCTGCACGTCTTATGTCTTATTCTAAATGTAGATGATAAAGATATAGAAACCCAGAAAGTACAGAATGCTGTTGCCCGTGTGCGTTTTATCAACGAAGAAATTACATCAAGGGCTCAAATGAAACAATATAATTGTCATGAAGGTGCGCTTCCATTTACTAAATCCTATTTGCTGCGCCCTCTTTTCAATGCTTTTCTGATGTCTCCCAAGCCTTTTCATGCAACGGAAGCCTGCATTGGTTGTAAGAAGTGTGAGAAGGTTTGTCCTGTGGGCAATATAACAGTGACGGATCGTCCCGTTTGGGGAGGTAACTGTACTCAATGTCTGGCTTGTTACCATGTTTGTCCGGTACATGCAGTGGAATATGGAAAGATGACCGGGAAAAAAGGACAATACAAAGGAAGGTTGCTGAAAGATTCTATAGATACACATTAAATAATCCATTGGGAGGGCGGACCTATAGTCCGCTCCTTTTATTTTATTTTTCGCCGGTTTAACGCTTGTTGATAGCGTCTTGCATTAGCTTGATGCTGGGCTGCTGTGACAGCGAAATTATGAGTGCCTGAGAAATCTTCTTTTGCACACATATAAATATAATGATGCTGTGTATAGTTCAGTACGCTTTCCAATCCTTGGATGGATGGGATTCGGATAGGTCCCGGAGGTAAACCTGCATGTTTGTAGGTATTATAAGGAGAATCCACTTCCAGATGTTTGAAAAGAATGCGTTTCAGTCCGAATTCCTGTAAACCAAATTTTACCGTCGGGTCTGCTTGCAACAACATCCCTTTATTCAATCTGTTAATATAAAGTCCTGCGACCATGGGCTTTTCGGGACCATTGGCCGTTTCTTCTTCCACGATAGAGGCCAGGGTGGACACTTCTTCAGGAGTAAGTCCGATATGTTGAGCCTTTTTCAGCCTGTCATTATTCCAAAAGGCAGCATGTTCTTTTTGCATCCGTTTCATGAAAGCGTCAGCACTCATATTCCAATACACCTCGTAAGTGTTAGGAATAAAAAGGGAGGGTAGTGTCTCTTGGGTATATCCCATTTGTGCACAGTAAGCACTGTCGGAAATTAATTTGGCAATATCCAGAGAATCAATCATGAGCTGGCGCGAAACGGCCCGCACTAATCTGTCCACGGTGCGTACACTGGGTACAGTCAGATTAATGGGAGTCTGGTATCCCATGGAAAGACGTCGGAAGAGGTAGCGCATATTGTCCGATGGATTGAGAGCGTAACGTCCTGTCCGTATATTGTCGCCATACTTCTCTTTTTCTGCCAGATATTGAAAACCGAACATACTTTTAGGATGTCCGTTCCGGATTATTTTATGGTATACAGAATCCAGGTTATCATCTCTGTCTATATAAATATAGGTGGTTTTTGTAAGTTGGAATTGTTTGGCAAAGAAATAGTAATATATACTTCCTGCACCGCCTGCTCCTGTCAGGATAATGATAAGGATAACAATCCATACAATAGTACGCTTCTTTTTATTCATTTTAGTCTATCGGGCTTTTTTGTATGCAAATATAGGCAAATATCCGTTTCTTTTCTACTTTTGACGATTTTGTACCCCTAAAAATACAATTTTGTCCACTATCCGGTTGATGTAAAATGTGTAAATTTGACCAAACGAAAAACGAGAACGCAAATATAGTATAATTAATTATTTTATTTTTAATCATGAAAAATGCACTTATGGGCTTGGCATTGTTCGCTGCAATGCCGGTATTTGCCCAACAGAAAGCGACTATCAATGTACATCCCGAGCAAGGGAAAGAAATCATCAGTAAACATATTTACGGGCAATTTGCAGAGCATTTGGGAACCTGTATCTATGGAGGCTTGTGGGTAGGTGAGGATTCTAAAATTCCCAATACCCAAGGCTATCGTAATGATGTGCTTCAGGCATTGAAAGACTTGAAAGTGCCGGTGCTTCGTTGGCCGGGCGGATGTTTTGCCGATGAATATCATTGGATGGATGGTATCGGTCCGAAAGAGAACCGCCCCCGAATGGTCAATAACAATTGGGGAGGTACAGTGGAAGATAATAGTTTCGGAACACATGAATTTCTGAACTTGTGTGAGCTGATAGGTTGTGAGCCTTATATCAGCGGTAATGTAGGAAGTGGGAGTGTGGAAGAAATGGCGAAATGGGTGGAATACATGACTTCCGAACAAGGTAGCCCGATGGCGAAACTGCGTAAGGAGAACGGTCGTGAAAAACCATGGAAAGTGAAATTCTTTGGGGTAGGTAATGAAAGTTGGGGATGCGGAGGCAGTATGCGTCCTGAATATTATGCTGATTTGTATCGCCGTTACTCCACTTATTGTCGTAACTATGATGGCAATCACTTGTTTAAGATTGCCAGTGGTGCCAGTGATTATGACTATAACTGGACAGAAGTACTGATGAAGAATGTAGGTCACCGTATGGCCGGTGTGTCTTTACATTATTATACAGTGACCGGATGGAGTGGAAGCAAAGGTTCGGCTACCGAGTTCACTAATGATGATTATTATTGGACTATGGGCAAATGCCTGGAAATAGAACCGGTATTGAAGAAGCATATCGCTATTATGGATAAATACGATCCGAAAAAACAAATCGGCCTGATGGTGGACGAGTGGGGAACCTGGTGGGATGAAGAACCGGGAACGGTCCGCGGACATTTGTATCAGCAAAATACGTTGCGCGATGCTTTCGTGGCTTCTTTAACTTTGGATGTTTTCCATAAATATACGGATCGCATCAAGATGACGAACATTGCCCAGATTGCCAATGTGCTTCAGTCTATGATTTTGACAAAGGACGACAAGATGGTTCTGACACCGACTTACCATGTCTTTGAAATGTATAAAGTGCATCAGGATGCTACTTATCTTCCTTTGGAACTGAACTGTGAACGCAAGGTGGTACGCGACGACCGTATTGTCCCGATGGTAAGTGCTACCGCTTCACGGGATGCAAACGGTTTGATTCATATTTCCTTGTCTAATGTGGATTTGCAGGAATCGCAGGAAATAGAGTTGAACTTGGGTGAGGTAAAGGCTAAGAGTGTTACCGGCCGTATTCTGACTGCTAACAATATAGGTGATTACAATAGTTTCGAGAAACCGAATGTGGTTGCCCCGAAAGAATTTACCGGAGCAAAGGTCAATAAAGGGAGCTTGAAAGTGACTCTTCCTGCCAAGTCTATCGTAGTGCTGGAAGTGAAATAAAACCCGTACGTTCGTGTACCCTCACACATACGTATGTGTGGGGGGATACATACGTATGTATCGTTTCATGCCTGCGTATGTGTGACAGACTACGGTAATTCTTGTACCAACTCCGCTTCGATTCTGTTTTCTATTTCATCCGGCAGGGCAGGGAAGAAATCGATATCCGTTCTTTTCTCTACGCTGTCTACTGTTACCATATATTTCTTCAGTGGCTTATGTCCGGCGCTGTTGGGGAAAATAAATCCTATGGCTTGCGGATTTTTCTTATCATTTATCAATATGACTTTATAGAAAGCATGGGGGACTGCCACTTTATTGTTGCCGATTCGTTTGGGGCGTTTAGTATCATATATGGGGCCGCAGGCAATGTACACTGCTCCATATTTTTTTGCCCATTGGCGTGACTTTTCCTCCAGGTCATTCCAGTCGCCGCGGTTCAGATTCGGATTTTGCGGACAAATGTTGCTCATATAAAAAGATTCTTCCATGGCTTGTTTGTTCCATTTCATATCGGCGGCAGGGGCCATGTGTCCCCGGTCGTATCCTGATTTTGTATAATCTCCCGTATATGCTTTGGCTCCACGTACGTCCGGGTCGGGCAAGAATTTATTTGTTCGCCCTTCTTTTCCTTTTGTTTCTTTTTTAGTAAGTTCCCACGCCACCCATTGTGGAGTTTTGTAATCGGCATTATAAGACAGGGTATATCCTTTACGTTTCAGAATCTGGCCGCCTGTACTTGATTGTATCATCGGAATTTCCAATGCACCGCCATGCTGGGGCGAGGTCAGTATTTCTGGCTTTTCTTCATTGCTTTCGATAGTGGGGATATTTTCAAGCAGTTTCCCGTCAAACAATTGATGTTTATATGCCAAAAGTCCCAGTAATACTAAAATAATGATGACTCTCAGGGGACTATTGGATTGTTTCTTTTTCTTTGCGCTCATATTTGTTCTGTTTTAGGGGTGCAAAGATAGAATAAAATATAAAAATACATTATCTTTGTCCATTATATAGCTGTAAATTTTAATAATACTGACATGCTATCCTAACTAATCAAACCTATTATATATGAAAAAGAACCGATTATCGTTAGCGTTTCTGGGTCTGCTGATTGCAGCTTCTCCTTTACGGGCACAAGATACGCTACAGAATGAAACAGTCGAGCAGAAAGACAAGAGAATGGAATGGTTTTCACAAGCCAAGTTGGGTATCTTTATCCATTGGGGAATTTATTCCGTCAGAGGAGTGTCCGAAAGCTGGTCCTTCTTTAACAACTACCTGCCCTATGATGAATACATGGAGCAGGAAAAAGGTTTCACAGCCTCCAAGTATGATCCGAAGGCTTGGGTGGATCTGATAAAAGAAAGTGGAGCCAAATATACAGTGATAACGACCAAACATCATGACGGAGTTGCGTTATGGGATACCAAAGTAGGAGATATCAGCGTCGTGAAAAGCACTCCGGCAAAACGTGATCTCATAGCTCCCTTTGTAAAGGAAGTAAGAAAACAAGGATTGAAACTTGGCTTCTATTATTCTTTATTGGACTGGTCTCATCCTGATTACCCAAACAAAACCCGTACGGAAGTACGTTATAAAAATGATCCTGAACGTTGGGCCAGATTCAACAAGTTCAATTTCGGACAATTGGCGGAGCTGAACAAAACCTGGAAGCCGGATCTGTATTGGTTCGACGGAGACTGGGAGCAAAGTGCGGAAGCTTGGAATTCCAAAGGTATTGTAGATCTGCTCCGTTCGGATAATAAGAATGTGATTATCAATTCGCGCATACAGGGATATGGCGACTATGCTACTCCCGAACAGGGAGTGCCGGTGGTGCGTCCCGAGGATAAATATTGGGAGCTTTGTATGACCATGAATGATTCATGGGGATATCAGCATACAGACAGCAACTATAAATCACCCTATATCTTGCTTCGTACATTTGTAGACTGCCTGAGCATGGGCGGTAATCTTTTATTGGATATCGGTCCGAAAGAGGACGGTTCCATTCCTGAAGAACAGATCGCTGTGTTGAAGGAGTTCGGCCGATGGACCAAGAAGCATAAAGAAGCTATTTATGAAACTCGCGCAGGGATTCCTACCGAGCATTTCCAGGGATATACCACACTGAATAAGGCGGGGGATATTCTGTATTTATACCTCCCTTACAAACCTAACGGTCCGGTGGAAGTAAAAGGGCTGATGAACAAAGTGAACCGTATATGGGTGGTTGGTAACGGAGCTATGTTGAATTACAAGGTCTACAATAAAAATTATTGGAACTCAGTACCGGGCAATCTTTATATTGATGTACCCCAACAGGTACAGGATGAGCAGATTACCGTGCTGGCCGTGTTGCTGGATGGACCGATCAAACTCTATCGTGGAGTGGGACAAGTGCAAGATAATAACTAATCTGAATCAGAAAAATAGATGAAGAAACTTATTTATACCCTGTTGCTTCTGCTGGTTACTTTTCCGGCAATGGCACAAAGCCTTTTTGAACAATATGAACGTTTTCTGACCGAACCGCGTACTTATGTATGTTATCGTCCGGATGGAAAGTTGAAAATAGATGGTAAACTGAATGAAAGTTCCTGGAAGAAGGCGGCGCCTACCGCTCCGTTTGTAGATATAAGCGGTGAAGGATTCCCGACTCCCAAATATGAAACTACCGCCAAGATGCTGTGGGATGATGAATATTTATATGTAGGAGCTGTTCTTCAAGAAGAGGATATCAAGGCACGTCTTACCCAGCGTGATACCATCATCTATTATGACAATGACTTTGAAGTATTTATCGATCCGGATAGCGACGGACACAATTATTTTGAAATAGAAACCAATGCGCGTGGCGTGATTTTCGACCTGATGCTGGACAAACCTTATCGTTCGGGTGGAAATTTCATGGTGCAATGGGACTGCCCCGGATTGAAGACCGCCATCCATTGTGAAGGTACACTGAATAAATCAAAAGATAAAGATAAGTATTGGAGTGTGGAAATGGCCATTCCTCATCAGGCGCTGACCATGAACTTTAACAATCCGTTGAAGGCCGGCAACACCTGGCGCATCAACTTCTCGCGTGTGCAGTGGCTGAAGGAGAAAGGACCTGAGGAAAACTGGGTATGGACTCCTACCGGAAGAATCGATATGCACATGCCCGACCGTTGGGGATATCTTTATTTCGTAGACAAGCAAGTGGGAACCTCGCAAGATGAGTTGGTTTATCCGTACAATCAGGCTATTTATAAATTGCTGTGGGCCATGTTCTACGCACAGCAGGATAATTATAGTAAACAACATAACTACTTGCGTGCCACAGAACAATTCTTTTTGACTGATAAAGAGTTGAAAGATCTTCCGGCTGATGCCCGGATTGCGGTGGAAGCGACTCAGAACACCTATCAGATAGCTATAACCAATCCTGCTGAAGGAGTCCGTTATGTGATAAATAATGAAGGACGTTTCCGGACAGAAAAGATACCTGCCCGTGAAGTTAAAAACTGGTTGTGGATGCGTCTGAATAACCGTTCGGATGCCGAATGGAAAAAATGGTTTGCGTTGTTGAAAGAATGTGGTATTTCGGGTGTCATGTTCGAGGGATACAATGAAAATATTTATCGTCTTTGCAAAGAAGCCGGACTGGAGGCACATTATTGGAAATGGACGATGAACCGCAGGGAACTGCTGGACAAGCATCCCGACTGGTATGCCGTGAACCGTAAAGGCGAGTCTTGTCACGACAAACCGGCCTACGTGGATTATTATCGCTTCTTGTGCCCTAATCACCAAGGTGTGGCAGAGTATCTGGCAGAAGACTATGTAAAGGAAGCCCATAAGCCTTATGTGGATGGTGTTCATCTGGATTATGTCCGTATGCCGGATGTAATCTTACCTGTCAGCCTATGGAAAAACTATGGTATAGAGCAGAAAGAAGAGTTGCCGGAATATGACTATTGTTATTGTGATGTCTGCCGTGAATTGTTTAAAGCTAAAACAGGACAGGATCCGTTGGAATTAAAGTATCCGATGGAAAACCAGAGTTGGATCAATTTCCGTCTGGATGCCATCACTCGTGTGGTGGATGCCATTACCAAAGCGGTGAAAGCCGATCATAAAGCTATTTCTGCCGCAGTGTTCCCGGGACCGTCCATGGCTCGCAAGATGGTGCGCCAAGATTGGGGAGAATGGACGCTGGATGCTTATTATCCGATGATTTATAATAAATTCTATTATGAAGGTCCTGAATGGATCGGGCGTTCGGTAAAGGAAAGCGTTGAAACGGTGAATGGGCGTGCCAAGATATATGCCGGACTTATGTTTGGTGATATTAAGGACAATTTTGAAGAGGCGCTGGATGAAGCGTACAATAACGGGGCATCCGGTGTATCCTTCTTTGATGGTCCGGATGAAGAATATTTGCATAAATTCAAAGCTTATCTGGATAAGAGAGGATTTGTGGTGAAGTAACTCCGTACTGTTAGATCCTTATATTAGAGAAATAAATCTCTTTTTAGCGGTCACTTTCGATTTTTATCGTAAGTGGCCGCTTTTGCGTTTTATCATTTGTTCTTTAATGAGTGCGGAAAAGGAATTTATGTGTTCCTTTTTGGTCTTTCTTGGATCTATCTTGAAAATGAATCTGTTAGAATAAAAAAATGAGGTTGTGTCAAAACGCTGACACAGCCTTTTTTATGCGCAAGGGGGTGTGTCAAAACTGGCATTCCCCTTGAAAGAGGGTATGCTATAAATTGAGTGTTTATAAAATTATGATTACAGCATCTATTGTAGCCTATCATACTCCAATAAATGAGCTTTCTCATTTTTTGGAGTGCATTGTACATTCAAATATTGATGTACTATATTTGGTGGATAACTCCTCTAATGACAGTTTGCGTGAATTGAGTAGTATGTCCCGCAAGATTGTTTACATTTATAGTGATAACCTTGGTTTTGGACATGGGCATAACATAGCTATACAGAAATCAATAGCAGTAAATGCAGATTATCACATTGTGATTAATCCGGATATGTATTGGGAAGGAAAGGTAATCGAGGAATTGCAGGAATTTATGAATCATCATCCCGACTGTGGCTTGGTGATGCCCAAAGTGCTTTACCCCACTGGAGAAATTCAATATCTCTGTAAACTATTACCCACCCCAATGGATTTGTTTGGCAGACGTTTTTTGCCATTCAAAGGTATTCAGCAGAAACGGGATGAGCGTTTCGAACTTCATGCATTCGGTTACGACAAAATAATAGAAGTGCCTTCTCTTTCGGGGTGCTTTATGTTTATGCGTGTGGATGTGCTGAAACGTACAGGTGGGTTTGACGAACGCTTTTTCATGTATGCAGAAGATTTGGATTTATGCCGTCGTATAGGTGAAGTGGCTAAAACCATTTACTATCCCGTTGTTTCTATCTTTCACGAATATGGGAAAGGGTCATACAAGAATCGCAAACTACTGAAGTATCATATCTGTTCTGTTATTAAATATTTCAATAAATGGGGGTGGTGGTTTGATTCAAAAAGAACGAAAAGAAATAATCATTGTCTGAAATTCATAAAAAGCATGAGATCTTAAAACAATAACATTATGCAAAACCACTTGATTCTCTTATCCGGCTTCTTTATAGCCGTGATATTGTCTCGCGTGATCATCCCCCGTATTTTGATAATCTCGCTCCGTAAGCGTCTGTTTGATGCTCTGGATGTCCGTAAGGTGCACAAGAAACCTGTCTCCCGTTTGGGCATAGAACAGCCTATTTACAGATGGTACATATCGCGGCATGGTACAAAGAAAACGTGAACGCAAAAGATTCCAATTCCTTTATTTTGAGTATGATGCATGTGCTGGAGCAAATTTCTATTTGTCCTATTATTGGGATGATCGATAGAAAGAATAGTAATGCCCGTTTTGAATATCGCTGTTTTCTGATACACCCTAGATATCGCATCATTTATAGAATAACTAAATCTACTATAAGAATTGTCACTATTCATTGCAATTTGATGAATCCTTAATTGTCGCATTTCATATTCTCAACTTACTTTTCTCATTGCCAATTCCGGTAATGAGATATCTTTCGTATTTTTATTTTTAAATCGAAACAACATGGAACAACAAACTGACACGTTCATTCCGTCAGGAATGAACGCTTTTCAGCGTACTGTCAAGCGGGTAGGAGACTGCTTGATAGCATTCGTTGCGCTTATCGTTTTTTCTCCCTTGTTTTTATTCTGTTATCTGGCCGTGAAGCGGGAGGATGGTGGTCCGGCTATTTTCAAACAAGAGCGGATTGGTCGTTTTGGACGTCCGTTCTATATCTACAAGTTCCAGAGCATGCGGCTGGATGCGGAGAAGTTTGGTCCGGCCTTGTATGCGGGTGGAGAGGATCCCCGACTGACCAGAATAGGAAAGTTCCTTCGCGAGCACCATTTGGATGAGCTTCCCCAACTGTGGAATGTATTCATTGGCGATATGGCTTTTATCGGTCCGCGTTCCGAACGCAAATTCTACATCGATCGGATTATGGAACAGGATTCGCGTTATCGGTTTCTTTATCAGATTCGTCCGGGGGTGACTTCGTATGCTACGCTCTACAATGGCTATACGGATACGATGGAGAAGATGCTCCGCCGTCTTCGTTATGACTTGTTCTATCTGGAGCACCGTTCCTTGCTTTTTGATTTCAAGATTTTGGTAAAGACTTTCCTTAATATTGCCTTTGGCAAGAAATTCTAATTTTACAAACCAGGACCGTTCATTTCATTTTCGCCTGCGTGTATGGAAGGAGAGTTGGTGGAAACCGTGGACTCCGCAAGTGGTGTTGGGTGCCAATGATGCGATAAGTGATTCGGCTAACGGCGGTTCGCTTTCCAACCAGCAGAACCAGGATTACGGTAACGGTTTCTGGAACCGTTATTATCTGGCAGTAACCAAGCACATAGACTTTGAAGATGTGGGTACGCTGGGGGTGCATGTGTCTTGGATATACAGCAACCGTTTCGATAACAAGTTGAACAATCCGGCTATGGGTGCGAACTTCCGTTTTCATCTGAAAGAGGATAATTCATGGTTACATAAAGCAGTGAATGGCGTAAATCTGATGGCAGAGGTTGTTCCCGGTTATACGGATGTGAGGGAAGACTTGACTTTCAATCCCGCCGGGGCGAAATATCAGGTGAATCTCGGTATGGAGTACAGCTTCTGGAAAGACCGCATCAACGCTGTAGTAGAACTGAACCGTTGTAAATACTTCTCCGGGGGTATTGTTTTTAAAGTACATTTGAAATAAAAACTAGAATATATGTCACATAAAATTCAATTGATCATTTTCTTTCTTCTTTTTTCTTCTCTTTCTTTGTTGGCAAATGATAATGAGAGATTTGCCGGTATGGCTTGTACGCTTATCAGTAAGAATCGTTCCGTTCTTCATAGTGAGCGGCAGCAAAAGCAAATGCTTTTTGTTCAGACCGTGGATGGTAAGGAACTGAATTTACTGTGTGTATGGTTTCCGCAAACACGTGAGGACGAGCATATACTTGATGAGGTATCGGTTTCCTTGTTGAAAGAGTCGGATAAAATTTTGATCGGTTATGGACAGACAGCCGGAAATCCCATGTTTTATTATTGTCTGCCTGTGAAACAGGCATCAAAGAAAATGCGGATAGAACGATGGGAGAAGTACAGACTCCCTTTATCACTTTGTGATTTTCAATTTAAATAGTTGTATTTTGAGATATCTTGGTTTTGTTTTGTGATAACACAAAATTGTTAATCTGATTGTTATGCCCGTTAGCGTCCAAAAATGACGTATAGGATAACCGATAAAAAAGCCAGACCATTGCTTTCGTTGAATCAAAATCCAAGTTTATGTATAGTTACAATGATTTTGAGCGTCTATTTTTGCGCTATAAATTGGAAGGTATCCCTGCGGGTGTTTCTATTGAGAAATTTTGTATGTCCAACCAAGTTTTTTATAACCTATTTCCCAAATGGTACAAGGATACCCGGAAGAAGGTAATTCTCGTTCAGGCTTTGGGTGCTCCTTTACCGGAAGCAGAAATGCCGGAAAGTCCTTCGCCAATCCCGGAACAAAAGTCAGAATCGGATCCTCGGTTTTCTTCGCCTACCGAACTTCGAATCCTGGTGGATATCCGCATGAGCAATGGTGTTCATATCAGTCAGAAAAATTTAAGTTACGAAGGTTTGAAAAGCTTGGTGGAGAAACTGGAGGTCTTATGTTGAATATTACAGGACTAAACCGTTTTTTCTTTGTTCGTGATTTTCATGATATGCGCTGTAAATATGATAAGGTCTTATCCATCATCCATCAGCAGTTGAACCGTGAGCCGGAAGATGGTGATGCCTTTATCGTGATGTCTAAAGATTTACGTCTGGTTCGTTTGTTCAGCTATGACCGACGGTCTTACAGTATGTTTGAGAGACGTTTTAGACCCGGATACCAGTTTATGCAGGTAACCTATAATGGTGCTGAAAGTATTTTGCCGTACTATGAGTGCCGACAATAGAGTTTGTGCCGAACGTTTTATTCGTCCATTGGCTGGTGAGCGTAAGAACTCGTTATTCTTCGGAAGTGACAAGATGGCCGGTGTCTCAGCGGTATATCATACCATCATCTTCACTTGCAGGATGCAGGGTGTGTCTGTGCTTGACTATTTCAAGAGATTTTTCAGCGAAATTGTTAAAGGACGTAGGTATTATGAATATTTGTTACCCTTGACAATCGGACTGGAGCAATACAGTATCTTTTTTGACGTTAATTATTGGAGAACTGCCTTGTGGCGGCTTTCCTTGGGGTACACGTCAAAATTGGACGATAACATAAAAAAATAAAATATAATTGCTTCATTATTGGATAAGCGGAATATAATTTGTTTCTTTGTCATACAATATATTAAGCTAATACCATTATGCAAAAAAATGAGATTATCCATTCCATTCGTGAAACGGCTCGTCAGGTGATGCCTTCAGGGAGTCGTGTCATTTTATTCGGTTCTCAGGCTCGTGGGGATGCACATCATGAGTCCGATTGGGATATTCTTATTTTATTGGACAAATCTCGCATATATAATGAAGATTTTGACCGTGTAGCTTATCCACTGGTTGAATTAGGTTGGAAAATCGGTGCGGATATCAATCCATTGATATATACTTATACAGATTGGCAAAGACGGAGTTTCACTCTTTTTTATAAGAATGTAGAACAGGAGGGAATTGAATTATGCCACTAAGTATAGAAGAAAAGAAATCTATTATTGCTTACCGTGTTCAAAAGGCTGATAGCATTTTTATTGAAGCTTCGGACAATGCTACCATGAATCATTGGAATTTGGTTGCAAATCGTTTGTATTATGCTGTCTTCCACATGGCTTCCGCATTATTGATAGATAAAGGTTTTACATCTAAGACCCATAGCGGTGTAATTTGTTTGTTGGGGCAGGAATTTGCAACTAAAGGGGTTGGACAAAGATGAGATGCGTTTGGTCTCTCGTTTACAGAATATGCGTCATGCCGGTGATTATGATGACATGTTCGATTGGGCTGAAGAAGATGTAAAACCTCTTTTTAACCGAACTGAACTTTTAATCAAAAAGATGAAAAGTTTATTATCGTTGGTGGAATAGTATGTTTCATTTTGTTAATCTTACCCTTCTTCATAATATCGGATTGGCATGGGCCAATCGTTGAGAAATCGCTTAAATTATTAGCTCAAATGTTTTTTAGGCACTTTTCAGTGGCTAAAATCAAATATTTACAATTCAATCTTACGATACATCCCAAACCCCAGTGAATACAGGAGATAAGGACTATTGCCATAGGGGTTGGATACTTATAATATGACGGTTACCGTTCGTTACCTTTATTCTTTTCCGTTTGAAAGAAAGGAAGCACGGAAGAGCGTTTGGAGATAGCTCGCAAGCTGAAAGACAACGGCGTGTCCGTGGAATTTATCGTTCAGACTACCCAGCTTTCAGCTGAAGAGGTGGAAGGGTTGTAACATTTCATTCTGCTTTGGACAAAGGGGCTTTAAATGATAAAAAAGATAATCCGGTTAAGATTTCTGAAATAGATTTTGTTCCTTTGCATAAACGGTAAAAGCGAAAGATAATGGAAAAGCAGCAGTTGAAGAGATGCCTGATAGGGATACAGACTTTTTTGCTGGGAAGAAAGACCTTTTCAAAGGACTTGTTATCGAAAAGCTGGAAACCGAGTGGACGGAATATCCGGTGCTACACTTTGATATGAGCCTGGCCAAACATCTGGACAAGGAGAAACTGAATGAGTATCTGGTCTGGCAGTTGCGGGAATATAATGGGAAATATGGCCTGACGAAAAACAATGATGCGGAGGTTAACGTCCAGTTGGCAGACCTGATAAAGCGTGCCTATGAGCAGACGGGCCGGCAGGTGGTAGTTCTCATTGACGAGTATGACGCGCTCTTGCTGGATGTGTTTCATGAGGAAGAGAATCTCCCCGTACTTCGTAATGTGATGCATAATTTTTTACAGTCCGCTGAAGGGATGCGACCCTTATCTGCGCTTTGTTTTCTTGACCGGTGTCACCAAGTTCGCGCAGCTCAGCATGTCCGGCACTTTGAACAATATCTCGAATGTCAGTATGTTGAAACCATACGCTGCCATTTGTGGTATCACTCAGGAAGAAATGCTGGAGCAGATGCATGAATATATAGAACGGCTTGCCGTTGCGCAGGAAATGACTGAAGAGGAAACGCTGCGGAAGCTGAAAGAGAAATATGACGGCTATCATTTCACTTGGCCTTCGCCTGATATTTATAACCCGTTCAGCCTACTGAATGCCTTAGAAAGAAGAAGGATAGACAATTACTGGTTTGGCAGCGGTATGCCCACCTATCTGATAGAGATGCTGCTCAAGTTCAAGGTGTCTCCGTCTGCTATCGGAATGAAGAAGGCACTTTCAACCAGTTTTGATGCCCCTACCGAGCGTATGACAACTATCGTGCCTCTGCTTTATCAGAGCGGTTATATTACAATTAAAAACTATGATAAGTTGACTCAACTATATACACTGGATATCCCGAACGGTGAAATTAGGGTGGGGTTGATGTAAAGCCTTTTGCCTAACTATTCCTTTCCACCGTCCCGTATTATGATAATACGAATTATGAGGGACATTATCAGCAACTATTCTACATCATCTTTTCTTTGTTCGGGATGTATGTGGATGTGGAAGTCCGTACCCCGAAAGGGCGTCTGGACGTGGTGATGCGTACTACCCACACTTTGTGGTCGTGATGACACACGCCCGTCTGCTGGATGCTGTCCGGAACGGGGACTTGGTTCGTCTGGGAGAGGACGGTCCGGCCGGTGGGGAGCAACGGACGGCCTTGAAAGCCTGTCATGACCGGCAGAGTGGTTTGTGGGGCTTGAGGTGCGGGAACAAAATCACAGTGATTCCTCAATACCGGGAAGTATTTGATATTTGTGCAAACCGGGCTGCTGTCCGTTTTGAGGACGGCCGGACAGGGGTGGTGGATAAGTCCGGAGTCCTCATGGTGGTGACAGACCGCTGCCGGAGATTGAGATTCCTGAAGGGAGAACTTCTTTCTGTCACCAAAGAGGATGGGAGTGACTGTTATACCGATTTGAAGACAAACAGAACTTATCAGGAGAGGCCGGTGGTTTTTTCATACGGCGGCATAGAGTTGCTGCGGGTGGGGGGAGACTTTCCATAGCCGCACGCGGAAGGCGTATACCTCTATGCATGGTTTGCACAAAGACAGTCTTTGTTTTTATGGTTTCTACTTGAAGATACCGGATTACCGTGTTCCGAAGTCTTGCCGGCTAGTTGATCCTGTGTGGTCTGCTATATTTGATGTCTTCGCCTGCGTGCTGGAAGGGGATGATGAAGAGGTGTACTGGTGTTGTGGTTGTTTGGCGGATCGGAGCATCGTGGTGATGGACGGGGAAGGAAACTATTATCATGTGGAGAAAGGAAAGGGGAAGCGGTATATAGCTTGTAATGCTCCTAAGGCGGGCGAGGCGGATTTTGCCTCCGTGGTGGAAGGTCTGAGGAAGGAAGCCGGGCGGCGTGCGGAGAGCGTACAGCGGGAACGGCAACAGAATGAGGAAGAGAAAAGGCGGAAGAGGCTGGAGGAAATAAAAGATGTCCTTCCTTTCCGGATGGGGATGAAGTGGGGGCTGAAATGGGGAGATCGTATCGTAGTGCCTCCTTGTTACCGGAATATCTGTATTCCTGTAGGCGGTTATTGTGCTTTTGAAGGGAATGCCTGCCAGTGGGGGGTGATGGCACTGGATGGAAAAGTGGTGGTGGAGGCTAGATATCAGAAGGTGGAGATAGAAAAGGATGGAACGGTGCATCTGACCATCATTCCAGGTAAGGTAAAGACCATCAAACTTTGACGGATATTGAATTGTTTGGGTATGGAGTGGGTAAATTTCAGTATATCACGGGTATTTGATGAGGAGAGCAATTAGTGTAAAATAGTTTTTACGCCTTGATGTTATAATCTTTACATAAAAGAAAACAATTCTACCGTTGAAGCTCTTACGTGGGATACCGCTTTCAAGAACATAAACGAACCAAGCGGATGGGCCATGAAAGGGATACATGAAGAAGCCTACCAATAAATCCGGCATCAATTGACATAACAAAATCGGATAACTGAAAAATTATCCGCTTTTAGTTTCTTTATTTCGAAAGAAAGATATATATTTGCAACGCTTTTTCAGAAAAGCACCCGATATTGCAGAAAAAACAGTTGCCGAAATGGCTCAGTTGGTAGAGCAATTCATTCGTAATGAATAGGTCCCGGGTTCGAGTCCCGGTTTCGGCTCAAGAAGCGGTAGAATACCGCTTCTTTTTATTTTATATAGTTCTCTTTTTCCATATAATAAAGGGGTCAACGTAACAATCTGAGGGATTTTATATTTAAGCATATAATTTAGCAAGTCTATATAAGAAAAAAGCTCTATCTCTTACTCCTCTGAACTGTGCTCTAAATGCTTTGATTTTAGCATTGAATGACTCAGCTGCGGCATTGGTTGCCCTCCTTTCAAAAAAATTGATTATATCCAGATAATGTGTTTGTATAGAACGTGCGACCCTTCCAAAGGTGAGGAACCCTGATTTATCTACTTCATCATACCACCTTGCCAGCCTTGTCAAAGCAATATCCTTAAACTTACACTGATGATAGATTAAGCCTAACCGCATAGACAGATAATATCCTTTCTTTATATCGGGATATTCCTTGAAAAGAATTTCAGCCCGTATTCTTTGAGACTGAGTCCATAAGGATTCCTTCTTGTAAAGCAGATAAATACTTCTCGCTAACAACTGCTTTCTTGTATCTCCATTAGCGAAAACAGGTGCATGATACATCTTTCCACAGGCCTTTGCATAAGCAATCTGAGTGGACTCTTCATCCAAAGCCTCCCAGCGAGCTTTTACCCGCATCTCTTGCACCGCTTCATAAGCTAACTTCTGTACGTGAAAGCGATCGGTAACACGTTTGGCCGCAGGAAAGCAGATGCGTGCAATCTGCTCCATGTTAGAGCCATATCCAAAGTAATCTCGCGCACTTGGTAACGGCGGCGACGGGATAGCTTAAGCAGGACAGAAGTGACCGTATGAACGTCCGTACCTTTAATGATAGCAATCATACTACCTTTACCACCGTGAGCTTCTTTATTGGTCAGTACAGTATAGAGTTCTCCACGCGAGAGGGCTACTTCATCAATACAGATATAAGCACCGATATTCTTTTCGAATAGTAGCCAATCCTCTGCATGAACAAGTTGGTCCCAATGGAGATAACCACTTAGATGGTTACGGTATTGACGCTCCAATAAATCCCCGTCAACTCCAGATAAAACACCTAAGAGCTTGCAACTGATCGGATAGCTATCAATATAGTTCTTTTAAAAAAGACGCAAAATCTTGCGTCATACGAGTACCTTCAGCCACCATACGCCAGTTACGAGAGATATACTCATTATGCTTCTTTAAGAGCCAGCGACGACGACGAATATTAAGGAAGACCTTCTTGCCACGGAGAGGAAAATCCTGAACAATAACAGGATCATAAAAGCCTTTACTCTCAGTATCCTGATCTGTATACTTCTCAGGAACGATATTTTTCTCCTCAAGATAGATCACAACTTCATTTACGCTTTCCTTCACATCAACAAGATCAAAGTAATCTAAAGTGCCTTCAGGAAGAAGAAGGCGATAACCGTTTAACTCCATAAGCTATGAATTTGGAGACAAAGATAACAATTTATAAATTTACCCCTCAGCTTTTTACATTGACCCTAATAAAGCCCTTCTCCACGGTCACCATTCTCTAAATCAGTTAACTCTACTTTAAATATTCGGTAGGGGAGAATATTTTTCTGGTGTTTGGGCATATCCACGGTCAGCAGATAGGCATTACCGTATTCGGTAGCATCGAAGTACTCTTTTATCTCTTGTTTCATCAGAACAGGTACTTCTTCTCCATCTATCCAAACGATAGCTTTTAGTTTGTCAGCCGATGGTGCCAGCAAAACGCCTTTGGCTTGTTTGCTTAAACCTGTTTGCTCAATCTTGCTAAGATCCTGTGCATGTACAAGTGAGGATTTTTCTTCTTTTTGCCATTGCAGGGTGCGGGTCAGACTCATGGGTCGAACATATATCTGATAGGTGGGCATGCCTCCAGGGATGTGGAAAATATGTAGTCCATAGACTTCCATACGATGATAGCGAATGTTGAGAGTGGTATCACGATCGGCAATGAAATTCCATGCCCAAAATTCGAGACGTTGGTCTTTTTCCGCTAGTCCGGGTTTTACGGTATGTGGGTAGGTAGACATATTGATAGCTCCCATACTTTGATACTTTCCTTTAGGAATACGGGTGGTGTAGTATCCGTTTTTGTCAGTGATGGCTTGTTTAATGTCATCAAAAGAAGGGCTCTGCCAAAAGATGGAACAACTGTCAATGGGTTGTCCGTTATAATCTGTTACTTGTCCGCGTATGGTTACTGAATCCCGTTGTTGTGCATATCCAGCAGAATAAAGAAAAAATAGGATAAAAAGGAGAATCAATTTAGGAATAAAAGGTGTTTTCATTATTTTATCTGTTAATTGTGTTTTTAATGTGTATCTTTTTCACTTCTCACCACTTCCCATCCTTTGAACTGTATCAGGACTTTATGTAACGTGGTTCCTTGAGCCAGATACAGCACTTTTCTTCAAAATTATCATAATAAAAAGAAGCGTAATCCTTTATGAACACGTAGAGGACAACATTGCAATAAGTCTCAAAACATTTTTCCAGTCTTTCCAATGAAACCCCTGCCTTTGAGAAATCAAAATAAATCATCTGGAAACGGTTGCGCTGGTCGGTGGAATTCTTACCTATTCATAGTCCGCTGAATAACTTTCGAAACGGTCTTTTTGCAAAATGTCATAGTAGGCTTTCATTATGCTTAGGAAAAGGCTTTTTCCGAAACGGCGCGGACGTATCATAAAGATATAGCTGGCTGTATCTTCAATCAGGGGCAAATACATGGTCTTGTCCACATAATAATAATTTTCAGTCCGCATCCGCACAAAGTCCGAGATGCCGTAAGGGATTTGAGGCGCTTTTTTTGTTTCCATCTTTCTTCTTCTCTTTTTTATAGCTATACAAAGCTACACCATTTTTTTCTGATACCCGGCATGGAAAGGGCTGTTTTTTCCACTCTATTTCGAAAACGTTGGCAAAAGCACCGCGCAGCCTTCCTCTTTTCGAAGGCAAGGCCGCGCAAGATTTCGGGGTGCAAAGCATCTCTTCTTTGAATACATGCTGTAAGAGAAGCGGTAAAGATATGCATGAAATTGTTGGAATCAGACTCACGTTGCCATATTATGAATCGTATGCTTCTTCGTGCACTCCCTTCACGGCCCGTCCGCTTGGTTCGTTCATGTTCTTGAAGGCGGCGTCCCACGCAAGGGCTTCGGCTGTAGAACATGCCACACTGGGCACGCTTGGCACGCTGCGGGCTGCGCTTTCACTGGGAAAGTGCTCCTGGAAGATGCTGCGATAGTAGTATTCTTCCTTGTTTTGCGGCGTATTGATAGGAAACCGTTCGGCTGCGTGCGCCATTTGCTCGTCACTGACGGCTTCGGCGGTAAGGGCTTTCAGTGTATCAATCCAACTATAGCCCACGCCGTCGCTGAACTGCTCTTTCTGTCGCCATGCTACACTGTCGGGCAACATGTCTGCAAAGGCTTTGCGGACGATTTTCTTTTCGATGGTGCTTCCGGGGCACATCTTTGCCTCGGGATTGAGGCGCATGGCTATGTCCAGAAAATCTTTGTCCAGGAAAGGCACTCGGCCTTCCACTCCCCATGCTGCGAGGGATTTATTGGCACGGAGGCAGTCATAGAGGTGGAGCTTGCCTAGTTTACGCACGGTTTCTTCATGAAAGGCTTGGGCTGTAGGGGCTTTGTGGAAATAGAGATAGCCGCCGAACACTTCATCAGCCCCTTCGCCACTCAGCACCATTTTGATTCCCATGCTTTTAATGACGCGTGCCAGCAAATACATCGGGGTAGAGGCGCGAACGGTGGTGACATCGTAAGTCTCGATGTAGTAAATGACGTCGCGGATAGCGTCCAATCCTTCTTGGATGGTATAGTGGATTTCATGATGCACGGTTCCGATAAAGCGGGCCACTTCGCGGGCTTTTATCAGGTCGGGCGCACCTTCCAGACCGATAGCAAAGGAATGGAGCTGAGGCCACCAGGCATCTTTTTTATTGTCGGTTTCTACCCGTTTGCCTGCATATTTCTTGGCAATGGCAGAGATGACGGAACTGTCCAGACCGCCGGAAAGAAGTACGCCGTAGGGCACATCACTCATCAGTTGGCGTTTAACGGCCTCTTCCAGTCCGTCGTGTATGTCCAGGGAATAGGCATTGTTGTTTTTCACGGCTTCGTATTCAAACCAGTCGCGGACGTACCAGCGGGTCATCTTGCCTTCTTTTCCCCAATAGTAATGGCCGGGAAGGAAGGGTTCGTATTCATCACAGAACCCTTCGAGGGCTTTCAACTCGCTGGCGCAGTATATTTTGCCGTCCTTATCCTTACCTATATATAAAGGTATGACTCCGATGGGGTCGCGGGCAATGAGGAAATCGTCTTTCTCCTCATCATAAAGGGCGAAGGCGAAGATGCCGTTCAGGTCTTCGAGGAAGTGAATACCTTTGTCACGGTAAAGGGCAAGGATGACTTCGCAGTCGCTTCCGGTTTGGAAATCATATTTTCCGGCGTACTTTGCACGAACATCCCGATGGTTGTAGATTTCTCCGTTCACGGCGAGGATTTGTTTCCGGTCGGGACTGTATAGGGGCTGCCCTCCGCTTTGAGGGTCTACGATGGAGAGGCGTTCATGGGCCAGGATGGTAGAGCCGCCTACATAGATACCGTTCCAGTCCGGTCCGCGGTGGCGGAGCTTTTGTGACATTTTCAATGCCTTCTGACGCAACTCTTGCGTTTGTTGCTTTATCTTGAATATTCCTACGATTCCACACATAATTGTATTTGTTGATTTATTTATTGAGATAACTGTCTATGTCCGTTGCCGCTTTCCGTCCGCTGGCAATGGCGCGTACCACCAGGCTGGCTCCGCTTGCCGCATCGCCGGCTACGAATACGTTTTCGGTGAATTGGGGATGTTCGGGTTTTAAGAAGCCCATTGCCAGAAGAACCAGGTCGGCTTCAATCACTTCCACCTTTCCGGTGGGCTTCATGACAGGGCGGCCGCCGTCGGGACCGGGAGTCCATTCCACCTGTTCCACTTCCACACCGCACACTTTACCGTTTTTGCCTAAAAACTTACGGGTGGCGAGAGACCATAGGCGGCTGCACCCTTCTTCGTGAGAAGAGGTGGTTTTCAGTACGACGGGGAATTGGGGCCATGGAGTGGCAGGATTCTGTCCTACGGGCGGCTGGGGCATGATTTCTATTTGGGTGACGCTTAGGGCACCTTGCCGGTTGCTGGTCCCTATGCAGTCGCTGCCGGTATCCCCTCCGCCGATGACCAGTACTTTTTTCCCTTTGGCAGTAACCAGTTGTTCTTTCGGGAACGTCATGCCGGCAAGGATACGGTTTTGTTGCGCCAGCATGTCCAGTGCCGGGTGGATGCCTTTCAGTTCGCGTCCGGGGACAGGGAGGTCACGGGCGGTCGGAGCTCCGGTGCAGATGCAGTAGGCGTCAAAACCTTCGGGGAGTTGCCGCACATCCACATCGTTGTTCATTTTGAAGTGGATGCCTTCTTCTTCCATCACCCGGATACGGCGGTCGATGATGGGCTTGTGCAGCTTGAAGTTGGGGATGCCGTAACGTAGCAGGCCGCCGGGAGCCTCATTCTTGTCGAAGACGGTCACTGTGTACCCTTTTCCGTTGAGCTGGTTGGCGGCGGCCAGTCCGGCGGGCCCGGCGCCGATAATGGCTACTTTCCGTCCGTTGCGTTCAATGTTCCGGGGCTTGATGTAACCTTCGCGGAAGGCTGCTTCGGCAATGGCCGCTTCGTTCTCGCGGATGGTGACGGGAGAATCCATGCTCAGTTTCAGCACGCAACTCTTTTCGCAGAGGGCGGGGCAGATGCGGCCGGTGAACTCAGGAAAATCGTTGGTTTCGTTCAATATCTTATAGGCTTCCTCCCATTTGCCTTTGTAGAGGGCATCTTGAAATTCGGGCTGCTTGTTGCTCAGCGGACAAGCCCAGTGGCAGAAGGGAACGCCGCAGTCCATGCAGCGTGAGGCTTGAAGTTTCCGGTCACGGCTGTTCAGAGTCTGTTCTACCTCGCTATAATCTGATATCCGGTCGTGGATGGGACGGTAGCCCGCTTCCTGACGCGGTATAGTTAAAAATGCTTTTGGATTTCCCATATCTTTGTTGTATTTCTTGTTGATAATTTGTGTGATGTATTAATAATCTCTTTGTACATCAGCTATTTTTTGCTGTAGCTTGCGCATTTGTTCTTCTTGCAATACTCGTTTATATTCGATAGGTACTACCTGAATAAATTCATCCACATAGCGATTCCAGTCATCCAACATCGTTCTTGCCAGTTTGGAGCCGGTATAGAGGTAATGCTGACGGATCAGTTCATGCAGTTCCTTCCGGTAAGATGCCTCCTCGATAAGCGAGAGCTCCACCATCTCCATGTTGCAGAAATAATCGAAGTTGTGGTTCTTGTCCCACACGTAAGCCACGCCGCCACTCATCCCGGCAGCGAAATTCCGTCCGGTTTCCCCCAGTACCACGACCCGTCCTCCGGTCATGTATTCGCAACAGTGGTCGCCTACACCCTCTACCACGGCCGTCACACCGGAATTGCGGACAGCGAAGCGTTCGCCCACCCGTCCGTTGATATACACCTCGCCGTCAGTAGCGCCATACAGCAGGGTGTTTCCGGCGATGGTATTCTTTTCCGCATCGAAATTGCTGCGCACGGGGGGCAGTACCGCAATGCGTCCGCCGCTCAGTCCTTTTCCCAGATAGTCATTCGCTTCGCCTTCCAGCTTGAAACTGATGCCGTGGGTCAGGAACGCACCGAAACTTTGGCCTGCCGAACCTTTGAATTTGATGTGGATGGTCTGTTCCGGAAGTCCTGCCTGCCCGTATTTCTTGGCAACCGCTCCTGCCAGCATGGCGCCTACCGAACGGTCCGTATTGGCGATGGTGTATTCCAGGGAAATTTCTTTTCCGTTTTCTATGGCATCCCTGGCGGCGGCCAGTATGGTCACATCCTTCACATGGGCAATGTCGTGCTTCTGTTCCATGACATGGTGTATGGTAGCTCCGTTGTCCACCCGGTGTAGCAGTCTGCTGAAATCCAATAGTGAGGATTTCTTCTCACTTGGCGCTTGTTGTATTTCAATCAGGTCTGTCCGTCCAATGATATCCTCCAACCGGGTGAATCCCATTTCGGCCAAATATTCGCGTACTTCCTGTGCCAGGAAAGTGAAATAATTCACTACATATTCATAGTGTCCGCGGAAATGTTTGCGGAGTTCGGGGTCTTGGGTGGCCACGCCTACGGGACAGGTGTTGGTGTGGCACTTGCGCATCATGACGCATCCCAGTACAATCAATGCGGTGGTACCGAAACCGAATTCTTCCGCACCCAGCAAGGCCATGTTGATAATATCCCGTCCGGTTTTCAACTGTCCGTCCACTTGCAGTTTCACTTGTCCGCGGAGTCCGTTCAACACCAAGGTCTGTTGCGTCTCGCTCAGTCCTATTTCGGGCGAGATACCTGCATACCGCATACTCGATGCAGGCGACGCGCCGGTTCCTCCTTCCGCTCCCGAAATGACAATCAGGTCGGCTTTCGCTTTGGCTACTCCGGCGGCAATGGTTCCTACGCCGCTTTCGGCTACCAGTTTCACGCTGATTCGTGCCTGTGGATTTACGTTTTTCAGGTCGAAAATCAACTGGGCCAAATCTTCGATGGAATAAATGTCATGATGGGGTGGAGGGGAAATGAGCGAGATGCCCGGAATGGAGTGGCGGGTTTTGGCAATCACCTCGTCTACCTTGAATCCCGGCAGTTGTCCTCCTTCTCCCGGCTTGGCGCCTTGGGCCACCTTTATCTGGATCTCTTCGGCATGGACCAGGTATTCGGCGGTGACTCCGAAGCGTCCCGATGCTATCTGCTTGGTCTTGCTGCAAAGTGAGATACCCTGGTAGGTGCCGGTAATGCGGTCGCTGTCCTCACCTCCTTCACCCGTATTGCTGCGTGCGCCCAGTTTGTTCATGGCCAGTGCCAGCGCCTCATGTGCCTCCTTGCTGATAGCGCCGAAGGACATGGCTCCTGTCACGAAATGTTTCACGATGTTTTCTACCGGCTCCACCTTTTCAATATCAATGGGGTTTCGTTTGTGTCCGAAGAAGTCGCGCAGGAAGAGGGGTGACTCTTTTCCATCTACCATGGAGGTGAATTCCTTGAACTTCTTGTAGCTGCCCAGCCGGGTGGCCAGTTGCAGGGTGGAGATGGTTTCCGGATTCCAGGCGTGCCGTTCTCCGTCTTTGCGGAAAGAGAACAGTCCGTTGTGCGGTAAAATGTCGCTCACTTCTTTTGCAGCGAATCCGGCATCGTGCAGGGCGATGGCGTCTCTGGCGACTTCTTCCAGACGGATGCCTCCGATGCTGGATGTCTGTGTGCCGAAATAGCTTCTCAACAATTCCTCGCTGACCCCTACGGCTTCAAAAATCTTTGCGCCCCGGTAGGAACGGATAGTCGAAATGCCCATCTTGCTCATGATCTTGAACAAGCCCTTGCGGATGGCCTTGATATAATTCTTCTCGGCCGTTTCGTAATTCATCTGCACATCGCCTTTCCTCACTAGTTCATCCAGTACGGCAAAGGCCATGTACGGATTGATGGCACTGGCGCCATATCCCAGCAACAGGGCGGCGTGCATCACCTCGCGAATCTCGCCGCTTTCTACAATCAATGCGGTTTGCACGCGTTTCTGAACGGAGATGAGGTGATGATGGACAGCGCTAACTGCCAGTAGCGACGGGATGGCGGCATGGGTGTCGTCCACAAAACGGTCGCTCAGAATGATATAGTTCACTCCGTCCGTAACGGATTGCTCGGCTTTGTTGCACAGGTCGTTCAGGGCCTCTTGCAATCCGGCTTTTCCCTTGCTCACCTCGAATACGATAGGGAGTTTCACGGTATTGAATCCTTTATACCGGATGTTGCAGAGGATGTCCAGTTGGGTGTTGTTCAGCACGGGGATGGGGCAGACGTACCATTTTGCAATGGCTTTCGCTGGGCACCATATATTCATTCCCACGGCCCCGATGTATTCGGTGAGCGACATGACTAATTCTTCACGGATAGGGTCGATAGCCGGATTGGTAACCTGTGCGAATTGTTGGCGGAAGTAGTTGAACAGTAACTGCGGTTTGTCCGAGAGAACTGCCAGCGGCGTGTCGTTACCCATAGAGGCGATGGGTTCGGCCCCTGTGTTGCACATCGGCATGAGGGTGCGTTCTATATCCTCGCGCGAGAAGCCGAAGGTACGCAGCATACGGTCATAGCCGTCTATCCGGTTGTCTATCTTGCGTCCGCTTTTCAAGGTATCGAGCTCGATGCGGTTGGCAGACAGCCAGGCGCGATAGGGACGGGCCGATGCCAATTGTTCTTTCAGTTCTCCGTCATAATATATTTTACCCTGTTCGGTATCAATCATCAGTATTTTTCCCGGTTGCAGACGCCCTTTCTCTTTAATCTCTCCCGGTTCGAAATCCATCACGCCTACTTCACTGGCCACTACCATCATGTCATTATTGGTAATGAGGTAACGGGCAGGGCGCAGGCCGTTGCGGTCCAACATTCCTCCGGCAAACCGTCCGTCACTGAACAGCAGCGCGGCAGGCCCGTCCCAAGGTTCCATCAGGATGGAGTGATATTCGTAAAACGCTTTCAATTCTTCACTGATAGGGTTTTTGTCGTTGAACGATTCGGGTACCAGCATCGCCATGGCATGGGGCAGGCTCAGTCCCGACATTACAAAAAATTCCAGCACATTGTCCAGTGAGGCGCTGTCGCTCATGCCCGGCTGGATAATGGGACGGATGTCTTTGACATCCCCCAATGCCGGAGAGGAAAGGACACTTTCGCGTGCTTCCATCCATCCTCGGTTGCCGCGGATGGTATTGATTTCGCCGTTGTGCGCTAACAAACGGAACGGTTGGGCGAGGCTCCATGTAGGAAATGTGTTGGTGCTGAAACGGGAGTGTACCAATGCCAATCCGCTGGTAAAGTAGGGTTGCGTCAGGTCCGGGAAGTACTCGCGCACTTGCATGGACGAGAGCATACCTTTATATATAATGTTTTTTGCCGATAGCGAAACGATGTAGAAGTCCGTGTGCCGCACGCGCTTTTCTATCTTCTTGCGGATGATGTAGAGGGTGCGTTCCAGCTGTCCGCATCTGTCACTCCGGTGATGAATACCTGTTTGATGTCCGGTTCGGTGGCCCGTGCGTCCTTTCCCAGGCAGGCGGGGTTGGTGGGCACATTGCGCAGGTGCATCAAGGTAAGTCCTTCGCGTTCTATTTCTTCAATCATAATGCTTAGGATGCCGGCTTGCTCTTTTTCGTCTTTGGGCAGAAATACGAGTCCGGTTCCGTATTTTCCTTTTTCGGGTACGGGGATGCCTTGCAGGAGGATGAATTCGTGGGGAATCTGTAGCATGATTCCGGCTCCGTCGCCGGTTTTGTTATCGGCTCCTTCCGCGCCTCGGTGGCGCATGTTTTCCAATACCTTTAATGCGGAGTCTACCAATTCATGCGACTTGTTGCCATGAATGTTGACTACCATGCCTACGCCGCAAGCGTCATGTTCGTTGGTTGCGTCATAAAGACCTGTTTGCTCTGTTTTTACCATTATTGCTATCTTTAGTTTATAATAATGTTGGTTTGTATTTCATATTGTTCTGCAAAAGTAGGTAATTTATTTCTTTTTGATGAAGAGTTGATGCTTTCTTTTGATAAAAAGATGCAGTCTTGCGTCTCTGTATTACAGTTTGTTGTGTATATGGCGTGTTTATTTAGTATTTGAAAGCTAGATTGTGAAAAATACTTTTAAATTGTAAGTTTGAATGTTTTTTTTCATGATTATCCGCCTATATACCACTAGATGATAAATGGAAATTTATGGATAGAACGCGGATTTATTTCGTTCTACAAATTAAAATTGGAACGCAAATGACACAAATTAATAACTGCACAGCATGGATATAAACCTGCCAGAGGTTAGATTTGTGTCATTTGCGTTCCGGTTTAACCGATAAATTAGTATTTGGTGGTATGGGGATAATCATATTAAATAATGTGGGAAACTTTAGTATATAATGTGTCGCCGCACCTTATATATCTTTTACAAACAGACCTGTTAAAACCGAGGTGTGTCAAAACTAAACTATCCGCTATATCCTCCTTGGGATTGGGCTGAAAAATCCTTCAGATGTTGCAGCCACTCCGCAAACCCTTTGCTGACGGGCGTTCCGGCTGAAGGATTCGGCCTTTTAATTGTTTCAGCCCGCTTGCAGATGTTTCAGCCGGTAAAAAGTAAGGTGTTATGAGATCTCGAAAACTGTCTTGAGAGTTTTTGAAAGCTGTCAAGACAGTTGCCGAAGACTCTCAAGACAGTTTCAAGACCTATCATTGTCCGGGTCGGACACGGAAAAAGACAGCTTTCCCGGCACAAAAAGAAGTAAGAGCTTGGAGAAAATGCCTGGTCGTTTTCCGGGAACAGTCGATAGCAAGTGGGGAAGTTGCCGGTCTTGCAGGCAGGTAAAAAAGATAAGTTCGTTTTTAAAAAAGGTCCTTTTCTTTTGCTAAAGACATCCTTATCTTTTTTTTAATGGAACTTATGTTTTTCGAAAAGAACAAGTTCTTTCAGCGCGTGGGCTGGTGTTCTGGCAGGAACCACTTCTACCGGAATAGTGAGGGCGTGAGTCGGAACTTGTTGCAAGAATTTGCGAAACTTGTTGCAAGATCCGGCAGAACTTGTATCAGGATTCCGGACCCTCCGATAGGAAAAAACGCGGCTTTTTGAAACCGTACTTTTGTTTTTTGGAAGTGTACGTTCAAATTGCAGGAACGGACGCCTGTTTTTCAGGCTGAAACATCCGCAAGCGGGCTGAAACAATTAAAAGACCGAATCCTTCAGCCGGAACGCCCGTCAACAAGGGGTTTGCGGAGTGGCTGAAACATCTGAAGGATTTTTCAGCCCGAACTTACGGTGCATTACTTCCGGGGGCGTGGACGGTGGTTCGGGCAGACAAATATGTAAAAGTCCATTCCATTGGGAATATATGAAATGATAATCCTCAATCATATCACAAAATGTTTATTTATAGAACGGGATGACGGATAGAACACGGACTTTTTTACTTTACCTGTCATTGGGTTTGCAAGTACAAATTTAAATTTTAAGTCCGTGTTTGTCCGCCGACCGGATATAATAATGGGAATATTACATTCCTCAATCATATAACGACCTATTTACTTACAATTCAAAACTATCTTCCCTTGTTTTGATGTAATTTGAAAGATAAAACAAATATTTCGGTTTCTATTTGTTATTAAAATGAAAATAAATAAGAAAATAGAAACGATTATATCTTATAAAATATCAAAAAGATATATATTTGCACAGAATTAAAAGCAAAAGGAAACTACAATAAATAAGTATTAATCAAAATGGCAACAACTATCAAGTTCACCAAGATGCAAGGAACCGGCAATGATTATATCTATGTAAATACCTTGTCTTCTCCGCTGCAAGATCCGATAAAAGCCGCCAGAAAATGGAGCGCTTATCATACCGGTATCGGTGCAGACGGTCTGGTACTGATTGGAGCATCCGAAAAAGCGGATTTCAGTATGCGTATATTCAATGCAGACGGCTCCGAAGCCATGATGTGTGGAAACGCCTCGCGCTGCATAGGCAAATATGTATACGAGAAAGGATTGACGGATAAGGAGGTGATCACACTGGAAACCCTTTCGGGAATCAAAATCCTGAAACTTCATACAGGCAACGGGGTGGTGAAGGATGTAACCGTAGATATGGGTACGCCCCTGCTATCAAACCCCGGACAGATAGCTATGAAAACCGGTGGAATGCTGGCAGAAACTATCTCTGGCCGATGGAAAAGAATACAAAGGAACATTCGTCTGCATGGGAAATCCGCATGTTGTCATTTTCGTAGATGATATAAAAGAGGTGGATTTGCCGGCGGTTGGTCCGAAACTGGAAAATCATCCGCTTTTTCCTGAGCGGACCAATGTGGAATTTGTAGAAATATTGCCGGACCAATCCTTACGGATGAGAGTTTGGGAAAGAGGTTCGGGCATCACAATGGCTTGTGGAACAGGAGCTTGCGCCACCGCCGTGGCGGCCGTACTGAACCATAAAGCCGGACGAAAATCGTGGGTAAGGATGGACGGAGGCGATCTCCACATCCACTGGGACGAGAAAGACGGACATGTATACATGACCGGTCCGGCCGGAAAGGTTTTCGAAGGCGAAATAGAGATGTGATAATGATTTTGAAAAACTTAAAACAACGATAAAAACAATAACAACGATGGCACTAGTAAACGAACATTTTTTAAAACTACCAAACAATTACTTGTTTTCGGACATTGCCAAAAAGGTAAATGCATTCAAAGTGTCTCATCCCAAAACGGACCTCATCCGCCTGGGTATCGGAGATGTAACCCGCCCGCTGCCTCAAGCTTCCATCGAAGCCATGCATAAGGCAGTAGACGAGCTGGCAAGCAAAGAGACATTCCACGGTTACGGTCCCGAACAAGGCTATGATTTCCTGATAGATGCCGTCATCAGGAACGATTACGCTCCGCGTGGCGTCCATTTGGAACCCGGCGAAGTCTTTATCAGTGACGGCGCCAAGAGCGATACGGGAAATATCGGAGACATCCTTCGCCACGACAACAGCATCGGCGTGACAGACCCCATCTACCCCGTATACATCGACTCGAACGTAATGTGCGGCCGTGCCGGGATACTGGAAGACGGGCGATGGAGCAACGTGGTATACTTGCCTTGCCTGAGCGAGAATAATTTCGTGCCCGAAATCCCTGACCGCAGGATAGATATCCTATACCTCTGCTATCCCAATAACCCTACGGGGACGGTCATTAGCAAGGCCGAACTGAAAAAGTGGGTGAACTATGCATTGGAAAATGATACCCTCATCCTTTACGATGCTGCCTACGAGGCCTACATACAAGACCCGGACATTCCTCACTCCATTTATGAGATAAAAGGAGCGAAAAAAGTAGCGATAGAATTTCGCAGTTTCTCGAAGACGGCCGGATTCACCGGGGTGCGTTGCGGATACACCGTCGTACCGAAAGAACTCACTGCCGCCACGCTGGAAGGAGAGCGCATTCCGCTGAACCGGATGTGGAACCGCCGCCAGTGCACCAAGTTCAACGGCACATCCTATATCACCCAGCGTGGTGCCGAAGCGATCTATACCCCCGAGGGCAAAAAGCAAGTGAAAGCCATCATACAGTATTATATGGCTAACGCCCGCATCATGAAAGAAGCGTTGGAAAGTACAGGACTCAACGTTTTCGGCGGAGAGAACGCCCCCTACCTGTGGGTGAAGACACCGGGTGAGGTAAACTCGTGGAAATTCTTTGAACAGATGCTGTATGAAGCCAATGTAGTGGGCACCGCCGGGAGTAGGCTTCGGCCCCAGTGGTGAAGGATATATCCGCTTGACCGCTTTCGGAGAGCGGGCGGATTGCGAAGAAGCCATGAAACGGATCAGAAAATGGTTGCTCTGAGCACAGTACATGACAACACCTTGAAGCACTTTGTGCTTGCATCGGACTTACATCAATCAAGCCAATAGGTATATAAAATATGACATACTCACTATTATTAATTAAAAGGTAAAAAGCTATGAAGATGAATTTTAAGGAAACGGCATTGCTATTAGGCATGTCCATGGCAGTGCCGGCAACGAGCATCGCTCAAGACAAAGTGGAAGCCAGCGTAGGAGCTGACTTGGTAAGCGGCTATATTTGGCGCGGGCAGGATTTGGGAGGCGTAAGCATACAGCCGTCATTGTCCGTAGCCTACAAAGGGTTTTCGCTCGGTGCATGGGGATCCGCAGGCATTGAGTCCGCTGATACGAAAGAACTGGACCTGACGCTGGGCTACTGCACCGGCGGTTTCAGCATTTCGGTGACAGACTACTGGTTCAATGGCGGTCCCGGTTATTTCCACTATGGCACGCACCATACCAGCCATGTATTCGAAGCGCAGATAGGCTACGATTTCGGTTCGCTGGCAGTGAACTGGTACACCAACTTTGCAGGTGCCGACGGGGTGAACAAGGACGGCGACCGGGCTTACTCCTCTTACATATCACTCGCCGCCCCCTTCAAACTGGCAGGCCTGGACTGGACAGCAGAAATAGGAGCCACGCCATGGGCCAATGACTTCTATAACGTGTCCGCAGATCCGGAATGCAGCGGTTCGGACGGGTTCGCCGTATGTGACATCAGCCTTGGGGTATCCAAGGAAATCAAGATTACAGACTCATTCTCAGTCCCCGCCTTCGCCAAGGTGACGGTGAATCCGCGCACCGAAGGGGCCTATTTCGTATTCGGACTGAGTTTCTGACAGGAAGTGCAGAAAATGCAGATACAATAACAAATTCAGACATAACGACACAATAGAGAGAGGTATCAGTTTTTAAAAAGGTAAAAAGATTGGAACATATAAATTACAAGTACAACAATGAAGAAAATTGAGGCTATTATCCGTAAGACCAAGTTCGAGGACGTAAAGGACGCGTTGCTCGAAGCCGACATCGAATGGTTTTCCTACTACGATGTAAGAGGCATTGGTAAAGCACGCCAGGGACGTATCTACCGTGGTGTGGTGTATGATACCAGTTCGATTGAAAGAATCCTGGTTTCCATCGTGGTGCGCGAAAAGAATGTGGAGAAAACAGTGCAAGCCATCATCAAGGCGGCGCACACCGGCGAGATAGGCGACGGACGTATTTTCGTCATCCCCATTGAAGATGCCGTCCGCATACGCACGGGCGAGCGGGGCGACATAGCCCTGTATAATGCAGAACAGGAAAAATAAGCGCAAGCTACTTCCCTTTACCGGCAAAAGTAGTCGGGAATAAAACAATACTACAACGTAAACGAGAAAAATTATGGATACTATACTCTTACTTATGCTCCCCGCCGGCCTTTGGGCGCAAGATGCAGGCGTGGCAGCCACCACCGCGGCGCCCGATGCAACCGCCGGGGCCTTGGGCGAACTTGCTACCGGACTCAACACCGTATGGATGCTACTTGCCGCCATGCTGGTATTCTTCATGCAACCGGGATTTGCCTTGGTAGAAGCCGGGTTCATCCGTACCAAGAACACGGCCAACGTGCTGATGAAAAATCTGGTAGACTTCATGTTCGGCTCCATCCTGTTCTGGTTCATCGGCTTCGGGCTGATGTTCGGCATAGGCGGTTTTGTGGGCGCCCCCCATTTTTTCAACTTGGAGGCGATGGACAAAATCATCGACAACGGATTGCCCATCGAAGGCTTCCTGATTTTCCAGACTGTATTCTGCGCCACGGCTGCCACCATCGTGTCCGGAGCCATGGCGGAACGTACCAAGTTCTCCATGTATCTGGTCTATACTGTCTTTATCAGCGTACTCATTTATCCGGTTTCCGGCCACTGGACCTGGGGCGGCGGATGGCTGATGAACGGAGACGAAGGCTCCTTTATGATGAGGACGTTCGGCACTACTTTCCATGACTTTGCCGGTTCTACGGTGGTTCACTCCGTAGGCGGATGGATTGCCTTGGTGGGCGCCGCCATTCTGGGGCCGCGTATTGGCAAATACGGGAAAGACGGCAAATCAAGGGCCATCCCCGGTCATAGTTTGACGCTTGCCTGCCTGGGCGTGTTTATCCTTTGGTTCGGCTGGTTCGGGTTCAACCCCGGTTCGCAGTTGGCAGCGGCAACAAGTGGAGACCAGACGGCCATTTCGCATGTGTTCCTCACCACCAACCTGGCAGCTTGTGCAGGAGGTTTCTTCGCACTGGTGGCGAGTTGGATGAAGTATGGCAAACCTTCCTTGTCCCTCACACTGAACGGTGTGCTGGCAGGACTGGTGGGCATCACGGCGGGATGTGACCTGGTATCGCCTTTCGGGTCTGTACTTATCGGTGCCATTTGCGGCGTGGTAATGATATTTGCAGTCGACTTTATCGACCATGTGCTGAAAATTGACGACCCCGTAGGCGCATCGTCCGTACACGGTGTTTGCGGTTGCCTGGGAACGATTCTTACGGGACTCTTCGCTACAGAAGAGGGGCTGTTCTATGGCGGCGGAAGCAGCTTCCTGCTGGCACAGCTCTTCGGCGCGGCCGTAGTAGGAGTGTGGGCGGCAGGCATGGGCTTCATTGTCTTTAAAGTGCTGGACAAGATACATGGCTTGCGTGTTCCGAAACGCATTGAAGAGGAAGGACTCGATATCTACGAGCATGGCGAGTCAGCATACAATTAATCACAAAAGTTTTTTCCATTCATTCTACTAATCAACAACTAAACAAATTTAGGTATTATGTCAAAATTAAGATTCAGAGTAGTCGAAACGGCTTTCAAGAAGAAAGCAGCAACGGTGGAGACACCAGCCGAAAGGCCCAGTGAATATTTTGCCAAATACGTTTTCAACCGCGAGAAAATGTTCAAGTATCTGCCCGGCGCCGTTTATGCCAAACTGACGGACGCCATGGACAACGGCGCCCCCCTGGAGCGTGCCATAGCCGACGAAGTGGCGGCAGGCATGAAACGCTGGGCAACTGAGCTAGGTGTAACCCACTACACCCACTGGTTCCAACCCCTGACTGAAGGCACAGCCGAAAAGCACGACGCCTTTGTGGAACACGACGGCAAGGGTGGAATGATGGAAGAATTCTCCGGCAAGCTCCTCGTACAGCAGGAGCCTGATGCTTCCAGCTTCCCCAACGGCGGCATCCGAAACACCTTCGAGGCACGCGGCTACAGTGCATGGGACCCCTCATCGCCTGTCTTCGTGGTGGACGACACCCTGTGCATCCCTACCGTTTTCATTGCTTACACCGGCGAGTCGCTGGACTACAAAACGCCACTGCTGAAAGCCTTGAGTGCTGTGGGCAAAGCCGCCGTGGACGTGTGCCGTTACTTCAACCCGGAAGTGAAGAAAGTGGTGGCCTACCTGGGCTGGGAACAGGAATACTTCCTGGTAGACGAAGGACTGTATGCCGCCCGTCCCGACCTGCTGCTGACCGGGCGCACCCTGATGGGACACGAAGCCAGCAAGAACCAGCAATTGGAAGACCATTACTTCGGAGCCATCCCCATCCGTGTGGCTGCCTTTATGAAAGACCTTGAAATACAGGCGCTGGAACTGGGCATACCCGTCAAGACCCGCCATAACGAAGTGGCTCCCAACCAATTTGAGCTGGCTCCTATTTTCGAAGAATGCAACTTGGCGGTAGACCATAACATGCTCATCATGTCGCTCATGCGCAAGGTGGCGCGGAGCCACGGTTTCCGCCTGTTGCTGCACGAAAAGCCCTTCAAAGGCGTCAACGGCTCGGGGAAGCATAACAACTGGTCACTGGGTACAGACACCGGCGTCCTGCTGATGGCTCCGGGCAAGACCGCCGAAGATAATCTGCGCTTCATCACCTTCATTGTCAACACCCTGATGGCGGTATACCACCACAACGGTTTGCTGAAAGCCTCTATCATGAGTGCCACCAACGCCCATCGCCTGGGAGCCAACGAAGCGCCGCCAGCCATCATTTCTTCTTTCCTGGGCAAACAGCTCACGCAAGTGCTGGACCATATAGAAGAAAGCGGCAACGATGACCTTGTCTCACTGGCAGGCAAACAGGGAATGAAGCTGGACATCCCGCAAATTCCCGAACTGCTGATTGACAATACCGACCGCAACCGCACCTCTCCGTTCGCCTTCACCGGCAATCGCTTCGAATTCCGCGCCGTAGGCTCGGAGGCAAACTGTGCCAGTGCCATGATTGCGCTCAACGCGGCCGTTGCCGAACAACTTGCCCGGTTCAAGCAGGACGTGGATGCGCTCATCGAAAAGGGTGAACCGAAAATCTCCGCCATCATTGAAATTATCCGCCGCTACATCAAGGAGTGCAAGCCTGTCCGTTTTGACGGCAACGGCTACTCGGACGAATGGAAGGCGGAGGCCGCCCACCGGGGTCTGGACTGCGAAACGAGCTGCCCGCTCATTTTCGACAACTACTTGAAGCCCGCGAGCATCGCCATGTTCGAATCCACCGGCGTGATGACCCGCAAGGAGCTGGAGGCGCGCAATGAAGTGAAATGGGAAACTTACACAAAGAAAATCCAGATCGAGGCGCGCGTGCTGGGCGACCTGGCGATGAACCACATCATCCCCGTAGCCACCGAATACCAAAGCAAGCTGATAGACAATGTGTATAAAATGAAAGAGCTCTTCCCGGCGGAAAAAGCATCCCAACTGTCGGCTGAGAACATGAAACTCATCGAAGAGATTGCCCGGAGAACCATTTTCATCACCGAGCATGTAAATGCCATGGTGGAGGCGCGAAAAGTGGCGAACAAAATAGAGAGCGAGCGCGAAAAGGCCATTGCCTATCACGATACCATCGCCCCGATGCTGGAAGAGATACGTTATCATATTGACAAGCTGGAGCTGATCGTAGACAACCAGATGTGGACATTACCTAAATATCGTGAATTGCTTTTTATTAGATAATCACTGCATAAAGGTTATCTATTTCTTTTGTTGGTTGTTTTAAGTTTGCGGAGAGGGGCGTCGGGATGACGGTCCTCTTTACACATTACTCTTCTTGCTTGCTTACTGTCTTTCAAATCGTAACTAAAACCACAACAGACAATATCATACTGTAAGTTTTCATATTTATTAAAAAAACGAATAAAATATTTCTTTTCGATTTTCATTCTTACTTTTTTATCGCTTTCGTCAATTATTTATGGTTTTTTATTGCATTTATGTTAATTGATATTTGTATCTTTGCAGTCGAATCAGAACATATACTTAGTAGATTATGTGTGGAATAGTAGGCTATATTGGAAAACGAGATGCTTACCCTGTTCTCATAAAAGGCCTGAAGCGGTTGGAATACCGGGGCTATGATAGCGCAGGAGTCGCATTGATAGACAAAAAAAGGAGGTTGAACGTTTATAAAACGAAAGGAAAGGTCTCAGACCTAGAAGCTTTTGTTTCCCAAAAAGACGTTTCCGGTACAATTGGTATTGCCCACACCCGATGGGCTACTCACGGAGAGCCTTGCCAGGCTAACGCCCATCCTCATTTTTCTTCTTCCGAGAATCTTGCTCTTATCCACAATGGTATTATTGAAAACTACGCTACCCTGAAAGAAAAACTACAAAAAAAAGGGTTCATCTTTAAAAGTAGTACAGATACCGAAGTTCTCGTACAGTTAATTGAATTTTTCCAACTTTCCAACCATTTAGATTTACTTACTGCCGTTCAGTTGGCTCTGCATGAGGTGATTGGCGCATACGCTATAGCGGTGCTCGACAAGAATAATCCCGATGAGATTATTGCAGCACGCAAAAGCAGTCCGCTGGTGGTAGGGATAGGGAAGGATGAATTCTTTCTGGCTTCGGATGCTACTCCGATTGTAGAGTATACGGATAAAGTGGTGTATCTGCAAGATGGGGAGATAGCGGTGATTCGCAGAGACAAGGCATTGGAAGTCGTCAATCTGGACAACGTGCTTCAAAATCCCGAAGTACGTACGGTGGAAATGAATCTGGGACAACTGGAGAAAGGGGGATACCCGCATTTCATGTTGAAGGAGATATTCGAACAACCCGATTGTATTAACGACTGTATGCGTGGACGCATCAATGCGGACGGTGATAAAGTAGTACTGTCGGCGGTTATTGATCATAAGGAACGTCTGCTCAAGGCTCGTCGCTTTGTAATTGTGGCTTGCGGAACTTCGTGGCATGCCGGATTGATAGGGAAACAACTGATAGAAAGTTTCTGCCGTATTCCGGTAGAAGTGGAATATGCCTCCGAGTTCCGCTATCGTGATCCGGTGATTCATGAAGACGATGTGGTAATAGCTATCTCGCAATCGGGTGAAACGGCCGATACATTGGCTGCCATAGAACTGGCGAAAGAGAAAGGAGCTTTTATCTATGGTATATGCAATGCGGTAGGTTCATCCATTCCGCGCATTACAGATACCGGTTCTTATATTCATGTAGGACCGGAAATAGGAGTGGCGTCTACCAAGGCATTTACCGGACAGGTAACCGTGCTTACCATGCTGGCGCTGACGCTGGCAAAAGAGAAAGGGAGTATGGCAGATGAGAAATACCTGGAAGTGATCCGGGAATTGACTGTGATTCCGGCTAAAATAAAAAAGATATTGATCAGTAATCCTAAAATAGCGGAACTGTCGCGTATTTTCACCTATGCACATAATTTCCTCTATTTGGGGCGGGGGTACAGTTTCCCGGTAGCTTTGGAAGGCGCGTTAAAGTTGAAGGAGATATCTTATATTCACGCTGAAGGCTATCCCGCCGCTGAGATGAAACATGGACCTATCGCATTGATTGATGCCGAAATGCCTGTTGTGGTGGTAGCTACGCATAATGCGATGTATGAAAAGATAATGAGTAACATACAGGAAATCAAGGCGCGGAAGGGAAAAGTAATCGCTTTGGTCACAGAAGGAGATACGGTAATCAGCAAGTTGGCCGATGATTGCATTGAGTTGCCCGAAACATTAGAGTGCCTCGAACCGTTGATAGCTACGGTCCCCTTACAGTTATTGGCCTACCATGTAGCCATTTGCAAAGGGAAGAATGTGGATCAGCCACGAAATCTGGCGAAATCGGTAACAGTGGAATAGAAGGCAATGCTGCCGGAGATTATGCAGGAAGTTTCCGGCATAATTCTTGAAAGATGTACCGTAAGTTTGGAAAAATGACAGAAGGTCTTGTCATACCTTTGGGATGTTTTTATAAGAATCTGAAAATGAACTATTAATTTAAGTAGTAAAGAGAGAGCATGGAACCGTTAAAGCATGAATGTGGAGTCGCTATGATACGACTGCTGAAACCGCTGGAATATTATCAGGAAAAGTATGGAACCTGGATGTATGGCTTGAACAAGCTGTATCTGCTGATGGAAAAACAACACAACCGCGGACAGGAAGGCGCCGGGCTGGCCTGTGTCAAACTGGAGGCCAATCCCGGTGAAGAATATATGTTCCGTGAAAGAGCTTTAGGTTCAGGGGCGATAACAGAGATATTCGGTACGGTGCAAAATCATTTCAAGGATTTGGCGCCTGAACAATTGCATGATGCCGGATACGCCAAGAAATGCCTTCCCTTTGCCGGAGAGGTATATATGGGGCATTTGCGTTATTCCACTACCGGAAAAAGCGGTATCTCCTACGTGCATCCGTTCTTGCGCCGTAACAACTGGCGTGCCAAGAATTTGGCGTTGTGCGGCAATTTCAACATGACGAACGTAGATGAGATCTTTGCACGTATCACTGCTATCGGCCAGCATCCGCGGAAGTATGCCGATACGTACATCATGCTGGAACAAGTGGGGCACCGTTTGGATCGCGAGGTGGAGCGCCTCTATGTGGAATGTGAGAAGGAAGGTCTGAAAGGCATGGATATCACTCACGCTATAGAAGACCGCATTGATCTGGGCAATGTCCTCAAGACTTCGAGCAAGGAGTGGGATGGAGGCTATGTGATCTGCGGTATGACCGGTAGCGGTGAGTCTTTTGCGGTGCGCGATCCGTGGGGCATTCGTCCGGCTTTCTGGTACATGGACGATGAAATCATGGTATTGGCATCCGAGCGCCCCGTCATTCAGACTGCCTTGAATGTGCCTGCCGGAAGCATCAATGAATTGCAACCGGGACAGGCTATACTTATGAGCAAGACTGGAAAGATGCGTCTGGCACAGATCAACCGGGCGAAAGAGAAGAAAGCCTGTTCCTTCGAACGTATCTATTTCAGCCGGGGAAGCGACATGGATATTTATAAAGAAAGAAAACAGCTGGGCGAAAAACTGGTGAATCCTATTTTGAAAGCGGTAGACTATGATGTGGAGCATACCGTATTCTCTTTTATACCCAATACGGCGGAAGTGGCTTTCTATGGACTGCTGGAAGGATTCGACAATTATCTGAATGAACTGAAAGTAAAGAAGATAGAGGCTTTGGGGCATCATCCCAATCACGAGGAACTGGAAAAAATCCTGTCCTGGCGTATCCGTAGCGAGAAAGTAGCCATCAAGGATATCAAGCTGCGTACCTTTATCGCCGAAGGCAACAGTCGGAATGACTTGGCTGCCCATGTGTATGATATCACTTATGGAAGCCTTGTGCCTCATGTGGATAATCTGGTGATTATTGATGACAGCATCGTCCGGGGAACTACGTTAAGACAGAGCATTATCGGCATCCTCGACCGCCTGCATCCGAAGAAAATCGTCATTGTTTCTTCTTCGCCACAGGTGCGTTATCCTGATTATTATGGTATTGATATGGCCAGTATGGATCAGTTTATCGCTTTCAAGGCTGCTATCGATTTATTGAAAGAACGGGATATGAAAGATGTGATAGCCCGTGCTTACAACAAATCGAAAGACCAGGTGGGGTTACCCAAAGAGCAGATGGTGAATTATGTGAAAGAAATTTACGCTCCTTTCACTAATGAGGAGATTGCGGCAAAAATGGTGGAACTTCTCACTCCGAAGGGTACGCAGGCGAAAGTGGAAATCGTTTATCAGACACTGGAAGGATTGCATGAAGCATGTCCCAACCATACGGGCGACTGGTATTTCAGTGGGGATTATCCTACTCCGGGTGGAGTGAAGCTGGTGAACCAGGCGTTTATAGACTATATAGAAAAAGTATATCAATTCTAAAGAACAACATTCAAGATAGATTAGATGAGAAATGTAACATTGATCCTCGACGACGGGAGCCGTTTCCCGGGCAAGTCGTTCGGTTATGAGAAACCGGTAGCCGGCGAAGTGGTGTTTAATACTGCTATGACCGGTTATCCTGAGAGTTTGACAGACCCTTCATACGCGGGGCAGCTGATGACCTTAACTTATCCGTTGGTCGGTAACTACGGGGTACCTCCCTTTACTATCGAACCCAATGGCTTGGCTACTTTTATGGAAAGTGAACGTATCCATGCCGAAGCGATTATTGTAAGTGATTACAGTGAAGAATACAGTCACTGGAATGCGAAAGAAAGTCTGGCCGACTGGCTGAAGCGTGAGCAAGTGCCGGGCATTACAGGCATCGATACCCGTGAACTGACCAAAGTCCTTCGCGAACATGGGGTAATGATGGGGAAAATCGTATTTGATGATGAGCCCGATAATGTGCCCGAAGCAACGTATGCAGGTATCAATTATGTAGATAAAGTATCGTGTAAGGAAGTGATTCGTTACAATGAAGGTGCAGGTAAGAAAAAAGTGGTGTTGGTGGATTGTGGTGTAAAGACAAATATTATCCGTTGCTTACTGAAACGGGATGTGGAAGTGATCCGTGTTCCTTGGAACCATGACTTTACAGGGATGGAGTATGACGGATTGTTTATTTCGAACGGTCCGGGTGATCCGGATACTTGCGATGAGGCGGTACAGCATATCCGCAAGGCGATGAGCCTGAGCGACAAGCCTATCTTCGGCATTTGTATGGGGAATCAGTTGCTTTCCAAAGCAGGAGGCGCCACCATCTATAAGTTGAAATACGGTCATCGCAGCCATAACCAACCGGTGCGCATGATAGGAACGGAACGTTGTTTCATTACCAGTCAGAACCACGGTTATGCGGTAGATAATAATACATTGGGAACCGATTGGGAACCGCTGTTCATCAATATGAATGACGGTTCCAACGAGGGTATCAGGCATAAAACCAAACCTTGGTTCTCGGCACAGTTCCATCCGGAAGCGGCGTCGGGACCTACGGATACCGAGTTCCTGTTTGATGAATTTGTGAAGTTGTTATAAACCGTGTATTAAAAAGAACAAGTATGAAAGACGAAATAAAGAAAGTATTGTTATTAGGTTCCGGCGCCTTGAAGATTGGCGAGGCCGGAGAATTTGACTATTCAGGCTCGCAAGCGCTGAAAGCCTTGAAGGAGGAAGGGATTGAAACGGTTCTGATCAACCCGAACATCGCTACCGTGCAGACCAGCGAAGGGGTGGCAGACCAGATTTATTTCCTGCCCGTTACTCCTTATTTTGTAGAGAAGGTGATAGAAAAGGAACGTCCGGACGGCGTGCTCCTGTCTTTCGGCGGACAGACTGCCTTGAACTGTGGGGTGGCACTGTACAAAGCAGGTATCTTCGAAAAATACAATGTCCGTGTGTTGGGTACTCCCGTACAAGCCATCATGGATACTGAGGACCGTGAATTGTTTGTAGAAAAACTGAATGAAATCAATGTCAAGACCATCAAGAGCGAAGCGGTGGAAAATGTGGAAGATGCCCGTCGCGCCGCTAAAGAATTAGGTTATCCGGTCATTATCCGTGCCGCCTATGCATTGGGTGGACTAGGTTCAGGTTTCTGTGACAATGAAGAGGAACTGAATGTTCTGGCTGAAAAGGCCTTCTCTTTCTCGCCGCAGGTATTGGTGGAAAAGAGTTTGAAAGGCTGGAAGGAGGTGGAGTATGAAGTGGTCCGTGACCGTTATGATAACTGCATCACTGTATGTAACATGGAGAACTTCGACCCGCTGGGTATCCATACCGGCGAGTCTATCGTGATCGCCCCTTCGCAGACACTGACCAATGCCGAGTATCATAAACTTCGTGAACTGGCTATCCGTATCATCCGCCATATCGGCATTGTGGGCGAATGCAATGTACAGTATGCCTTCGATCCCGAATCGGAAGATTACCGTGTCATTGAGGTCAACGCCCGTCTTTCGCGTTCGTCTGCATTGGCTTCCAAGGCTACCGGCTATCCGTTGGCTTTCGTTGCCGCCAAATTAGGCTTGGGATATGGGTTGTTCGACTTGAAAAACTCGGTGACAAAGACCACCAGTGCCTTCTTCGAGCCTGCACTGGACTATGTGGTGTGCAAGATTCCCCGTTGGGACTTGGGCAAGTTCCACGGTGTGGATCGTGAACTGGGCTCGTCCATGAAATCGGTGGGCGAGGTGATGGCTATCGGACGTACTTTCGAAGAAGCCATTCAGAAAGGTCTGCGTATGATAGGTCAGGGGATGCATGGTTTCGTAGAGAATAAGGAACTTGTTATCTCTGATATAGACAAGGCGCTCCGTGAACCGACGGACAAGCGTATCTTCGTCATATCCAAAGCTTTCCGTGCCGGATATACCGTTGATCAGGTGCACGAACTGACGAAGATCGATAAGTGGTTCCTGGAGAAGCTGATGAACATAATGAACACCAGCAAAGAGTTGGAAAAGTGGAGCAAGAACCACAAACAGATAGCCGATCTGCCTTTGGAATTGCTGAAAAAAGCCAAGGTACAAGGTTTCTCTGATTTTCAGATAGCCCGTGCCATCGGTTATGAAGGAGACATGGAAGACGGTATCCTCTATGTACGCAATCATCGTAAGAGCGTTGGCATTGTCCCTGTGGTGAAGCAGATAGACACTCTTGCTGCCGAATATCCTGCACAGACTAATTACCTGTATCTGACGTATAGTGGCATCGCTAATGATGTTAATTACCTCGGCGACCGTAAATCCATCGTTGTACTTGGTTCCGGTGCGTACCGTATCGGGTCTTCCGTAGAGTTTGACTGGTGCGGTGTACAGGCACTGAATACCATCCGTAAAGAGGGGTATCGCAGCGTTATGATCAACTATAATCCCGAAACCGTATCTACAGACTATGATATGTGCGACCGCCTCTACTTCGACGAACTTACTTTCGAACGGGTAATGGATATCCTTGAACTGGAAAATCCGCACGGGGTGATTGTTTCTACCGGTGGTCAGATACCGAATAACCTTGCCCTGCGTCTGGATGCGCAGAAGGTACCTATACTCGGTACTTCCGCCAAAAGCATTGACAATGCCGAAGACCGTGAGAAGTTCTCTGCCATGCTGGATCGTATCGGCGTAGACCAGCCTCGCTGGCGCGAGCTTACGAGCATGGACGACATCAACGAGTTTGTGGAAGAAGTAGGTTTCCCGGTACTTGTGCGTCCGTCATACGTGCTTTCAGGTGCTGCAATGAACGTTTGTTCCAATCAGGAAGAACTGGAACGCTTCCTGCAACTTGCGGCCAATGTATCGAAGAAGCATCCGGTGGTTGTCAGCCAGTTCATCGAACATGCCAAGGAGGTGGAGATGGATGCGGTGGCACAAAATGGAGAAATTGTGGCATACGCTATCTCTGAACATATTGAGTTTGCCGGGGTACATTCGGGCGATGCTACGATTCAATTTCCGCCTCAGAAGCTTTATGTGGAGACGGTACGCCGCATTAAGCGTATCAGTCGTGAGATTGCACGCGAACTGAATATCTCCGGTCCGTTCAATATCCAGTATCTGGCCCGTGAGAATGACATCAAGGTGATTGAGTGTAACCTGCGTGCATCCCGTAGTTTCCCGTTCGTCAGCAAGGTGCTGAAGATTAATCTTATCGAACTGGCTACGAAGGTGATGTTAGGGCTTCCGGTAGAGAAGCCGAATAAGAATCTCTTTGAACTGGACTATGTAGGCATCAAGGCCAGTCAGTTCTCTTTCAATCGCTTGCAAAAGGCCGACCCGGTGTTGGGTGTGGATATGGCATCTACAGGTGAAGTAGGTTGTATCGGAAGTGATACGTCCTGTGCCGTGCTGAAGGCTATGCTTTCTGTAGGCTACCGCATACCGAAGAAGAATATCCTGCTTTCTACCGGTACACCGAAACAGAAGGTGGAAATGCTTTCCGCTGCCCGTCTGCTTCAGCAAAAAGGGTATAAGCTCTTTGCAACGGGAGGTACCAGTAAGTTCCTTACGGAGAATGGGGTGGAGAATACGCAGGTGTATTGGCCCAGTGAGACTAACCAACAGCCGCAAGCGTTGGATATGCTGCACAAAAAGGAGATCGACATGGTGGTGAATATTCCGAAGAACCTCACTGCGGGTGAGTTGAGCAACGGATATAAGATTCGTCGTGCCGCTATCGACCTGAATGTTCCTTTATAAAAATATTGCAAAAAGGATAATTGGCTTAGTCTCCGTGCTCATTTTTTATGCTCGAAAATTAGTTGCATTCAAATATTCGTTTTACCTTTGACAGAAATTGTCAACGTGTAAAGTAAATGGAGTCATTGAGTCAGTATTCAAAAGATGTTCGTGAGGAATTGAAATTGTCATTACAAGAAGTCTATAATCGAACTGATATAGATGTCACTCTTTGGGGGTATAAGATGTTTGATTTGGAGAGTCGTAGATATATTGGAAATAAAGCAAAGTTAACCCCTTGGATTATGAATATAATCAACGAGCATACAGGAGGCTTTGAATCATTTTTTGATGTCTTTGCGGGAACCGCATCTGTTTCCAAGGCTGCGATACCTTATGCAAAGAGAATAATAATGAATGACTTTCTGTCATCTAACAATATTATATATCAAGCCTTTTTTGGTTCCGGAGTTTATGATATGAATAAACTTCATTCAATCATAGAGTATTATAATAATATAAATCCTGACACTATTGAAGACAATTACTTTTCGGATAATTTCGGAGATAAGTTCTTTGATTACAAGAACTCCAAATTGATAGGTCATATAAGGGAGGATGTCGAAAGGAGGAAAGTGGCATTGACGCATAAGGAATATGCCATTCTATTGACCTCTTTAATATATAGTATTGATAAAATAGCAAATACAGTAGGGCATTTTGATGCATACATCAAAAAAACATCCTGTATCATCCTTTATCCATACAACTTATTAGACCACTTGATCCTCAGTGTGTAGAAATCTTTAGAGAAGACTCCAATATACTTGCTGAAAACATCACGGCAGATGTTGCATATATTGACCCGCCTTATAACTCTCGTCAATATAGTAGATTTTATCATATTTACGAAAATCTGGTAACTTGGGAGAAGCCTGAATTGTTTGGTGTAGCGATGAAGCCTAAAGCACAAAATATGAGTGCATATTGTACCTCTAGTGCTCCCGTTGCATTTCGGGATCTTATAAGTAAATTGAACGTCAAGTATATTGTCGTATCATACAATAATACATACGAATCAAAAAGCGGGTCATCAAAAACAAGATTACATTAGAGCAGATTAAATCCATTTTAGAAGAACGCGGTACTACAAAGATATATGATTGCGATCACAGATATTTTAATGCAGGTAAGACTAATTTTGCAAAGCACAAGGAACTATTATTTATCACGGAAGTAGGGCAATGAAAAAAAAGATAGTAAGATCACCTTTTTTCTATGTTGGAGACAAATATAAGCTCATTGAAGAAATTAGCTCGTATTTCCCTGACGACATAGAGAAATTCGTTGAACCGTTTGTTGGCGGAGGGTCGGTATTTATGAATATTGACGCTCGGAAATTTTACCTGAATGATATAGATGTAAATGTAATTGCGCTACACAAATTCTTATGTAAATCTGCCAATAAACGAACTGAATTTTTTAGTCGAATAGAAAGTCTTATCGCTGAGTATGGACTATCATATTCATATAAGGAAGATCGTATTCCGGTAGAACTTAAACGACAGTATAAAAAAACATATTATGCTAAATATAACAAAGAAGCGTATGGGCAGATGAAAAGGGATTTTAATGAATCGTCGGTAGCAGATTTATATGTTTTGTATCTTCTGTTGATATATGGATTTAATCGAATGCTACGATTCAATAAAAATGGAGACTTCAATCTTCCTGTAGGCAATGTTGATTTTAATGCTAATGTAGTAAATGCTCTAGAGGCATATTTCATGCAAGTAATATCCAAAAAACCTAAATGGTTTAATATCGATTATAAAGATTTCCTACAAAAAATAAGGTTGTCTGAAAAAGATTTTGTATATTTAGACCCGCCATATCTTATCACATTTAGTGAATATAATAAGTTATGGAATGAGCAAGATGAAATTGAGTTGTTGCAATTATTGGATAGCCTAAACAAACGACGTATTCGGTTCGCTATATCGAATGTTACTCATTACAAAGGTCGATGTAACAATCTGTTTATAGATTGGGCATGCAAGTACAATGTTCATCCGATAAAGAGTAATTATATAAGCTATCACGACAATTCAACAAAACAAATTAGCGAAGTATTAATCACAAATTACTAATATGCCTAGAAAACCTGAATATAAGCCGTTGCTTTACACGACTACGATACGAAATCCTGAGCGTTTTAAAGATTTCATGCACATACTTAAACGGTTCAATGGCCGGATACTTAATAATAAAACAGTCGAGTTGTTCGAGAGAGAACTGTTTAAGGTTGGCTTGTATCGACCAATGAAGCGCCCGGAAACAGTTCAGGATAAGTGGAAATCAACAAAGAACGGGGAATTAGCCAGCAAACCATTAACAGATGAAGAAACGAAAGATGTGTATCAGCAGAATGATCCCCAAGTCAACAAAAGTATAAAGGGACATCAAGAAGCAGGGTTTCCTAAAGGGTGGCCGAGTCGATTTGACACACAATTCAAATTGATGAAAGTTCTGGGCTTTGTATATTATGAATGGGGAAAGCCTATAAACTTCTCTCAAACAGGTAACTATCTTGCAGATACTGTATCCATTGAAATAGATTCAGGAGCAATATCTCGCGAGATTGTAAATCCACAGAATGAGCAAATTGCATTTATGCAGGCTTTTGCCAAGCAACAAAGATGCAATCCGTTTATTTGTGAATTAAATGATAATATTCCACTGATATTATTGCTTGAAGTTATAAAGAAGTTAAACTCTGATCCAGATTATAATGGTTCGGGAATCTCATATAAGGAGATACCTTTAGTTATCTTTTTGGAAAGATAATGATGCGGAATCTTTGTATCAGCGTATTAAACTTCTGCGAAAGGAACATAGGTACAATCCTTCAAATGAAGTGATAGAGGATATATGTGTAAACGAAATACTTGGGGGATTCAAGAAATTTGATCTTGACTCTATTGTGTCCGAATATCCCGATGAATTTGTCCGCAAAATGAGAATGACAGGACTTATATCATTTAGAGGGGGTGGTCGATTTATCGACATTAACCATAATGAAGATGATAAGATAAATTATATACTGGCTAATTATGCCACATATCGCAAGTACACTTCAAAAGAAGAATATTTTGACTATATGTCAGACATTGATGATGCATTGTTTGCATTAAAAGCTGTCGAAATCCCCAAAAATGTCGCAGCTGATAAATTAGCTAAACTCGTGGGTGATTACTCATGGGATTCTATTAAAAAAGAACTTACCCATTTGGCGAAAAAAACATCATCAAGCCACAATATTTTAAGGTTTATTGCAGCTCCGGCAAGATTAGAGTTCCTGACCGCCCTTGCTATTAAGTCAAAACTGCCTGCTGTTGAGGTAATTCCCAATTATCCATGTGACGATGAAGGTCTGCCAACCTCTACGGCTGGTGGGGATATTGGAGATATTGAGTGTTTCGAGGCTTCTAACAGTATATTGGTGGAAGTCACAATGTCTGAAGGGCGTCAGCAGACAATGATGGAAGTATGGCCTATTGCGAGACATTTAAAGGAGCTTAGAGAAAAATATGAATGTGAAAATTTCCAATGTGTGTTTCTGGCACCAAGTATATTTGTTGATTCTGAGAATCAGATAGACTGGGTTAAGGATAAAAAGCAGCTTGTTATTCGTCCATACAAGATTGTAGATTTTATTAACTATCTGGATACAGCAGCATCTTTATATCAGATTGTATAAGGTTACTAAAAACAATATAAGAAAACTATAGAAAAGCACCTTCTTGTTTGGAAATTTGTTTAAATTCTCGTATTATCGAATTCATTTTTAAACTAATAGTAATAATATGAGAAAAGACGGATTTACCGTATGCGCAAAACATTATATTAAGTGTTTGCGGCAAGAAGGGCGTTATGCCACTGCGCATGTTTATGAAAGTGCGCTTCGCTCTTTCACTATGTTTTGTGGCACTGCGGGTGTATCATTCAGACAGATCACCCGTGGAAATTTAAAGAGGTATAGCAGCTATCTTATGGATTGCCATTTGAGGCTTAATACCATTTCTACCTATATGCGGATGTTGCGCTGCATATACAATAGGGGAGTAGATATGCATCAGACCCCATACGTTCATCGTATGTTTCGTGATGTGTTCACCGGGATAGACACTCGTCAGAAGAAAGCTATTCCTATAAACGAGCTTCATACGTTACTCAACGAAGACCCGCAATCTGATAAGCTGCGTCGGACACAAGCCATTGCCAACTTATTGTTTTTATTTTGCGGAATGCCTTTTGTTGATCTTGCCTATTTGGAAAAGTCAAATTTGGAAGGGAATATGTTGAAGTACAACCGTGCCAAAACCGGTATTCCTATGAACGTAGAAATATTGGATTCGGCAGCAACTATCATTTCACAACTTCGCAATAAGCATACAACAGTTCTTCCCGAACATCCGGATTATCTGTTTTACATATTGAGTGGAAAGAATAAGAGGAGTGATGAGGCGGGTTATAAAGAATACCAATCTGCTTTACGTTGTTTCAATAATGATTTGAAGAGTTTAGCCAGAAAGTTATGTATTCGCTCCTCTGTAACCTCTTATACATTCCGTCATTCATGGGCTACTACGGCAAAATATCGTGGAGTTCCTATCGAAATGATAAGTGAATCATTGGGACACAAATCTATCAAAACAACACAAATCTATTTAAAAGGCTTCGAACTGTCAGAAAGAACTAAAGTAAATCGGTTGAATTATTCTTACGTGATGAACTTCAAGACTATCTAGTTGTATGTGTGTAAACTGTTGATAAATAGTATGCTTAGATGAATGTTACTTTAAAGGTAACGGAAATATTTCGATGCAAATATAGGTAAAAATATTAATAGCATACAAGTAAACTTTCCTTTTTTTCCTTTTTCTCTTGAAATATGCGATAAAAAGCTGCTGAACATGAAAATATGAATTTCATGCTCAATGGATTTTATTGCCTGAATCCGAATGATTTCTGCATTGAATATCAGACATTCCCCGGTTTTACGTCCTCCTTGTTAGTATAATTTCCTTTTTCATTGCTGTCATGTCTCCTATGTGTATGATCCGTTACCTTTAAAGTAACGGATAAAATTGGGGTAAAAAAAATATGATTTTTCAAGAAAAGAAGTCAGTCAATGCCGGGCCTAGTTGTGGGACAGGGGAAGGCGTAGCGCACTCAAAACGTTGGTATGTCGCTCTCGTTCGTATGCATCACGAGAAGAAGGTATCCGAACGTTTATCCAAAATGGGAATTGATTCTTTTGTTCCCGTTCAGCAACAGATTCATCAATGGAGCGACCGTCGTAAGCTGGTGGATACCGTCTTGCTTCCGATGATGGTTTTCGTTCATGTGACTCCCAAGGAGCGTATGGAAGTTCTTTCCTTTTCCACTGTCAGCCGTTATATGGTGATGCGTGGTGAAAGTACTCCTGCCGTAATTCCCGACGAGCAAATGGCCCGTTTCCGTTTCATGCTCGATTATTCTGATGAAGCCGTCTGTATGAATGACTCTCCTTTGGCCCGTGGTGAGAAGGTCCGTGTCATAAAAGGTCCTTTGAGCGGCCTTGTCGGCGAACTGGTGACTGTCGGGAGTAAGAGTAAGATTGCCGTCCGTTTGAATATGCTCGGTTGTGCCTGTGTTGATATGCCGATCGGTTATGTAGAGCCTATTCACTTAATCAATGATACTCCGAAAGTTTAGTGTTCAACATACGCTCTTGAGGCGTTTCTATTAAAATAACTTTAACGGGTGCAGGAACTATGCTGTATGATTCCTGACAAAATCGCTTTGGCTACGGGGCAATGTTAAATCTAGAACAAATTTTTAATTCAACTCAGTTTAGGGCACTTCCAACTGCCCTTTCAAAGGGGGGTGCCCTAAATTGAGTGCTTACAACGGCTATACTGACACCATGGAAAAGATGTTGCGCCGGCTGGAGTACGACCTTTATTATTGGGGCCACCGTTCGTGGCTGTTCGATTTCAAGATTCTGCTCAACACGTTCTGTTCCAACGTATTTGGCAAGAAGTTCTGAAGCATTTAAATATGAATTAAAAAATGGAGAACCAAATTAAGGCCGGAGCCGCTCTTAACTACGTCATAATAGGAATAAATGCTTTAGTAGGATTACTATACACCCCATATATGTTACGTATGTTGGGACAAAATGAGTATGGTTTATTCTCACTGGTTGCATCAGTAATTTCCTATCTGACCATTTTGGATTTCGGGTTTGGCAATGCTATCGTAAGATACACCGCAAAGTTTCGGACGGAAAACAAAACGACTGAACAATATGAAATGTTTGGAATGTTTTTGAAGTTGTTTTGTGCCATAGGTCTATTTGCTTTGTGTATTGGAATAATCCTTTGCTTCAATGTGGATAATCTATTCGACAAATCCATGTCGCCGGAAGAACTGTCGAAAGCAAAAATTCTACTGTTAATATTATTGATAAATCTTGCCTTGACCTTTCCGCTTAGTGTTTACGGATCAATAATAAATGCGTATGAAAATTTTATTTTCCAAAAATTAGCCCAAATAGCCCGTATCGTTCTATCTACCATTGTAATGATTGTGATTTTAAGATTGGGGTATAAAGCTATTGGATTAGTAGTTGTACAAACCATATTCAATATTGCATTTCTGTTCGGCAATGCTTTTTATTGCCGGCATAAACTCAAAATAAAGATTGTCTTTGGAAAAATGAATTGGAATTTTTTCAGAGAAATCCTATTTTACTCTTTTTGGATTTTTCTTGCGGCTATAACCGAACAGTTTTATTGGAACTCGGGACAATGGGCATTAGGAATCTTTCAAGGGACAACAATGGTAGCGATTTTTTCGTTAGCCATTCAATTAAAGGGAATGTTTTATCTGTTTTCTTCGGCCATAAGTTCAGTATTCCTTCCAAAGGTTACACGGATGGTTACTTCCAATACCACTGCCAAAGAAATATCGGATTTATTCATAAAAACAGGACGAATCCAATATGCGGTAATATCGTACATTATAGTGGGTTTTGTGATATTCGGAAAATCATTTATAACCCTTTGGGTGGGTGAAGAGTATATGTCTGTCTACTACATTACTTTGATGATTTTTGTATGTACCACAATCCCCTCAATACAGAATCTGGGGAATTCCATATTGATGGCATACAATAAGATGAAAAGGAAAACGATTATTGTGATATTCGCTTCATTATTGAGCTTCGTCGCCATATTCCCTTGTGCGAAATATTGGGGTGCCGTGGGGTGTTCTTTCCCCATTTTCTTATGCATCGTAATCACATACGGACCGATATTGAACAAGATGTATGCCCGGGTAATCGGAATAAATGTACGGCAGTTTTGGATAGAAATATTAAAGATGTCTTTGGTGCCCTCATTGTTTGTTGTAGCAGGTCTGTTGATATTGCCATATACTGATTTTTCCGATTGGGGCAAATTGGGCTTGGGTATTATCGCTTTCTCTGTGTTTTATCTGCCTGTATCATACAGACTGTCTCTTAACAATTATGAGCGGAACTATTTTAATTCATTTATGCGAAAGATAAAATTTGTGCGATGAAAATCTTGATATTAGGAGGAACAGGTGCGATAGGTACTCCACTTATTGCCATTTTGAGACAAAATCAGGACATCCAAATTTGTGTTACGTCTCGTTCAGAGCATTCATCAGAAGAAAATGTACAATATTTGAAAGCCGATGTACTGAACCAAAGTGAACTGGAAAACATCCTTATGCGGAATCATTGGGACGCTGTCATTGATTTTATGATATATAGCGAATCGGTATTCCGGCAAAGGATTGGTTTGCTGCTAAAGTCTACTGATCAATATTTCTTTTTTTGTCATCGGCTACAGAATACTCTGATTTGGATGAGATAATCACAGAAAAGACCCCACGTTTGCTCGACGTAACTACCGATAAAGAGCTTTTGGCAGTAAAGCCATATCCGATAAACAAGGCGTTATGTGAAAATATATTGCGACAGACCGGATTGACAAACTGGACAATTGTAAGGCCCTATATAACTTTTAACTCTAATCGTTTGCAACTGGGATGTTATGAGAAAGAGTTGTGGTTATGGCGCTGTCTTAACGGTGGAGAGGTCTTGTTCAGTAAAGATATAGCACAACAATACACCACACTTACTTTTGCGAAAGATGTAGCTTTTGCCATAAGTAAACTGATCGGGAATGACAAAGCGTTCGGCGAGGACTTTACCATAACAACGAATCAATCGTTGAAGTGGAATGAGATTCTCGATATATATAAGATGGTTCTTCTTCGTGAGCGAAACATAAAAATGCGTGTAAAATGGACGGATGAAAGTTTGAATCTCAGGTTCAGACAAGGGCAATGGCACGCAAAGTACGATCGGCTTTACAACAGAAGATTCAATAATGCCAAGTTGATGGGCGTTTTGCCGGATTTGAAATTTACGGAAGTGAAAAAGGGGTTGGAGCATTGTCTTACCGAATTCCTTAAAAGGGAAAACTTCAGGTCAATCCCGGCTCCTTGTCATGCCCGGCTTGCAAATTCGTATGTACCATTGCAAAATATAAGGGGTATTAAAAACAGAGTAAAACAATTGCTTGTGAGATATATGCCAAAACCGTTGTTTAATCGCATATTTTTGGTTATCGGAAAATAAATCTATGGAAACTAAATATTATAGCGCTGAACGCAATATGCAAATCCTTGTTTCTCTTTTGAAACAACATGGAATAAAGAAAATCATCGCTTCTCCGGGAACAACCAACATGCCATTCGTGGCCAGTGTCCAATATGACAAATGGTTCGATGTTATCTCTTGTGTTGACGAACGTTCTGCCGCATACATGGCATGCGGCTTAGCCGCAGAAAGCGGTGAGCCGGTTGTTATCACTTGTACGGGTGCGACAGCTTCACGAGACTATTTCCCGGCGATAACTGAAGCGCATTACCGCAAATTGCCTGTACTTGCCATAACCGGTGCCCGTGAGGTGGATACATACGGACACTTAAATCCTCAAACGATCAATCGTTTGAGCCATCCGCAAGATACATACGTTTGCAGTGTTCATCTTCAATTTTGTAAAGATGCTGATGATGAATGGGGCAATACGATAAAAGCCAACAAAGCCATTCTTGCGTTGCGCCGTAATGGTGGCGGACCGGCACATATTAATTGTGTGACGCTTGTGTCCGGTGATTATACTGTGAAAGAAATTATTCCGGCCAATGCCATATTCCGGTTTGGCTGCACTGACGTTCTTCCTCCATTAGGCGATTTCGCGCGTATAGCCATATTCGTGGGTAACCATTCACGGTTCACTTCAGGCCTGACAGAAGCTGTCGATGCCTTTTGCGAGAAATACGGTGCTGTGGTTTTTTGCGATAATACGAGTGGCTATAATGGGCGGTTTAAAGTGTTGCTCCCCTTATTAAGTTCTCAATCGCAAAAAGATTGTGAGATTAATCATGTAGGTCTCCTCATACACATCGGAGAAGTGTCCGGAGCATATATGAAGGCTTTCCCACAAGAAGTGTGGCGGGTAAATCCTGACGGTGAACTTCGCGACCATTTTAGAAAGTTGAAATATGTATTTCAAACCGAAGAAGAATGGTTTTTCCGTCATTATGCTTCTATGGATGTCCCGGCAAAAGCAAAAAACACTTTCCTTGAAGAATGCCGGACGGAAATAGAGACTACACGCGCCAAAATCAATGTCGACGCCATACCTTTTTCGAATATCTGGATGGCAAGCCAACTATCGGGAAAGCTGCCGGACGAATCAATTCTCCATGTCGGTATCTTGAACTCTCTGCGTTCATGGAATTACTTTAATATTCCCGGCAGCGTTCATTTCCAATGTAATACCGGCGGATTTGGTATTGACGGACCTATATCGGCACTTGTTGGAGCTTCATTTAATGCCCCCCAAAAAATATCTTTTTTAGTGGTGGGCGATTTAGCTTTCTTTTATGATCTCAACGCCCTTGGCAACCACTATATTAAAAATAACATAAGAATTCTTCTTGTAAATAACGGAGAAGGAATAGAGTTTAAAAATTACCTTCATCCGGCTTTCAAGTTCGGTGATGCCGCCAATGAATATTTTGCGGCTCGTGGTCATTTCGGCGCGCAATCGCCGAGATTGGTCCGTGATTTTGCCGGTGCTTTAGGATTTGAATATCGTGCGTCAACCGATAAAAACAGTTTTCTTGAGAACATAGATTGGTTCACATCCTGCAAACTGACGGACAAACCTTTGGTTTGGGAAGCTTTTACCAACGAAGTGGACGAAAACGCCTCGATTCTGTATATGAACACATTGAACGAATCGGCGAAAGGCATTGCAAAAAGAATCGCCAAAGCCATTCTGCCGGAAAGTGTCCAGCGAAAAATAACTGAACACATCGGTCGCACTAAATAAAAATTATCAATTATGCACAATGTAAATATCCTCACCATACACAAAGAACCGAACTATGGAGCTGTACTACAGGCATACGCCTTGTACAAGACAATAGAGAATCTCGGTCATGTACCCTACATCATCAATTTGGACATGGATTACAGACGTTTCCCTTACAGCCTCAAATACAGGGTATTGCTTGGTCTGCATAAGTGGATGAAGGGATACTCACATTGTTTTGCGCTGGCGGAGCGATTCAGCAAGAAGCATTGTCCCAATCAGATAGGTAATTTTCATACTACAGCTGAGCTGGAGTCCTACCCGTGGAATAAGGGCGACTATTATCTGATAGGCAGCGACCAGGTTTGGAATCCGGGGATAACCCAGAACTTACGGACAGCTTTCTGTTTTTCTTTTCTGAAGAACGATGTAAAAAACAGGTATGCATACGCGGCCAGTTTCGGCAACATCAAGGACGAGGAGAGAAGAAAATCCGAATTGGATATGAAAGCCCTCTCTTTATTCAAGAGAATTGCAGTTCGTGAGAAATTCGGGGTAGAGTTTCTGCGACGTAACGGGATTGATGCGGTGGAAGTGATTGACCCGACATTGTTGCTTGAAAGTTACAGAGACTTATTGCCGCACAAAGTGGAAGAAAGAAACGAGATATTGTTTCTTTCATTATCCGATACCGCAGAAATGAATGCTTTTGCCAAAGGGTTATCTGTTAAGACAGGACTTCCTATCCGTAAGCATTACGGGTATTTGCAACCGGAACGAAAGAAAAACATGAAATTTCTTTCCATAGAAGAATGGTTGTATGCCATAGCTTCCACAAAAGTAGTCATAACGGACAGCTTTCACGCTACCGTTTTCTCCATATTGTTCGGCAAGCCGTTCTATGTATATATCAGTGAGCCTTCCAAAATCTTTAGAATATCCAACCTATTGGACATTCTTGGGATAGAACAGCGTGTCGTCACCGATGTGGATGCCGCCATTACGGCTCCCACCATCAATTATGAGGAGGTCAACAAACGGCTTTCCGCTTATCGGGAAAGTTCATTGAATTACTTGAAATCCATACTCGCATGAAAATAGCAATCTGTAGTGTGCAGGAGTTCAATCCTACTATCGGAGGGATTGAGCGTGTTTCTGTTTCATTGGCCGAGGGACTGATAAAGGAAGGGGTAGAAGTGCTGTTTGTCGCTTGTCGTAAATCTCCTTACAGCAAACCTTATACACTACCAGCCAAACAAGTGCTTCTACCTAAAACTTTGGATTATTGCATCGAGAACGTACAGGCGTTGGCACATATTCTAAAAGAGGAAAAGGTGGATATATTGTTGAATCAGAATTCCCATTCGGAACTTTATAACCGTACTTGTTATGAAGTAAAAAGTTTGTCCGGTGTGAAACTGATTTCTGTATTGCATTTCTCGCCAGATATGCGAATAAAAGGAAATAGAAATCTTGTGAGTTTCAAATATTTGTCTTTAAAAGAGAATATTATTAATCTTTTGCGGGATGTATGTACACGTTTCCCTCTCCGTTACATTTTCATGTATGATCAATGTCGGATGTACAAGAATCTGTATCTTAATAGTGACAGGATTGTATTATTAAGTAATGAATTTAAGGAATCATATATCAAATTGTCTGGTATAAAAGAATCCTCTAAACTAACAGCTATTAATAATATGTTATCATTTCCCTATGAGATGAATAACTATCAGAAAAAGAAACAGCTATTATGGTGTGGTAGGCTACTTTTTTCCCAAAAAAGGCCGGATCGTATTTTGTTAGTTTGGAAAAAGCTACAAGAACAATTACCGGATTGGAATCTTGTGATTGTTGGTGACGGACCATTTAGCAATGAAATGAAACAATTGAGTAAAAAACTATCATTGCAGCGTGTAGAGTTTGCAGGGTTTGCAAATCCTATCAAATATTACAAAGAGTCTTCCATTTTTTGTTTGACTAGCAATCATGAAGGATGGGGACTTGTATTGACAGAAGCGATGCAATTCGGTTGCGTACCCATTGCTTTTGATTCTTTTGAAAGCATACATGAAATAATTGAGGATGGCAAGAATGGCTTTCTTGTGAAGCCGTTTGATATGGATAAGTATGCTGATAAGGTATTACGTTTGGCGGATAATTTTAAAGTGGATTATGTGATGAATGTGATGAACTCAATGGAACGTCTTATGCCTGAAAACGTGGTAAAACTATGGATAAGGTTGTTTAATAGCGAAATGAAATGTCAGTTATAATCCTGTTTTGTCTCTCCTTTTTGCTTGTTGAGTATATATCTTGGCATTTTAAAGGAGAAAAGGTGCAGAAAAATACACAAATCGTCATGTGTTTTCTTCTGCTGTTTATATTCTTTGGATTTAGAGACTTACCAATATTAAACGACACGGCGCATTATTACAGACATGTAAGGCACTTGTTCTCCAACACGCCATTCGACAATACACCTTGGTACACTTTTGACTCTTCCTCTAATTTCGAGGAAGGATTTCAGATATTTCTTAGAATTATAGGACTGGTCATTTCAAAAGAGCCGTATTCTCTCATTATCATCACTTCATTCATAACGACCGCTTCCCTGTTATGGTTTCTGAATAAGTCGACTTCACATGTCGCGTTTGCTGTTTTTGTCCTGATGACAAGTACACTCCTGCTCGGATGTTATAGCGCAATCAGGCAGTCATTGGCTGTATCCGTGTCATATATATTTTATTGGTGCTATGGTGATAGTAAATACTTGGTAACAGGCATGGAGCGGGAGGCGGTTCCCTTGGCGCAATTGTTGGATACATTATTCATACTTGCGTGCCTGTTGTTTTATTATATTTACGGCAACAAGTATAAAGAAGAGATTGAAAAGGACAAATTATATGTTTCATTCGCCTTGTCAGCATTGATTGTCAACATATGGGCACTTCCATGTTTTAGCCCTTTTCCGCTTCGGTATGTTCTTCTCGCAATATGCGGTTGTACTCTTTATAAACAGCCTGTATCAGGAGGAAGCGGCCAAGCGATTGAAAATATTAAAATATGCGGTTGTCGCGATATTGGTTTTGCGAATACTCATTGTCTTGATTTATAGAGATGAATGGTTTCATCTTGTTCCGTACAGTTTCTTTGATTTCAGTTTAGAGCATCAAAAAACATTGTTCGGATATTAGTAATAGCTCATATCATGTATTATAATGGTTATATACGACTGTATACGGTGACGGTAGCGACATTGTTCTTGCTGTCGCCGTTGCTGGCGTTGCCTTACATTCTGTTGGGAATATATAGGCAAGAGCGTAGCGCGTACTTTTTCTTTGCCTTATTCTTAGGATTCCTTGCATGGCTACAAGTTCCATTGTCCGACTTGTTCAGGCATTCACTCAATATTTATCACTATTTAGACAAACCTTTCTCTTATGCGTATGTGAACAAGCAGTCCGCGGATTACTTTATCCCTATCGTAAACTGGATATTGGTAAACGGCAACATTCCATATCAATATCTCCGGTTGTTTTCAGTAACAGAGAGTTTCTTCTTGCTGACAGTCATATTCAATTATATGATTGAAACATCGGAGCGTGAATATACATACGGGGAAGTCTTCATGCGTTTCTGCATCATGTATCTGTTCTTTGAGTTCATCATGACTACCAGCGGGGTACGATACGGTTTTGCCGTTTGTCAGTATATTTACGCCTTGCATTTGGTGTTCAATAAGAAGTCCTGGCTTCCGGCTTTATTTTTTGCCTTGTTCGCCACACAAATTCATGTATCATTCGCATTCTTCATTCCTATAAGTGTACTGCTGTATTGGCTGTGCTCCACCAAACGGAAGACAATCGTATTTTTCGGCTTGCTTTCTGTTGTGTTAATTCCTATAATTTCACACTTCAGTTACTTATTGGGACGGCGCGCGGACTGGTATTTCGGGGGAGGCAACAGCGTTTCCGACAATTCTGCTATCACTATTTATGGTTTTATTCTTACCATTGGTGTCAGATTGTTTCTCCTTCCTTTCTTAGTGCTTGTATATCAATATTTTACCCCCCCCCCTACACACACGCACATCAGAGTCGCAATACCAAATCACTCATGCAGATGGACGCGTATGGCTGCGGTGTGGATAGGGATGGCTGTAATGTTCATTACCAATATGACAATGCTGTACAGACTGACATTTGTACTTTCCACCATAGGCATTTTCCTTTTACTGGAAATAGAACAGCACTTCTACATAAGGAAACGGTTTATAACAATTCTTTTATGGTGCGGAATAATGACAACTCTGTGTAATACCGTAAACTATAGATCCATTATACTGAATTCCAGATATCAGTATATCGCCATGCCGGTACCTGTAATATTGCAAGACCATTATGACAAACAGTGGATATTAGAACATGTCAACGGAAATAAAATGAAGCAATAGAGTATGAAAGTAGCTATTCTATATATATGTACAGGCAAGTACAACCAATTTTTCAAGGGTTTCTTTGAATCGTGTGAGAAGTATCTGCTAAAGGATATTGCCCAATTGGAATACTATGTATTCACGGATGATATGTCTTTGTCCGACGAAGCCAATGTACACTTGATAAAAAAAGAGTGCGCAGGCTTTCCGGCAGACTCTCTTTTCCGCTTCGATATGTTCCTACAAGTGAGACAAGAATTAGAGAAGACGGATTATATTTACTTTTTCAATAGCAATGCGGAGTTTAAAGCTCCTGTAGGAAAGGAATTATTGCCGCTGAATGGGGAAAAGCTTGTAGGGGCAGAGTGGCCGGGCAAGCGTAAGCCTTTCAAGCATCCGGCATTTTATCCCTACGAACGTAACAAGCATTCATCGGCGTATATACCTCCCCGGGAAGACAAGCCATATATCTATTATATGGGTGGAATAAACGGAGGAGAAGCTGCCGACTATTTGGAAATGGCAGAAACTCTGTCGGAGAATATCTATGCCGATTATGAAAAAGGTATCGTGGCGTTAGTCCATGATGAAAGCCATATCAACAAATATTTCCGGACTCATGACTGCAAAGTGCTTTCTGCCGAATATTGTTTCCCGGAAGAGTGGATTACATGTGATTTTTCACCTAAAATTATTTTCCGTGACAAAGTAAAACTTAATCCTTACTTTAACAAAGGACGTGATTACTCATTGAAGGGGAAACTGAAAAAACAGTCAGTGTCATTTATAGAGCGATTCGCTGGTATCTTTAAAAACTTATCAGATAATGAAAATCGTAAAAATTCTCGGAGGTCTGGGAAACCAGATGTTCCAGTATGCCTTGTTCCTTTCATTGAAAGAGCGGTTCTCTCATGAGCAGGTGATGATAGATACATCCTGTTTCAGGAACTATCCCCTGCACAATGGTTTTGAGGTAGACCGGATATTTGCACAAAAAGCCCCCGTCGCTTCATGGAGGAATATTTTGAAAGTGGCATATCCATATCCGAATTACCGGTTCTGGAAAATAGGGAAATACATTCTGCCAAAACGTAAAACCATGTGCGTGGAGCGGAAAAACTTCTCCTTTGATGCTGCCGTTTTAACACGTAAAGGAGACTGTTACTATGACGGTTATTGGCAGCATGAGGAATATTTTTGCGACATGAAGGAAACTATTTGGGAAGCATTCTCCTTTCCGGAGCCGGTCGACGGGCGGAACAAGGAAATAGGGGCACTGCTTCAGGCAAGCGACAGTGTTTCATTGCATGTCCGCCGCGGGGATTACGTAAACCATCCGCTTTTTCGGGGAATTTGTGATTTGGACTATTATAAACGGGCGATACACTACATGGAAGAGCGGGTAAATCCGCAGCTGTATTGTGTCTTTTCCAACGACATGGCTTGGTGCGAAAGCCATCTGCGTGCTTTATTGCCGGGGAAGGAGGTAGTGTATGTAGACTGGAACAAGGGTGCGGAAAGCTATGTGGATATGCGGTTGATGAGCCTGTGCCAGCACAATATCATTGCCAACTCTTCTTTCTCCTGGTGGGGAGCTTGGCTGAACCGCAATCCGCAGAAGGTGGTGGTCGCGCCCGAAAGGTGGATGAACTCACCGATAGAAGACCCTGTTTCTGATAAATGGATAAAACTATAACATAGAAGATATGAATATTGTCTATCTCTTTTTGACTTATAAAAACCCGGAGCTGCTGCTTCATACAATACAGCGGCTAAAAGCTCCTCATGTGGAGTTTTACGTACATGTGGACGCTTCATCCGGAGAGGACTTTTCATGCCTACAAGGAATAGATGGGGTGTATGTGTTTGTAAATCAGCATAATACAAAATGGGGGACATTGAGTATTTATGCTATCCACCTAACTGTTATTGCTCTACTTATTTCCTGTCTTGATATTGATACCCTACAACTGCCTTATTGGTTATGTGTATGCGGTATGTGGATAATGGTTTTAATAATAAGCTACTTGTGTCATATTCTAATTGGCAAGAACCGTTGCTTGTCTTTGTTGCTCTTAGGTAAGTAACAATCTGTATATCTACATTTATGAAATTCTCTGTATGTAAGCACTCAAATAATGGCTCAAACTTGAAAGGTTTTACTTTCAGTACCAGAGTGAGCTTTGCCTCATGGAGAATCTCTGCAGTCCTTCTGTTTGAGGAATAAAGTTCCCCATAACGTGTTCTATAAGTGGTATAAGGACACTTGAAAAAATCTTAAGAAGATGTAGGGACTATGCTAATATGGTTTTTGGCAAAATCGCTTTGGCTACGAGCCAATGTTAAATTTAAAACAGATTTTCAGTTTTATAAATCTATAATATAATGAAGGAGTTCAGTGTATTGATTTCAGTCTATGCACGTGAGCAGAGCGATTATTTAAGATCTGCCTTGCATAGTGTGTTTGAACAGACTGTGCCACCTACAGAAGTCGTATTGGTTGAAGATGGTCCATTGACAACTGAGCTGGAGGCTGTCATTACCGATTTTTGTGAGAAATATAACACTTTGAAAATAGTAAAGTTAGCGAAGAATATGGGGTTGGGCAATGCGCTGAATATAGGCTTATCCGCATGTACTTATGATTTGGTTGCACGTATGGATAGTGATGACCTATCGTTACCTAACCGGTTTGAAGCTCAATTAAAAGTATTTGAAGAAAATCCGGAAGTTTCTGTTGTAGGAGGATGGATTTCTGAATTTGATAATGATCCCCAAAGTATAATTTCATATCGGAAGCTTCCACAAACAGATAGAGAGCTTAGAAGAATGTGTCAGTTGAAAAATCCGTTGAATCATATGACAGTAATGTTTAGTAAAAAAGAAGTGCTTGATGCAGGAGGATACCAGCATTTTTACTTGTTTGAGGATTACTGGTTGTGGGCAAGAATGATAAAGAATGGGGTGAAATTGTATAATGTACAGGACGTGCTGGTCAATGTACGGGGCGGAAGTGCTATGTCTGCAAGACGCGGAGGATGGAAATATGCGAAAAGTGAAATACGGTTTCAAAGAAAAATATTGCAAATGGGCTTAATCAGTTTACATGTATTCTTAAGAAATGTATGTGTCCGTTTTGTGTCCGTATGATGCCAAACGGTTTGAGGAGTTTGGTATACGAAAAAGTATTAAGGTAATTCTTTCAATTTTAAAAAATATGGGGTATAGTGAGGACTTCATTCCGGACGGAATGAATGCTTTTGAACGTAATGTAAAGCGAATAGGGGATTGCATTATTGCGGGAGTTTTATTATTAATATTTTCTCCATTGTTCTTAATCTGTTATCTGGTGGTGAAGCGTGAGGATGGCGGCCCGGCTATCTTCAAACAGGAGCGTGTCGGTCGTTTTGGCCGTCCGTTTTATATTTATAAGTTTCGCAGTATGCGACTGGATGCTGAATCTATGGGACCTCAGTTATATAAAGGCGGAAGAGATCCCAGGTTAACTAAAGTGGGTAAATTTTTACGCGAACACCATTTGGATGAGTTACCGCAACTTTGGAATGTCTTCTGTGGTGATATGGCTTTTATAGGCCCCCGTCCGGAACGTAAATTTTATATTGACCAAATAATGGAACATGATCCGCGTTACCGCTTTTTATATCAGATTCGTCCCGGGGTAACTTCGTATGCAACGCTTTATAACGGTTATACAGATACGATAGAAAAGATGTTACGTCGCTTACGTTATGACTTGTTTTATCTGCAACATCGCTCCTGGTGGTTTGATTTTAAAATATTAATAAAGACCTTTATCTGTATTGTTTTCGGTAAGAAATTCTAATAAATAACAGTAAAAATAAGATGAATAAATTCTTTTTAATTGTATTGCTGGCTTTTGTGATGACTGGTTGTCAGTCTTATAAAAAAGTACCCTATCTGCAGGATGCAGAGGCCGTATCGCATGGAGTTCAGAACGAACAGCTGTATGATGCGAAGATAATGCCTAAAGACTTGTTGACCATTGTGGTGTCATGTACCAGTCCTGAATTGGCGGCTCCTTTTAACCTGACAGTTGCTACACAAGGTAATATGGCTTTGAACTATACAACCGCTCAGCCGGTTCTGCAGCAATATCTGGTGGATAATGAAGGAAAGATAAACTTCCCGGTATTGGGTGAACTCCATGTGGGAGGGTTGACAAAGAAGGCAACGGAACAAATGATTGTAGAAAAGTTGAAGCCTTATATAAAGGAAATTCCTATCGTGACTGTCCGCATGGTGAATTATAAGATTTCAGTGATCGGCGAAGTTGCCCGTCCCGGCACTTTTACTATCTCGAATGAGAAAGTAAACTTATTGGAAGCATTGGCCATGGCAGGAGATATGACCGTATATGGACTGCGTGATGACATTAAATTAATAAGGGAGGACGCTAACGGCAGACAGGAGATTGTAACCTTGGATTTGAACAAGGCAGAGACGATTCTTTCACCTTACTACTGGTTACAACAGAATGATATTATTTATGTCACTCCCAACAAGGCCAAGGCCCGTAATTCGGACATCGGAAGCAGTACCAGCCTGTGGTTCTCCGCCACTTCTATCCTGATTTCCATTGCCAGTCTATTGTATAACATTTTAAGATAATACCGGAACAATGAAAGAGGAACTACCAAACGAGAAACTGCGCGAAGCGGAGGATATGGAAATAGATATTAAGGAACTGCTTTTCAAATGCCTGATCCACTGGCCTTGGTTCGTAGGAACGGTGGTGGCTTGTTTGATTGCCGCCTATGTTTATTTGTATGTTGCTACTCCTGTATATAACATTTCGGCTACGGTTCTGATAAAGGATGATAAGAAAGGAGGAGCCTCAAATAATGTGGGCGGTTTGGATGAACTGGGCCTTAGCGGATTAATCACTTCTTCGCAAAGTATAGATAACGAAATAGAGGTGCTGCGTTCCAAGACGCTTGTAAAAGAAGTTGTCAATTATCTGAATCTCTATGTGACTTATAAGGATGAAGATCTCATCCCTTCGAAAGAGTTGTACAAGACTTCTCCGGTGCAGGTAAACATGACTCCGCAAGAAGCGGAAAAGCTGAAAAAAGACATTGTTGTTGAAATGGTGGTACAGCCACAGGGCAGTTTGGATGTGAACGTGAAAATGGATGATAGGGAAATTCAGAAACATTTCGAAAAGTTGCCTGCCATTCTTCCTACTGACCGGGGAACGATTTCTTTCTTTCAGGCTACTGATTCTATCCCTGTGGAGGGGGCTTCTTCAGTTCAGGGCGCACGGCATATCACAGCTACCATTAGCTGTCCCATGAATGTGGCAAGAGGATATTGTGGAAATTTAGTTATCGTACCTACCTCGCAAACGACTTCTGTGGTAACGGTTTCCTTGAAGAATTCCAGCTTGCGTCGCGGACAGGATTTTATCAATCAGTTGCTGGAGATGTATAATCGCAACACGAATAATGACAAGAATGAGATTGCGCAGAAAACGGCGGAGTTTATCGATGAACGCATTGGCATTATCTCAAAGGAACTGGGGAGCACGGAAGCTGACCTGGAAACTTTCAAGCGTGATGCGGGAATAACGGATTTGAGCAGTGACGCGCAAATCGCTTTATCCGGTAATGCCGAATATGAGAAGAAGCAGGTGGAAAACCGTACTCAGATCAGCCTGGTGGAGGATTTGAAGAGGTATTTAAGTCATAGTGAATATGAAGTGTTACCGAGCAATGTCGGCTTGAAGGACGCGGCCCTTGCCACGCAGATCGACCGTTATAATGAGATGCTCATTGAACGTAAGCGTCTGCTCCGCACTTCTACGGAGAGCAATCCGGCTATCGTCAATTTGGATACCAGTATCCGTGCGACGAAGGCGAATGTGCAGGCTACCATTGAAGGCACGCTCCAAGGGCTGTTTATAACCAAAGCTGATCTGGACCGCGAAGCCAAACGCTATATGCGTCGTATCAGTGACGCTCCGGGGCAGGAACGCCGGTATGTGAGTATAGCCCGTCAGCAGGAAATAAAGGCCGGATTGTACTTGATGTTGTTGCAGAAGCGTGAAGAGAATGCCATCATGCTGGCTGCCACTGCCAATAATGCGAAGATAATAGATGAAGCAATCGCTGATGATATTCCGGTATTTCCCAAGCGCGGTATTATTTATTTGGTTGCGTTGGTCTTGGGATTTGTGATCCCTGTTGCCGTTATCTTCCTGATTGACCTGACGAAGTTCAGGGTCGAAGGACATGCGGATGTGGAGAAACTGACGAGTGTTCCGATTGTGGGTGATATCCCATTGACTAATGAGAAGAACGCCAAAGACGGTTCTATCGCCGTATTCGAGAACCAGAATAACCTGATGAGCGAAACTTTCCGTAACATCCGGACGAATATCCAGTTTATGCTTCAGAATGACAGGAAAGTAATCCTTGTGACTTCAACGGTCAGCGGTGAAGGTAAATCTTTCACTTCGGCTAATCTGGCTATCAGCCTGTCTCTTTTGGGGAAGAAAGTTGTGATTGTAGGTCTTGATATCCGTAAGCCGGGATTGAACAAGGTTTTTAGTCTTTCGAGCAAGGAGAAAGGTATAACTCAATATCTGTCCAATCCGGAAATGGATCTGATGAGTCTTGTGCAACCGTCCGATGTGAATAAGAACCTGTTTATTCTTCCGGGCGGAACCGTTCCTCCTAATCCGACGGAATTGTTGGCTCGTGATGGCTTGGATAAAGCTATTGATATGCTCAAGAACAATTTTGATTATGTAATTCTGGATACAGCTCCTGTCGGTATGGTTACCGATACTTTATTGATAGGGCGTGTGGCTGATTTGTCGGTATACGTATGTCGTGCCGACTATACTCATAAAGCGGAATATACATTGATCAATGAGCTGTATCATGAACAGAAGTTGCCTAACCTTTGCACTGTTATTAATGGAGTAGACCTGAAGAAAAGAAAATATGGCTATTATTATGGCTACGGCAAGTATGGCAAACATTACGGCTATGGCAAACGGTATGGGTATGGCTATGGTTATGGGCAGGAAAAATAAAGATAAAACAGCTATGGGAGGCAGTGAAGTACTATTTCCCGTAGCTGTTTAGATATTTGAAGCTATGCTGGTTAGGAAACTATATAGTGATATATTTCTTGACCACACCCTCGCATCAGGATAATGACTGATGCAAATTTTCCACTATATCGACTGTCTGTGAAGATCGTTGATATTTTTTATAATTCTGCATATTCTTTTCGACAGTCAAAACAAGGACAGGCTTTATGAATCGAAGCACTAAGTTGATAATGCCCCAGGATTTGTGCTTTCGGATACTGATGCCTGAGTATAGTTAACAGATCGAGTAGTGTAAAACGCTGCGCCTGGGTCCTAGTGTCTGCCGGGTATCCATTTTCATCCAGTCCGCCTTCATAGCAAATGCCTATGCTGTGCCGGTTAAAGCCTCGCACATGCGCACCCGGCTCTGATACCGGACGGCAGTGATGAAGTTCTCCGTCCCTGGTGATATAAAAATGATATCCGATGTATTTGAAACCACGTTGCAAATGGCATTTGAGTAATTGTTCTTCTGTAAAGGGGATGTTGGCACGCGTAGCGCTGCAATGTACTACAATATATTGAATGCTTCGTGGCACATATTCTTCTTCTGAAGAAAATTCTTTTAACTCTTTCATCTTATTCGTTCGTTTAGATATGGGCTACACAAGAGGTTACCCCCAAGGCAGAGATGATTGAAGTGGCTACCGTGATAAAGATTTGTAAAATTTGTTTCCAAACTGATTTTTTCATGACTTTTGATTTTAAATAATTGAAAATAAAAATGAGATTATAAAAATAGAGTTGACTTGTGAGTTGCCAGCATTAAACCGGCAACTCTGTGAAGCATAAATATCGTGTTATTTTATATGCTCGGGTCCGGTGTTTGTCCTTTGTCTTCATCCGGATCAGGTACTACAACGTCGTCACCTTCACTTCCTTCACCTTTCTTTACTTGTGTATATTTCATTGCCTTACACATGTCCAGAAGCATGCTTCCCGGATGAAAACGGACACGGGAAATTTTGATACAGGTGGCCGCCTTGAATTTCTCTGCCGTTTCGCTGGCATTACCAGTAACAATCGTTACACGGAAACTCCCCATATCGCCAAGCAGGACGATATTACCCAATGACAACTGATTCTTCATTTCCAACAGAAACTCAGTAATACATCCTTTCAACTCACCGATAGAATAAGAGGAACGCTCTGATACACGACTGATAACTTCGTCTGTATCCACTCTGCGATTGCTACGAGCCATTGCATAAAACTTGGCCGGCTCTTGTGGCTTTAACGGATTTTTACGTTCTACCACGACATACTTCTGTGCCATAAATCTTTCTTTTTTAATTGATTCTTAATTCTTAAATCATATCTCTGTAATCGATTACACCGCAAAGATACCATATTGAGAATGGGTGATGAACGTCAGTGAACGTTATTGAACGGTGGTTATTTTATTTGACTAAATACTTGCTGAGGTATGTAAAAAACACTATCTTTATATCATTAATAACAGAATAAGTAGGATAAAATGGAAGAAGTAAAATTTTATGTGAGATGCTATGATAAGATTGAGTTGGCGAGAATGTATTTCCCGAATTTGAGTAATCCCGTATCTGTAGCAAAGCTCCGTCGTTGGATGCGTAATTGTATGCCCTTAATGGAGGAACTTATGGCAGGAGATTTTCATCCGAAAATGAAAATGTTCAGTGCGCGGGAAGTCAGGCTTATCGTACGTTATTTGGGGGAACCGGACGGATACGTTTTCATGCATGAACATGCGGATGTAAAATGACTGCTCTTTTAAATGAAAACGACCGCTTCTTTTCTTAATAAGGAGCGGTCGTTTTAGTGTAAACATACAGTCGTTTACGTTGAATTGACCGCTCGATTTATATAAGTCAAACGGTCGGTTGAAACAGGTCAGGCAGTCGTATTCTTTTTCATCCAGGCTATGCCGGGCACGTAGTCCTCCAGTTTTGTCATACTCGGGTCATGTCTGAAATAAAGTTCTTTTGTCGTACCGTTGCGGTGTTTGACAATATCTATCACTCCCAGTCCTTCAGTTGGATACGTACTTTTACGGTCTGTGTCACGTCCGGAAAGAGCAGGGCGTGAAAGCATCAATACCAGATCAGCGTCTTGTTCGATAGCTCCGCTTTCCCGCAGGTCGCTCAAACTAGGACGACTGTCAGGACGCCCTTCTACATTACGGTTTAATTGGCTGAGTAGTATGACGGGAATATTTAGTTCTTTTGCCAGCATTTTGGCTTTACGGCTGGCTTGGGCTACTTCCTGCTCGCGGTTGCGGTTGTTCCGATCACTTTTCATGTCACATAATTGCAGGTAGTCAATGATGACACCGTCGCATTCACCTTTGCTTTGTAGCAGTTTGGCGGAAGAACGAACGTAATCCATACTCACTGACGGGTTATCATCAATGTGAATAGGTAGACGGGACAACTCAGCTGCTGCTTCGTGCAGTTGCCTCTGTTCACTGGGTGTAAGTTGGCCGCTGCGTACATTGTCGGGGTTGACATTGGTGGTAGCAGCCAGTAACCAGCGGTCACCCAAACGTTCTCCTAGCATCTCGAGACTGAATATAGCTATGTGATAACCGGCAGAAGCGGCGGCACGCGCCAGGTGCAGGGCGAATGACGTTTTACCTACCGCAGGACGGGCAGCAATAACGATCTCCTCACCGGGTTGCCAGCCGCATGTCAGGCGATCAAGATCGGAGAATCCGGTAGGAAGCCCCGTTATACCATTCTTGTTGGAGCTGATGCGCGCTTCTATTTGTTTAATCGTATCATCCATCAGTTGTAACATGGAGCGTAGATGTTCGGTAGTTCCACATTCATTTTCCAGTCGGTCAAGGAGGGTATGAGCGTCTGCCAATGTATCGTCTATATCGGTGGTTTCGTCGGCAGCCAACGCCAGAAGCTTGTGGAATCCCAGAATCGTTTCACGACGGATATATTTCTGTTTAAGAATCCGTGCATGATATTCGAGGTGAGCACTGGAAGCTACACGCCCGCTGATGTGTGCCAGCGTGTAAGGTCCTCCGATGAATTCAAGTTTGCCGCGTCGGGCAAGTTCTTCTTTGACTGTTATGATATCTATTTTCTGTCCGTTGCGATACATACTTTGTAACGTAGCGTAAATCTCCAGATTTTTTTCATTATAAAAAGCTTCTGGTCGTAGTATATCTGCAATCAATGTGATTGCTTTGCTTTCAATCAGGCAACTGCCAAGTATGATTTCCTCAAGTTCGGCATCCTGTGGATTTATAATTTCACTCATTTTCTTTACTAATAATCATATTCATTCAGGAATGCTTTATCGGATAGATATGTACTAGCCTGCATACAGTACTTTGTATCTGTCAGATTGTCATAATATTCATCAATATTCTTCAAGCTCAGGCTGCGTTCGTGGGGAGACAATTTCTTCCATTCCCGGCGTGCCCGGCCGATATTGGTTTTCGGCTTTTGAGTTACTTCATGATATTTAGCCCAGAATACTTCGAAAGTAACTCCATTTGCTTCTTCGTGGGCATTCTCGCGACGTTTCTGTCCTACAAGCAGATCATAACTGGGGATACGTATGTGAGTGATATACGGATTAATAACTCTTTCTATAATCCCTTCTTCATACATTTTATTGAAGAAATATCGTGTCCGGCTACGTTTCCAACCAAATAATTTCGCCCAATGAGCAATGGATATGACCGATTCGCCCCGCCGACATTCAAAAGTGTAATGTTTCACAGTACATTCTGTTGTGCTGTAATTGACGTGAGTTAGCACGAGGATGAAGGCGTCGAAGTATCCTGTCGCACCTTTTTCTTTTTCATTTGCTCCTCAAAAAATACTTTAGGGAACAGGAGATATCCCTTCTTTAGCATTTCTGCTGTTGATTTAATCATAAGTTTACTTATTTAATACATATAAAATATTTCAGTCGTCTTGGGAGGTATATTTTAGGACCTCCTTGAGCGACCTTTTTGATACTCTCAAACGTCGTGGTAGAAGATAGGGGGAGTATATGGTATTTTATGCTTCGACCTCTCTTTGGCCCACTAATATATATAATAAAAAAAGAATGTATTAAAATACATTATATCTTCATCCTCGACTTTCATTGTTCGCTATATTTAATTTTCGGCAAAGGTATAATTTGTCAATTTGCCTGAAAAAGCTTTTTTTTGATGTACTGGTAATTTAAAAGTGCTATTATTAATAATATTTTTAATTAAAAATCTAATTATTTAAACAATCTTCTCTATCTTTGCAAATGAAATTAGATTTTATAAAGGCTTTTTTTAGCCGCTAATTGACGGCAATGTATTACTAATAGTATATAATTAAATTTTATGATATCACAAGGAAAAAAAGTAATAGAAGAACGTTTACAGCGCAAACGGGAACAGTGCATTCATCAAAGGAGAAACTGGAACAAATGAAATGTACAATGCGGAAAACAGAAGAAGAAGTAGAACAATTGGAATATGTCCTTCATGAAATAGAGCATATAGAGAAATCGAAACGTGAACCACGGGTGATTCCTAATGCCGAAATAAGTAATGTCTTTGCATCTCTTTGTCGTGAATTTGATTATTTGCAGCATAGGTTAAAGCTGTTTTTTAAATATAAGCTGGTATGTGAAGTTATATTTGCTCGTTATCAATTCCGAAGCCGGTCACATGTTCCCGGACGGGAATATTTAAGCTTTGCAACTATACTGACTTACTTTAAACGTGAAAGGGGGATGGCGTATGGGTGATTTCAAAAATATCGAAATATAAGATAATAGTGTGAAAAACAAATGTTTTAGGAACAGAAATGACGAATTTGATATTTTTTCCTTATTTTTGTGTGTCCATTTTTGAATGATATGATACAGATAATACGATTAAAAGGAAAAGACAAACACTTATATCGGCTTTTAGCGCCGATGGTGATGGATCCTGAAGTGATACGCGCAAACAATAATTACCCTTTCAAGACGGGGAAAGCTGTAATCAATAATTATTATGTGAAGGCAGAGGGGACCGTACGGGAGGAGCTTTTGTCGTTGTTGTTACCGGCTGTTATTGCTGAATTCGGATCTGAGACTTGGTTACTTAACTCTGTCACACTGATACAAGACAAAGGAATCTTTGAGAAATTTGAATTTGTATCCATGGATAAAAAGTGGACACGGTATGTTAAAATGTATAGATGACTTATGGCAAAAAGAAGATAGCGGGCACAAAGAATGTATATGAATTAGCACAAGAACGACTGAAAGTTATATTTAAAGAATTTGATAATATCTATGTGTCCTTCTCGGGAGGGAAAGACAGCGGTGTACTGCTGAATATGTGTATCGATTATATCCGGAAGAATAACCTAAAGATACGTCTTGGAGTTTTTCACATGGATTATGAGATTCAGTATAGCATGACTATCGATTACGTAGACCGTATGCTGGAGGCCAATAAGGATATTTTGGAGGTATACCGCGTGTGCGTACCTTTTAAAGTAACCACCTGTACGTCTATGTATCAGAATTATTGGCGTCCTTGGGAAGACAGTAAAAAGAATATATGGGTTCGTCCCATGCCTAAAAAGGCAATGACTAAAGAACGACTTTCCTTTTTATAATACAACCATGTGGGATTATGAATTTCAGATGCATTTTGCCAAATGGTTGCATGCAAGGAAAGATGCGGTTCGGTCCTGCTTTCTCATAGGTATTCGTACGCAGGAAAGTTTCAATCGCTGGCGCAGTATTCACCTTGCCCGGAAATATCAGATGTATCATAATTACCGATGGACTTCTAAAATTGGAAATGATATATTCAATGCTTATCCTGTTTTCGACTGGAAAACGACAGATATCTGGGTAGCCAATGGAAGGTTTGGCTGGGACTATAATCATTTATATGATTTATATTATAAAGCAGGTGTAAACATTGAACGCCAGCGCGTAGCAAGCCCCTTCCTTTGTGAAGCTCAGGAAAGTCTTCGCCTTTATAAAGTGATTGATCCAAGTACATGGGGCAAGATGGTAGGCCGTGTTAATGGGGTGAACTTTACCGGAATTTATGGCGGAACCCATGCTATGGGCTGGCAAACCGTCCGTTTACCGAAGGGATATACCTGGAGAATTCATGCAATTCCTGCTTTCTACTTTGCCCGAAACTACCCGACGCAATTATTTGAAGAAACTGACTGTCAGCATTGAATTCTGGCGTACGAAAGGCGGGTGTCTTGCTGAGGAGACCATTGAGAAACTAAGAAAAGCCGGTGTGTCATTGGAAGTGGTGAATACGACCAATTATAAAACGAATAAAAAGCCCGTTAAAATGGATTATCTGGATGACATAGACATTTCTGAGTTTCGTGAGATCCCCACGTATAAGCGAATGTGTGTATGTATTCTTAAGAATGACCATGCCTGCAAATATATGGGATTCTCACCTACAAAGGAAGAGATGAGTAAGAGAAGTCAAATTATGGAACAATATAGAATCATAGTATCATGAGTGTAGATAAAAGTCCTGTCTACGAGGTAAAAGCGGTACCCGTAGAAAAAGTATATGCGAACGATTATAATCCGAATGTCGTTGCACCACCCGAAATGAAATTACTTGAACTTTCTATCTGGGAGGATGGTTTTACAATGCCTTGCGTATGTTACTACAATAAAGAGGAAGACCGTTATATTCTAGTGGATGGTTACCATCGCTATACGGTATTGAAAACTTCGCAGCGAATCTATAAACGTGAAAACGGGCTGCTTCCGATTGTGGTGATTGACAAGGACTTGTCTAACCGTATGAGTTCTACTATACGTCACAACCGTGCGCGTGGAATGCATAACATTGAATTGATGTGCAACATTGTTGCGGAGCTTGATAAGGCAGGTATGTCCGATCAATGGATAATGAAAAATATTGGTATGGATCGTGATGAATTGTTGCGCCTGAAACAAATTTCAGGACTTGCTGATCTGTTTGCTAATCGCGAATTCAGTATTCCTGATGAGGTGGCACCTACGGAAACTGAGCGTAAAACCTTATAATCTGATAGCTATTTATATACAAAAATTGAACATTCTACCATTTAGGCATAGATTATATAAGTTTTCGGCTTTTTTTATTGTGTAAAATAGTCGTTTCTTTTGTCTGATTTATGCCTGGATTGTATCTAAATGATATGAAAATCTATTAGTATTTTCCTATCTCTTTATTTTGATATTCGAAACTGTTGTTTTGAAAAATATGCGAATGTCGAAAAAATATCTCCGATTACCACTTTTTATTTTATATTCCGTAATCCCCTGATTTGTAGTTCACATTAATAGTCTTGTTTTCAGACTCGGATTATCTGTAACAGAAATGAATACAATTCTGTATCTCCTTTAATATTCCGAAATTTGCAATATGAAATTTAAGTATGTTTTGGAATTGGCTAAAAGAGATAAATGAATGATTGTTAGTGAGAGTAGAATTTATATAGGTTTAGTTTGCTTTTTATTATTACTGTCTTTTTTCTTCTTGTATTGATGAGACTTTTACAAATAATAATGAAACGGAAAGTACTTTTATTTCGATAAGAGGAATAGGAGTGCAGGGTAATACACATCTGGGAACGGATCCTGATGACTATATCGTTGAAACCCTTCGTGTACTGGCATTTGATAAAACAACTAAAGATATTGTTACCAATGTGCGCTATACTGCATCAGAAGGTGATATTATACGTCATACTATTAATCCGGGAACATATGACTTTGTTTTTCTTGCTAATGAACCTGCTAATATCCCCGTTTTAAATCAATTGAAGAGTATTTCCAATTATTGTGATTTAGATAATATCGCCTATCCTGAACGTTTCTTCACGTCCGATCAAATTATACCCATGAAACAGGAGATTAAACAGGTCACTGTTTTATCCAACGGGCAAGGGGCCCGATTGAGTGACAATACGGAAGTAACTATATTGCAACTTGCTCTTGAAAGATTGGCAGTGAGGATAGATGTTGTATTGGAATCAGATGATGAACTGGAGGATATTTTTTCCGGACTTATATTTCAAAACATTCCGGATGCGGTACCTCTTACTACCAATTATCAGGGAGCGATAGGGCAGAGTAATATACGTACTTTTAAAAAGGATACGGATGGAAGTTATTTTTCAGCTGAGACTCCTACTGAGGGGAGAGTATGGGCAAAGAGAGCAAACCGGATTATTTTACCTGCCAAAGAACTGGAGGTGACAGAGGACAAGGCGAAGGCTGTGGTGCTCACTATAGATATGGGAAACCACTATAGCCCTTCTTGTGAACTGAAGATTGTTTCGGAACCGGTGAATTATAGCCTGCCGATAAATACAATGTTGTCATTCAAGGGAATTGTAAAAGAACCGTTGGAGGTAAATATCAAAGCTTCCAAGTGGACGGATGAAAATAATAACTGGAATATAGATGACTTGCGCATACTGAATGTTTCACATACGAAAGTGTCGATAACCGATTTTAATGGTGCTCGGATTTCATTTTCGTCAAATATGCCTGTAGTCAGAGTACTGCCCGAAGTGTATAATGTAACAACCGGTGAGATAGTGGAAACTAACCGTATTTTTAATAGCTTGGTAGCTCAAAGTACAACAGACAGGACTACTGCTCCTGAACGGTTTATATATGCCGCCAACGGACAAGAGGGGACGGGATATATGGACCTTCTGGCTGACGGATGGTTGATAAAGGATGAGATATTTGACTATATAAAGAAGTCTCCAAATCTGACCGGTACATATAAACTGACGTTATCTGCTGAAAATACAGATGGCAGTAATGCTTTGCAAAGGGATATTACTGTCACGATAGAACAAAATGGAACACGTCTTCAATTCTATCATCCGGCTGTAAATCCGGCGAATGGAGCAACAGGATATGCCGGAGCTTTTTGGAAAAATGACCAGTGTGGAGAGCGCATCATTACGGGACAGCTTGCCAGAGAAGGGGCAGATGCCGTAACGATAGTAAATTGGAGTGCGCGAGTAGATGAAGACCCTGATAATATGGTAATCCTGAGCACTACTCCCAGTTTTGATCCTAATGTCGGAACGGCTAATCCGGGAGTTGCTGAAAATTTCCGTGTAACACCCAATTTGCAGAAAGGAGAGGATGGCAAGAATGTTTCCGGTAAAGGACGTATTTACTTCCGTATCGGACTGACAGAAACAAATCCTGATCCGGCTACTCCAAGGTATGCGACTGTGAAATTGAGATATTGGTTATGGGGGTGGGGGGATCAGCCTGTAGAGGCAACTCTTTATTTGAGACAGGGAGAAACCCCGGATTATTTATATCCCGGACGGGTAGGGTCGAGAAAATTTGCTGTTTACAATATGACTCACAAAGATTTTCTGGCTACTCCGATGACAAACGATTTTAGTATCGTTGTGAATAGAAATAATGCTTCGGAAGTTGATTTCCCGACAAAAGCAGGGGCACATTTCCAATGGGGGCGACTAAAAGAAGGAGATTATGGTAGTTCTCCCGAAGATGCAGAAATGGATGAGGCATATAACGCGCTTGGCTATAGGGCATTGAATCCACATCCTGGCATGAATGCGATTGGGCTTGAAGGCTGGGGATGGAGCTATTACAAAAACTATCAGTATCTGACATGGGATAACGGAATTCCGTCAGAAAGCTATAGTACAAACCTGGAAATTTGTCCTGAAGGTTATCATCGACCGAATGATGGTAGCATAACCGGAGGATTAGTGGCTTCACATAACAGTACAACTACGGAAGCGGAGGCATCAGAATGGAGAGCATCCATATTTAAAAATCCGATGACAGGTGACGGTAACCAAGGGTATAAATCGGTTAGTCCGGAGTCTGGAACTCAAGCTAGTTCTCCTTCATATTATGCTCCTGTAACTCTTCCTGATAATATGACTTTTGGGTTCTATGCAGACGGGTATTTTGATAGACGTCCCATAGAGCAGAATTTGATTAATGGTGATTTGATACAATATGGAGTTACTATAAAAAGTGCGAATGCCGCATATTGGGGATGTATTTTTTTCAATGGAGTTAAGTCTTTGTTTTTTCCTTCCGCAGGCAGACGGAATTACGGTGTGGGAGGAGCAAATGAAGCAGGGGTATTGGAACATCCTAGTGCCGGCTTTTATATGACAGCATCAGCGGCTGATATCCCTGAACCGGAAGGCGCTGATTATGTTGATTGGAGTTCTGTGTGGAATATAGAATTAAGTTATGAAGGGACAGCACCTGTGAGCACTTCATTTAAAAACGGGTTGTCTTTGAGATGTGTTAGAAATAAATAGAGAATGAGGTTACAGATTAATATATATATAATCCTTTGGTTGCTTCTCTGCATGATTTCTTGTGTGAAGGAAGAAGATTTTTACTCTACGGAGACTGAAAACATTGAGCAAGTCAGCATAGAACTGTTTACAAGGTTAAGGTCATTTGATACTCCTGTGTCCAGGGCAATAGCGCTGGAAGATGATGTAGACAAAGACCCCTGGATACTTGTATTTACTGGTGGCGACGGTACGGCTGGCAATGCGGTATTTGCAGAAGCGGCACAGGCAAATATTAATGTTGGAAATAAAAGTTATGTTTTGCTTAGACCACAGAGCGGCAAATCATGGGTATTGATATTGGCTAATCCTCAGGATAAATTTTATGTGGGCAGTATGTCTTACGACTTTTCGGTTGACAATTTTAATGACCTGTTCACAAACAAGACGCTTACTAATGTGACAGCTTTGCTTTCAGCTATGCCAATGACTGCCGGAGTTGTAGTTAATGCTCCGCCATTCGTAAACAAGATGTTGCCGATGAGTTATTTGTATGAAGCTACTGAGGGAATTAACGTAAATACGAAAATCGGTACGTCTACTGTACCTTTGGAACTAACACGTGCGGTAGCCAAGATTGTAGTAAAAAGTACAGTTGCTGATTTCACCTTATCAGGGATACACTCGGTGTACAATATGAATAAAAATACAGTATTGCATAATCTTTCCGGCAATTTGGAAACTGCGGCAAGTATGGTAGATTATATTAGAAATGATGCAAATGAGGATTTTGTTTCTGCAACGGCTAATGTAACTGACCCTATATATGTATATGAAGCGAAAAGCGGAACCGGTGCCTATATGATAATACGTGCATTTTATAAAGGGCTGGAATCTTATTATAAGATAGCGATCGCTGATGATGAACTCAAGTATATAGACATCAAGCGTAATCATGAATACAGATTTACAATAATATCGGCCAATTTTCCCGGGTTCGGCAGCTATACTGATGCTCTTTTGGCTGAGCCCAATAACTTGGCTTTGAAATGTAAAGTTGAAATAATAGACCTTTCTTCTTTTGAGATTAAAGCCAATAGCGAATATTACCTTGCTGTAAGCAATCGGCTTTGTATGATATATGATGATATCAATTCAGAACATCAATATCTTGCTTTTACGTTGACAACAAATTGTACTTATGCACATAAGTTTTCCGATAAGAGCAATTATATAAGAGTGACGAATGGTACGATGACTATTGTTGCCCCGGCATCCCAAAGAATATCTTCTGCCTCGGATCCGAATACACCGTTCACTGTGGATGTGGTAGTCAAACTTCCTACCGGTAGTATTGACAATTCGAGCATTAATATAAAACTTGGTAACATTGAACAGAAGGTCAGCGTGATAAGAAAGGATATTATTCCTGCAGCAGGAATGGTCGTAAATTATTATACGCAGAATTCAGGTATCTATGATTTTGACTATTATCTTCTTTCGGCTAAAACAGATACAGATATATCATGGATTACGATGAAAAATAAGTATGGTGGCATTAGTGGCGATCCTAATAGTATTCAAGTCGGTGACGGAATAATTGATATAGATATAGCATCAGCTTCTTCCGCAAGAAATGCCGTTGTCTATCTTACGACTATAAAGAATCCGAAAGAACCTCTGGAAGATGATAAAGATATACCGAAACGGATCAAGATATATTTTTACCAAAACGGATCTTGATAATAAAATAATAAATGCATTAATATTAAAACTAGGAAATTTGGAAAAACAGGTACACATCAGACAGAGAGATGCAGTGGATGCTGCCGGAGGAATATTTAAGTATATGCCTGCTTATAATCATAATCCGGCGGCCAAAGAGATAAACTATTTTTGCCTGACCGGGTACATAGAAGATGGTGATGATAATCCTAAAGATTGGATTAAATTACGTCCGTCAACAATGACTCATCGAGATAATACGGACCATATCATTGTGGAAGACGGAAAGATATTTATTGAGATATTGCCTAATAACAGTGTTGATTCGAGAAGTGGTATTGTGTATTTGACAACAATAATACCCAACGGATCATCTGTAAATGGTAGTACTATGCAACGTATCAAGATTGATATTACTCAATTGGGCATATAAAACAGTAAATGTAAGATAAATGAAGAAGATTCTTATACTCATATTATTAATGTCCGGGTGTTTTATTCTTGAAAGCTACGCCCAAAAGGTTACGTTGAAAAGTAATTTGTTATATGATGCTACCGCTACCATGAATCTTGGTTTAGAATTCGGGCTGGCACGTAAATGGACATTGGATGTACCGGTTAATTACAACCCGTGGAAACCCGATAACGGCAGACGTCTCCGCCATTGGGGGATTCAACCGGAGATTCGTTACTGGTTCTGCGAACGTTTTAACCGAACATTTATCGGACTACATGGTCATTATGCTGATTTCAATATAGGGGGCTGGCCCGACTGGTCTTTTGTGAGTGGGAATATGCAGCAAAACCGTTATCAGGGACATCTGTATGGTGCGGGATTCTCGGTAGGGCATTCGTGGATATTGAAAAAACGCTGGAGTATTGAAGCGTCCTTAGGATTGGGGTATGCATATATTGCATACGAAAAATATCCTTGCACAACGTGTGGTACAAAATCGAAGGATACAGTAAGAATTACTTGGGACCGACAAAGGCTAGTGTGTCACTTATTTATGTCATTAAATAGTATAATCATGATGAAAAGAAATATATATTGCGCTGTATGTCTGCTGACTGTTTTGTGCTTGGACATGGTTCCGGCTACAGCTCAGACTCGTTCTTATGACGGTACTATCACTGTGAAACCGATACAGCTGGAACAGAAAGGAGATTTTCTTCATATTGATATTGATTTTGATTTGAAAGATGTAAAAGTGAAGTCTACTCGCGGGGTGGATTTTATCCCACAGTTGGTGGCTCCCGAACGTATGCTGAATCTTCCGAAAGTCTCTATTAAAGGACGTGATGAATATCTGGCTTACGAGCGTTGGCTTGCGGTGATGAGTATCAAAGAAAAGAAGAACTATGATAAACCTTATGCGGTAGAAAAAAGGAAGTAAGGTGAAAAATGGTGTTCTTCCATATAGGTATATGGTGCGTTACGAACCATGGATGGAAAATGCACGTTTGGATGTGCAACGTGACGAGTGTGGTTGCGGTGAGATAAAATCGATGAACGTAGAGCGTTTGGTGGATAAAGTTACGCTTGAACGTGTATTACTGCCTTACGTCGTAACCCCCCATTTCGCTTATTTGCAGCCGAAGGCTGAAGAAATCAAACAGCGGGACATACAAGCGGAATGTTTCTTAGATTTTGAGGTGAATAGGATAAATATCCGTCCCGAGTATATGAACAACCCTCAAGAATTGGCTAAAATCAGGAAGATGATTGATGAATTAAAGTCGGATCCGAATGTGAAGGTCAATCGGTTGGATATTATCGGCTATGCTTCTCCGGAAGGAACGTTAGTGACTAACAAACGTCTGTCCGAAGGACGTGCCATGGCTTTGCGTGATTATCTGGCTTCCAAATATGATTTCCCGAGAAATCAATATTACATCATTTTTGGTGGTGAAAACTGGGACGGTTTGGAAAAAGCACTGGATACAATGGAAATAGAGTATAAAGATGAAGTATTGGATATTATCAGGAACATACCTATTGAAAAAGGAAGAGAAACAAAACTGATGCAGCTTCGTGGGCGGAGTACCTTATCGATATATGTTGAAATATATATTCCCAAGTCTTCGTGTGGCTATTTGTAGAGTGAATTATGAGGTCAGGAATTTTAATGTGGATGAAGCAAAGGAGGAAATAAAGAGACGCCCGCAGAACCTGAGCCTGAATGAAATGTTTCTGGTAGCTAATACCTATCCGACAGGCTCGCAAGAATTTATTGATGTGTTCGAAACGGCTGTCCGGATGTATCCGCAGAGTGAGATTGCAAATATAAATGCTGCTACTGCTGCTCTTTCGCGCAATGATCTTATTTCTGCCGAACGCTGTCTGAATATGGTAGATTCGATGAAAAAATTACCGGAGTATAGCAACGCAATGGGAGTATTAATGTTACTGAAGGGGGAATATGAACATGCGGAAGAATATTTAAATGTCGCATACGAATCGGGACTCAAAGTTGCCGGATATAATTTGGAAGAATTAACTAGAAAGAAGGCTAATGCCTCTGAATTTAGAATTAAAAATAGGGATAAATAAATTAATTACAAACGCTTTTATTAAATTGTAGAAACAATGAAAAAGAAGAATTTTTTTATGTTGGCACTTGCTGCTATTGCATTTGCTGCTTGTAGTAATGAAGACATCGTTCCTGGTGGGAAGGATAATAATGATGTAGTGAACTTAGATGGTGATGCATGGGTTGCGTTAAGTGTCCAATCAACTAAAACGCGTGCGTTGAATACTCCGAATCAGGACAATGGTACGGCTGATGAGAGTAATATTACTGCTGTAAAAGCTGTATTCTTTGATGGGCATGTTAACACAAGTGTAGTAACAAAAATTGTAACGTTTAGTGATGAAGATATCAATAATTTGCCCAACAGAACAAGTGCATTTAAGGTACCTTCTACGTCTAAAGCTGTATTAATCATCGCTAACCCGCAGAATCTGGCCCGGACAATTAAGGAAGGTGATAAGTATGAAGATGTAAATGAGATTGTAACACTTTCAACGGAAGCAGAAGTTACTACAGGTGTTGCCAAATCCGGTGGGTTTGTTATGACAAACGCTAAAGGTGATCTGGAACCTTCGGAAAGTGATGGGACTGCGAAGAACTTAGCCTTATACAGTACTGCAATAGCAGCTACTAACTCGCCTCTGACTATTAGAATTGATCGTATATCGGCTAAAGTACGTGTATACGTAAAAGCTGATAGCGGTGATGATGATGATCTTAGTGACAATGCCACTATTGATAAGGTTAATACTAAATGGTATTTGAATGTAACCAATAAGAAGTTTTTTCCTGCGTCTAAGAGAATTAAGACAGCAATGAATTCATGGACTCCATATGATCAGTATAGCATTGGTTCATATAGACAAGACCCGAATTATGAAGATAGTAATATTGGTAAGTGGGTATCTTCTACTAATCATTCAGATTATGATTTAAATTATTTTTATGTAACGTCCGCTACAAATTCTATCACATGGAATGATCTGGCTACTGCTAAATACTGCTTGGAAAATACACAAGAGGAAGGCTATAATGTACATGCTTATACAACACATGTATTGTTGAAGGTTTTTTATGCTCCTACAACAATTAAGAATCAAGATGAGTCTAAGGTGACTTTGCTTAATGGAGAGGACTGGTTCAATATGAATGGTGTATTTTATACTCCGGCTTCTGTTTTAACGTATATTGAAGAAGAATTGACTCGTAAATATAAATCTGGTGAACCGGCCGAATATCCAACGGGAATAACAGACCTTTACAACGAATTTATAGAAGCACTTGGCGAAGGTGATGATACTCTTAATCCGGTAAATATTCCCGCTGCTAAGGATGATGCTAAAACTCCGGAGCAGATGGCTTCAGACATTAAAGATGAGTTTGCAGCATTAGCAGGAAAAATAGCCACAAAAAGTGCAGGTGGAAAGACTCTGAAAACTGTTGAATATTACTCAAAAGGTATTTGTTATTACAAAATTATGATTAAACATGATGATAGTCCCACTATAATGAATAAATTGGGTGAGTTTGGTGTAGTCCGTAATTCGGTATATGATATTACTGTAAATAAGATTGATAATCCTGGCTATCCTTCTATTCCGGATCCGGACCCGATTACACCGGATGAAGAAGAAGACCGTTATTTGTCCATTAAAATTGAGGTTAACCCATGGACTTGGTATTCGCAAGTTGAACCTCTGTAATTTTATATTCATTGTTTTATTGCGACTTGAGGTAAAGAGGGGACGCTCTCTTTACCTTTAAAACAAAGAATAGGAAGAAAAATCGAGAGCTATCAATAATTTCAAAATTTATAGCTTGATAGAAATTAGAAGAATAGAAATATGAACCTAAAAAGCCTTATATGCCGTGTTACCTTGGGGATTCTCATTGTTAGTTCCTGGACAATGGTTTCTTGCGATAGCTTTAAAGAAGATTTGCCGGAATGTCGCTTGTCTGTAAAGTTCAAATATGATTATAATATGGAATTTGCTGATGCTTTCCATACGCAAGTCGATAAAGTGGAACTTTATGTTTTTGATAAAGACGGGAAGTTTTTATTCAAACAGGCAGAAGAAGGTGGTTCGCTATCGACAGGTAATTATCTGATGGAGGTAGCATTGCCGGTGGGGGAGTATCAGTTTGTAGCATGGGCAGGTGCACGTGATTCATACGATATTACTTCGTTAATTCCCGAGACTTCTACCATTACAGATTTGAAATTGCAGTTGAAGCGTGAGGAGTCTCTTATTATTGACAAAGAATTGGAAACGCTTTGGTATGGTGAGATTATCAATGTAAATTTTACAGGAACAATTCATCAGACAGAGACTATTAATCTTATAAAAGATACAAAAAGGGTGCGTTTTATTTTCCAGAGTTATGCGAATAACTGGGAATTAAAGATGAATGATTATGATTATGAAATTCGTGAGTCTAACGGATATTTGGGACATGATAATTCCTTACTGGATGATGATGTGTTGAGTTTCCGTCCTTATCATATGAATCAGTTGAATTCTTTTTCTGCTTCGGTAGACTTGAACACAATGCGGCTGATGAAAGATAGAACAACTCGTCTGGTGATTACGGAAAAGTCGACGTCAAATAAGGTATTTGATATCAACCTGATTGATTATCTTGCTATGACTAATATGGAGGATAAAAAGATCGGAATGCAGGAATATTTTGATCGCCAAAGTAATTATCATATTGTTTTCTTTCTCTCTGGTTCATGGCTTGCAATGAAAATTGTCATTAATGGTTGGACTGTGTATTCGCAGACAGAAGGAGATTTCTAATAGAAAGAGTTAGACAGAGGGAGAATTAGAAGGGGCCGGGTTATTATCAACCTAACCCCTTCGTTATTTATAAAGCTTCAATAACTTCATGCTGTTTCTGCATGAAAACGATGCGTTGTGCTTCTCCGCTTTCAGAAATTAGAGTGGAGTGACGTTTTAAAGACAGAATCCAGTCACGTTGCATCTGACAGATATGCGGACTTTGTGAATCCATTGAATTGATAGAATATACCCGTAGCAGACTGATTCGATAATTTGCTTTTTCGATATAACTATAAGTAGCTTCAAAGTTTATGTTAGACAAATAGAAATATACCTTTCGTCCATTACTAAACTCTCCTTTACTTGACAGATGTTCGATAAGTGAAAGCAATTGGTGAAGTTCTTCTTTCAGATGACGTACATCCTCCGGTGTTATGAGATTCAGACTGGCAAAATACTTGATTTCATTGACGAATGAATGAAAAATGTTAGTGTCCCAGATAAAAAAGTTTTCGGGCATTGTTTCACACTTTCACTCAATCTTTTATGCGCCTGTTCTATTCGTTTTTCTACACGCATATCCGATAAGGAATGGGGAGTTTTAATCTGCCCGTGCTGGTATAGCCACCGACAAAGGCGGAATTTGGATAAATATTCGTAAGAAGAATAAAGTGTGAAAGGCAAGAGGTTGGAGGCTGTGTATATCTCTGTACTACTATCTTCTTTCACATAGTCAAATATCTGTTGGTAACGATTGAGAATCTCATAATAATTCTCTATCGCATTAGGCGAATGGAGGAGATTCAAATCAAAAGTAACTTTATTGGAATGATGGCTACCAACAACTTGGTCGATAGAAATTCCTAATTTGGAAGATATAGTAGCTATTTCTTCGATAGAAAAAGAAACTTCCCCTCTTAGTCTACGATAGACAGCTTCTTTTCCCATGAACAAGATATCCGCCAGGACGCTGGCAAGGTTTTGTCCTTGCGGAACTCTTTCTTTCATAACTGCAATCAATTCATTCAAAATACCATTTTTCATTGTTTGTTCTTCGTTTTTAATATGAATAATATTCGTGATACATTTAATGCAAAATTAAAGCTTGTATTTGAAAGATTTGTGTGGAAAAACAGGTATAAGACAGGAGTGAATTTTCTGATTAAATATAACAGATAGGGGTGACGGACATATAATGAAAAAAAGTAGATAAGTATTTTATCTACTTTCATTTATTGTAATTATGGATTTTACATCTTTTTGTTTTACGAAAAAAATGAATTTAAAGAGTATCAATGATTTCCCTCTGCTGTTTGAAGAATTGGATACGTTGCATTTCACCGCTTTCGGATATCAAGGTGGAGAACTTTCAAAGACTGAATCCATTCTTTTAAGGTACAGAAAATTTCGTTGTCCATTGTGGTCAGAGAATTAATGGAGTAAACGCGTATCAGGCTTAGTTGGATGTTATTAGTTTCTACATAACTGTACGTTGCCTCAAAATTAATATGCGACACATAGATACGAACTGTGTTACCATTCTCTGTTTTACCTTTAGTGGCAAGATCTTCCAGTTCGTTTGTCAGGAGGAATAATTCTTTCTTGATATCTTCTTTAGCTTCATTTGAAATGAGATGGATGCTGGCGAAGTATTGGATATCGTTGATGAGGTGCTGAAAGATCATACTGTCCCAGATATAATCAATAGAATGGAAATGCTTTGTCATATCCACATAGTCCTTTTGGATATTAATCAATTTCTGCGGAAGTTCCAGTTCCTCAAAACTTTTACATTGGATATATTTATTCTGGTACATCCATTTGAATAAACGGAATTTTGCCAGAAGTTCATGTTTCAGATAGAGAGTCTGGGGAATAATGTTGGCAGAAGTTCCCAAAGAAGAATTCGGATCGTCTTCCAATGTATTAATTAGTCTGACGTATTTATATAATATATTATAGTAGCTTTCGAAAGGGTCATCGTAATCTACAATATTCATATCAAACATCGCATTGGATTTGAAACTGATTCCTATAATTTTATCCAGAGATATTCTTGTTATGATGAAGGGAAGCGTTGTGCCGAGACATTGTTTATGGACTATCACCGCCAGAATGGAGTGCGGATCAAGATTATCCGTATATTCAATACGTACGGTCCTCGGATGTTGCCGAATGACGGACGGGTGGTTTCCAATTTCGTGGTTCAAGCATTGCAGAACCAGGATATTACAATATACGGTTCGGGTAATCAGACGCGAAGTTTCCAATATGTAGATGACTGTATAGAAGGTATGGTGCGGATGATGAACACGGAGGACGATTTTATCGGTCCGGTAAACTTGGGAAATCCGAATGAATTCTCCATATTGGAACTGGCGGAAAAGGTCATTAGGCTGACGAATTCCAAGTCGAAACTGATTTTCAAGCCACTGCCTCATGATGATCCCAAACAGCGTCAGCCGGACATCACTCTGGCAAAGGAAAAGTTGGGCTGGGAACCGACTATAGAGCTGGAAGAGGGTTTACAGTATATAATAGAGTATTTTAAGGAATATCGTTCCTAACTAAATAGTAATTTTGATAACGGGAAAAACAATATAGAAAGATGAACATGGAAATAAATCCTTCCGAATACAAGATTCTCATCGTTGACGATGTGATGTCAAACGTTTTATTGTTGAAAGTGCTTTTGACAAATGAGAAATTCGCGATTGCTACTGCAAGTAACGGGCGGCAAGCGTTGGAACAGGTGGAAAAGGAAAATCCTGATTTGGTTTTGCTTGACGTAATGATGCCGGACATGAGTGGTTTTGAAGTAGCTCAACATTTAAAGTCAAATCCGAATACAGCTGATATTCCAATCATCTTTCTGACCGCACTGAATAGTACGGCAGATATTGTGAAGGGGTTTCAGGTTGGCGCGAATGACTTCATCTCTAAGCCTTTCAATAAGGAGGAATTGATTATCCGTGTTACCCACCAAATATCTTTGGTAGCTGCCAAACGGTTGATTTTGAGTAAGACGGAAGAACTGCAACGTACTATTGCCGGGCGTGACAAGCTTTATTCGGTGATTGCCCATGACTTACGTTCTCCGATGGGATCCATCAAAATGGTGCTGAATATGCTGATATTGAACTTGCCATCTGAGAAAATTGGCGCCGAAATGTACGAGCTTCTGACGATGGCTAATCAGACTACGGAGGATGTGTTTTCATTGCTGGATAACCTGCTGAAATGGACAAAGAGTCAAATCGGTAAGTTGAACGTGGTTTATCAGGATGTGGACCTCGTCGAAGTGACAGACGGTGTCATTGAGATTTTCAGTATGGTGGCAAGCCTGAAGAAGATAAGAATCCGCGAGATGAAACCGGAAAAAATGATGGTCAACGCTGATATTGACATGCTGAAGACAGTGGTCCGTAACTTGTTGAGTAATGCCATTAAGTTCAGTAAGGAGAACTCAGAGGTACTGGTGAAGATGGAGGAAGTAGATGGTATGGCAGTTGTCAGCGTCCAGGATTATGGCTGTGGCATCAGCGAGGAGGGGCAGAAGAAGTTGTTGCATACTGATACGCATTTCAGCACGTTCGGCACGAACAACGAAGAAGGCTCGGGACTGGGCTTGTTGCTATGCAAGGATTTTGTCGTGAAGAATGGCGGTAAACTGTGGTTTACTTCCAAGGAAGGCGAAGGCTCCATATTCAGCTTCTCTATTCCGGTGAAGAAGTGATAACGAAGAAAATAGAACGGATGGTCCGTTGAAGTAAAACAGACCATCCGTCAGACTCAAATAGACCGTCTGTTACGGTCGTACAGACCATCTGTTTCTTATGAACGGATGGTCTGTTTTTTATCTCTTACACAGACTGCGGAAATCGCAATATTCACATTTCCGGGTATCCTCTGTTTGGCTGAATGTTTCTTCTTGGCTGAATATCTCCTGCAGGAGTCCGTGCAGCCGTTCGCGAAACTCGTCTTCGAAGAAAGCGAAGTTGTTGACCGGTGTTCGGACGTGTTTCCGAAGGGGTGAACAATTGTTCGATATTAGCCGGTGTCTTGGGGGTTCCTCCGGTTTTATAGTCAACAATCCGCAATGTGCTTTCTTTGGCATCCATGCGGTCTATGGTTCCGCCCAAGCGAACTGTGAAGGGACCTAGGTCAGTTTGAATAGTTATCTTTTCGGAAACAGCTTGTTCCATAGCAACCATTTCGAAAGGGGCATATTGGAGGTCATTGCGTAATAATTGTCGCAGATAGGAGGTGATTACTTTGGAGTTGATAAGTTGTATGCCGTTATATTCCGGTTTTTCTTCCGGTTTAACCTTGAAAAATTCTTCTTTGAAAGCCTGGATCAACGTACCTTGTAATTTAACATCGTTACGTAATAAGCGTTCAAGATCCTCTTTCTGTATCGTTTGCCCATTGGATGTCAGTTCAGTATAGGCTAGTTCGGCAGAGCGGTGAAAGATTGTTCCGAATAACGCGGAGTCAATTTCCGCACTCACTTCTTCCGGTGTTTTTAATCCGGCTACATAGCGGAAGTAGAATCTCAACCGGCAGTCGAGATAAGTATTGAGGGCTGAAGGAGAGAGAATGAGGGACTTAGGATTGGTAACGTCATAGATATGGTATAATCGTTCTAATATTTTCTGTGTTTTTGGTATTTCTATTTTTGGGGTACTTTGCGGAGATTGTCCGGCTTCCAGATACTCGCGAGTGATCTCATGAGGACCTTCTACAAGTAATTGCAGCATGAAGCGGGACATTTCCCCACGATTGAGACCGTCCGAAGAAGTATTGTAGAGTAGCGTGATATTCTCTGCCCGCTGTATCAAGCGATAAAAGTAGTAGGCATACACTGCATTTTTGTGCTCGATAGTGGTCATGCCAAATGCTTTCCGGAGATTATAGGGAATAAAAGAGGAATCTCCTCCGGATTTTGGAAGTTGTCCTTCGTTGAGCGAAAGCATTACAAGATTACGGAAGTCCAGGTTACGTGTTTCAAATACTCCCATGACTTGCATTCCGATAGCAGGTTCTCCGTGGAAAGGTATGTTAGAAGATGTCAGTACTTTGGTAATCTTTTCAGAGTATCGGTGCGTATATTTAGTTCTCCGCTTTCAATCAAACTATATAAACGGTTGATTTTCAAAAAGCTTTGAAAAAGAGATTCACGATATAGTTGATTGAAGATATCGTTGTATTCTCCTTCTTTACGATATATGGTAGAGATGTCTTTGATAATTCGATCAGATAATCACATAGCTCTTTTATACCATTACGGGGAGTGAAGAGGGTAGCTAGAAACTCATCTGTTTAATTCCGACGGAAGTGGATAGAAACGGTTGGTTTTTGTCAGTTCACGTTCTATTATATCTGCTTTTGTCGATAATTGGCGGGTATAGGGATGCTTTAATATAGCGGATACTGCTTCGTAAGTGAAACGGCCGGTATCGGAACGGTAACCATTGGTTTGTAGTTCCATTAGCCGCATTGATAAAGCTATAAACAGGAGTTTGTGCCAACGGGAATCCCATGGTGATATTGACATTCTTCACTTCCTGCGGGATAGAATGGAGTACGGGAAGCAACAGAGCTTCATTACAAAGCACTACGGCATTTTCTTTTTCCTTATCTACGGTAATTTGTGAATGATCGTTTGTTATCGCCTTAATCCATCCGGGAAGGAAACGTGCTTGCGCATTCTCAGTAGAAGCGGAGATGTAACGTATCTTCTTCGGTTCTTTAGGGAGTTGAAAGTAGCTTTCCGGGAGTTCGTTCGGAAATCCTCAGATTACGGTTCATAAATTCTCCGGCCTCATGTTTTTTGATTTGTTGGGTATAGAAGATATCATAGTCCCAATAGAAGAGTGCTTTATCCGCTTCTTTGCAGTTTTCTGAAGAATTCACTTTCTACTTTGTTCAACACATTGAAGCCGACAAATATGTATTTGTCGTATTTAAGTTGATCTGTATCAAGTTGTTCGATAACATTGCGATAAAGCATTCCTTCGTAAGCAATGCCTAACTCTGTCAGGTTCGCACGGTAACGATGGTAGATAGTACCTAGCTTGTCCCAAAGGGAAATAAATTTTTCTTTTAGTTCGGTCCGTTTTTCAATGGAGAAATTCTGAAAAAACTGTTGTATGGCTTCTTCCTGCTCTTTGTCAAGGAATTCGTAGTCATCCATCAGATTTTTCAAGTCTTGCAGATTGCTGAAGAGCTTATCGGCATCCACCAAATTCTTGTCTACATCATCAAAGTCACTGATTAACAATTCTCCCCAGAAGTAGAAGTCGTCTAATGTCTCCTGACTTTCTGTTTCCTCCTTGAATACTTTGTAGAGTTCACAGACCAATCGAATAGGATCGCCGCTTTTCTGTACAGATAGCTTCTGAAACAGGTCGCTGATACTCATGGCAGCTGGTGACCAGATCGGTTTATCGGATTCTCCTGCTAAATATTCATTGAAGAACAGGTTGGCACGTTTGTTAGGGAAGATGAGTACTGTGCGAGAGAGGTCATTTCCTATTTTGGCATATAGGTCATGAGCGACTAGTTGGAGAAATGATTGCATATTGAGGTAATATTCTTATAACCCATTTTCGTCAACAGTTGCATATATCCTTTCACTTGTTTGTTATATTTAGGATTTTCCTTACCAAACTTGAAATCGACTACAACAACCTGATCGTCCTTCATCATTACACGGTCCGGGCGACGAGTTTGTAATATTCCTTTTTTCCTTGTATATAATAGCACATTCATTAAAGAGTGTCCATTTTCCGGAATACCAATCTTGAATTTCAGGAGAAGAAAAAGCTTTCTTTGCAACTTCACGTACTGTATCTTCTTTTTTCCTGGTCTCTAATAACTCCTTCAAAGATTAATCGTTCGATAGCCGGATCAATATCATCGGCTGTTTCAATGGCAGAAAACAGAGTATGCAACATACGTCCGCGATTGATGAAACGGTCGTCCGAATCTTCTTCTTCGATTCCTTGGATAAAGTCCGCAGAACGGTTGGATTGCCGGAACTCGATGTCGTGCCGCATGGACTCCATTTGAATGGGCAATTTTTCTGCTTTTTGGGTTAATTTATTAGTGGAGGCTTTGACCTTTTCTTTTTCGGACGGACAGAGTTCTCCTTGCTCATAACAATCTTCTTCCCATTCGATTCCTTCTTTGAGGGCAACCATAGGAAGAGTATTTGCTAATAGTTCGGACATTGTTCCTTTCTGGCCTTTTTTACTCCAAAGGATGAGATTTCTTTCCGGCACGGGTAAATGCTACATAGAGCAGATTCAGGTTATCCACCCAAAGTTGGAGGCGTTCATGCAGATAATCGTTTCCATAGATAGATTCTGCCATTTGCGTGGAATAATTAATAGGAAGAATATCTAAAGCATTGAATGGCGCTTCTTGAGGAGCACACCATACCAGTTGATTATTGGTTTCATTCTCCAATTTCCAGTCGCAGAAAGGAAGGAGTACGGTATGGAATTCCAATCCTTTGGATTTGTGTATGGAGAAAATCCGGATCCCTTCGATTTCTCCGCTCGGAATTGTTTTGCTACACAAAGTTTCGTCCCAATAGCGAATGAATCCGTCGAGTTCAGAAGAATTATTTTGCAAATAATCTGTTACTGCATCAAAAAAGGCAAATAAATAAGCATCTTGTTCTTTGATGCGATTCATCTCGAACAAGCTGAATAATTCTTCCAATAACTCGTAGAGAGGCATTAACCGAAACTCTTTTATTTTATCAAGAAATGCCGTAGGAAGATAGCTTTCGGCGGGAAGAAGCAAGAGGGTATTCCAATCCAGTCCTTTCTGTAAAACCTCGTTTTGATAGGCTACGGCCAGTTGGGCACGTGCTATTTTATTATTTTCATCGGAAAGGAAACGCAGTGCATCCAGCATCATGCAGATAGCAAGGGAAGCGTCAAGACGGAAGGCTTCGTCTGACACTATTTTGTAATGCAGCTCCTTATCAAAGTAATCTGCGATGCGGGGAATACTTTTATTCTTTCGTACTAAAATAGTTATGTCGTTCAGGTGGATACCGGAAGCGAGCAGATGTTCGACTTCTTCTCCCAGGCTGATAAGTGTCTGTTCGGTATAACCATGTTCTTCGTCGGGTTCGAGAAAAGAGACTTTTACATATCCTTTTTGGGTGTTTAAGGGAGATTCTTGTACGACGTCTGCATATGCCTTTTGCAGATCTTGACAATCTTTGTTGAGCTGTTTTTTATAAACTCCATTCAAATAATCAGTAGCGGCCGTAAATATATGATTGTTAAACCGGATGATGTTCGTTTCACTTCTCCGGTTGGTAGCTAGTGTTTTGACGCGAATCGGGAAGTGGTCGATATGGTCATTTAACCCGTTGAGGATTCCCCAGTCGCCATTTCGCCAACGGTAAATGGATTGTTTCACGTCACCTACAATCAAGCTGTCTGCTCCTTGAGACAGACCTTCAAGTAAGAAGATTTTGAAGTTTTCCCATTGCATCCGGCTGGTATCCTGAAACTCATCTATCATGACGTTATGGATATTCGTTCCTATCTTTTCGAATACAAAAGAGGAGTCACCGTCTTTCACTAATTGGTGGAGCAGGGCATTCGTATCTGAGAGTAGAAAACGATTGTTGTCCCGATTCAACTGACGTACTTCTTCATCGATATTGGCGAGGAGTTGCACTTTGTTGAGATGTTGCAGGGATAATCGGCAACTATTCAGTAACAAATTATTCTTGGAACGTAACTTTTCAGCATCTTCCAAAATCTGCATAAGGCTGGAATTGGCTAAAGCAATAATGTCTGCATAGCGTGGAGACGTTTTTGTAGCCCAGTTTTTGGCATCTTCCAGACACTTTTCTACTGTAGCATTACGGATATCATTGCCTAAAATACCATTATTAAGTTTACGAAAATAACTTCCGATTCCGCGTGAACCGTTTTTCAGATCATCAGCAGTTAACGCATGTCCGTCTAATTCTCCTTCAAACTGATCATAGAATCCCTTCATTTGTTCCAAAATCTCAGTCTCCAGTGCTTTCAACTGTTTACGGTATTCTTTAATGGTATCCGGATTGCATAGCCGATGACGGAGTCCTTCTCCCTTTTTCAATATAACCTTCATCGAAAATATTGCGTCCGAAACTTCTTTACTTCGTCCGATACGTTCCAACGTTTATCGTCGGCAATCCGCTCGTTGATATAATCGAGCAACCATGCGAGGACGGGAGAAGTGGGTCCTAGTTTCTCAATCATACTGTCTACCGCTTCACTAAGCACTTCCGTATTGTTCAGTTCGATATTCAGGTTCGGGCTTAATTCCAGTTCGCGAGCCAGATTGCGCATAACAGACTGGAAAAAAGAATCTATTGTTTCTACCCGAAACCGACTGTAGTCGTGTAACATATAACCAAGGGCAATGCTTGCTGCTTCCCGTATTTCCTGCTCTGTTTTTCCCGTTTCTTCTTTAATTCGGTTGAGATAGGCTTCGGAATCTTTATCGCCTATCTGTATGCCGTAAAGCTGACTAAGAATACGTTCTTTCATTTCTGCTGTTGCCTTATTAGCATCTATATACTATGATTTATGCAGCAGAATAAAACTGCTTCTCAACAGAAAAACTATCAACCCGGCTTACTGGGTGCCTACCGCTTACTTTGCAATGGGGCTTCCCTTTATTGCTATTAATCTGGTTTCTGTATTTATGTTCAAGGATCTAGGAATTTCAGATACGCAAATAGCATTCTGGACTTCTCTTATTATGATGCCTTGGACACTGAAATTTCCTGTGGAGTCCTTTTCTTGAGATGTATCGGACGAAAAAGTTCTTCGTATTAGTGACAGAGTTGTTGAGTGGGGTATTATTTGGAGTAGTGGCCTTTTCTTTATTTTTCGATTACTTTTTGCTATTAGCATCTCTACAATGGCTGTTATTGCCTTTAGTGGAGCAACGCACGATATTGCTTGTGATGGTGTATATATGGCTGAACTGAATAAAGAAGAACAGGCAAAATATATTGGAGTGCAAGGTGCATTTTATAATGTTGCTAAGTTGGTAGCTAACGGAGGATTAGTTGCTATGGCGGGAGCACTGGCAGAATACTTCGGAGCAATAGAAGGGGCTTCTTTAGAAGCAAATAAAGGAGCATATTCTTATGCATGGATGATTATTTTTGCTGTGATTGCGGCAATAATGGTACTGATCGGTATTTATCATATAAAAATGCTTCCTTCTACACAGATTCCGTCAACAACGAAGAAAACTGCATCGGAGGTTGGGCACGAGTTAGTAGCGGTAATTGCTAATTTCTTTACTAAAAAGCATATTCTTTACTATATCTGCTTTATTATATTATATCGTTTGGCGGAAGGATTTATTATGAAGATAGCTCCACTGTTCTTACGTGCTTCAAGAGATGTAGGCGGCTTAGGGCTGTCGTTGACAGAGATCGGCACGCTAAATGGTATCTTTGGTTCCGCTGCTTTCGTTTTAGGCTCATTGTTGGCAGGTATCTATGTCTCTAAGTTCGGGTTAAAAAGACACTATTTACACTCTGCTGTATTTTTAATCTTCCGTTTGTGGCCTATACTTTTCTGGCTGTAACTCAACCAACCAATGTTTATCTGATAGGAACCTGTATTACTATGGAATATTTTGGTTATGGCTTTGGCTTTGTCGGACTGACACTGTTTATGATGCAACAGATTGCTCCGGGGAAACATCAAATGTCGCATTATGCATTTGCATCCGGAATTATGAACTTGGGAGTGATGCTTCCGGGAATGGTTAGTGGCTATCTCAGTGACTTATTAGGATATCGGTAATTTCTTTATCTATGTGTTAATTGCTACTATTCCAGCTTTTCTGATTACCTATTTCATACCTTTCACGTATGATGACTCAAAAAAATAAATAACATAAAAATTAATGATTATGAGTAAGATTCAAATGCCTTGGGAAGACCGTCCGTCCGGATGTACAGACGTTATGTGGCGCTACTCACAAAATCCAGTTATAGGACGTTATCATATTCCCTCATCTAACAGTATTTTCAACAGTGCGGTAGTACCGTTCAGAGAGGGGTTTGCTGGTGTGTTCCGTTGTGACAATAAGTCGGTGCAGATGAATATCTTTGCGGGCTTTAGTAAAGACGGTATCAATTGGGATATAAGCCATGAACCTAAAAACTTCAAAGCGGGGAACACGGAGATGATCGAGTCCGAATATAAATATGATCCGCGTGTCACCTGGATTGAAGATCGTTATTGGATTACTTGGTGCAATGGTTACCACGGACCTACAATTGGTATCGGTTATACATTCGACTTCAAAGAATTCTTCCAGTGCGAAAATGCCTTCTTGCCTTTTAACCGCAATGGGGTACTTTTTCCGCAGAAGATAGATGGTAAATATGCGATGTTGAGTCGTCCCAGCGACAACGGTCATACTCCGTTTGGTGATATTTATATCAGTTACAGTCCGGATATGAAATATTGGGGGAGAACACCGTTGTGTGATGAAAGTAACTCCTTTCCCCGAAAGTGCATGGCAGTGTACGAAGATAGGGGCAGGTTCTGTTCCGTTCCTTACTGAAGAGGGCTGGTTGATATTCTATCACGGAGTAATCACTACTTGCAACGGTTTCCGCTATTCGATGGGGGCAGCCATATTGGATAAAAATCATCCGGAAAAAGGGTACTTTACCGTACACGTGAATACCTGCTTGGCCTGCTGCTCCTTACGAACTTCAAGGGGATGTTCCTAATGTGGTATTTCCTTGTGCAGCTTTACAAGACGGTGAACGTGTTGCCGTTTATTATGGTGCGGCAGATACCGTGGTAGGTATGGCTTTCGGATATATTCAGAGATTATCGATTTTACGAAACGAACGAGTATCATTTAATAAAGATATGAAACGTATTATATTAACTTACACATTAGCTTTCATCCTTCTTCCCGTTTATGGGGGAGAGGGAGGAAGCTCCCCTTGCTGAGGAGAAAAGTCTTTTGATAGATTATGTGGATCCTTTTGTCGGAACAACAAATTTCGGCACGACTAATCCCGGAGCGATTTGCCCGAACGGTATGATGTCTGTGGTTCCTTTCAATGTAATGGGATCTTCCGAAAACACATACGATAAAGATGCCCGATGGTGGTCCACGCCTTATGAGCATACAAACTGCTTCTTTACCGGATATGCTCATGTGAATTTAAGTGGAGTCGGTTGTCCGGAATTAGGTTCTTTGTTATTGATGCCTACTACCGGAGAACTGAATGTGGACTATAAGGAGTATGGTAGTAAGTATAAGGATGAACAGGCCTCACCCGGCTATTATTCTAACTATCTGACAAAGTATAATGTAAAAACAGAAGTTTCGGCTACTCCACGTAGCAGTATTGCCCGATTTACTTTCCCGAAAGGGAAAAGCCATATCCTGCTAAATCTGGGAGAGGGATTAACAAATGAGAGTGGCGCTATGCTTCGCCGTGTAAGCGATTGTGAAGTGGAGGGAGTGAAGCTGCTTGGTACATTTTGTTATAATCCTCAAGCTGTATTCCCCATTTACTTTGTAATGCGGGTAAGGAGAATCCTCCTGCAACAGGGTATTGGAAGAAACAGAGACCGATGACTGGGTGTTGAGGCAGAATGGGATAAGGATCAGGGAAAGTATAAACTTTATACTCGCTACGGAAAAGAGATAGCAGGAGATGACATTGGTACTTATTTCTCCTTCGATACAGAAGAAGGCGAACAGGTAGAAGTGCAAATGGGAGTTTCTTTTGTAAGCGTAGAAAATGCCCGGCTGAATCTGGATCGTGAACAGGAGGGTAGGGACTTTGAACAGATTCATGCAGAGGCTCGGGCAAAATGGAATGACGATTTGTCGAGAATTACTGTAGAAGGAGGTACAGATGCCCAAAAGACTGTGTTTCTATACAGCGCTATATCATTTGCTGATTCATCCGAATATATTACAGGATGTGAACGGAGAATATCCGGCAATGGAGAGTGATAAGATTATGACGACCAAAGGTGATCGCTATACAGTATTTTCTCTCTGGGATACTTACCGCAATGTTCATCAATTGCTGACCTGGTCTATCCGGAACGCCAGATGGAAATGGTACGTACTATGCTTGATATGTATCGGGAACATGGGTGGTTGCCTAAGTGGGAATTATATGGCAGAGAGACATTGACAATGGAAGGTGATCCGAGTATTCCGGTAATTGTAGATACCTGGATGAAAGGATTGCGTGACTTTGATGTTGATTTGGCTTATGAGGCGATGTACAAGTCGGCTACATTACCGGGAGCAGAGAACCTGATGCGTCCTGATAATGATGATTATATGTCATTAGGCTATGTTCCTTTGCGTGAGCAGTACGACAATTCAGTTTCTCATGCATTGGAGTATTATATTGCAGATTTTGCGTTGTCTCGCTTTGCGGAAGCTTTGGGTAAGAAGAAAGATGCGGAGATGTTCTATAAACGTTCTTTAGGTTATAAGCACTATTATAGCAAGGAGTTCGGTACTTTCCGTCCCATTCTGCCCGATGGTCAGTTCTACACCTTTCAATCCAGACAGGGAGAACTTTGAACCGAATCCCGGTTTCCATGAAGGTAATTCCTGGAATTATACATTCTATGTGCCACATGATGTATATGGACTTGGCCAATTAATGGGAGGAAAGAACCCCTTTATCAATAAACTGCAAATGGTTTTTGATGAAGGACTTTACGACCCAGCAAATGAACCGGATATTGCCTATGCTCATTTATTCTCATACTTTCAAAGGAGAAGAATGGCGCACACAGAAAGAAACGCAGCGTCTATTAGATAAGTACTTTACAACGAAGCCGAATGGTATTCCAGGAAATGATGATACAGGGACGATGTCTTCCTGGGCTATTTTCAATATGATCGGTTTTTATCCCGATTGTCCCGGACTGCCCGAATATACATTGACGACTCCGGTCTTTAATAAGGTAACGATCCGGTTAGATCCGAAATGGTATAAAGAGAACGAATTGGTGATTGAAAGCAATCGTACTCAACCACAGAAAGTAGCATTAGTCCTTTCTATGGGTGGCGCGCGTGGTATTGCACATATTGGAGTCATAGAAGAATTATTACGTCACAATTATGAAATAACTTCTATTGCCGGAAGCTCGATGGGAGCGATGGTAGGCGCAATGTATGCTTCAGGTAAGCTGGAGGAATGCAAAGAATGGCTGTATAGTTGGGATAAGCGCAAGATGTGGGAACTGGCAGACCTCACATTAAGTCGGGACGGACTGGTGAAAGGAGATCGCTTCATCAAAGAGTTAAAGGAGATAATCCCCGATATGAACATCGAGGACTTGCCGATTCCTTATGTTGCCATGGCCACCAATATTGTTTGTGATCAGGAGGTGAGGTTCGATAGTGGCAGCTTACATGAGGCTATCCGCGCATCCATTTCCATACCAATGCTTTTCCGCCCTTTGCGAAAAGACGGCATGGTATTGATTGACGGGGGGATCTTGAATCCCCTCCCGCTCAATCATGTACATCGCTCCGAAGGAGATATTTTGATAGCAGTCGATGTGAATGCGCCGGTTGATTGCGGAAAGAAAAAGAAGATGAGTCCTTATAATCTGTTGACAGAATCTTCAAGAATGATGATGCAACAAATTACTCGTTATCAGATAGAACGCTGTCAGCCGGACATATTAATACGGATGTCCGGCAATGCTTATGATATGCTGGAGTTTCATCATGCAGAGTCCATTGTAGAGACGGGGATTGAGATTACTCGAAATGCATTAGATCGCATTGGCGTGACATCCCAAGAAGGATAGACTTATTCCACATAAATCATTTTTTTCGTCATACCTCCGTCAATGGTTATATTCTCACCGTTGATAAAATCATTCTCATCCCCGCAAAGAAATAAACACATACGGGCAATGTCTTCCGGTTTGCCCACTCGCCGGGAAGGGTGTTGTGAATGGTCTTCCGGGCGGAGCTGGTTGTAGTCATGTGTCTGTATCCACCCCGGTGCAATAGAGTTTACCGTAATGTGCCATTCGGATAATGATGAGGCTAATGCATGGGTTAAAGAATAGATACCACCTTTTGAGGCGGCATAACCTTCACTTCCGGGCTCGCTCATCAGATAACGGGTGGAACAGATATTGATAATTCTTCCGTAAGGATTGGGAAAGGAAAGGGCTTTACGATGAATGGCAAGTAATCGTGAAGTGATAAATACAGGACGCAGGTTGACAGAGAGAATCTTGTCGAAATCCTCTATACTTGTTTCCGTGATAGGAGAAAAGTTACTAATGCCTACATTATTAATAATAATATCAAGATCGCCCCATTCCTTCAGAATTTGCAGGACACAATTCTCTAACGACTCTTTATTGCTTACATCAACCTTGTGGAATATGCTTCCTGTTTCTTTTGCAGTTTGTTGACCGGATGCATCATTCGTATCACAGAAAGCGACCAGGCAATCCGCTTGAGAAAATGCTTCTACGATTGCTTTGCCTATTCCTTCCGCTCCGCCTGTTACGAAAACTCTTCTTTTCCGTCTGTTTGCATCGGAAGGTATCTTGTCAGCTTGTCCCGTTCTCACCTGATGCGTTGTTCCGGTTTTCTTTTTACCATACTTCTGTGCTTGTTTCCAAGCTGCTTTTCTGGCTTCATATTGTTCCTGCTGTCTTTCTATATAATTATCTGCCATAATTTCTTTTTACTGGCAAATGTAAAATATAAAAGGATAAATGCAAAGAATCGCCCGCTCCTTTTTGTCCAAACGAGCGGGTGATTCTATTCCATATACCATGGCCCCTAAACGGCCGTTTCCCAATGGTAATGCTTCGGTCCATACTTGTGCCGGGCGATCGTACCAGAGTTTATATTCCTGCACAGGTGGTTACTTTTCTTGTGCATGAATACTACAGGCAATAAGGCGTAGAAATAATTAAAAGTTATCGGGCATAAAAACGAATTTCAATATCCGGCTGAAAAGGGCTTGCTATGCATAGGTGAAAATACGTTGGAAGTGTAAATACAATAATGTGTACTTATCTATTCATTATAAACAAATAACTAAAATGTATAGTTTAATTATTGGACCATTATTGTTCCGCATTGATCCGGAAGGTTGGCAAAGTTATATTCGTTCTTTTCTTGTAAATTGAAATATACTTCTTATATTTGTCGTTAGAACATTTAACGAAAAAAATTATGAAAAGTTTAAAGGTTACATCTATGTTGGCAGTACTGATGTTCTTGTTTATAACAGGAATGCAGGCACAGACCGTAACTCCCAGTAAGAAGTATATTACAAAGGAGTTGAATAACGTAAGCAATTTTAGCTCAATCAAGGTGCTAGGCAGTACTGATGTTGAATATCGACAGAGTAGTGGCTCTAAAACAGAGATCTCTATATATGGTTCGGACAATTTGGTCGATTTGCTGGAAGTATCTACTGCGAATGGAGTGTTGCAGGTGAATATCAAGAAGGGGGTTAAGATTCTTAGTGGAGAACGTCGTTTGAAAGTGATTGCTTCTTCTCCTTCATTAGATGAAGTAGATATTAAAGGTTCGGCAGATGTATATCTGAAGGGTACTATTAAAGGTGTTGATTTGACTCTGAACATAACCGGTTCCGGAGATATTGAAGCGGAGAATCTGCAATATACTAATCTTTCTGCTTATATAAAAGGGAGTGGAGATATCGATGTGAAAAATGTGAAGGGCACTACTGTAAAAACGATAGTCAGCGGTTCGGGAGATGTGAATATCAAAGGCACTGCGAAATGGGCTGCATTGACTGTAAACGGCTCTGGTGACATCAGTGCTGATAAGTTGGCGGCTACTGAAGTGATTGCCACTGTTTCAGGTTCCGGCGATATCTCTTGTTATGCTTCTAAACAGTTGGATGCAAAAGTTAGCGGTAGCGGAGATATTGAATATAAAGGAAATCCAACTATTCTAAATAAACAAGGCAGGAAAGATTCTATTTCCAGAAAATAGGAATTCTCGATTATAATAGGATGCGGGTAAATATGCGTGATGTATTGCATATTTGCCCGTTTTTGTTTTGTACCTGTATGCTTTCTATTGATTAATTTCATAGTAAAAATATATATTATTGTATGTAAATCGGATAAAAATGTAGCTTTACATTTACATTTGCTTATATTAGAGTAATAAATGAAAATGTTACCATTTTAGATAGAAAACACCCTTTGTTTTTGTCAGAAACCACCTCGTAAACCGGTATCGAAAAGTTTATACTTGCATCGGATTTTAATACGTCAAAGAATCATCAGACGTGTTTTACTGAAAGTGTAAAATATTAATTAAATTAATCTGATATTAGTATGAATGATTGTTTCCTGAATTTATTATTTAGTTTTCAGCTTTTACTTCCTTTAAAGGAGGGAGCAGATTTTGTGGGCAGTAAACAGACTATTGATGTAATTTTGTCTGATTTGTCTCTGCTTGGATATGTAATTCCCGTAGGGGGACTTGGTATTGGACTATTTATTTGCCTACTTGCCTATCTTGCGGCAGAGTATAATGTCCGGTTTCAATCTCATGAAAAATATAAGATTGCAATGAATATGCTTCATTCGATACATACACCCTTGACATTATTACGAAATCAGTTGGAAGATATTAAAACTGCTAGTCTGTCTGAACCGGTTTCTCTGAAAATAGAGGAAGTCTTGAAATATGCTGAACGTATAATAGACTGTAATCAGAATGTTATGACGCTTGATAAGATTGAAGGTAGTATTAAGCCTAAGACAGCTACTGTCGATTTTGAACTTTCCACTTATATCACTTCCATTGTTAATCAATGTCGGCCATACGCAAACATCCGTCAAGTGAAATTGAAGGTCAACGAATGTTCGGATTGCGTCAGTTGCAGGATAAATGAGAACATAATGACAGCCGCACTTCAGTATCTTTTATACAAGATAATCTTGATAACAAATTCGGGTTGTTGCATATCAATTAGCGTAACGCATACAATGGATGCATGGGAATTACATATCAGCAATAATACCGTAACGGAGAATAAAGCTGAAAGTTTATTTTCCTTTATTTCCGCTCTGTTTCCTGTATATGGATATAGTGGTTTGAGGACTGTCAGAAAAATCATTCGTTTGCATGGAGGGAAAATGATTGGCTACGGACACGGCAAATTCGCCACTTTCAGGATTGTTATCCCGACGGACTGTCATTGCCAGAATCAAGAATGTCCCGTTATAAAATCCTCTCGAATTCATAAGGATGAAAAACAAGATTTGAAAGCAAAGGATGCTCCTCATATCTTATTAGTAATGAAGGATAAACCGTTCAGTGATTATTTGAGAAAGTCTTTGTCGAGATACTATCAGATTTCCATTCTTGAAGATCCTGATTTGATAATACATACTATCATCCGGCAAATTCCTGACACAATCATTATTGATGATAATGTAAACGGCATAAGTGGTGATTCGCTCTGTTTTCAAGTTAAAGCAGATAAAACAATGGGAGAGATACCAGTCGTTCTGCTGATAAGGTCTTTTGATAATGAAAGCTATCTTTCTCATTTAGGATGTGGAGCAGATCGGTTGAAATTGCGTACAGAGAGTATCTGTAAGTTCAGGGCGGATATTCGCATGCTTATTGAGAACCGTATAGCGTTGCGTGAACGAATAAAAAACTTTTTATCTGATGCCATTTTCCCTTTGGTGCCTATGAGGCAGGAAATGGAAAACACAGATTTGTTATTTATGGATAAAGTCAATGAAATATTGGAAAAGAATCTCTCAACGGAGAAATATAGGATTGATAAACTTTGTGTTGATATAGGGATGAGTCGTACTGCTTTTTACAGTAAGATAAAGGATATTATAGGTATGTCACCGGAAGATTACATCTATTCATTCAAAATGGATAAAGCACTTAAATTGTTGGCTTCCCAACAATTTAATATTTCGGAAATAGCAGGTATGTTGGGATATTGTGATGTCCAATATTTTAGGAAGAAATTTAAGGATTTCTATCATGTATGCCCTACGGATTATATAAAGAGTATTATTGGCTAAAAATCTATTCTCCGGAAATTTCTCACGGTTTCCGTAATTTTGAGATTGCAACACGTGGATAATAAAACGAAGGAAGTAAAAGCAACGGAAGGCAAGGGATATCTGACAATCAAGAGCCGCCGCCAACCCAAAGCGAATATAGGAACCGTAGAGAAAGTCTTAGAAGGTATCTGGCGTCTTTGAATTGACTCTTCCGAAGAAAGAACGGTTACCTATCGCTTGTAATATATTTGTTAATTAGTTAGTGAATTTAGTCCTTGATTAGCTATAGAATCTCCAAACAATTCCTATTTTTGCTTCAAGAAGTATAGTCTGATAAAAAAAAAGAGAGAAGTGATAGTAAAAATGAAATAGTATAATCATCAGAAATAAATAAGGTATATGAATAGAAAAGTTGATTTATCCATATCTTGTTATGGAGAAGTAAAAGATGGGAGATATGATATTGTAGCGTTACCGTGGGGGGCTACCGAACCTCATAATCTGCATTTGCCCTATATGACGGATTGTATCCTTTCTCATGATGTAGCGGTTTCTGCCGCTTTGATAGCCAAACAGAAATATGGGGTAAATTGTATGGTCATGCCACCTATCGGCATGGGGTCGCAAAATCCGGGACAACGGGAACTTCCGTTTTGTATCCATACGCGTTATGAAACTCAGAAAGCAATACTGACGGATATTGTTTCTTCCCTTTATGTTCAAGGTATCCGGAAATTAGTAATTATCAACGGGCATGGTGGCAATACTTTTAAAAGTATGATTCGTGATTTATCGGTAGACTATCCTGACTTTCTGATTGCATCAAGTGAATGGTATACCGTATTAAAGGTTAAGGACTATTTTGAAAATCCGGGTGACCATGCAGATGAAGTCGAGACATCTGTAATGATGCACTATCATCCCGAACTGGTCAATCTTGAAGAAGCAGGAAGTGGAGAATATAAAACCTTTGCCGTGCAGTCTTTGAATGAAAAAGTAGCATGGATTCCCAGAAACTGGGGAAAAGTATCGAAAGATACCGGGGTAGGTGATCCGCGTGGAGCCTCTGCCGAAAAAGGTAAAAAGTTCGCAGAAGCAGTCGCAGAGAAATATGCAAGGCTCTTTGACGAATTGGTGAACCAGAAACTTTACTGAAGAATAAAATACGAATAGGTGAACAATAGTGATATTATCTCTATTGTTGAGAGGCACTAAATGAGTAATAAGTGAAAAAGAAAATTAGTTGTAAAGGTCGTTTATTGTCTTCAGTGTATAGATATATTTGTGTATGTCTCATTGCTGTCTTTTCTACTCTTAAACAGTTTTCTTTTTCTTATACAAGATGCTAATAAACTCATTTTGTGTTTTTAATAAATAATGGAACAGTTTATTATAAACGGGTCTCACGTTTATAATAAATGATATTCAGGGTTACTTAGTAAATGGAACTGAATATATTAAACAAAACGGGGCAAAATCTCTACAGATTTTGTCCCGTTTCTATTCTTCCGGACATATATCTATGCCTTCAAAGTCTATCTTTATGTCTTTATTTTTGTATGTCTCATTCTTGTCCCAGTTGGTTCTTTCGGACAAATATACAAAATAAAAAGAGCAAAGTCAATAGTTTCTATGTTTTCCTTTATTTCTTTTGCTTTACCAATATAATTGCCGGATTGTCTTCTTCATCCACCTTCATCCGTCACGGTTGGTGTGTTAATCGTTTTAAAAGGAATACAAATCTTCCGGGTAATGCTTTCATCCTGTTTTGATATGATATAACACGTGTTTGCGTAATGGATGGTCAGCAGGAACAAGCGGATGGTCGAACTCTTTTATTCGTGTCATACCTATCTTCTGCATTACACGTTCTGAACGGAGATTCGGCAGGGAAGTAAATGAATACAGTTCTGTAATGTCCGGTTGTTTACGAGTATATTCCAGACAAGCTGTTGCTGCTTCAGGGGCATAGCCATGTCCCCAATACTCATGTGCCAGCCGCCAGCCGATTTCTATACCCGGTGCAAAATCTACATCGAATGTTATCTGATGCAGCCCGGTATAGCCCATAAAAGCATGGTCTTCTTTGCGTTCTACGGCATACAAACCGAAGCCGCAGGTTTGAAATTCCTTTTGGATACGATGATAAAAATTGAGTGATTCTTCCGGAGTTAATGGTTGGAGAAAGTACTCCATGACGTGAGGGTCAGCGTTCATGAGGGCAAAAAGAGGAATGTCTTCCTCTTTCCAATCGCGAAGGATCAATCGGGATGTTTCGATATAAGTTTGCATAAAATTAAAAATAGTAATTCGCAAATATATGAAATAAATAAAAAAGGTGCTGACACCTGACATGATATTTAATTTTAAAAGTCATACAAGGAGGTGTGTCAAAATGCGCACCTTCTTTTTTTTAAGCACAAAGCCCCGACTTTCACAAGCTGGGGCTTTGTTATTACCTAAAAGATTTTGTATCTTTAGGCATAAGATTTTCACTATGACAAAGATACATTTTCGTCCTTATAATTCCAACCAAACAGTGCTTTTTCCTCAAAGAATTGACGAGGATATTGCAGAGCATGATCCAGTTCGGATGGTTGACGCTCTGGTTGAGAGCCTGAACCTTGAAAGTTTCAGGAAGTTGTATAAGGAATGCGGCCGCAGCCCTTACCATCCCAGGATGATGCTCAAGGTCATTCTCTATGCCTATATGAACAACGTCTACTCCTGCCGTAAAATTGAAAAGCTCCTTCATCGTGACATCCATTATATCTGGCTTGCCGGATATGAGAAACCTGATTTCATTACCATCAACCGTTTCCGCAACCGGGTGAAAAAGGAAATCAACGAGGTATTTACCCAAACCGTACTCCTTCTCTCTTCCAAAGGCTTCATCAGGCTGAATGTGGAATACATTGACGGGACAAAGATTGAGTCCAAAGCCAATAAGTATACTTTCGTTTGGCGAAAAACGGTTGAGCGGAACTGTGAACGCCTGATGAAGAAGATACATGTCCTGTTAGGGCAGATAGACGATGTCATCGCCCAGGAGAACTCATCGGAAAGCAATGAGGAGATTGAGTTCACTCCGGCCATGCTGACTGAAATGGCTGGAGAATTGCGGAAAGCACTTGAACAGGTTCCTGAGCCCTCCACGAAAGAGGAAAAGACTGCGTTGAAAAAGAAACGCAAACAGCTGAAGGAACTGGAAGAACACAGGGACAAGCTGCAGGAATACGACAACCGTCTGAACACGCTACAGGACAGGAACTCCTATTCCAAAACGGACAAGGACGCTACTTTCATGAGAATGAAGGAGGATGCCATGCGTAACGGCCAGACAAAGCCCGGTTACAACCTCCAGATCGGCACCGAGAACCAGTTCATTACCGATTTTGCACTCTTCCCGAACCCTACGGATACACTGACCATGATACCTTTCCTGCAATCCTTCTCAAGCAGATATGACAGGTTGGCCCATACGGTGGTGGCCGATTCCGGCTACGGTTCTGAGGAGAATTACCGCTTCATGTCAGAAAACGGTATGGCGGGCTACGTCAAATACAACTACTTCCACATGGAACAGCGGCCGAGATTCAAACCGGACCCGTTCAGGGCGGAAAACTTCTACTACAATGAAGAACAAGACTTTTGTATCTGCCCCATGGGACAGAAGATGCAAAGGATAGGGACTAGACATGTGAAGACAGCATCCGGATATGTCAGCGAAAATGCCACGTACAGAGCCATCAGATGTGAAGGCTGTCCGCTAAGATGCCGATGTTTTAAAGCAAGGGGAACAGAACGATAGAGTTGAATCACAGACTCAGAAAATACAAGCAAAAAGCCAAAGAGCTGCTCTGCTCAGAGGAAGGACTGAAACACAGAGGACAGAGATGCATAGAACCGGAAGCCGTGTTCGGACAAATGAAAAACAATATGAATTACAAACGTTTCCGCCATTTTGGAAAGGATAAGGTCTTCATGGACTTTTCCTTCTTTGCCATTGCCTTCAATATAAAAAAAAGATGTGTGCAAAAATGACTAAAGAAGGTATGGATTGGCTGATTAGACCGTTTTATGAGCTTACAGTTGCTCTATTTAGATGTTGCGAACACATAAACCAAAGAAATCCTCAAAATATCGCAGCTTAAAGAAAATGAACCGATTTTTATAGTCAATGAAAAAAAAAGAAGGCGCATCGTGTATTACGACACACCTTCATATTCTGATTACCGAAACGTTATAATACTACTCACACATGATGAAACATCTTTTTTCTTTTCTGATAATAGTTTCTTTGCTGTTATTTGGTTGCCGTTCAAAAACACAAAGTAATTTTCAGCCTGAACTTTCTGAACAAGCGGAGGAAAGCTATTCTTTACCTGAAGAATACGCTGAAGAAGTGATTGTTACAGGCAAGGTGCTGAACCGGGATTTTTATCCTAATGAAAAAGATTTGACTCTTATTATTCCTTTTTTAGAAAAATGGAGAATCAGTACTGTGCACCTATCCAAAAGGATGGATCATTCTCTTTCCGTTTTCCTATTTTTGCAAAAATAAGGGAGATTTCTATTCGTAATTATGCCGAACATTTGTATGTGCATCCGGGGGATAGTGTATACGTAGAGATTGATTTTAAGGATATGTTTCATCCCAAAGTAACGGGTGATGCTGAAAAATTAAACCAAGAAATATTGGCTTTTACTGAGAATGCTTATTACTATATACAGAATTATAGTATAGGATCTAATTTGAATAATAATGATTTTGAAACAGAACTTAAAAGGGAGTATAATCTTCGTTTGGAACGTAGGCAAGAGTATATACAAAAATATAAGCCGTCAGAAGAAGTTGAATTTCTCACAGAAGAACTATTGAAACAGGATTATTATTATGCTTTGCTACTTTATGCTTCTCACATCCAAGATGAAACTGGTAAGGAGTTGGAGCGCTATCATGCGTTGTTGCCTGAAATTAACGGGCTTTACCATAAAGGCATACTATCAGCACGTTTATTTGATATTGCTGAAAGTGTAGAAAACTATATTTTATTTGGAATGGCTTTGAAAAATAGGAAATATCCGAAGATAGAGGATATGATGTCTCTAATTGGGGAGAATACATTGAATCAGTATTTGTATACAAAGATGATGGCTAATTGTTTGACGGCTAATGATACACTTGCTTTAGCAAAACGACACGCACAGTTTGATTCAATAGTGAAGATGCCGCATTTACGTGCACAGATTACCCAAATATATAATCGAACTAAGTCATATTTGGAAAATCCTCAATCGGTTTCCGATAATTTATTGTATGGGGTATTTCATGAAAATGCAAGTCAAAAAACGTCTATGTCATTTATGGAACCTATTTATGAAATGCTCGAGAAAGATCGTGGAAAAGTGATCTATTTTGATTTTTGGGTTAAGTGGTGCCCTCCTTGTTTAACGGAGATGGAACCGTTGAAGCAGTTACGCAGTAAGTATTCCACAAAAGATTTGGTCATATATTCTATATGTGGCAGCGAACCGAAAGAGGAGTGGGAGGAGTGCCTGGATAAGTATTCATTGAGGAACCGGGGAATTGAATGTATTTATGCAAATGATTTTTTTGGAAAAGAAAATTATCAGAAGATTTGTAACCAATGGAATGTGCATGATATGCCATATTATATCTTGATAAACAGAAAAGGACAGATTATTGATTTTGGTAGTTCGGCACGTCCGAGTAATCCGAATTTGCGATCTAGAATTGAGGAGGCGGTTAAAAATATAAAATAACTTTTTATTTATTTTACTCAGAAGTAGAGGATAGTGAGTACAAAACAGCCGGATTTCCGTCTTTATTTTAGTAAAAATATAGATTGGAATGGAAAGCCGACTGAAACATCGAATATTTGTATTTTCTTTATTGGCATGGACTGTTATATGTCCTTCCGGTACTCAACAAACACATTCGCTTCACGAACAATTCTTGAATCCGTCCGATGAATCCCGATCCGGTGGAACTTTCACCGGAAGTGAAACAGAAGATTAATGAATTAAAAGAGGCAGGCGTGTTGGTTCCCGTTATTCCATCTAAGGAAGACGATTTATTTTTATTGCTAATCAAAGGATTGATGCAGTCTTTCACAGTAGCTTATTTTTAGCTCTGTGAAAGGCTGTGTTTTTGTTTTCGGATATTTAATGAGAAAATATTCAAGAATAAGGTTTCTGCTATGACTCTTTTTTGTACTTTTGCAGCCGATTTAAAAATACCACATGCATGAAGACAAGCGAATCTTTATTATCAAAAGGAAAATTCATTGCCGAATATTCTGCCCACCTAATGGGAGCCGGAGTACATACTTCGCGGGTTGTCCGTAATTCCAAACGTATCGGTGAGGCTTTCGGGCTAGACGTAAAATTAGGAGTATTTCATAAAAACATCATTCTTACGATTATTGACAAACAAACCAATGAGGCTTGCAACGAGGTTATAGACATTCCTGCACATCCTATTAGTTTTGAACATAACTCGGAATTAAGTGCATTGAGTTGGGAAGCCGTGGACAATCGCCTCTCGTTGGAAGAACTGACGGAAAAATACAGGAAAATAGTTTCCGCTCCGATGATACATCCTCTTTTTGTATTATTGCTGGTAGGATTTGCCAATGCTTCTTTCTGTAAACTGTTCGGAGGGGATTTGATTTCTATGGGCATTGTTTTCTCAGCCACAATTACAGGATTTTACCTGAAACAACAGATGCAGAAAAAGAAAATCAATCATTATATAACATTTATTGTTTCGGCGTTCGTGGCTTCCCTATGTGCATCCACAGCTTTGATATTTGATACGACTTCCGAAATAGCACTGGCAACCAGCGTACTGTATCTCGTTCCGGGAGTGCCTTTGATTAATGGTGTGATTGATGTGGTAGAAGGATATGTCCTGACCGGATTTGCCCGCTTGACGGAGGCGTCCTTGCTGATTGTCAGCATTGCGATCGGCCTTTCCTTTACATTATTAATGGTAAAAAACAGCTTAATTTGATATGGTAGCACTCGATATTCTTTCCGATGGATTTTTTGCAGCAGTGGCGGGTATAGGCTTCGGAGCTATTTCCGACCCACCTTTGCGTGCATTTAAAATGATTGCGATTTTAGCGGCATTAGGACACGCATGTCGTTTTTGCCTGATGACTTATTTAGGGGTAGATATTGCTACCGCTTCTTTATTTGCCGGTTTGGTAATAGGTTTTGGTAGTCTATGGCTGGGAAAAAGGGTCTATTGCCCAATGACGGTACTCTATATTCCGGCATTGCTTCCGATGATTCCGGGCAAGTTTGCCTATAATATGGTATTTTCACTGATTATGTGTTTACAGAATATGAATGACCCGGAGCAACTGGATAAATTCATGGGTATGTTTTTCTCCAATAGCTTGATAGCCAGCACTGTAATATTCATGTTGGCGGTAGGAGCCACATTCCCGATGTTCCTGTTTCCACACCGGGCTTTTTCTTTAACAAGACATTAATTAAACTACTTTTATGGAGATTTTTTGGAGAACAATCGCATATTATAACTCAGCCACCTGGCTTTTGCAGATAGTTATTATTCTTATTGGTATCGTGCTGACAGCATTGCTCATCTGCCGGCCACGTCCGTGGGTGAAAATGGGAATGAAGTTCTACATGATAGGGTTGTATTCATGGATTTCAGTTATCTATTATTATATTTATTGTGAGGAACGCAGCTATAATGGAGTAATGGCTATGTTTTGGGGAGTAATGGCTATTATCTGGATTTGGGATACTATTACGGGATATACAACTTTTGAACGTACACATAAGTATGATATCTTATCGTATATCTTGTTGGCAATGCCTTTTATATACCCACTGGTTTCGTTGGCCCGCGGACTTAGTTTCCCGGAAATGACCTCTCCGGTAATGCCCTGTTCCGTGGTGGTATTTACAATCGGACTACTATTGCTGTTTGCTCATAAAGTGAATATGTTTCTGGTGCTTTTTCTTTGCCACTGGTCATTGATAGGATTATCCAAAACTTATTTCTTCCAGATTCCGGAAGACTTTTTGTTGGCAAGTGCAACCATTCCCGGCTTGTATCTTTTCTTCAGAGAGTATTTCCTGAATAACCTGCATGCCGATACGAAGCCGAAAGCAAAATATATTAATTGGTTATTAATAACTGTCTGTATCGGATTGGCTATATTACTGACTACTACAATGTTTCTGGAATTAGTACCCAAAAACTAATCTGAAACAGAGAGAATAGTTTTTTCTAGAAATAAAAAATCGCTTTTTATAACTATTAAAGTTATAGAAGGCGATTTTTGCATACCTGCCTATTGAATGGCATAGAATATTCAGAAGAGCATATTGCATGACAACGTCAGGCAGCCATTTCTTACTCTTAGCGAATGTGACTTGTATCCATGGTCCGACTTTCGTACGGAAGGGAGGATTTTTGCGTGCTACTATTTTACAGATTGCATGCCCCAACTTCTTCGGGTGACATCCGTTACGTTCTTCCTTTTCTATAATTTCCAATGATTTCAGGAAACTCTCCTTGTAATCGGTATTTACTCTTGTTGCTTCCGAAATATTCCGGTTATCTGTAAATCCGGTATTGAAATCTCCCGGTTCTACAATACAAACTTTTATATGAAACGGATGAACTTCCAAGGCTAAAGCCTCACTATATCCTTCGACCGCAAATTTAGAAGCGGAATAAAATCCCTGATAGGGGATACCCATTACTCCACCGATAGAACTGATATTGATGATTTTTCCTCTTCGTGCCTTGCGCATATAAGGCAGCACCACTTTGCACATGTTCACTACGCCGAAGAAATTAGTATTCATCTGCCCGGATATTTCATCTTCTGTTGCGAGTTCCAAAGCGCCGCCGATACCCATTCCGGCATTATTAATCAATACGTCAATCCGTCCTTGTTCTGATATAATCTGTCCGACAGCTTCGTGGATAGAAAGAATATTAGTGACATCGGCAACAAGCATTTTTACATTGTTCATGTTTCCGGAAGGCTTTCTACTTGTTCCGTAAACAATGTGCCCCTGTTCAGATAACATTTGCGCTGTGATTTTCCCGAACCCGGAAGATGCTCCGGTGATAAGTATGACTTGTGGTTGCATGTTTTTTCAGAAAGTGATATAACGGCCAATTATTACTCCTCTAATATAGCAGTCAGTTCTGCTCTCCAATCAGTTCTGTTCCGGGGTTGGAAAGTTTCGAATCCCAGCTCTTTGCCCATGTGGATATTTGAAGTTCCGTCATCTACAAATAAAGTTTCGGAAGGAATTATATTACAATCCTTTATCATAAAGTCGAATATTTCCGGTGCAGGTTTTGTATGTCCTACCTGATAAGATAGATACAGCTTGTCACAATAATCATTCAATGGCTTCTTCCTTGAGGAAAATTCGGGGCTACAAGCCCATGACATGACAAAAGGATTGGTATTACTAAGAATATATACATGATAAGACTTCCGTAATTCCAACATATAATCAAGTTTGCGCAAATCTACTTCGTTGAAGAAGCCCAGCCATGCCTGTTTGGTTTCTTCCATAGTAAGCTCTCGTCCGCATAAATCTCCCAGTTGTTTTCTAAATTCATCAGCGCTAAGTTTGCCTTCCTCCAATTCCTGAAATATTCCGGTTTGATGATATTTATCCAACCGACTGTCTGCATCCGTCAATCCCAGTTTGATAAATGCCTGAACGGCTTTATCACGGTCAATGTCTACAATAACTCCACCAAAATCGAATACAATGTTCTTAATCATGATATATTTTTTTATTGCTACAAAGATACAGCTTATCTTCCTAATTAACTGCTTGCTGTTCCTTGATATTTATCAAGAAAAGTATAGAAAGTAAATTTAGACGAAAGAATAACAGTTATCAGACGATTAATTTTATACTATATCAAGTTTAGAGTTTACTAAAAGAAGGAAGAAATATTCGCTACTCTAGCAATAATCTTATAAATTTGTCGCATATTTGTATGTAGAGATTAAAAATTGAGACTATGAGTAATCTTCGAATTTTATTGTATGTATTTGTCCTCTCTTTGGCCGCATGTCATCCGGAGGGGACTAATGTGAAACAAGGATTAGATAAAGCTGCTCAATTAATGGAGCAAGATCCGGATACGGCATCCATTATTCTTGAAACTATTCAAATGAACCAAATGAATGAGGCGCAACTTGCAGAATACAATTTGCTTTGTACTCAATTCAATGAAGATAAGAATATACCTCATTCTTCTGATCATCAGATTCGTCAGGCCGTGTCTTATTATGAGCAATACGGAAATGAAATTCAGAAGTCAAAAGCCTATTATTATCTGGCATGTGTAGAAAGTGATTTGAATCAGGAGAAAGACGCTGAAACTCATTTCAAAGAAGCAATAAGACTAGCTGCGCAAACAGAAGAATATGAACAAATGACTAAGATTTGCAGGAGATGTAGTCTTTATTATCAGAAATATGGCAACTTTGACGAAGCGCTGGAAATGGAAAGAAAAGCGTATGCCAGCCAATTGATGTTGATTGACAGTAAAGACCGTTCTACCGTGATTCTGTCTTCCGCTTTGGGAGTGTTCGGTGCCATGTCCCTCTTGCTTGGATTGCTATGGAAGAAACATCTGTCTGTACACTCGCAACTGGACACCTTTAAGGAAGAAATGCAGATGAAAGAGGTTGAATCTGACAAATTGGCGATGCAATGTAATTATCTCGAAGAAAAGTATCAATCCCTTCAACAGCATATTTATGAAAATTCTCCGGTTATCTTGAAAGTCCGTCAGTTGAAGGAACGAACTGCTTTGTCTCCCAAAATACCGTCTTTTTCAGAAAGAGACTGGACGGAACTTTTACGACTTCAGGAAAACGTTTATGGCCTTGTATCCAAATTGAAAGAGATAAGTCCGAAACTTACAGAAGAAGATTTGAGGGTATGTGCTTTTTTACGCGAAGGTGTTCAGCCTACTTGTTTTGCAGATTTAATGAAACTGACTGTTGAGACTCTGACCCGGAGAATCTCCAGGATAAAAACGGAGAAATTAATGCTGGCAAACTCTAAAGAATCGTTGGAGGATATTGTGAAATCATTATAGTCTGCATTTGTCTGTGCTTGTTTATGTGACGCTGTTGAATATCAACTGATTATAAGTATAAAGTGTCCGTATTCGTCCGATAAGAATCTTCTCTTTTATATGCTTGTTCTATAACTTTGCAAACAAAAAAGTTACAGAGCAATGAACAACTTATTATTTAAAAAATGGAATGATTTTAGTGGGTGGATTGTTTTTCTAATAGCAGCTTTTGTATATGGAATGACGATTGAACCTACTGCTAGTTTTTGGGATTGTCCCGAATTTATTTCGTGTGCCGAAAAGTTACAAGTAGGGCATCCACCGGGTGCACCTTTCTATATGCTCGTAGGAAACCTGTTTACCCAGTTTGCTTCCGAGGCATCGCAAGTGTCTTGGCTGGTGAATTTTCTGAATGCGTTGTTGAGTGCCGGTTGCATCCTGTTTCTTTTTTGGAGCATCACCCGGTTAGTAAGATCCCTGATAGTAAATGAAGAGCAGAATTTATCAACGATAGATGTTATCGTCATTCTGGGGGCGGGATTTGTCGGAGCCTTGGCATATACATTCAGTGATACATTTTGGTTCAGTGCGGTAGAAGGTGAAGTTTATGCTTTCTCTTCTTTTCTTACGGCATTGGTCTTCTGGATGATTCTTCGCTGGCAAGATGAATCGGATTCAGTATATGGTGACCGTTGGATTATCCTGATAGCTTATATTATCGGGCTGTCAATTGGAGTGCATTTGCTTAATCTGCTCTGCATCCCGGCCATTGTGCTGGTTTTCTATTATCAGAAGTATCATGCAATATCGTTTAAAGGAGTAGCTGCTGCAATTGTCATATCCGGTCTTCTTATCGTATTTATCCTTTTTGTTTATATTCCTGGCATAGCTGATATGGGAGGGTGGTTCGAGCTGCTCTTTGTCAATGTGTTCGGACTTCCTTTCCATACGGGGCTGATCGTCTTTTTAGCTTTAACATTTCTCGTATTGGTCGGAGCCATTTATCGTTTCCAAAAACGTATGTTGCATACTTCTTTATGGTGCTTGCTTATGCTCACCGTAGGCTATACCACCTATGCGGTGATACTGATTCGTGCTAACGCTAATACTCCGCTTAATGAGAATGCGCCGGATAACATTTTTACACTTAAAAGTTATCTGAATCGCGAGCAGTATGAAAGTGCTCCTCTGCTTTATGGAAAAACTTATGCATCCGAACCGGAATATGTGCCTGAAGGTGACTATTACAGAGTAAAAACGACAAAGGGAAGTGCTGTATATCGTCCGGATAAGGAAAATGGTAAATATAAAATAATCCGGTATAAAGAAGATGTGTGCTATACTCAGAATATGTTGTTTCCCCGAATGTGGAATGAGCGAATGGCTGCTTCATACAAAAACTGGACGGGAGGAAGCGAAGCGGCTCCCACGCAAAAAGAAAACCTCACTTATTTCATTACCTATCAGCTCAATTATATGTATTGGCGCTATTTCTTATGGAACTTTGTAGGACGGCAG